>Ga0079221_10000669_pt1 | contig 10003 bp, 11 predicted proteins | sample GAAS200_FD_75069 | JGI IMG/M metagenome (GOLD analysis project Ga0079221, IMG submission 75069) | Agricultural soil microbial communities from Georgia to study Nitrogen management - GA AS200 | ecosystem: Environmental > Terrestrial > Soil > Agricultural land | place: USA: Georgia | collected... | reverse complement strand
TGCGGATCGATCACTTCTCCGGCGCTGTACGTGCCGAACTGCCAGCCTTCGTAGGCCCACAAGACCGCAATCATCGCGAGACCAAAGCTAGAGAACAAAGTTGCGCCGTGCTGGGTGGCGGCCAGCGCCGGCACTACTTCGCTCGCGTGATGTCCCAGCGAGAGGAGCACGGCGCTCATAATCACAATGACGCCAGCTTTGACGAGCGTGGTCCAGTTTTGCAGGTCGGAGCTTTGCCGCGTGCCCCAAACGTTGACCGCGGTCACGATGGCAATCACGACGACGGCAACGAAAGTTTGCATCAGCGGGGAGACTGGAACCACTCTTGCGAAATACTCGCTGAACGCCCGCGCGAGCGCAGCGACGGAGCCGCTAGCAATCACAAGAAACAAACACCAGCCGTAGAGAAATGCCGCGAGGCGGCCAAATCCGTCGCGGATGTAGCAGTAAAGCCCGCCCGCTTCCGGATTGCTTGCGGCCAGTTCCGCGTAAGTGAGCGCGCCGAGGAGCGAGAGAAGGCCGCCGACAACCCAGACGAGCATCGCAATACCTACGGAACCTCCGACTTGGCGGAGAATCGGGCCGGGCGTGCGAAAAATGCCGGAACCGATGACGGAGCCAATAAACAAAAGGAAGAGGTCGCGCAGGCGAAGTGTTCGGACGAGTTCAGTCATGAAACGGTTAGCGCGCGGATCCTTTCGCGCGAGTAAGCCGAACGCATCATAACCGGAGATTTCGAGCGGTCAAGGAGAAGTTGGAGGGATGGAAATGGGGGAAGGCATGAAGCAGAGCACGAAAATAATCAGGGCCAGGAACGCCCAGAGCCGGCGCTTTGCGTCCAGCGGCGAAGGATCGTAAACGGGCGGGGTGCGCAGAAAACGCATGATCAAAAGCAGCAGGCCCCAAATGTACCAGCCCTCCCAAAAATGAAGCCAGCCCAGGGCAATCAAGCCAATGGGAAGCAGGAGAGAAAAAACACGGTGCGCCCGCACGCTTAGAGAACGCAAGATGTGGCCGCCGTCGAGTTGCGCCACGGGCACGAGATTGAGCGAGGTGACAAACAACGCAACCCAAGCAGCGCGCCCAATCGGCGGCAACAGCAGAGCGTCGGGAGAGAGATGCGGATGAAAAGCGGCTTCGAGCCACCGGAGCAGGAGCGGCGTGCCGTAGATTAGCTCTGCTTTCGCGGGACTGGCAAGCTCAGGAACGAATTTCGCGTGTAGGACACCGTAAAACAAAGCGGGAATCGCGAAGAGAAAACCCACAATGGGTCCGGAAGCGCCAACGTCAAACAGCGCGCGATTGGTACGCATCGGAGAGCGAATCATGATGAATGCGCCGAAAGTGCCGGCGAGGTTGGGGAAGGGAATAAAGAAAGGATAGCTGGCGTAAAGATGATGGTGGCGGCAAGCGAAAAAATGCCCCAGTTCGTGCGCGAGCAGGATGCCGAGCAGCGTGGCGGCAAAGGGAAGACCCGCGAGGAGCCCGGCGGGATTTTTGTAAAAAAGTGTAAACGCGCGCCCCAATTCATCGATGGAGACGGCCTGATTGTGCGCATAGGCGACGGCAAATTGCGTTCCCGCGACGAGGCAGGTGCAAAGAGTGAGCAAGAAAAGCACAACGGCAAGAACCAGCGATTTTCTCGAAGGACGCGGAGGAATTTGGGCGAAATACCATTGGCGGACAAGTTCGTTGTTCCAATCGAGGCTTTCGGGGAGTGATGAGGAAGGCGCTTCTGGCAATGGCGGTGTCGGAGTCACGAGGTCATTGGCTCTGAAAAGTGTGCGCGCATTCATAGTACAGCATAGATGGAGAGGTTCAGGCTAGTGCGGGAAACAGAGAGGAGCCTATGAGAGGCTTTTCGAATCACAGCTAAGACGTCAAAAGGCGCTAATCCGGTTTCTTTTCGCCGTCTTTGCCTTGGAGTTCTTTGCCGGGTTTGAAGCGGACGGCTTTGCCGGGGGGGATGTTGACTTCTTCGCCGGTGCGGGGATTGCGGCCGATGCCGGTTTTGCGGGGCTTCACACTGAAAACGCCAAAGCGGCGGAGTTCGATGCGCTGGCTGCGGCCGAGAGCCTGCTTCAAGGATTCGAAAATGGTTTCGACGGCCTGCTCGGCCTTGGTGCGGCTGACGTTCGTCGCGGCGACGACCGCATTTACAAGATCCAGCTTAATCACTTGATCCTCCGGCACTTGTGAGGCAGATGCTAGAGGTTGCGAGGCCGGGTTGTCAAGGAGTGAGGGGTCGTCTACACTGAACGTCCTTTGGAACGTTTTTTCGACGCGGGGGGGGACTGCGCCGATTTGCGGTAATCACGAAATAAAATTCGCAATAATTCCTAGGAGGAAATGGATGTCCGTCAAGCCAGACCGCTGGATCCGGCGCATGTCGCTGGAGCACAAAATGATCGAGCCGTTCACGGACCGGCAGGTGCGCGAGGGAGTGATCAGTTACGGAGTGTCATCGTACGGCTACGACATTCGCGTGGCGGACGAGTTCCGGATTTTTACGAATGTGAATACGACGATCGTGGATCCGAAGCATTTTGATCCTCGGTCGCTGGTGGAGTTCAAAGGTGATGTTTGCATCATTCCGCCCAATTCGTTCGCGCTGGCGCGGTCGGTGGAATATTTCCGGATTCCGCGCAACGTGCTGACCATCTGCGTGGGGAAGTCCACTTACGCGCGGTGCGGAATTATTGTGAACGTGACGCCTTTCGAGCCGGAGTGGGAAGGCTTCGTGACGCTGGAAATCAGCAACACCACGCCACTGCCGGCGAAGATTTACGCCAACGAAGGCTTGTGCCAGGTGATTTTCTTCCTGTCGGACGAAGATTGCGAAGTGAGCTACAAGGACAAGAAGGGGAAGTACCAGGCGCAGGGCGGGATCGTCTTGCCACGCCTGTAAGGGCAGAGACTACAGCGCGGTGGCGAGCGGGTAGCCGCGGTCGCGCCAGGCTTGTAACCCGCCTTGCAGCGGCCGGATGCGTTTGACGCCATTCTTTCTGAGGAGCAGCGCCACACGGGCGCTGGTGGCTTCGTTGGGTCAAGTACAGTAAAGGACGACTTCGCCGCCGCGCGGCAGGCGGTCGTTCTTCAGTTCGAGCTCCTTGGCTTCCATGTGAAAGGCCCCCGGGATCACCTCCGGCTCGGCTTCGAAATCCAAGGAATGGCGTAAGTCCACAACCGTGACTTGGTCGCCGGAATCGATTTTCTCTTTCAATTCATCCACGGTAATGCGGGCAATGCGCAATTCGCGCAGAAAACGCTGGCGGGCAATAAATTTGAAAGCGATGTAGGCCGCCAAAGCGCCAACTGCCAACACCAACAGCCAGCCGCCCAGGGAAGCCAGCCGCGCGGCGACGAGTTCAATTTGTCCGGCGAAGACGTAGCCAACGCTGAGGAACACGCCAGCCCACAACGCTGATCCGATAGCGTCAAACAGGAGGAAGCGCCGGAAGCGCATGCGAAAAACTCCGGCGAGCGGCGGAGTCACCAGCCCCAAGCCGGGAATGAATTTAGCCACCAAAAGCGAACGAGCGCCTTGCTTGGAGAATATGCCTTCGGTGCGGCGCACGCAGGAGTCAGGCTCGAGCGAAATCCGACAGAGAAGCTGCAAAATTCTGATGCCCCTGTGGCGGCCGAGTTGAAACCACACGGAATCCGAGGTCAGAGCTCCCAGAACGGCAAACAAAAGAGCCCCGAAGAAACTCAGATGCCCTGTGCCGGCCAGGGCGCCCGCCGCGAGCAGCAAGGGCATGGCCGGAATAGGCACACCGATTTGTTCGATCAGGACCCAAACGAAGAGCACGCTGTGTCCATGGCGGATGAGGAAATCGAAGGCCTGATGCATGGCTGGGTTGGATTCGGTCTCCTCGATTATTTTGCCGCGAAAGGAGCAGTATGTCCCCAACTGCCTGTCATTACGAAATCACGAATGGGCTTGCGTGTTCGAGGCGCCAACTCGCGGTCTTTCAGTTTGGGGGGCAGAGAATCCGGGTCTCCCGGATACCCGATGGCAATGGCTGCAATGGGTTCCCATTCTTCCGGAATGGCGAAGGCCTGCCGGGCCTTTTCCGGGTGGAAGCCCGCCATTTGGTGAACCATCAAGCCGCGCGCGGTCGCTTCCATGGACAGCAAAGCTGTGGCGGCGCCGGTGTCGTATTGGGCGTTGCGATTCGGCGCATGGTTGTTCGCGAAGGCCAGCTTCGCCACCGCAATCGCAAGCGCGGCTGCATTTTTTGCCCAGCCCGCGTTAAATTCCACCAAGGTGCCCAGGGTTTTATCGAAATTCACTTCGTCATCCTTTGAAGCGATGAGGTAAGCCCAAGGCTGTTCGTTGTTGCTGGAAGGAGCCCAGCGGGCGGCTTCAAAAAGGCTGCGAAGGACGTCTTCAGGGATAGGCTTGTCCGCAAAAGCGCGCGGGCTCCAGCGATTGCGAATCAGTTCATGGACCGGATGATCGGTTACGGCTTCTTTTTGCATGTGCATAACCCTTTTTCGAGCCCTTCTTAGATGATGCGAGTAGCGGAGGCGGTGCATCGGATGCCGCCCCTCGCCGGCGAGCCTTCCTCTCTTTCAAGTGCCGAGAAAAGAAGTGCACAGAGTGACGTCTGTGCTCCTGATTAGTCGCCGGATTTTGCGGAGGCTTTTTGGATCAATTCCACGTCGATGGTGATGTTCACATCGTCACCGACCACCACGCCGCCGTTATCCAGCTTGGCGTTCCACTTCACGCCATAATCCTGGCGGTTGATTTTTGTGGTTGCCGTAGCCGCGACGCGTTGGTTTCCCCAGGGATCCTTCACAGGATCCGTGAGTCCATCCACATCGAGCACCACTTCCTTGGTCGTGCCGTGAATAGTCAAGTCGCCGGTGACGCGGAGTTTTCCCGGGGCGACCTGCTCCACCTTTTTCGATTTGAAGGTCATGGTGGGGAAGTGGGCCACGTCAAAGAAATGGTCGCTGCGCAAATCCTTGTCGCGGTCGGGTTCGCGGGTGTCCACGGTGTTGACGTCAATGGTCACTTCGACGCTGGATTTGGAAATGTCCTCGTCGAGCAACACGGTTCCGCTGAGCTTGCTGAAGGCGCCGCGGACCGTGGAAAGGCCGAGATGACGCACCGCAAACTGCGCCGAGGAGTGCTGCGGGTCAATCTGCCAGGTGGAGCCGGCAGCTGCGGCAGGCAGCGAAAGCCCCAGAGTTATGCTTGCAAGTATTGCGATTCGAGAGATTCGAGTGAGGTGCCGGTTCATTTCTATTTTCCTTCCATCGTGAGTTTTGGTTTGAAACATAAATCTGAATCTGCGAGTGATTATTCCTGCTTGGTGCAGCGAATTTCTTCGAGCAGGTCGCAAAGAGTTTTCAGGCGCGCGCCGGCCATGTGGCGGAACTGCCGCTTGTGCAAATCCCGCATCGGCTGGTCGAGCGGCTTCAAAAGCGCAAGGCCGTGCGGTGTAATGCGCGTTTTCACCACGCGGCGGTCGTCTTTTTGGCGCTCCCGCGTGATCAAGCCGCGCTTTTCCATGCGGTCGAGCAGCCTGGTAATGTCCGGATCGTGGGCGATCATGCGATCGCCGATGCCGCGGCAAGGCAGGCCCTCGGGCCCGGCGCCGCGAAGGATGCGGAGCACGTTGTACTGCGTCCCGGTCAATTCGGCGGTGCGGGTGAGCCGTTCGGCCTCCTGGCCCAAAGCGTCGGCCATTTTCAACAAAGTGATGAAGATGCGCTCTTCCAGGGAGGCTTGCGGGCGCGCCGGGTTGTCTTTGGAACGCACGGGCAGAATAATAGTTGTGTAAACGACTATTGTCAAGAGGAAAGATTGCGGATTGTGGCCGGGCGTTCGTCTACTTGCGCAGGGGCCGGAGATGGATTTCGCTCAGAAAGCTGCCGGATCTTTGCGTGACGATGGCTTCCACGGCGTGCGCCACGTCCTCCGCGATTAGAGCCTTGGAAGGATCCTTGGGCTTGCTGCCGGAAAACTCGGTGGCCACGCTGCCCGGACAAATCACACTGACGCGAATTCCGTGCGCGCGAAGGTCTTCCATCATGCAGCCGGAAAGGCCCATCAGGCCCCATTTGGAGGCGCAATAAATGCCGCCTCCCGCAAACGTGTTCTTGCCGGCCAGGGAACTGATATTGATGATGTCTCCCGAGCCGCGGCGAATCATAGAAGGAATCACCGCGCGCGACACCAGGAAGACACTTTTGAGGTTGCTATTCAGCACGCGATCCCAGTCAGCCTCGGATTTTTCGTGAGCCGGGCCGAAGAGGCCGATTCCCGCGTTGTTCACCAGGATGTGAATTGGGCCAAGCGCGGCTTCGGTTTTAGAGACAAGCTCGGACACTTGCCCTGCGCGGGTTACGTCTGCGACGTGGGAGAACACACGCGCACCCAGCTTTTGCAAGCTCTTCGAGGAGTCTTCCAGTACGGCACGGTCCCTTCCGCAAATCGCTACCGAAGCGCCGAGCGTTGCCAGTCGGTGCGCGATGGCGCGGCCAATGCCGCGGCTCGCTCCGGTCACCAGCGCTACGCTTTCCAAAAGCTGCTTGTTCTGCATGGAGCTGCCATTTGCTTCGCTTACCCCAGCCATAGGAATTCTTCCTCACGCGGGCCACTCTTTTTGTGCGAAACTCATCCTATTATCAGAGATTTCCGCGGCGGCGGTCATCTTTGCTGCTGCGGAAAGTGAATGAGAAGTGAACCCCACAACACAAGGAAAAATCTTAAGGAGCATCGTCCAGGATAACGGCTTGCGGATTTGGCGCGGCTTTTCCTATAATCGCAAGGTTTTCCGAGACAGAATGTTTCGCGGTGGAAGAGTTCCAGGTTGCACCGGAACACAAAGATGAACGCACGGAATCTCAGCGAGGAGAAGCCGGAATGAATGGACTATGGAAACGGGTGGGCACGGTGCTGACGGTGGCGCTTGGCTTGATGGTCGGAAGTTCGAGCAGCTTGCGTGCGCAAACGCCTGCGGCGGGACAAGACGCCACAAAGGCTCCCAAATACACGCTGGTGGAATACAACGCGGAGCAGGCCTGCGCCGCGGAAAGAGTACCTGCGACGCAGGTCAAGTGTCTGGACGATTTTGCTGCAAAGTATCCGAATTCTGAGCTCCTCGTTTATGTGTATCCCCTCTATGTCAATGCCTACAACCAGCTGAAGAATCCGGACAAAGTGATCGAGTTTGCCGACAAGACGGTGGCGCTCGGCGACAAAGTGGAGCCGGTGGTTCGCTACCAGGTGCTGTACGCGCGGGCGCTTGCTTATGCGACTCTGAAACCCGACGGGCAGGCTGCTGGAGCAGCCAAGGCGCGGGAGGCGGCTGCGGCTGGTTTGAAAGCGCTCGATGAAGTGAAAAAACCGGACAACGTAACCGACGAGGCCTTCAAGGATCAAAAGAAGCAACCCACGATTCTCTTCCACTTTACGTGTGCCACAGCGGCCATGGCGGCTAAGGATTTTCCTGGAGCCGTGGAATGCTACAAGGCGATTCTGGCGCTGAACCCCGACGACCTGAGCACGAATTACAACCTGGGGAAGGCCTACATGGCCATGACGCCGCCGCAATGGATGGATGCTTTCTGGTACTTTGCCAGGGCCGTGACGTCCAAGAGCGCGACGCAGGCTCAGTCGAACCAGGTGAAGAAATACTTGAGGAGCCAGATGGCGAATTATCAAGGCGGGAACGTCTGTGACAGCCTGACCGATGGCGAATTGAACGAGCTGCTGCAACTCGCGGGCAGCTCCGCCGACCGTCCCAGCAGCTATTCCTTGCCGAGCGCAACAGACATCGGCGCCATCCAGAAGGATATGACCATCGCCTCAGTTTTCACGGACCTGAAAGCGGGTGGCGACAAGAGCAAGCTGACGTGGCTTGCCGCCTGCGGCCTGGAATTTCCTGAAGTTCCGGGCAAGGTGATCGAAGTCACGCCCGGCGATCCGATTGTGCTGAAGATTGCTTTCGTGACCAGCGATGCGGAGTTTGAATCCGCGACCACGCCCAATATGGATGTGAAAGTGGTTGGCCAGCCGGAGGCGGCGCGCGTCGAAAAAGACAGCGCCGTGCATTTCACCGGGACTTTAGTCGCTTACGATCCGGATCCTGCCTTTTTCTTGCACTGGGACAAAGCTAAAGTGAAAGCGGAAGACATCCCGAAGGAAAAGGCCGCACCCAAGAGGCCTGTGCGCCGGCCCGCGAGGAAGCCAAGCGGGCGAAGCTAGGCTTCTCGAACATTAACATCACGAAAAGAAAAACGGCTCTCCGGTACTTGGAGGGCCGTTTCGCCTTTCCAAGGGTTGGGATTTTGCGAACGCGGAACGAGATTATTTCCGAGAACGGATCACTTGGGACTGAGATTTGAAGTTAGCGCGGCCGCCGGCGATGGCCGTTGGTATCCAGCTTGTACTCTTCGATCTTCCGGCTCAGCGTGTTGCGGTGAATGCCCAGAAGCTGCGCAGCCTTCGATTGGTTGCCTTCGGCGCGGTCCAACACGCGCTTAATGAACCGCTTTTCGAACTCCTCGATGGCCTCCTCGAAGTAGATTCCCCGCTCCACCATCTGATTGACGAGCCCTTCCAATTGATCTTTCACGATGTCACGCTCCGCTGGGATGTTGGTGCAGGCCCGGTTGCTACGGCAATTCGCGGTTGGTCAAAATACGGTACGCCTCCCGGTATTTCTCGCGAGTGGCGTCGACCACCTCGGGTGGCAGCTCCGGCCCGGGCGGGGTTTTGGGCCAGCGCATCCGTTCGAGATAGTCCCGCACAAACTGTTTGTCAAAAGAGGCCTGGGGTCCGCCGGGGCTGTAATGCGCGGCGGGCCAGAAGCGCGACGAATCCGGCGTAAGCGCTTCGTCGATCCAGATCAATTCGTCGTTGAGCAGGCCGAACTCGAATTTCGTGTCGGCTACGATGATTCCGCGCGGCTCGGCATGGGCGGAAGCGCGCCGGTAGAGCTCCAGGCTGACGGCGCGAACTTTTTCCGCGAGCTCCTTGCCAACCATTTCTTCCGCTTGCTCGAAGGGGATATTTTCGTCATGGCCGCTGATTGCTTTTGTTGCGGGCGTGAAAATCGGCTCGGGCAGGCGGTCAGATTCGAGCAGGCCATTAGGCAGCGCGGTCCCACAAATTTTCCCCGTTGTCCGGTAGTCTTTCCACCCCGATCCCGAAACGTAGCCTCGAACGACGCATTCGATCGGCAACGGCTTTGTCTTTCGCACCAGCATGGAGCGTCCCGAGAGTTCGTCTCGGAATTTGTCAAACGGAGAAGGAAAATCCGTGGCGCTGATCACGTGGTTGGGGATGACGTCTTTCAGAAGGTCGAACCAGAAAAGAGAGAGTTGCGTGAGGACGCGGCCTTTGTCGGGAATCGGTGTCGGCAGGATCACGTCGAACGCGGAGAGGCGGTCTGTGGCGACAATGAGCAACTTCTCGCCCAAATCGTAGATGTCGCGGACCTTCCCGCGCGCGCTCGGCGACAATCCGGCGAACTGAGTCTCCCTCAGAACTTTCATGGCTGGAGCAGAAGACAACGCAAAAATCTCCCCGACTTGGTGCTCCGCATTCTAGCGCACCACAACACGATGTCAAACCCGCGCGCGGTGGAAAACTGTGCGAAACGTTATGATGAAAAATTGAATAGGAAAGTTTTATTCATGGAATAAACAAAGCGGAGAAAATGTCTCAGGGCTCTCTGTTTGTTGCGACTCTTAATCGCTGCAAGAAGGATGGCAATTATGCCGCGGAAGCCGCTGCCGTTTTCGCATTGGGGTTTTCGTTCGCCGTTCCTTCCCAGCGCACGCTGACGAGCTTCGACACGCCCGGTTCTTGCATGGTCACGCCGTAAAGAACCGGCGCGATTTCCATGGTTTTGCGGTTGTGCGTGACCACAATGAACTGCGTTTGGCCGCTCATCTCGCCAATCAATTTTGTGAAGCGCCCGACGTTTGCCTCATCCAGGGGCGCGTCCACTTCGTCCAGAATGCAGAACGGGCTCGG
>Ga0079221_10000668_pt1 | contig 10006 bp, 6 predicted proteins | sample GAAS200_FD_75069 | JGI IMG/M metagenome (GOLD analysis project Ga0079221, IMG submission 75069) | Agricultural soil microbial communities from Georgia to study Nitrogen management - GA AS200 | ecosystem: Environmental > Terrestrial > Soil > Agricultural land | place: USA: Georgia | collected... | reverse complement strand
TCAACCGCCAGGAAAAGACGGTTTGCGTGAAACTCGTTCATCATCGCTTCCGCTTGCGGTCCCACGAACGAAAAGGAAACCGGGCGCAGCAATCCGCCGATCATGATAAGGGAAACGCCGGGCGAATCGGCCAACTCCATGCCAATGTTTAATGCATTGGTAATGACAGTGAGGGGCTGCGTCTTCATCTTCTTTAAGTGACGTGCAACTTCCGCAGTGGTGGTGCCTGAATCGAGAATGATGGTCTCTCCCGGTTGCACTAATTCGGCGGCCGCCTTTCCTATTCTGACCTTTTCTTCGTGATGCAGAGTTTCCTTGGTACGCAGCGGATAATCTTGCGTGGCTTCCAGCCGCCGGACGGCGCCACCGTGCGATCGAACCACTGCTCCCAGGGACGCAAGAGCGTCCAAGTCGCTGCGGACCGTGACGGCCGAAATAGCAAAGCGCCTCACCATATCGGCCACGGTGACTTGGCCCTGTTGATCCACAAGATCGAGCAGGTTTCGGCGACGTTGTTCTGTCAAAAGGCGGGCTTTAGGAGTCATGCACCGTTTCCATTGGGGTAAAGTATACGGCCTTCCAGCCCTGGCAGTCAAAGCAAACGAAAGTATAGAAGCTGCTAATACTTTCGTCTCCTTTCGTTGCCCGTTTAATTTTTTGTTTGTTGTTGTGTTTGCTTTCCTATTATGCTACATCCTTGCGGCAGTTCATTTGGAGGTGTCCTTTGAAGCGCACAGCTGCATGGGTTTGCGTCCTTTTGGCAATCCTCATTTCGGGAACCAAAACTATCCACGGGCAAGGCAATCTTGGCGCGATTACGGGGACGATACAGGATTCCAGCGGCGCTGCCGTTCCCGATCTTCCCCTGACGATTACAAACATTGAAACCGGAGTGAAGTGGAGTGCTACAACAAGCAGCGCTGGTTATTACAGGGTTGCGGTGCCTCCTGGAACATACCGGCTGGAAGCGCAAAAGCAGGGGTTCAAGAAAGAAGTAGCGGACAGAATCGTTGTTCCGGTCGCGCAGGTGGTTACCGTTGACCTTACGCTTCAGGTTGGCAACGTATCGGAAACGGTAAGCGTAACATCGCAGACGCCGTTGCTCACGCCCTCTACGGCAGAAGTCAGCTCCGCAGTGAGTCCCGATGAGTTTGAGACGCTGCCCATTGAGGTTGGCGACGGAGGAAGGCAACTTCAGACTTTCATCTTCAGCAGTCTTCCCGGAACCGTGGGCGATACTTTTTCGGGTTCCATTAACGGCGGCCAGCTTTTCAGCCATGAGATCCTCATTGACGGCGTCACGATTGGGCGCTACGACCTCAGCGGCGGCAGCCTAGATGAATTCAGTCCAGGGACAGACGCCATTGGCGAATTCAAAGTTCAGACGTCCAACTATTCAGCGGAGTACTGCGAAACGGGAGGCGGAATCGCCAATTTCAGCTACAAATCGGGGACCAATGATTTTCATGGAACGCTTTTTGAATACAACAAGAACCCCATGTTTAACGCCACAGGTGTGTTTGGCCCTCCCAAGGACAATCAGAAAGAGAACAATTTTGGCGGTACACTCGGCGGCCCCATCCGGAAGGATCGTACTTTTTTCTTCTTCGACTATGAGGGTGACCGCTTCCGAAGCTTTCAGTTTGCTGGGAAGATGACCCTGCCAACGGCTGCCATGAAGGCGGGCGATTTCAGTTCCTGGCTGGGGCCGCAAGTCCAAACTTGCGGGCCCGACCCCAACAATCCACAGCCTTGCTTCGACGCCCTGGGGCGCCCGGTCTTTGAAAACGAAATCTACGATCCCACAACCACACGCAATGTGACAGCAGGACAGGTCGATTCGGTGACGGGGCTAATGGCCAACTCAACCACAGTTATTCGGGATCCCTTCAATTCAGGCCTTCCGTTAAACCCGGCCCTCCCGCCATCCAACGTCATTCCCGCTGGAGAGTTCAGCAAGGCCACTTCCGTTCTTCTCCCCCTGATTCCAGACCCTTCGAAGCCAGGAGACACCAATAATAACCTCCGGCTCAGTGGCTGCTGTCCAATACTCTCTCGGAATGCGTATACTGGCAAAATCGATCATGTTCTGACCAGTAAGCAAAAACTGTGGGCGTCCTATACTTGGAATCACAGGGATCGCTACAACAGAAACAATAGTAGGACTTTCCTACCTTTTCCCGGACAGCCGATGAACCCTGTGAAGCGTCAGATTGTGGGCGGTCCGCAGGTTCGCATCGCCCATGCATGGACAATCAACAGCCGCAGCGTTAACGAATTTTCCGTGGGCTATAACCGCTTTCAAAACAAAAACAATATCACCGATAATGCGAAATTAACCCCACAGCTTGGAATTCCCGGCCTTCCCAATGACTGCTTCCCGCCCATGCACTTCAGCAGCCATAATTCTGTAACGCCACTTTTTGGCGTTGGCTGCAAGAACGTGGACCCGTCGGAGAGCTACGTTTACCAGGATACTTACAGTTATTTGCGCGGCAAGCACAGCCTGAAATTTGGTGGAGAATTCCGCCGCTATCGCTACAACACCTTCGAACCCGGTCCTCTTTCTGGAGATTTCTCTTTCAATGATCTCCAAACAGCGCTTCCCGACTTTCCTGGGGACACTGGGCATGCTTTTGCCAGCTTCATCCTAGGGGCCGTTCGTAGCGCCAATCGCTCCATCTATACCACCGAACCGGGCTACCGGGCTGGTCTGTATGCTTTCTTCGCCCAAGATGACTTCAAAGCGACTCCTAAACTGACACTCAACCTTGGGCTTCGCTGGGAAATCCCGGTACCTCAGAGGGAGGTCTTGAACCGCGAGTCGGGATTCGATCCCACGGTGCCGAATCCTGGCGCCGACAACATTCCCGGGGCCTTGGTGTTTCTTGGCAGTTGTTCAACCTGCATTCACCGCAATTCTTTCCAAAACTGGTATTTCAAGGAGTTCGGACCACGGATCGGTCTCGCTTATCAGATCCAAAAGAACCTCGTGTTCCGCGGCGGGTACGGAATATCCTACGGCCCTCCTATCGAGAACAATTTTGGCAGCCAAAATCTTTTCGGCTTTAACAGCGGAGCGCCGCTGAACCCAAGATCATCTCCGACCGGGTTTAAGGCGGATCCTGCTGCGTATTGGTCGCCGCTCGTCTCCGCTCCTTTGCCGGCAGCCGCCCGCGTCGGCGTTCCGCCGTATACAGGGCCCACGCTTCCCAACCGGGACCCGGCATCGGCCAACGGCCAGACACTCGACTTCATGCCGAAGAATGCGGCGGCACAGCCCTATGTCCAGAATTGGAGTACCGGATTCCAATATCTATTCCCGCACGACATCATGCTGCAGGCAGACTATGTGGGGTCGAAAGGGACGCGCCTTCTCAATGGATATTTCGGCTTCTGGTACAACCAGGCGCCTTCGAAATTCATGGCTTTGGGAAGTATCCTCGGCGACGACTTGGCGACAGACTTAGCTGACCCAGTTAAGGGCCCAATCTTGGCGAGCTTCGGGATCACCGGCCTCCCGTACCCAGATTTCGAGAACAACAACTGGGACACAACTGTGGCAACGGCTGTGACGCCCTTCCCGCAGTATTCCGGTCTCGTCAACAATTATCCGACAATAGGAAATTCTACCTATAATTCCCTGCAGTTGATGGCCAGGAAGAGGACCACGCACGGATTAAGCTTCATTGCAGCCTATACGTTCTCAAAAACCCTCACGGACACGGACAGCGCTCTCTATGCCTCCGGGAGTCAGGTGGTCCAAGACTTCTACAACCGCAAGGCGGAGAAGGGCATCGCCAGCTTCGATTTTCCCCAAGTTCTAAAACTCACTTGGATCTATGAACTGCCTTTCGGACACGGCAGGAGATGGCTGAACACAACCGGCGGGCTCAACCGCCTGGTTTCCGGATGGCAGGTTACTGCTATTCAGAACTACTCCTCGGGAGACCCGTTGGTCATCATATCCTCACTGGATCCAGGTAACTTCTTTTTGCCGATGAATGGTTTGCGGGCGGACATCGTGCCAGGAGTGCCTCAAGTGCTGCCAAACAGCGGATTAGACATCAACAACGGGACCGCTTATTTGAACCCTGCCGCCTTTGCCGATCCTCCCTCTTCAAAAGGCCAACCCTTGCGCATTGGAAACTCTCCCAGCTTCCTCCCACACACTCGCGGGCCAGGTCACAGCAGCGAAGATTTCGGGATTGTGAAGAACACACATATTACGGAGCGTGTGGCTGCACAGTTCCGGGCGGATATGTTCAACGTATTTAATCGCGTGGGTCGAGGCGATCCGGATACTTGCCTTTGCGATGGACTTCCGACTGATCCAGTCCCGGGCACGTTCGGTCTGATTTTCGATCCGGCCCACGATCCGAGGGTCATTCAATTGGCCTTGCGGCTGACGTTCTGATCCGGCGAATCTTGCTCCCGCGGCTGAGGATTAGGTTCTAGTTCGCGGAGACGCAAACAATTAGAATCAGCAGAGGGGCGGACGCGAGTTCGCCCCTTTTTCGCAAAGAAAGCCTTTGAGCTTTAAAAGACTCTCGTACGGAGTATCGCAGTGAAGCTGTCCCCGGGCAAGCGCAAGAGACTTGAATCCGTTTCGGATTCCCGCGGCGTTATTGCTGCTCTTGCCATCGACCAGCGTGACGCATTGCGAAAATTGTTCTCCGCTGAGCTGAAGATCGAGAAACCAGCTGTCGCTCGCGAACAGCTCGAAGAATTCAAGTCCACTGTCGTGCGAGCGCTTTCTCCTCACGCCAGCGCCGTGCTTCTCGAGCCGGAATACGGTTTGTCCGCGGCTGCGCAGCGTGCCTCGTCCTCAGGGCTTCTGATGGCCTACGAAGTCAGCGGCTACGATCCCAGCGTCCCGGGCCGGATTCCCCGTTTGCTGGAAGGCTGGTCCGTGCGCCGACTGCTTGACGCCGGCGCGCACTGCATCAAGGTCTTGCTGTACTATGCCCTTTCGGATGCGGCGGAAATCATGGATCGCAAGCGTGCCTGGGTGGAGCGTGTCGGTTGGGAATGCGCCGGGGCGGACGCCCCATTTTTTCTGGAAATTGTGCCTTACCAAGCTGGCGTGGACGAGCAAAGCCCCGAATTCGCTCGCTGCAAGCCGGAGATCCTGACAAGCGCCATGAAAGAGTTCTCACAGCCCCGCTATTGTGTTGATGTTTTGAAAGTGGGAGCCCCCGTGACCATGGCCTATGTACAAGGCTCTTCGGCCTGTGACGGAGCGTTTGTGCACAGCCGCAAGGAGGCTCTCGACCTCTTTCGCCGCGCCGCGGAAGCGTCCGCAAAGCCATTTCTATTCCTCTCCGCGGGAGTCACCAATCGCGTGTTCAACGAGGCTCTCGAGCTCGCCTCCGAAGCGGGCGTGCATTTTTGCGGCGTCCTTTGCGGACGCGCCACGTGGAAGGACGGCGTAGGCGTCTTCGTCCGCGGTGGAGCGGAGGCGCTTCAAAAATGGCTCGAAACTGACGGCGTCGCCAATATCCAGGCCGTCAACGCGAGCCTGCGGCACGCCACGCCTTGGTTGGAAAAGTATCCCGCCAATGAATAAGCCCGAAGCAGATTCGCACGGCTGCAGCACCGTTTTCTTCTGTGTGAGCCTGAACCCCGCTATTGATACACGGCTTGTGTTGAATGAATTCCAGATTGGGCGCGTCAATCGCGTCTTAGAAGTCCATCGCACTCCCGGAGGCAAGGCCGCACATGTGGCCATGGCGCTCCAAGGCTTAGGGGCAAGTCCCGGGTGGATTGGTTTTGCAGGCGGCGCAACGGGAAACGACTTAGTAGAAGGGCTTCACCGCTTGAAAATCGAAACCATCTCCGTACCTACGGCCCAAGACACACGCGTCAACCTCGAAATCATAGAGGCTCGCGGAGGTGTGACCGAAATCCTCGAGCCGGGAGAGGCGATTGCGCAATCCGAGTGGTACGCGTTTCAAAAAACATGCGCGAACAACTTTCAACGCATCGCGGACAAAAAGATTGTGCTAATCTCCGGGAGTCAGCCTCCCGGAGTTCCCGCGGAAGCCTCTGCCGTGCTTTTGAAATTGGCCCAATCCTCAGGCTGCCTCGCATTCCTCGACACTAGCGGCCCGCCTTTGGCGGAAGCGCTGGCAGTTGGCCCGGACTTCGTCAAAATCAATCGCGAAGAAGCGCAAAGCGTCACCGGGGTTACAGTGAACGATGTTGCCTCCGCCGGCCACGCAGTCCGCATATTGCTGGAGCGCGGTGCGAAGTCGGCAGCTATCAGTTTAGGAGAACGCGGAATCGTCGGAATTCAGGAGCGCGATGAACCTGCGATCCATGCCTGGACGGCTCCGTTACGCGCGAAATCCACCGTTGGTTGCGGCGATTCAGCTCTTGCTGGCCTAGCTTTTGCCAACGCATCGGGCCTTTCTTCCGAACGCAGTCTGGCTCTCGCCGTCGCTTGCGGCGCGGCGAATTGCCTTGCGCTACTTCCCGCTCGCATTAATCAAGAAGATGTTTCGCGGTTCGAGGCGACCGTTCGCGTTGAACGCGTCCTAAGAAAGGAGATAGCGCGGTGAAGCGCTTTGACATCAGTGTTGTTGGTGAGCTGAATGCCGACCTGATTCTGTACGGCCTGCCTGCAACCCTCGAACCCGAACGCGAGTACCTGGCTGACGATTCTGCGATAACGCTCGGCAGTTCCTCCGCCATCTTCGCCCATAACATTTCACTCCTGGGCAGCCGTGTTAGTTTCACTTCCTGCATCGGCGGCGATCCTCTCGGCAAATTCTGCGTGGACCGTCTTCAAGAGAGCGGCGTGGATGTTTCCGGCATAAAAGTTCTTTCGGGCAAGACCACCGGCGTTACCGTGATTCTTCCTCTTTCGAAGCAACGCCAGATTCTCACCTATTTGGGTACTACACTGGACTTGCAATTTGCCCACCTGGATCTGAACTACCTTCGCAGCGCCTCTCACTTTCACCTTTCTTCCTTTTTCCTTCTGCGTGGACTCCGCCCGAGGATTCCCGAACTTTTTTCACAGATGAAACAGTCGGGCCTCACCACATCCCTCGACACAAACGACGACCCGGAAGACCTTTGGGCCGATGACGTCAAGTCCGTGCTGAGAAGCGTGGACATTTTTCTTCCCAACGAACGAGAAGCGTGCAAGCTAACGGGCACAAATGATGTTCAGGATGCGCTGGATGCGCTATCGCGGCTCGTTCCTATCGTCGTGATCAAGTGTGGGCCGAAAGGCGTCCTCGCAAAACGCGGCAAAAGTCAGTTTCATGCGCCTTCTCTGCCAGTTGAGCCTGTGGACACCGTCGGCGCCGGCGACAGTTTCAACGCCGGCTTCCTCCATAAATTCATTCTCCGCTGCAATCTCGAGGAGTGCCTGGAATACGGCAATGCCGTCGCGGCCCTCTCCACAACGCGCGCCGGCGGCACGGAGGCCCTTCGTGACCGCAACCACCGCGAGTCTTTCTTGCAAACTTCCGTCAGCCCCAGAAAGGGAGAAAACCCATGAGCAATGCTTTGTCGTGCAGGAAGTTCCCAGGCAGTCGTGGGATGGGAGGGCTTCCCAATCTAGGATTCTCCACCTGGGCGGGGTTCCTACAATTGAATGGAATGAACAGGAGATAGCATATGGAAAACGCAAACAGCAAGTTTAATCGCAGAGAATTTCTTCAGAAAGGCGCTGCAGTAGCGGTAGGAAGCGCTGCCTTGAACACCACCGCCCTTTCCTACTCACGCATCGTCGGTGCGAATGACCGTATTTCGCTCGGACACATCGGCATCGGAAACCGTGGGCGCGAATTGGACGGGATTGTGGCAGGGCTGACAAAATAAAGCTGCGGATCGAATGGCCGGAGAGCTTTGGCAATGATTCGCCAAGCTTTACCCGCATCATGGGGAAAAAGGCCACCATGCTCAATACGGGTGGCGAGGGCAGCCCGCTGGCAGCTTGTGGAGGAGAAAGGCAATCATGAGGACGATTTGACGGTTGACTCGAAGCGCGCCGTCAAAGATGTTCTGCTGCCTGGAGACACAAATCTGCCGCCCATGGGAATGGGTGATGAAGAACCCTCGCACATGACCAACTGGCTCGAATGCCTACGCAGCCGCAAATAAACGAACGCGACTGTCCATCACGGGTTCGCACACTCGGTGGCCTGCATGATGGCCACTCGTTCGTATTGGTCAGGGAAAAGAATCTACTGGGACCCGAAGGCCGAAGCAATGCTCGACGATGCGCCAAGATAACGTAGCGAGTGAAAGAGCCTGTTACACTCGGCGGGTCAAATGCTTATCACAAACCGTGTGCGTTACGGCTGCGGCCCGACAACCGGACAACCGCGCTTCGGGAGTAGCTTGCCTCAAAAAACGCCTCTCGCCAAAGAGAGCATAAGAGCATTCAGTATCAACCGAATGCTCTCTTCACCCCGACGCTCATCGGGAATGTGCTGCCGCGTTGAGCTTTCCCTCTCAAGAACTTCAAGCCGCTGCTTGAAAAAGGCAGGGTGACTATCACAAAATGGGGATGATCCCCGGTAGCTCAACGGTAGAGCATTCGGCTGTTAACCGAAGGGTTGCTAGTTCGAATCTAGCCCGGGGAGCCAACTTAATTTCCAATCCGCCGATCAGTTAAGCGAATTTCTTAAACTAAGATTGTTAGCTGTCTTAGCCCAAGTAGCCCGGCTGACCTTCTAGGGTCGGCATCCTGATTCCCAAAGCACCTTGGCACAATCGTCGGCCCCTGGGCACCCACACAAACTTGCTTGGGGCGGGGAGGATCATAAGACCTTGTATCTAGCTGCACAAACAGGCTGTATCGGCTGACCGTTTACGTCCCTGGTGCAGGTTTGCCCAAATAGATGGAAAGGGAGTCGCCATACCAGCCTAGAATGGGAGGCTCGAATATGGCGACAACGCAGGGAAGTGCTAGCTCCCTGGCGGAGCAGGAATTGACCACTCCTCGCAAGTCAGAGATTGAATTCGGCCGCGAGATTTGCGGCTCTCTTGAAATTGCCGAGCAACGAGAATGGTTGGTCACCAACGGGATCAGCGGGTACGCCTCCGGAACGGTTAGTGGTAATTTAACCCGACGCTATCATGGCATTCTGGTCGCGGCCCTCCATCCGCCCGTCGGACGAACTCAGTTGGTCGCAAGGTTGGAAGAATCTGCCAGCTATGACGGCATGAGCTACGCGCTTTCGACGAATCGCTGGGCCAGCGGCGCCGTCGAACCCAAAGGCTATTTGAATATCGAGAGTTTCCACTTGGAAGGCACGACCCCCGTCTGGCGGTTTGCCCTTGCCGACGCGCTGCTCGAAAAGCGCATCTGGATGCAACAGGGCGAGAACACCACCTATGTTCAATATTCATTGCTCAGAGGAAGCGGAACCGCTCGTCTTGCGGTAAAAGCGCTTGTCAACTATCGCGACTTTCATTCCAGCACTCATGCCGGAAATTGGCAGATGAGGATTGAATCCGTCGAGCGAGGAGTGCAAATCACTGCCTATGATGGGGCCGTTCCTTTCTATCTCCTTTGCTCTGAGACTCAATTCGAGCCAAAACATGAATGGTATCGGGACTGTTTCCTGCTGATGGAGAGATACCGCGGCCTGGATGATCATGAGGATCATCTGCTGGCTGCAACTGCGAGCTTGGAGCTCGCTTTGGGCAAGAGCGCTACTTTTGTGTTCACGACCAACGCTCGAACGGAGCTGGATGGCGCGCGAGGACTTGCCGAGCGCGTCGAACGAGAACGCGGTCTCTGCTCACAATGGCAGGGAAGCGATCCCCAAGGTGCATCCGTTGCCCCTTCCTGGGTCCGGCAGCTCATCTTTGCCGCTGACCAGTTTGTAGTAAAGCGAAGTTTGCCTGACGAACCCGAGGGAAAATCCATCATCGCGGGCTATCACTGGTTTGGTGATTGGGGCCGCGACACCATGATTGCGCTTCCCGGACTCACGCTGACGACGGGCCGCTCCGAGGTCGCCAAAAAGATCCTGTTTGC
>Ga0079221_10000667_pt1 | contig 10027 bp, 5 predicted proteins | sample GAAS200_FD_75069 | JGI IMG/M metagenome (GOLD analysis project Ga0079221, IMG submission 75069) | Agricultural soil microbial communities from Georgia to study Nitrogen management - GA AS200 | ecosystem: Environmental > Terrestrial > Soil > Agricultural land | place: USA: Georgia | collected... | reverse complement strand
CCGATCTTGGTGACGATCACCAGATCGTCGGGGTAGGGATGCAGTGCGTCGCGGATGATCTGGTTGGTGACGTGCGGGCCGTAGAAGTCGCTGGTGTCGATGTGATCGACGCCGCTGGCAATCGCCTCGCGCAGCACCGCGCGAGCGGCCTTCGGATCTTTCGGTGGTCCGAACACGCCGGGCCCCGCGAGCTGCATCGCGCCGTAGCCGATCCGCTTGACCCTGCGCGAGCCGAGCTTGAACGTTCCGGATCGATCGATGTTCGTCATCGTGATTCTCCTTGTGGTAGAGCGAAAAAACCGCAGGGAGGCGCGGCTTTCTCGCTCGATACTTCAGTGGCCTTACCAGATCTTCACCCGCTGGTCGGGCTTCAGGTACAGCTTCGCATCCGGCTGGATGGCGAACGCCTGATACCACGGATCGAGGTTGCGCACGGTTTCGGCGCGGAACTGCCCGGGCGCGTGTACGTTGGTGACCACTTGCTGGCGCAACGCGGCATCGCGCGTCTTGTTGCGCCATGCCTGCCCGAACGCGATGAAGAAACGCTGGTCGCCGGACAGCCCGTCGATTTCGGGCGCAGGTTTGCCGTCCAGCGACAGGTGATAGGCGCGATACGCGGCGGTGAGGCCCGAAACGTCGGCGATATCCTCGCCCAGCGTCTGCTTGCCGTTCACGTGCAGGCCCGGCAACGCTTCGTACGCGTCGTATTGCTTCGCGAGCGCGTCGGTCGCGGCTTCGAAGTGCTTCAGGTCCGCCGGCGTCCACCAGTTCTTCAGCCGGCCTTGCGCATCGAAATCGGCGCCGGTGTTGTCGAAGCTGTGGCTGATCTCGTGACCGATCACGGCGCCCATCGCGCCGTAATTGGCAGCGGGATCGGCCTTGGGATCGAAGAACGGCGGCTGCAGGATCGCGGCGGGGAAGTTCAGCGCGTTCTGCAATGGCAGGTTCACCGCGTTCACCGTCTGCGGCGTCATCCACCACTCGTTGTCGTCGATCGGCTTGCCGATCTTGGCCTTGGCGAGTTCGTACTCGAATTTCACGGCGCGCAGATGATTGCCGAGCGCTTCGTCGGACTTGATCTCCAGCGACGAATAATCGCGCCAGTGATCGGGATAGCCAACGCCCACCTTCAGTGTGTCGAGTTTCGCCTCGGCCTTCTGCTTGGTTTCCGGCGACATCCAGGTGAGGTTCTGGATGCCGCTGCGGAACGCGGCGATCAGGTTCTTCACCATGGCCTCGGCCGCGGCCTTCGACGAGGCCGGGAAGTATTGCTTGACGTACAACTCGCCGACCGCATCACCGAGATCAGTGTTGGTGGCGCTGACCGCGCGCTTCCAGCGTTCGCGCTGCACGGGCGTGCCCTGCAGGGTCTTCCCGAAGAAATCGAAGCTCAATTCCTCGTAAGGTTTCGGCAGCAGCGGCGCCGCGGTGTTGAGCGTGTGGAAGGTCAGCAGCGCTTTCCACGCGCCGATCGGCTCGCTCGCGACGAGTTTCGATTCGCCGGTGATCGCTGAGGGCTGCCACACGTCGATCCGCTTGACGTCGCCGAGCCCGGCGGCCTTGAAATACGTGTTCCAGTCGAGCCCCGGCGCCTTTTTCGGAAATTCCGCGACCGCCCACAGATTGTTCGCCTTGTGGATGTCCTCGCTGTCGATCAGGCTTTCCTGCGCTTCCGCGATCTTCGTTTCCAGCGCGATCACCGCGTCGGCCTTTTGGTCCGCGTCGGCAATGCCGGCCTGTTTCAGCAGCGCGGCGACGTACGTCTTGTACTTGCCGCGCGCCTCCGCCATGTGCGCGTCTTTCGACAGGTAATAGTCGCGGCTCGGCATGCCGAGGCCGCCCTGCAGAAGATACGGGATTTGCGTGGAGGCTTCTTCCAGGCCCTTGGTCACGAACAGGCCGAACAAGTTCGAGGTGTGGAAGTTCGTGGCGTTGATCGGATCGACGTCGGCGCGCAGGCGCGAGCCCAGCACGCGGGCGAGGTCTTCACGCGTCTTGATCGCATCGATCGCGTCGAGTTCAGGCTTGATCGGCGTCAGGCCTGCCTTGTCGATCGCGGCGGTGTCCATGTACGCGGCGTAGTAGTCGGCAATCTTGCGCGCGTTGCTGCCGGCGGCCGGGTTGCCGGCGCCCGCATTCCTGATCAGGTCCGCCGTGTGCTTTTCGGTGACCTCGAATACGTCGAGGAACGAGCCGGTGCTGGAGCGGTCGGCGGGGATCTTCGCGGTCTTCAACCATGCGCCATTGGTGTAGTCGAAAAAGTTGTCGCCGGGCTTTACCGACTTGTCGATGTACGACAGATCGATGCCGATGTCGGGCGCGGTGCTGGCCGGCGCGGGTGTGGAGGCGGTTGCCGCCTTGGCCGCGGAAGCGGCCGACGCCGTCGCGGAATTCCCGTCGGGCGACTGTTGCGAGCAGGCCGTGCAGGCGCAGGCGACGGCGGCGGCGAGTAACCAGGTGGTGCGTGGCATGGGCGAAGTCCGGTGCGGGAAAAGCCCGATGATGCACCAAATACGGCCGACTTTCAGGTGCCGGAAGTGCCAGGCCATCCCGGAGTGATTTTTCTGCCCGGCCCCGTCGAATACCATGTCGCGATGGAATCGAAGTCTCACTCGCGCGGCGACCGGGCGCCTGCGCCGCGCGATCTCGAACGCATGCTGGACCGGGCCCTGACGCGCGATGCGGGTCGGTTGCGCGCGCGCCTGCGCGGACTTGAGCGCAAGCGGCCGTCTTCGCCCGATGCCTTGCGCAAGCTGGCGCAGGAAATCGCGACGTCGGTCGCGCAGCGCGAAGCGCGCGCCGCGCTGGTGCCGCCGATCACGCTGGACGAAGCGTTGCCCATCACGCAGCGCGCGGACGAAATCACGCGCCTGATCCGCGAACACCAGGTACTGGTGATCGCGGGCGAGACCGGTTCCGGCAAGACCACGCAACTGCCGAAATTGTGCCTCGCGGCCGGGCGCGGCGTCACCGGCATGATCGGCTGCACCCAGCCGCGGCGCCTCGCCGCGCGCGCGATGGCGCATCGCGTTGCCAACGAGCTCGGCGACGAGACGGGTGGGGTGGTCGGCTACGAAGTGCGCTTCGCGAAGCAGCTTGGCGAAAACACGCTGGTCAAGTTCATGACCGACGGCATCCTGCTGGCCGAAATGGCGCACGACCGCTGGCTGTCGGCGTACGACACGCTGATCATCGATGAGGCGCACGAACGCAGCCTCAACATCGATTTCCTGCTGGGATATCTGAAAGGGCTGCTGCGCAAGCGGCGCGACCTCAAACTGATCGTCACCTCCGCCACCATCGACACCGCGCGCTTTGCCGAACACTTCGACGGCGCACCGGTGGTGACGGTCGAAGGTCGCACGTATCCGGTCGAGGTCCGCTATCGCCCGTTGAATTTCCTTCCCCCGCCTGCGGGGGAAGGGGCGCAAGGCGCCGGCTCTTCTCGCCGAAGGCCGGGTGGGGGACGCGTACGCGAGGAATCACTCACTGATCGCATCGTCGCTGCCCTCGACGACATCACCCGCGAAGACCCGAAAGGCGACGTGCTGGTGTTCCTGCCGGGCGAACGCGAGATCCGCGACGCGCACCTCGCGCTGGCGCGACGGCAGTACCGCCACACCGAAGTGCTGCCGCTGTACGCGCGCCTGTCGGTGAAGGAACAGGATCGCGTGTTCAAGCCGGGTCCCCAGCGCCGCATCGTGCTGGCCACCAATGTCGCCGAGACCTCGCTGACGGTGCCGCGCATTCGCTGGGTGGTCGATTCGGGCGATGCGCGCGTCAAGCGCTATTCGCGCCGCAGCCAGATCGAGCGCCTGCACATCGAATCCATTTCGCAGGCCGCGGCCAACCAGCGTGCCGGCCGCTGCGGACGCGTGGGACCGGGCATTTGCGTGCGGCTGTACGACGAAGCGGATTTTTCGGCCCGTTCGCCGTACAGCGATCCCGAGATTCTGCGTAGCGCGTTGTCCGACGTGATCCTGCGCATGCTGGATTTGGGGTTGGGCGACGTCGAAGCGTTTCCCTTCATCGATCCGCCCGACCCGCGCGCGGTGAACGACGGCTGGCGCCGGCTTGCCGAAATTGGCGCGGTGGACGAAGCGCGCCGCCTGACGCCGATGGGCAAGCAGCTCGCACGCATTCCGATCGATGCACAGCTCGCGCGCATGCTGGTCGAGGCGCAGGCGCTTGGCGTAGTCGACACGGTATTGCCGATCGTGGCGTTCCTCGGCATCCAGGACCCACGCGAGCGCCCGGCGGACAAGCAGCAGCAGGCCGACGCCGCGCACGCGGAATTTACCGATCCGCAGTCCGATTTCATCGGCGTGCTGAACCTCTGGAACGCATACCACACCGCGCACGAGGAACTGACGCAATCGAAATTGCGCGACTGGTGCGCGAAGCATTTCGTGTCGTTCATGCGCATGCGCGAGTGGCGCGAGCTGCATCGGCAGTTGTTGCTTGGGGCCGGGCATGGGGAATCGGGAATCGGGAATCGGAACGCGCAAAAGGCGGGAAGACGCGCTTTGACGATTCCCGATTCTCGATTACCGATTCCCGATCTTTACGAACCCATCCACCTTGCACTGCTATCGGGCCTGCCCACCAATGTCGCGCGCAAGGACGAGCAGGGCCTGTATCGCGGCACGCGCGAGCGCAAGTTCAAGGTTTTTCCGGGTTCCGCGTTGGCGAAGAAGCCGCCCGCGTGGTTGCTGGTTGCGCAGATCCTCGACCTCGGCGGCAAGGTCTGGGGCATGCAGTGCGCGCGCATCGAACCCGCGTGGATCGAGCGTCAAGCCGCGCACCTGCTCAAGCGAACCTGCAGCGACCCGCACTGGTCGCGCGCACGCGGCGCGGTGCAGGCGTTCGAACAGGTTTCGCTGTATGGATTGATCCTGGTCGAGCGGCGCGCTGTGACTTTTGCAAAACAGGACCCGGCGCTCGCACACGCGATCTTCCTGCGCGAAGCGCTGGCGCGCTGCGACATCGATGGTCGCGCCGATTTCGTGCACGCGAATGCGCGGGTGCTGGACGAAGCGCGCGAGATCGAAGCCCAGCAACGGCGTGAGGGCTTGCTGAAATCCGATGAAGACTTGGCCGCTTTCTTCGTCGGCAAGTTGCCGCGGGACGTCGCTTCGTCCGCCGCGCTGGATGCCTGGTACAAACGCGCATCCGCCGCCGAGCGCGCCGCGTTGCGCTGGTCATTGCGCGACGTGCTGGAGCCCGGCGCCCACGGCGATGCCGGCGCGTTTCCCGAGGCGATGGAGGTCGGCAACCAGCGACTTGCGTTCGATTACCGGTTCATTCCGGGCGACGAAGCCGACGGCGTTACGCTGCGCGTGCCGCTGCCGTTGTTGAACGCGGTGCCTGCTGCGCGTTGCGAATGGCTGGTGCCCGGACTGCTGCAGGACAAGGTCGCGGCGCTGATCCGAAGCCTGCCCAAGGCGCAGCGGCGCAACTTCGTGCCCGCGCCGGAATTCGCGCGCGCCTTCATCGAAGCGGAAACGCCGCGCGACGAGCCGCTGTCGGTTGCCTTGGCGGCGTTCCTGAAACGGATCACGGGCATTGACGTGGACGCGGCGGCATTCGATGCGGATGCATTGCCGCCGCACCTGAAGATGCGCTTCGACCTGCGCGATGAACGCGGCCACTCGCTGGCGCAAGGCCGTGATCTCGCGGCGTTGCGCGAAAGATTCGGCTCGCGCGCCCGCGAAGCGTTTTCGCACCACGCGGATGCTGCCGTCACGCGGGAAGACGTGCGCGACTGGGATTTCGATGCGATTCCCGAAGCCACGCGGGCGCGCGACGGCATGGCCGCGTATCCGGCGCTGGTCGACCTGGGCGAGGTGGTCGCACTGCGGGTGTTCGAAAACTCGGATGAAGCCTCGGTTGCACACCAAGCCGGCGTGGAACGGTTGTTGCGCATCGCGCTGGCGGCCGAGTTCAAGCGCGCGCAAAAGCAGTTGCCGCTGAAACCGAAGCTCGCGGTCGCATTCGCGCCCCACGGCCGCGCCGACGCGTTGCGCGAGGACATCGTGGAGGGCGCATTTGCCGATGTGTTGCGCGAGCAGGAATTGAACGTGCGCGATCGCACGGCTTGGAATGCATTGAGCGAGGCAGTGTCGCGCGCGCTGTTCGGCGCGGCCATGGAACGCCTGAAACTCGCCGAACCGATGCTCGCCGCGCTGGCGGAATTGCAGCCGTGGATGAGGCCCACGATCAAAGGCCAAGCCAAAGCGAGTTACGCCGACCTGGCCAGCCAGATCGATGCGTTGCTCGCGCCGGGTTTCCTGCGCGAACTGCCGCGCACGCGACTCGAGCACCTGCCGCGTTACCTCAAAGCCATGCGCCTGCGCGCCGAAAAACTGCGCAGCGATCCCGCGCGCGACCACGCGCGCATGCAGCAGGTGTTGCCGTATTGGCGCGCGGTGCTGGATGCGCGCGCATCAGGCGATGATTCCGAAGCGCTGGACATCCTGCGCTGGCTGGTCGAGGAATGGCGCGTGTCCGTGTTCGCCCAGGAACTAAAAACCGCCGAACCGATGTCAGGCAAGCGGATGGCGCAGGCGCTGAGTGCGATGAAGCCCCATTGACGGCGCTTGTCCAAACGCTGCCGCACCGTAGGTTGGGCTGAGCAACGCGAAGCCCAACGTTGTCGTTTGACAGTGTTGGGCTTCGCCGCGTTCAGCCCAACGTACGCGCTCCATGCATTGCCGCCTCCGCGATAGCTTGCGCCTCCTGAACCGTTAGCCCCGAGCGGAAGTGAATTGCCAGCGGATGCTCGCACGGCTGCAGCTTCAGGCAAGGTCGCAGACCGCCGTTGCGCGGGCGCACGTTTGTCTTGAGGTTGATCGTGTCGGGGTAATGGGGAAGGCGGTTGCTGAACCAGCCGAAGTAACTGTCGGACTCGTCGTGCTCCCCCATGTCGAGGTGTACCGCTCGAAGCTCTTTTGACTCAGTGATACCCAAACACCCCAAAGGAACGGCTCGGAAATGCCATGAATCGGTATCTCCAGGAGAACCCGCGCGAAGTAATCCGTACCTTCCGGATGGCGGATCTCGCACAGATCGTCACTGAGTCGGGCGATTGATTGCTTCTCCGCTTCCGTGAGCTCGTTGTAGTACGAGGGCGCTTGGAATGCAAAACTCGGAGAGCCCTCGTGGCGCTTTCCACAATGCGAACATGTAAATGCGTAGATTGCGGCCATATCTTTGTAGAGCTCGTAGGGCGGGAGTAACGGAGTGAATCCCGCCGGCTTGACGGCGGCGGTTGTCACCCGCCTGCAAAAGAGATGATGATGTGCCGCTGTGTTGGGCTTTCCCCCGGATCAAGTCCGGGTTCAGCCCAACCTACAAAGGCAGCGATGTTTTCGCTAGACGCGATTTGATGTCAACGCTCGTCGAAGCGCATCGACAGGTCGATCGCGCGGACGTGTTTGGTCAGCGCGCCTATGGAGATGCAGTCGACGCCGGTTTGGGCGATGGCACGGACGCGTTCGAGGTTGACGCTGCCGGAGACTTCCAGCGGTACGCGGCCGGCGGCGAGGGCGACGGCTTCGCGCAGCATTGCGTCCGAGAATTCGTCCAGCAGCACGCGGTCGGCGCCGGCGCCGATCGCGTCGCGCAATTCGTCCAGGGACTCGACTTCGCAATCGAGGAACACGCCGGGACTCGCGGCACGCGCGGCGCGGATCGCGTTGGCGACGCCGCCCGCGGCGGTGACGTGGTTTTCCTTGATCAGGATCGCGTCGTAGAGGCCCATGCGATGGTTGTGGCCGCCGCCGCAGCGCACGGCGTATTTTTGCGCGAGGCGCAAGCCCGGAAGGGTCTTGCGGGTATCGAGGATCTTCGCGCGCGTTCCCGCAACGGCGTCGACGTAGATGCGCGTCACGGTGGCGGTGCCGGAAAGCGTCTGCAGGAAATTGAGCACGTTGCGCTCGCCCGCGACCAGCGCGCGCGCGTTGCCTTCGATTTCGCACAACACGGCATCGGCCGCGACGCGGTCGCCGTCGTGGTGGTGCCAGCGGATTTGCACCGCGGGATCGAGTTGCCGAAAACATTCCTCGGCCCACGGACTGCCGGCAAGCACCGCATCCTCGCGACAAATGATGCGCGCGTGGGCGCGGGCTTCAGCATCGATCAGCGCAGCGGTGACATCGCCCGTGCCAATGTCCTCGGCGAGTGCGCGCGCAACATCTTCGCGGATGCTTGCAAGCGGCGGCGGTGCGGGCCGCGCGTCGGCGGCGCTCATGCTCCGGGTTGCGGCGCAGGTTGCGCGTTGCGCAGGCGGTCGACGATGGCGTCGAGTGCGCGGTCGAACAGCGGCACTTCTTCCAGGATCATCGCGCGTCCGCTCAGGAGTTCCGAGGCAAGCTGCACGGCGGTGCGGTCGGCGACCTTCAGGCCGCGGCGATTCACGAACAGGTACTTGCCGCTGATCGGGCTGATCCACGACAGCTTGGCGCGTTCGCGCGTGCCGGTGTCGTCGACGAACTCGACCCAACTGCCGACCTTGAGATCGCGCACGGCCTGCAAGGTATCCGCATCGACGTCCACCGACATTTCGTCGGAATCGAGATCGTCATCGGCGTCGGGTGCCGCGTCGGTGATGGCCGGTTGCGCGTCGGCATTGACGCCGAGCACGGCCGCCGGATCCAGCGCGGGTTCTTCGGCTGGCGCGGCGGGCGCGGGTTCGCCGAGTTGCTGACGCCAGAACTTCCACAGTTCGCCCAGCAGACGATCGATGTCGGGTTCCTGGAAGGCGACGGTGGTGAGTCCCGCGCGCAGGTGTTTTTCGATCGACGCCAGCGCATTCTTGTACTGCGTGCGCTCGGCGTCGCCGCGCGGCGGATCGATGGTGGCGACGAAGTCGTCCACGAAGTGCACGGCGGCGCGGAACTCCGGCGATTCGACGCCTTGGCGCAGCACGATCAGCACCAGGTAGTTCGCCCACGGCCGCGTCAGCACGCCGCGCAAAAGGGTGGGGAGATTGCGTCCGCTGATGCGCGAGAGGATTTCCTGCGCGGCGCGACGGCGCGCATCCTGCAGGCGTTCGCGTCCGCGCGCGGCCTCGGTGGCGCGGCTTTCGGCCAGTTCCGCGCGTTTGCGGTTCTGTTCGGCGAACTGGGTGAATTCGGCGAGCTGGCGTTCGAACACGCCGATGTCGTCGTCGAAATCCTGCAGCAGGGTTTCGACCACGCTCTTGACCTTGGCAAACAGGCGGTGGTCGCGGTCGGATTCTTCCGACCAGCCCTTGGCGGCGTCGGCCAACTGGTCGAGCAGCTTGCGCGCGGGGTGCGTCGCGTGCGCGAACATCCGGCGATCGAGGATCGCGACCTTGAGATACGGAATCTGCAGGCGCGCCAGCAGTACCTGCATGGGCGCCGGAATGGTGTGGTCCTGCAGGATGTATTCGAACAGCATGCCGACGAGATCGATGGTGTCCTCGTCGCTGCCGGAAACGTGCGCCTTGGCCTGGCCGGACAGACGCTGGATCTGCAGCATCAGCTCGTCCTTGAGGCGCTGCACCATGTCGATGGCGGCCGTGGTGTCGGTGGCCGCGGGCATCGCGGGCAGCGGGCGCGATTCGCCCTGCAGCAGCGTCAATGCGCCCAGCAGTTCGGCCGGGGTGAGCGAAGCGAGGCCGCTGCCGCCCTGCGCGGACAACCCGCCGTCGCCATACACGTGCTGGCGGCGCGAGGCGAGCAGCGAGGTGAGGCGTTGCATCAATTCGCTGTGCAGTTCATCGGCGGGATCGGCCAGATAGTCGGTCGCGCCGCCGATGGCAGCGGCTTCGGCAGCACCGCCCGCGATGCGCGGGGCAGGCCCTGCGGAAGCATGCCGCCGCACCACGTTCGGGTGCCGCAATTGCGGCAGCACGCCGGCTTGCACCAGTCGCACGTTGACATCGTGATACAGCGTGTCGAGCGCCTTCAGCACGTAGCGCTCGAACATCTTGAGGATGATCAGGCGCACGCGGATGTTGACTTCGGTGAGCTCGCCCAGCGCTTCGCGGAACGCTTCGGTG
>Ga0079221_10000666_pt1 | contig 10027 bp, 6 predicted proteins | sample GAAS200_FD_75069 | JGI IMG/M metagenome (GOLD analysis project Ga0079221, IMG submission 75069) | Agricultural soil microbial communities from Georgia to study Nitrogen management - GA AS200 | ecosystem: Environmental > Terrestrial > Soil > Agricultural land | place: USA: Georgia | collected... | reverse complement strand
GCCCGACGGCCCCATCACCGCGACGAATTCGCCTTCCTTCACGTCGATGTTGAAATCGCGCAGCGCGTAGGTTTCCACCACTTCGGTGCGGTAGACCTTGGACAGGTGGGTCATCTTGAGCATTTCGGGTTCCTCGGTTGCGGTGGTGGTTGTGCTTGTCCCCCTCTCCCGTCGGGAGAGGGGTTGGAGTGGGGGGTCCGGAACTTGTGCAATGTTCCGCGGGTGCCGAACCCTCATCCGCCCTTCGGGAAAAACAAGAGCAGCGCGTTGCGCCCTTCTCCCGGAGGAAGAAGGGAAAATCAGAATCAGTCGCTGATCGCGACTTTCGCCGCGCCGTTGAAATTGCTGGTGCCGGAAATCACGACCTTGTCGCCTTGCTTGAGGCCTTGCAGGATTTCGACCTTGTCGATGGAGCTCGGACCCAGCGTCACCGGCGTCTTGTACGCGATGCCGTCGCGCACGACGTAGGCGTAACGGCCGCCCGATTCGTCCACGAACGAGCCGCGCGCAATCGTCAGCACGTTCTCGCGTTTGTCCAGCACGATGCGCACCGACAGCCGCTGGTTCTGCCGCAACTGCTCGGGCTTCTTGCCTTCGAAACGCACCCGCGCGACCACTTCGCCGTTCACGACTTCGGGCGAAATCGCGCTGACCGCGCCCTTCCAGTCCTTGCCATTGCCGCTGATCACGGCGGGCATGCCGGGCGCGAGATCACGCGCGAAGCTTTCCGGCACGTTCACCTGCACTTCCAGCGCGGACAAATCCACGACCGTCAACAATTTCGAGTCCTTGGGCACAGTCGCGGTCTGGGCGATGAACAGTTGACCGACCTGCCCGTCGACCGGCGAGCGCACGTTCAATTCCTCGACCTGGCGCTTAAGGTCCGCGACCAGCAGCTTCTGGCGTTCGTAGGCCAGCTTCTTGGCCTGGATTTCCAGCGCGAGACTGGAATCGTCCATGCCGAGGTTGTCCTGCGCGTGCTTCAACTGGATTTGCGACTTCTCCAGCGCATCGTTGTGGCGATCCACTTCCAGCTTCGACACCGCGCCCTTGTCGAACGCCTTCTGGTAACGCGCCAAATCGCGCTTGGCGCTCTGCTCGTCGATCTTGGCGTTCTCGAAAGTTTCCTGCAGCTTGGCACGCTGCTGGTTGGCATCGATCTTCGCCTGCTGATACGCCACCTGCATCGCGTCGGCGTTGCTTTCTTCCTGCGCGAGCTTGTTGGTCAATTCCGGGCTCGCGATCACGGCCAGCACCTGGTTCTTTTTCACCTTGTCGCCGGCGTGCACCTGCAGGACCACCGCGCCGTTCGCGCGGGCATACAAGGTGGGGCTGACCGCCGCGACCACGCGCCCGTCCGCCGCGATGTCGCGCACGAACGCGCCATGCTCCACCGTCGCGATCTGCAGGCGCGAGGCACTCACCGACGACCCCGCCGAGAACAGCCGCAGTGCGCCGGGCACCAGCCAGACCAGCAGGATCAGCACCGCCAGGCCGATGCCGGCGAAGATCGCCAGCTTCTTCTTGCTGACGTGCTTCTCGATGATGCGGTCCTGGGCGGATGTGTCGCGAATGTTCATGCTTTTCCCGTTCCTGCCGCAGCGTTTCGCCGATGCGGCCTCGCCCTTGTTGGAGCAAGTGCGATGCCAACCGCGCGAGACGAATTTCGTCCGCCAAATCAGAGGTTTGCAAAAATCGCGACGTCGGGAAAAGTGTCCGCGGACAGTTCGCGGACACCGCGGATAGCCGGACAAAAGAGAAAGGCCGGAAGGAGCGTTTCCCCCGTCCCCTGCACACGCGTCCGACGCGCCCGCCTTTCTTTCGAACGGGCCACCAAGCGCGGAACACCAGCACGGCCTTCCCCTCTTCCCTCGGGAGAGGGAAACAACAAGCTGCGACCCTTTCCCTTTCTGGTGCATCCTTGTGTCGTGGACGCGCATTCCAATTTCCAGCAGCACGTCGAGCCGGACACCATCGCCCGATTGAAGGGCGGCGACCTGACCGCCTTCGAAAGCGTGTACCGACAATTCGAACGCGCGGCGTGGACGCTGGCGTTGCGGCTGACCGGTCGCGCCGATGTCGCGCAGGAAGTGCTGCAGGACTCGATGCTGAAAGCCTTCGAACGCGCGCGCCAGTACCGCGGCGACGCGCCGTTCGCGGCGTGGCTGCGCAAGCTGGTGGTCAACGAGTCGCTGATGCAGCTTCGCCACGATCGATTGCACGTCATCGAAGTGTTCGACGACGACACGCTTGGTGACGACAGTGCGCCACAACCTTGGACCTCCGCGGACGCCGCGACGCTGGACCGCGCATTGAACCGGCTGCCCGACGATGCCCGCGCGGTGTTGTGGCTGTACCACGTCGAAGGCTTCACCCACGTCGAAATCGCCCGCGAGTTCGGGCGTTCGGTGAGCTTTTCCAAATCGCAACTCGCACGCGGCACCAAGCGCCTGCGGGAACTGCTTCAACCCAGAGTGGAGGACACGCCATGCACGATCGGCTCGACCACCACGGCATGAACGACATGAGCGACGAAGCTTCGCTGGCTGCGGCGCTGCGCGCGCTGCCGGCAAACACACCTCCGCAGGAAGCCTGGCGCAATTTGTCTGGGCGAATCGGGCGACGGCGCGCGGTACGCCGGACCGTCTGGTTCACGCTGCCCGCCGCGTTTGCGGCCGGCATCGCGCTCGCGTTCGCATGGCCGCACTTGAACCTGCGTGCGCCCTCGCCGCCATCCGCGCGTGTAGCGCAAACGCCCTCGTCCGCGAAACCCCACACCGGGCCCGTGCCCGACGTCGCGGCGCTGCAAGCCAGTTCGGCGAAATGGCAGAACTGGGTGCAAAGCCTCAGCCACAACGGCGCCCCGCTCGATGGTCGCGCTCTCGCCAGCGCCGTGGCGCTGCAGGACCGGATCGGCATGGTCGATCTGCAGCTCAGCGCCGCCCGCAGCCCCGCCGCCGCGGCGGGCCTGTGGCAACAACGCATCACCCTGCTCCAGCAACTCGGCCTGTTGCACCTTCAACCGTACGCGGTTGCCGAGCAAACACACCCCGCATACAACCGCGTCATTTCCATGTGATCGAGAGAATCGCCATGAAACGAACACTCGCCCTTTGCCTGATGTTGCCCGGTCTGTCGTTGTGCTCCGGCGCACTGCCTGCCGCAACCCCGGCTTCAACTTCTTCCGCGGCCGAATCGGGCCATGCCATCCAACAGCAGGCCGTCCAGCAACAGATGGCCGCGCTGCAGGCGCGCATGAACGCGCTGGCTGGTCGCATGGCCGCGCTGTCCGCGAAACTCGGCGACGAAGCCAACGCCAGCACGCTGCACTATTTCGCAGACAGCAAGCGCGGCATGCTCGGCATCGCCGCCAGCGCCGAAAATCACGGGTTGCACGTGAACGCGGTGACGCCGGGCGGACCCGCCGAGCGCGCTGGCCTGCAGGTGGGCGACACGATCACCGCCGTCGACGGCAAACCGGTGGGAACGTTCGACGCATCGTCCGAACGCGCGTTGCGAAGGACCGAGGCCGGCAAACCCGTCAGGCTCGACGTAACCCGCGACGGCAAAACCCTGCACGTCGATGTCACGCCAGAGCGGATGCAACCCGGCGACTGGCAGGCCACGGTCCGCGCGGCCGAACGGGCCGCCGAGCAGGCCACCGCCTCGGTGCAGTCGCCGGAGTTCCAGAAGAGCATCCAGCAGAGCGTCCAGCAAAGCATCGACGATGCCATGGAAAGCGCGTCCGCCGCACTTGATCGCGCCGCCATCGCACGCGATAGCGCTGCCGCGGCACGCGAAGGTGCAACCGCTGCGCGCGAAGCCGCCGCCGAGGCGCGTGCGCACGCCCGGCAGTGGGTCCTTTTCACGTCCCCGTGGTGGGGCTTGAACCTGACGCCACTGAACCCCGATCTCGGACGTTACTTCGGCACCGACAAAGGTGTGCTGGTGCTGTCCCGCAGCGACGAACAGTTTCCGGAACTGCAACCCGGCGATGTGATCACCGGCATCGGCGGCAAACCCGTGGCGCAACCCGAAGACGTGCAACGCGCGCTGCGCGGCGCGACCGGTGAACAGCAGGTGCGCATGGCCGTGCGTCGCCACGGCAAGACCCTCGCGCTGAACATGAAAGTGCCGCCACGCTGGAACCTGCTTCCGCCGCCGCCACCGGCACCGCCGCCACCTCCTGTACCACCGAAAGCGCCCAAGGTCGCTGCACCACCGGCGCCGCCACCGCCACCGCCTGCTCCTTCAACGAAACAGACGTAGATGATCGTGGCGCCTGGCGCCTACTTAATCGTCATTCCGGACGTTTGCAAAAATCCGAGCGTTCCCTTTCGTCGTCACTCCGGACGCCCTGCAAAAATTCGTGCGCTCCCTTTCGTCGTCACTCCGGACGCGCGCAGTGCGATCCGGAATCGGTTACCGCAGTCGAATTCTCACACTCAACCGGTTCCGGGTTCCGCTCACCCTTCGTGTGAGCGGCCGCGAAATGACAACCTGTGTTGACGCACGCGCGATAACCCGAGTGCTCCCCCGATCGTCATTCCGGACGCGCAGCGCGATCCGGAATCGGTTACCGCAATCCGGGTGCCCAGACAAAAACCGATCCCGTGTTCCGAGTGCGGGCGACGCCTACCAGCAACGACCGTTCGAGTTGGCCGAGGTGTCGGTGGGGTCCGGCGACTTCTGGCCAGTACTGTCGATGCTGAGCTTGCCGCACTTGTCGTCTGCCTGCGCTCCCTGCGGCGTGGCCGTCGCGGTGTAGCCCTGTCCCGTGGATGTAGCAGCAGGCAACGCCAACGACAAGGTGTAATACCCGTTTTCGCTGGTCGGCGCGTCGTTGGCGTAGCCCAGCGAAGACGCCGTCAGCGGATAGTGGTTGTAGTCGGTGTAGAAGCGCTCTTCCGCCTGCGCAACGTGCACCAGCATTTTTTGCGCATCCGCGCGGCGGGCGCGGTAGGTGTAGCGGCCCCACCACGGCACCGCGATGGCCGCGAGAATCGCGATGATCGCCACCACGATCATCAGCTCGATCAATGTGAAACCGCGTGTGCGTCGCATCATCATCGCCCCTGTCACCACATCAGTTCTGTTGAATGCCCTGCCACGAACGACGGCGCCAGATCGGCGCATCGATCGAAAGCGGCTTCGTGCCGGATGGCGCAAGCGTCGTACCCGGCAGATAGGCCTGCCCACCGCCCAACGCCGAAACGAGAGGCAAGCTGCCGCTGGTACGCGCGTTGCTGATGCGCCCGCCAACGATCGGCCAACCGCCCAGCGAGGACACGCCCGCCGGCGCACCGGTGATCGCGTTGAAGGCCATCAAAGCGCCCTGCGGAGCCGGGTTGCATGGGTCGCTGCCTGCCGCGCCCGCCAGCAATGTCTCGAACACCACGGTATTGCTGGCGAAAATAGCGCCAGGGTTGACCACCACACGTTCTCCCGAGTTGGTTTGCGTCGCGCCGGCAGCACCGCAGGCCCCACCCGTAGCGGTGCACAGGTTGATGAACCAGCCTCCGCCCTTCGAGTCCCCGACTGCAGGTATGGGATTGGTGGGTGTCGCCGACGTCGCATTGCAGGTGTCATCGGGAATACCCGACACACAGCGCAGTGTCGCCCCCGCGTTGGGATCGGGCGAACCATCCGGCAGCTTAGCGCCTGCCGGAATCGTGGTTTCGTGCAGGTACTGCGGGGTCAAATCGCCTTGGCTGAAGTACCCGGGGGCCGGGGTCGGTACCACGTCGCGGACGCCGTAGATCGCCTGCCACGCATTGCTGCTGTTGTCGCCCGCGCCAAGGTATCTGCCGGTGCCGAAGACCACCATGAAACGATTGGTCGCCGGGTCCGGAAACAGGCGCGGCATCGTGGTGATCGGTTGCAGGCCTTGATTACCGCTGGCGTCCGTGATGCCCTTGTAGACCAACGTCACCGTCCAGCTCGACACGGTCGTGCTCTGCAGATCGAAACGCCACAAATTGCCCTGCATGTCGCCTGCGAATGCCACGTCGTCGATCTGATCGTTGTTGTAATCGCCCATCACCGGTGTTGCAAGGCCAAAGCTGGTGATCCCGGTGATGCTGGGCGTCTTCAGTTCCGCGATCACGCTGCCGGTTTGCGCATCCAGCACGAACAGCGCACTGTATGGATTGCCGCTGGCATCTTTCGGTGCCTGCGTGGCGATCGCCTGGCAACTCGTCTTGTCGACGGTGGGCATATCCGGCTTGGAGCAATCCGGGAAATACCCGTTGGGAACGAGCACCACCCATTTGTTCCCGTACGCAACGCGACCGATGTTCGGCTGGGACACCGTGTAACCCAGATCACTCGCGCGGCAACCAATCGTGTCGGCCGACGAGCCCCTGATCGATTTGCAATCGGCAGTGGATGGAATCGTCATATCCGAATCGAATTCCCACAACACGCTGGAAGCCGAAAACTTGACCGGATCTGGATTGGTAGAACTCGGATCCGGATCGGTGATATCCAGCGCATAAACACCACGGCCACCGACACCGACACCACCTGCCAACAGGGTATGCCACGTACCGCCGTAGAACACATCGCGCGTCACCGGCGACGCATCGACCGTCGGGCGGTACTGGAAGTCCGTCACGTCGGTCAGATTGCCGAGGTTGGCGTACACCGCGCGCGGCACGAACGCCCACAGCTCGGTGCCACCGATGCTTGCATGGTAGTCACAGGTGGAAGTGCCCCCGGAGAAGGTGCAAGTTGGTATTGGCGCGCTGAACGCATGCAACATGCCATCGTTGGCGCCCACATATACCGCGGGCGCACGGCTGCCGTACGTTGCAACGAAGCTGTCGTACGATCCGTCGGCCGGACCGGTCCCGGCGACGGCGGCGGCAGCAGCGGTTGCCTCCGGCGAGCCCGACGGAAAGGCGAAGTAATTGCCACTCGGAGAGGCGACGTACACCGGTTGTGAATGGATGATCGCACCCAGAAGGTGCGCGCGCGCCCGATACGTCTGGTCGCTCTCGTGCGAACGATCGCCACGCAAGTACGCCACGCGGTTTGCAAACTTGTCATTGATTCCGGCCATGGCAGGCGTGCTCAAGCCGGCGGTTTCCACGCAGTCGAATGCAGTGCTGGAGTCGAACGTGCTTCCAGCATTGAACGTGTAACTACCAGCGCCACAGTCTGTCGGGGTGTTGTACGTCGCCGTGTAGATACTCCGACTGGAGGCGGCCATGGCGTCGAGTTTGGAGCCCGCATCCCATACCGGGTTCACGCCAACAGTGCCATCGGTATTCAAGGCTACCGCCTGGAAAACCCCGGACCAGTCTGCGTTGTGACCGACCCGGAAGCTCAAGGCACCCACCGTGGCCACGCTGGCGTTGACGGCCGACGGCACGGGATTGGCAGCGCGCGCGGCGATGCTGGCCAAGACACTGGTCAACTGGTCGACCAACTGCTGCGGGTTGCCGGCACTGAAGAACTGTCCGCGCCCTGCGAGCGCAGCGTGCCAAGTGTCGTCGATATTCTGGGTGACGCCACTCGTACCGTTCGCGCGCGGCTGCGGCCAGCCCACGATGTTGAGAGAATTTGTGGTTCCCTTGCGCAGGTCACAAGCGTCGAGGTTGATCGCTACGGCGCTCTTGCAATCGGTATTCTCGGAGAAGTTGAGAACACCGCTCACACCCAATCCCACCATGAAGGACGCCATGTGCGGCCAACTGGCCGGGTCATTCTTGGGGTTGAAGTATTCCTCGGCCGGGAGCTTGTAGTTGGGGGTACCGTCAGGATTTGTGCCGACCGGGAACGGAAGCGTAACGTCGCCTGCACTGAACAAACCGGTGTAGGTATCCGGCAAATATGGCGTCACGATTTTGGGAACCGCCGGACTCGGTGGATTTGGAACGTACAAATCGGGCCGGAGATTCGTGGCCCAATAGTTGTAGGCAAGGTCGGACAAGGACACGTACCCGGGATTGTCGGCATCGTGCTGCGGGCTGTAAATGGATGTGACACCAGGCGTGCCCGGATCGGGAAGCGTGACCCCATCCGGCAAGCCCGCACCTGCAAGCGGCTGCTGTGTCAAACTCGAAATCGTTCCGCCATCCTGATTTGTGTTCCAGAGACCATCAGTCAGCACGAGCGAAAAGCTCTGGCGGCAGTACAGCTCGTTGCCCGCATTGCTGGTCGCGTCGTACGTCCCATTCTGCGGGGGCTGCCAGTAAGGGTCCTCCAGCGTGCCGTTCCCGGTGGCTGTCGTGGCACCGCGCTTGAAGAATTCCCCGGCGCGCTTGAAAGCGCTGCGCAATGGTGTTCCCCCGCTCGCAGGCACCTGGAAAATCCAATTGAAAAAGGCACTGCGGTAACAATCAGGAGGCGTAGTGCTCGCGCCCCATTGTTGGGTGGCGCTGGGACTCGCGCTGTTGCCAGACGTGCAGTTTGCCGTATCGACCAGAGCCGAAATGATTGCGGTGCTGGGGAGTTTGTAGGTGGACGCATTGATGTTCTGCCACGCCACCCGGAGGTCGCTGCCAAACCCGCCCGTGTCGGTTTTGGCAGCCAGCGACGACGAACCAAACACCCGCGAAAGTGCGGTGCGCGCCATCTGATTGCGGGTGTGGTAGTACGCCCACCAGTTGGCCCAGTTCTGGTATTGGGCGACTGGAACGGCTACGGCCGTCCAGTTGATCGCTTTATACAGATTCGACAATCCGGCAGAATCAGGATTGCCATAATTGTCCACTGTAATCGCGGGACCGGTGTATCTGTAGTAATAAGGACCGCCGCCCGCGATGGGACTGGTGCTGCCGTAGGGGCACTTCCAGCGATTGTCGTTGGTCGGATAAGCACCGAATTGGGTGTCTTTTGTTTTGCTTGGGCGGTTGTTCTGGCTGTTGTTGGAGTAGTAACCGCTGCCTGTGGGAAAAGTGCCCCATACCCATTGATTCCAATCGGTATAGCTGCCCGTCCCGTTCCAGTACCAACCGGTGCCCTGGGTCACCGTGCCGGTAAACTTGGTGGTATTTCCGGCTCCGCTGGGACTCATCGGGCGATTGGCCGTGACACCGTCATTCTGGACAGCCGTCAGCAAGGCATCAGCTGCCGGGAAACTGGTTCCGTTGGCATAAATGGGCGGGGTATAGGGGACATTGGGGTTGTAGTACACGCCGTTCATCACGTGCGTGCCAATGCCGGATGTGGCGGAAGCATCGATGACGCCCGCGCACATCCAAGGTCCCGACCATGAACCGTTATCGAAGGGTCGTTGGTCTCCCAGGTAATCCCATGCCATGGATCCTGAATCGTCGAAAGTCACCACGACATTGGGCGGCACCGCTTTGGTCTGCTCGACCGGCGCGGCGCTGAGTTCGGTCGTGCCATCGGGCACGACAACGGCAGCCTTGACCCGCGGCAGCATCACGAACGGGGCGGATAGTCCCGCGACCAGCGACAATGCCAGCACCATGGCGGCGGGGCGTGAAGCCAGGATGGTTTGACGAGTTGTGGACATGGCGGCTTCCCCGCTGGTTCCTTCATGCGTTGTCCTCCCGATTCCGTTTCGGCAAGGACAACCGTTAATGTCTGGTCAGTTGGACGCTTGTGCGTCGAAAGTGCTTTGCGCGACGCGCACGGTGTTCTGGTTGCCGCCCGTGGCACGCGCGGTAACGCGATAAATGTGGATGTTCATGTTGCCCGCACCACCGTTGTTGGGTCCGGTGACGCCGGATTCGTGCTGGGGGCCGGCGCCCGGCGGCTTCACCAAACCCATGTCTTCGATGATGTAGCGCGGGTTTTCCGCGACGTTGGCGCTGGCCGTGTAACCATTACTCGGGATCGGCACATTCGTGAAGTCGTTGCTGGCGCCGGGCAAGCCGGTGTATGCGATGCCGGTGGACAGCCATGCATTGTTGCCGGTGCGGAACTGCGCAACCGCGCCGCCCGTGCCGTACAACGCCGATTCCGGGTCGTACTTGACGCAACCGGTGGTGGCATTGATGTTGGCGGCATCGCACTGCAAGGTGCCCCCGACCACGCTCGACGTGTTCCAGAT
>Ga0079221_10000665_pt1 | contig 10029 bp, 8 predicted proteins | sample GAAS200_FD_75069 | JGI IMG/M metagenome (GOLD analysis project Ga0079221, IMG submission 75069) | Agricultural soil microbial communities from Georgia to study Nitrogen management - GA AS200 | ecosystem: Environmental > Terrestrial > Soil > Agricultural land | place: USA: Georgia | collected... | reverse complement strand
TCGGGAATGCACGTATTTGTGCCAACCGCGAAAAAATATACTTTCGACCAGGTAAAAGATTTTGCTTACCTGGTATGTATGATGGTCAATGAAGAATTGAAAAGTTTTACAACTTTAGAGAGAAATTTATCCAAGCGAAACAGCAAACACATTTACCTGGACTATCTTCAGAACCGGCGCGGACAAACGATTGCATCGGTTTATAGTTTGCGCCCGAAACCTGGAGCGACTGTTTCCACACCTTTGTTATGGGAGGAAGTGAAGCCAGGATTATCTCCAAAAAAATTTACCATTTATAATACGCTGGAAAGATTACAACAAATGGGCGATGTATTTAAAGGAGTGTTGGGTAAAGGAATTAATTTAAGAAAATGCATAGAAAACCTCGAATAGCTTCACGAACCATCTCGATTTAAAATCGATATATGGATGTATCTTCAAAGCACCCATCAAAGAAAAATCTTCTTTAAACAATGCTTCACGATAAATCCTGTTGATTCCAAAGCTTTGTATCGGAGCTTTCCATTTTTCTTAAAATGAGCCTTGACGAAAAAAGTGTAGGAAATGGCTGAAAATTTACTTCGGGTATTTTAATTTTTTGACGAAAAATTTATGGAAGGAGTGTAGTGAAATGATAAATCTAACTGATTTTTATTTTGTAAAATAAGGCTTTTTTAACGCGGTTGTATTGAAAAAAAACTTCTTCTCAGGCGTAACTAATCTTAACCTTTTTATTTAAAAAAGTCCCTAATTTTTGTGCTTCTCTTTTCAGAGTATTTTTTGCTGGCTGTTGTTTTGAATCAAAAAATTGTATGGTGATGGAAACGGTATCTTTTTTTGTTTCTCTTTTCCAAATTCCTTTCACTTTGCCGTTTGCAATAACAGTTGGCCAGAAAATTCCATTTTTTGAAAAAGCTTTTGATTGATGACCGGTTTCAATGGCCGCGCTTCTATCGGTATAGCCGATTAAGAATTCATCAAAAGAAGGAAGCAGAAAAAAGCCGCTCTTTAATTTTTTAAAATCTGCTGCTGATTTGGATATCCAGTAGTCAATGCCATTTATTTTTTCACAGCAAAATTCATTTTGTATCATTTCGATTCCACGTTTCGCATCTGTGATTGTTAGTCCCGACCACCAAACGAAATCCTTTAATGTAGCCGGATTGTGGCTTTGAAAATATTTGGCGGCTAATTTTGCCAGGCATTCGGGCCTTGATATTTTTTGCGGTGAATCTACCCTTTGCTCCAAAAACGCGTAAGTGATTTCTTTGCCTTTCATCTTGCCACTGCAGATAAGCTTATTAAGTTCTGCATTTAAAAAAATATGTGATGCGCGATTTTCATTTGTGATGATTTTCGCATGATTCAACTCCGCGATTAATTCTTTGCGCGTAGCGTAGTAACATTTCTCTAATTTTTTTTCAATGATGCGATTACTTTTTTTTAGAAGCTTGTTGTCCAGTTCCAATTGTTTGAGCCTGCCTTCCATTGATTTTTTTATTCGCGATGCTGTAAGGTCAAGCATCCAATGAACATCGGATGCGGATACAAAATGCCATGTAGGTCTTAAAACATGAGTTCTGATGATACCTGCGGAATTAATTGCAGCATCTATCTGTTCTTCAGTGTTACCTTTGAGCCTCAGTCCTATGGCCCATTTGGCCATGTTGAAATCCTGCGCCTGCATAGCGCCCATCCAACTTACCGTCTCTTGCGGGGAATGAAATTCCGGATCAGCAATTTGCTGGGCAATCAAACGTAGGTTAGGAATATTCTTTTCAGTCATCTATTTTTTATTCTTCATTAAGAGAAAGCTTCACAGCGAAAGCATAAGAAAAGCTTTTTTAATTTTAAAAGAATCCTCCTGTATCACTGCAGGCAATCATTCTTCCCATATCACCTGGTGCGTTTGTTTGATAACGCCCATCACAAAAATGCTTTGAATATGGCCTACATTTTCGATCTCACTTAATTTATTGACATGGAAATCATAATAGGCATTCATATCTTCACAAATTACCTTCAGCATAAAATCAAATTCGCCTGAAATGCTGAAGCATTCAATGATTTCATTCACACTATTGACTACTTTGATAAATTTTGCTCCCGCCCTTTTCCCATGCTCTTTCAAAGAAACGTAACAAATTACCATCAAAGATTTTTTCACTTTGCGGTTATCAACAAGAGTCGCATATTGTTTTATAATTCCTGACTCTTCCATCCGTTTGATTCTTTCATGTACCGGCGTGGTACTTAAATGAATTTTTTCGGAAATTTCTTTCACAGTGATGCGCGCATTTTGTTGAAGCAATTGTAAGATCAACAAATCCTTTTTATCAGGTTGATAATCCGGGGTAATGGATTTTTCTTTTTTCAATTGAGATTTCATGTCAGATTGGTCGTTTATTCTATTTATCTTCAGTTTATCTCAAATGTATCCCAAAGTTTCCAAAGGACTTAGTATTTTATTCTGATTTAGTTAAATTTGCGGTTTAAAAAATCAAAAAATATTATGGCATCACTTACAAAAAATAAGATTGATTTTGACCTCAAGTATAAAGTGAAAGACATTAGTCTTGCTGATTGGGGTCGTAAAGAAATCACTTTAGCCGAAGCAGAAATGCCGGGCTTAATGTCGCTTCGCGAAGAGTTCGGAAAAGAAAAGCCGCTGAAAGGTGCGCGCATTGCAGGTTGTCTTCACATGACCATTCAAACTGCGGTGCTGATAGAAACGCTGGTTGAATTAGGTGCGGAAGTAAAATGGAGCTCATGTAATATTTTTTCAACTCAGGACCAGGCGGCGGCGGCCATTGCAGCAAAGGGAATTGGTGTATTTGCCTGGAAGGGCGAAACGCAGGAAGAAGCCGATTGGTGCATTGAGCAAACATTATTTTTTGGTAGCGAAGATCGCCCGCTGAATATGATTCTGGATGATGGTGGCGATCTTACGAATATGGTTTTTGACCAGTACCCTGAATTGGTTCAGCATATTAAAGGGTTATCTGAAGAAACTACTACCGGCGTTCACAGATTGTACGAAAGAATGGACAAAGGCACTTTGCCTGTTCCTGCAATCAACATTAATGATTCAGTAACCAAATCGAAATTTGATAACAAATATGGTTGTAAAGAAAGCCTGGTAGACGCCATCAGAAGAGCTACTGATATTATGATGGCTGGTAAAGTGGCTGTAGTAGGTGGGTACGGTGACGTAGGAAAAGGTTCTGCGGCCAGTTTGCGCGGAGCCGGAGCAAGAGTGATTGTTACTGAAATCGATCCTATATGTGCTTTGCAGGCGGCTATGGATGGTTATGAGGTGAAGAAAATGATAGATGCGGTTAAAGAAGCCGATATTATTGTTACTGCGTCAGGATGCCGCGATTTGATTACCGGTGAACATTTTAAACTTATGAAAGACAAGGCAATCGTTTGCAATATTGGCCATTTTGATATTGAAATTGATATTGCATGGTTGAACAAAAATTATGGAAATACAAAGGATACAATTAAGCCACAGGTTGATAAATATACGATTGATGGAAAGGACGTAATTATCCTGGCAGAAGGCCGTTTGGTAAACTTAGGCTGTGCCACGGGTCATCCCAGTTTCGTAATGAGCAATTCATTTACCAACCAGGTTTTGGCACAAATAGAATTATGGCAACATTCAGAGAATTATGAGAACAAAGTTTATGTGCTCCCCAAACATCTTGATGAAAAAGTAGCGCGTTTACATTTAAAAAAGATTGGTGTGGAACTGGATGTACTTTCTGACAAACAAAGTGCCTACTTAAATATTCCGAAAGAGGGACCTTATAAATCTGAAATGTACAGGTATTAATCTAAAAGCGATTTCACTTTTAAGGTTATTCAAACCCACTTTGCAGAAGGTGGGTTTTTTAATTGTGATAAATCTCAGACCATTCATTATTTTTGATTAAAGCCCGGTTATATGCAAAACAACAAACCTAAGCTGGACATAATTAATATGCTGCTGGAAGATTGCATTATTGCGTTTCCCGTGTCTTCATTTGTGATAAGCATTTACCAGCAATATCAACGAAGGGGCTGGCTAAGCAAAAAGCAATTGCAGGGCTTGTATGATAAGGCTTCGAAAATTAAAGGCGTACTACCGGGGCGACTGGCAGCATTGGAATCCATCATTAAAAAAATGCCGACACGGCAAAAATCTGAGTTGCCTGAAAACACTCCTCTTTTTGAAAAAAACCAGGAGGCGGGCAAATTAATAGAGGAAATTCTCAGTAAATTTCCGCAACACAAAAGAGTTTTATTCTTGAAATCAAGATATGATAGTAATGAAATACTTTCTGCAAATGACATTGCTGAATTAAAGAAATTCAGGCAATACTTAAAATAAACTTGCATGGATAATCGTTTTCATTAACATAAGATTTTATTTTCGGATTAATTTTTGAACTTGATTTTTAGTCTTATTGATAGGAACTAAAATTTGTCAATCATGGAAAAAGTTATACAACAGGAAATATTACTGATAAGCGGAACAAAATTTTCTTCAAGACAATGCTGGCAAAAAATTAATGACAATGGCCGGCCTGCTTCTGAAATAGAACAGTTGGAAGATGCCTGCTGGAACGGCCTTTTGAATGAAATGCTGCCGGAAATTTTCGTTTCACAAAAGGATTTGTTTCTTTGGCAAATAAAAGAAACCAAGTGTGGCCTGGAAATTGATTTGGGGGAGCTTCCTGGCGAAGTTGATTATTTTTATTCCATTGATCCTTATTTATTTTTAGATGACTCTTGTTTGAATTAAAAATTCTCATAAAATAAGAATTACAGCGATTTGTGCTTTTACTGCTGTATAATCAACTGTCTTCTCTATCGTTGTTTTTTCTGAAAACTGTAAAATCTGAATTGCCGAATTTGTAGCTGAAGGTAAGCCTGAAACTTCTTACCTGGCGCATGTTATAGCTTTCCTGGTAAAACGTGGGCGTATTGTAAATCACACCAAATTTGTGGCTGTTGAAAATATCTTCCACACTAAATGTTATGGAGCCGCGGTTGTTTTTAAATATATCTTTTTGCAAAGCAAAGTCTGAGCTAAATCTTTCCAGCCTTTTTCCTTGCGGAATCACGCTTGGAGAGCGATATTCGGCAGTTAGCTGAAAGCTAAGATTATTAAATACATTGGCCGGCTCTTTCGTTTTTATCTTATAGTTTGAAGTAAATTTTGCGCTGAAATCAAATCCTTCATTGCTAAGATCTAATAACTTTTGTGAAGCATTTACTTTTCTGTATCCGACATTTATATTCGGGGTGATATCGAAATTGCTACCAAATTTTTGCTGCCAGGTAAGTTCAAGCCCGGCGCGATTTGTATTCTCTGCATTAATAAATGTATTTAAAATTGCATTGGGATCAACGGCTGCGTTCTGAAGATCTGCGTATTGTTTGGAAGTGAGCGTATCGCTGAACCGCGTAATATCGCCGGTAGTATTCCTGAAATAGATGCTCGCAAGAAAATTGTTGTTATTTTTAAAAGATTTACTGTAATTAAACTCAAGAGAATTGGTGTATTCCGGCTTCAACTCCGGATTGCCCTGCTGAATATTGAGAGGGTCATTGATGTCGATGAAGGGATTTAATTGCCAAAAGTCTGGCCGCCTTATCCTTCTTGAATAGTTTAATTGCAATTCATCTGTTTCATTTAATTTTTTGGATAAATAAAGACTTGGGAAAAGCGCATCAAGAATGTTATCAATTTTTGAGGGATATTCATAACCGAATTTTCTGGAGCTATCGATGAGCGTTCCTGAAAATTTGGAATATTCTCCGCGCAATCCTGCCTGGTAGCCAATGCTGCCTATTTTGCTGGTGTAAGTAAAATAAGCCGCTTGCACATTTTCAGTATATTCATAATTATTGCTGAGCGGCAATTTTGTCTTTGTTCCATTTTTTACGGAGTAAGAATTAAAATGGCTTGTATAATCGTTTGTGTAACTGCGCAATCCGGCTTCGATTTTTTTATCATCTCCTAACGGATTTACATAATCAATTTTTGTTGTAATCTGTGTATTGTTATTTGCACCATCATCATTCACCACGCTGGGATCGCCGGTTAATACATCCTGTTTATCATAAAAGCTGTTGACGATAGCATTAGCGGAAGTAACCCCGCCGTAATTCACTTTTACGCTTGCATCAAGCGTTTCGCCTTCTTTCGGAAACTTATGAGTATAATACAGTGAAGAGCTGTTTCTCTTAAATTGAAAATGGCCGTTTGAAATCCGCTTTCCTGTTTGGATTAGTTCATTTTGCGCGTCATAATATTCCTGGTCCTGCGTTTGATTGTTGTCAAATTTTCCATTTACATATCCTTGGGATAAGGTAAAAGTATTTCTGTTATCAAGAAAAAAATCAACACCACCTCTTAAGGCAAAAAACTCGCGTTTACGATTGTTCAAAGATTGTTGGTTAAAATAATTCTCAACTATGCCATCTGATTTATTTTGTCTGAAACTTTCACCATGACCATCGCTGTTTCCATAATTGTAATGGCTGCTTACAAAGAAATTAAATTTGCCCTGGCGCAGGTTTAAATTCACATTGCCGGAATAGCGGGTAGGAATGCCTCCGGTAATTGACACAAGCCCATTCAGGCCATATCTTTTATCCTTTTTTAAAATAACATTTATAATTCCGGCGGTAGAAGATGCATCATATTTTGCCGAAGGATTAGTGATAATTTCTATCCGATCGATATCGTCCGAAGAAATCTGATCAAGCGTAAGGATAGTAGGACGGCCATCCACAAAAATAGTCGGGCTGGAATTTCTTAATTGGACATTTCCATCCACATCTACAGAAACCGACGGTATGTTTTTCATTACATCCACAGCAGTACCGCCCTTTGATGTGATACTTTTACTTACATCAAAAATCTTTTTATCTATTCCCAACTTTAAGGCAGGCCTCTGCGCTACGATGGTAACCGTTTGCAATTGCTGATTTTCTCTGGCCATTATGATATTTCCGAGGTCTTTATGTATGATTTCCGTGTCGCTAAGCCTTCCGATATTAATAATATGATTGTATAGTGAATAACCTACTGCACTAATTTCAATTCTGAATGTAGCTAACGAGGGAATATTTGATATAAGGAAATCCCCATTTGACTTCGTCAGCATTACCGCAATGAGTGAATCGTTGGATGTAGCAGATGTGGAATCACCCTCAACGGCAAACAACTGAACAGAGGCGGCATTGATTCCTTTATTATTTTGAAGATCGACAACTCTTCCAAGAATGGAATTAGTGCTTTTTATTTGTAGTTCGGCTGGTTCCTGTGTAGGCAAAGGTTCTTTTTCTACCTGGGCGTTCAGAGAGTTGATAATTAAGAAAAAAGAAAAAAGTAAAAATAAATGCCTCATAGTTGATCGTATTCGTTCAAATGTAAGTTTTCAAACACCTAAAATCTATTTGTTTTTTTAAACGGTAAATAAGAATTACCATTTCGGATAATGTATTAAATTAATTCCACTAAAGAGTTACCGCTTGTCATCGGGTGCCAGCGTATATAAAGATTTAACATTTAACCAACAAAACCAGTATAAAAAAAACCGGCGAAAGCCGGTCTTTAAAAAATAAGAAAACCTAAAATTTATTTGCCTACTACTTCATATTGAACGACTCCGTTATTATTTTTCTGTCTCAAGTAAACATTATCCGGAGTCTCATACAATTGCTCGCCATTTATAGTTACGATTTTTGAATCGGTAGGCAATTGAGAAATGACGTCTCCGATTTGCAAAGTTTGTGGAGAAGCCAACAAGCCGGGTCCGTCCGCAGGTGAGTTATTAATGACCCCATTTTTGCCAACCACGATAAAAATGTTGTTGCCATTTTTATCAACATCAGTTTTGTAGTAAGTTCCGTTTAATTCATACAATTGCTCTCCATTTACAATAACTGAACGCGCGCCATCTGGTAGAGAACTTACAATAGCGCCCATAGGCGCATCCACTACCTGGTAAGAATCATTGTATTGCCTGTAATAAATACCATTATAATAATAAAATGGAATTCCTCCTAAAAACAATCTTACATAACCTGCCGGCAGCACATTAATCTGAAGTCCAAATGGAGGAAACAGGGGTTGATAATATCCGTTATAATAGCCATAATAAAATCCATCATAGTAATAATAGGGATAGCCGCCAAAATGTATTGAAATAAAATTATGAGGAATTACCCTGTAACGCGGACCATAAATAAACCGCGTTCTGTGGCCATACACCGTTCCATAGTAATGATAACGGTATCCGTAACGATTAGAACTATAACGAGTGTTGTAATAATTATCCCGGTAGTTGTTTCGATAAGTGTTGCGTGAAACAGCCCTGTTTCGATCAAAATAACTGTTTCTTGTAACGTTGTTGCTATTATTTCTCGAAACAATCAACCTTTCATTAGCAGAATTTCTGCCTCCTGGCTCAGAAAAAACCCTCTGAGTATTGTTGCGGCTTTGAGAATTAACGGATGACGGAGTTCTTTGAGTACGGGATGTTCTTTCAGGAACTTGCCTGTAGGCCATTTCGCGCGAAGGTGTTTGCCTTTGCATGGCGGATGAGTAGCTTCTGTTATTATTAGAAGATCTGGCGTCAGGCCTTGATTCCCTGTTAAAGGAAGGCGAAGCATTGCGGGAAACATCGCGCGAGGTGCCGGAATTTCCATTGCCGCGCACACCCCTTACCGGTTGTGCATTGACAACGCTTCCCATTGCTGCCAGCATTATTATAACAGAAAATACCTTGATTATGTTTTTCATTTATGATTAATTAATTTGTAAAAGATTTATTACCAAATTTAATTTATTTGCGTTGCACTATTTGTTAAAACCAACGCTTAAAAAAAACTGCATTTAGTTAGACGGAGCAAAGTTGAATTCGTTTAATCAGTCTTGATTATTTTTTAGATCCGAAAAAATGCTTGTAAAAAATCTTTAAGAATGTTTACTTTTCGAAAAAAAGAATGAAAAACCATCTATACATCTTCATTTGCTGCTTTATGACAGTGTTTTCTTTTACCGCAGATGCTCAATATCAAACTGATAAAAAACTGGAAAAGAAATTAAGTGTTTTGCTAAGTTCATTTCATGGCACTGCAGGTGTGTATGTTCGGAATTTAAAAACCGGCAAAGAAGCTGCCGTCAATGCCGACACTATTTTCCCTACTGCCAGCATTATAAAAGTTCCAATTCTTGTGGGTATTTTTAAAAAAATTGATGAAGGTGTTTATACTTATCATCAGCCTCTCATGTATCGTGACAGCATTGCCCGTGGAGGTTCGGGGCTGATGCAGTTTTTTAAAGATTCGACTCCGACCGAACTGCGGACACTTATTTCCCTTATGCTTTCGCACAGCGATAATACGGCTGCGGTATGGTGCGAAAAGCTCGCCGGTGGTGGTGCAGAAATTAATACGTGGTTAGAAAAAAATGGATTTAAAAACACACGTGTAAATGCGCGCACGGATGGCCGCGAAACAATGTATAAGGAATACGGATGGGGGCAAACTACTCCCAGGGAAATATCTGATTTAATGGTGATGATCCGCCAAGGCAAAACTATAAGTGAGGCAGCCTGCGAACAGATGTACCGCGACCTTACTGATGTTTTTTGGGATGAATATGCACTCTCGCAAATACCGCCGTATGTGCAGGCTGCATCAAAGCAAGGCATGGTGGATGCTTCCCGTTCGGAAGCAGTTTTGGTGAATGCTCCTCACGGGGATTATGTGTTTTATATCGCGACAAAGAATAATAAAGACAAACGATGGGAAACTGATAATGAAGCGTGGCAGTTGGCGCGGGATGTATCTTCTTTATTATGGAATTATTTTGAGCCTCATTACGGCTGGAAGCCTGCCGCGGGAGTTGAAAAATTGAGGCATTAAATGTATGAAACGGTTATTTATTTCGCCATTAATGTTTCCTGCAGGAATGACTTTTCTGAAAGAAATTAACCGGAGCTTTCGGGATGAAAATTCCCT
>Ga0079221_10000664_pt1 | contig 10030 bp, 7 predicted proteins | sample GAAS200_FD_75069 | JGI IMG/M metagenome (GOLD analysis project Ga0079221, IMG submission 75069) | Agricultural soil microbial communities from Georgia to study Nitrogen management - GA AS200 | ecosystem: Environmental > Terrestrial > Soil > Agricultural land | place: USA: Georgia | collected... | reverse complement strand
TTTATCTCGATGGCGCGCACAATCCTGGCGCTGCGCGCGAACTTGCGCGCTTTCTCGAGGAAAACTTCGCCCACCGCAAGATTTGGATGGTCTACGGAGCGCTTCGCGACAAAGCGGTGGATGAAGTGGCCGGCCAACTCTTTCCCCACGCCGCTGAAGTCATCTTCACCGAGCCGCGCACTTCCCGCGCCATCTCCGCGCCGCGACTCGCTGAAATTGCTTCCCATCACGCTTCCAGCTTCACCGTAATTTCCTCGGCCGAGCAGGCGCTCGAGCAGGTGCTGGCCCAAGCCGCTCCCATTGACGCGATTTTCATTACCGGCTCACTATATCTGGTCGGCCAGCTTCGCCATTACTGGAAGCAACGCGAGCAGGTCGCAGCGCGTTGAAAAAAGCCGTAAAATACCGCCTTCCATGAATAACCAACTCGACCGCAAGGACGCCAATCCTCTCGTCGGCATTATTATGGGTTCCACATCGGACTGGGAGACCATGGAACACGCTTCGACCATACTCACGAGCCTTGGTGTTCCGCATGAAACGCGTGTGGTTTCGGCTCACCGCACTCCTGATTTGCTTTTTGAATATGCGTCGTCGGCCGAGCAGCGCGGGCTGGAAGTCATCATCGCAGGCGCAGGGGGGGCTGCGCATCTCCCCGGCATGACCGCATCGAAAACGGCGCTCCCCGTGCTCGGCGTTCCGGTCGAGTCGAAAGTTCTCAAGGGCCTTGATTCGCTCCTCTCCATCGCCCAAATGCCGGGAGGAATTCCTGTCGGCACCCTGGCGATAGGGAAGGCCGGGGCGGTCAACGCAGCGCTGCTTGCTGCGGCGATTCTCGGCAATAAGCACGCCGGTATCCGCGAAGCCCTGAAGAAATTCCGCGCCGAGCAAACGGACCGGGTTATGGCGCAGCCCGATCCTTCCGTTTCCGGCATAGCCATACCCTTCAAAGATTCGCAGAAAGGGAAACGCCGGTGACCATCGGTATCCTCGGGGGAGGACAGCTCGGCTATATGCTCGCTCTGGCGGGCTACCCGCTCGGCTTGCACTTTCGATTCCTCGATCCTTCCCCCGAAGCCCCCGTTGGCCGCATTGCCCAGCGCGTCACAGCAGACTATACCGACCACGCCGCGCTCGAAAAATTCTGCAATGGCCTGGAACTCGTTACTTACGAATTTGAAAACGTGCCCGTCGAAGCCGCAAAGTTCCTCGCGGAGCGCGTTCCCGTGTATCCTCCACCCGCCGCACTGGAGGCAGCGCAGGACCGGCTCGCCGAAAAAACGCTCTTCCGCGATCTTGGCATCAGCACGACCGATTTTCTGCCCATTGCAACACCGGCGGAGTTCGAAACCGCGGTCAAAGAGCTCGGTCTCCCCGCCGTTCTTAAAACTTCGCGCATGGGTTACGACGGCAAAGGACAATGGACTCTTCGGACTGCGGATGACGTTTCGAAAGCCAAGGCGGAGCTGCCCCAAGGCGCGCTCATCCTCGAGCGGTTTGTGCCCTTCCGGCGCGAACTCTCCGTTCTCGCGGTACGTTCGCGCAATGGAGAAACCGCTTTTTACCCGCTTGTCGAAAACCATCATCGCGGCGGCATTCTGCGTCTCTCTCTCGCGCCTGCTCCGGGCCTTGAGACCGCCGTGCAGCGCGCGGCCGAGGATATTGCGCGCCGCGTGCTCGAATCATTGAAATATGTCGGCGTCCTGGCTATCGAGTTTTTCGAACACGAAGGCCGCCTGCTGGCCAACGAGATGGCGCCGCGCGTCCACAATTCCGGCCATTGGACCATCGAAGGAGCTGTCACCAGCCAATTTGAAAACCATCTTCGCGCTGTTCTCGGCCTGCCGCTCGGTTCGACTGGTGCGGCCGGCCACTGCGCTATGCTCAACCTGATTGGAGGCCTCCCGGAACCGTCTGAAGTCCTGGCCGTCCCCGACGCGCACCTGCACTTTTATGGAAAAGCTCCTCGCCCCGGCCGGAAGCTGGGTCATGTCACTCTTCGGGCTGCTTCTCCTGAACGCCTGGCGCTTCGTCTGTCCGAACTCCCTGGCTTCTTCCACCGGCCGGAATTCTGCCTCGACTCAGCCCTCGTGCAATCTGCCTCGCACCGCGTTTGACGCCGTTCCATGTTCTCCAGCTCCGAAGGGAACCAGCGGGTCACAGAATGCTTCCTGAAAGATTGAAACGATAGGGTGGGCTGCGACACCATCCTAGTGGGCTTGCTCCCACAGAGAGGTATCTTCGAATGGCGAACTATCGATTTGGAAAACATCCACCGAAGACGGACTATCGCACCCTGCGCTTCAAAGACTATTTGAAAGCCGGGCTCGCGGCGCCACCGGCTTCCTACAACGTGCTGGACACCGTTTATCAAAACCTGAAAACCAAGGACCCGGCGAAGCTCTTCCCGATGGATGGGAACGACACGATTGGAGATTGCACGATTGCGGCAGTGGCACACGCCATCACTGTGTACCGCGGACTTCTGAAGACGAAGAAAATCATGGCCCAAGCCGCGGTACAGAAACTGTATTACCACCTGACAGGCGGGCCGGATAGCGGCCTGAACGAGCTGGACGTGTTGAATTATTGGCGAGCCAACCCTGTGGCCGCGGACGAGATTCTTGCTTATGTGAAGGTCGACCCCAAGGACCACACGCACGTGGAGCAAGCGATTCAAATCTTCGGCGGCGTGTACCTGGGGTTCCAAGTGCAGCAGAACTGCATTCAAGATTTCAACAATCACAGACCGTGGACGCCGGGACCGCTGACGAATGACGGGCACGCAGTTTTCGCGGTGGCGTACGATTCGAACGGAGTGACCGTGCTGACGTGGGGAAACACGCAGCAAGGCACCTGGGCCTGGTGGGACGAATGTGTGGATGAAGCCTATGCCATCCTGCCGCCGGAAGCGCAGAAGCCAGGGTTCGCGAAAGGTTTCGATTTCGCGCAACTCCAATCGGACCTGAACGACGTAGCCAGCTAAATCGTCCGGCTGACGAACCAAAGCACGCTAGCAAACATTGACTCTAGCGCAAGGGGAGCCCAGGCGGCTCCCTTTCGCTTTTTACCGTGGACTTTTTCGCCGCCATCGCGCGCAGATGTTGCATGGGAAGGAAGATTGGGGCAAGCTACGCGCGTTGCGAGGAGGGTGTGATGAGAAATGAAAGTTTTCGCGCTGCCGTTCTGATCTCGTGCGCGGGGGTACTTGCGTTGAACGCAAGGGATTTTGCGCTGGCCCAAAACACTCCACAAACATCTGGAGCCATGACCGTGATTCGCGCGGGAACGCTCATTGATGGGGTGAGCGAAACGCCGAGAAAGAATCAGCTGATTTTCGTGCATGGCGAACGCATCATCCGAGTAACCGGGGCGGGAGAAGCGATCCCTTCGGGCTCGAACGTGATTGATCTTTCGAATGCAACGGTGTTGCCGGGGCTTATCGACTCGCACACGCACATTTTTCTATGGGGTGAGGATCCCAAGAAGGGCGGCTATGACGCGAACATTCTAAATGCAGGAATTGCATTGCGAGCAGCGCGGGCCACGTTTGCGGCACGGCGGGCGCTGGAGCAAGGATTCACCACGCTGCGCGACTTGGAGACGGAAGGCGCGGGCTACGGGGACGTCGAGATTAAGCAGGCAATCGAAGAGGGGACAATTCCGGGACCGCGGCTTTTTTGCGCCACGCGCGCCATCTCTACCACCGGCGGCTACAACTTGGAAGGCTACGCGCCGGAACTGGACATGCCCAAAGGCGCGCAGCTTGTGGATGGTCCGGTGGAAGCACGCAAAGCGGCGCGGCAGCAACTCGATCACGGAGCGGATTGGATCAAGGTATACATGACGCACAGATCGTGGGTGGATAAGGAGGGGAGGCTCGTCTCTCAGCCGACCCTAACGGTGGAAGAATTGAAAGCCATCGTGGACGAAGCGCATGGCTGGACAAAGAAGGTGGCGTGCCATGCGTACAACGGAATCGGATTGCAGCGCGCGCTGGATGGCGGCTGCGATTCGATTGAACACGGTCTGGAGATGACCGACGCACAAATCGAGCAGATGAAAAGGCAGGGCACGTGGTATTGCCCGACGCTTTCGCCGTATTACGGAGACTGGGCGCCGGCGGATACTCCTGCAGGAAAACGCGATCGCGCGCGTGCAGCGGTGCACGAAGATACTTTCAAAAGGGCGCTGAAAGCCCATTTGAAGATTGTGTTTGGCACGGACATGGGCGGGATGCCGTGGACGGAGCCGATCGCGCAGGAGTTCCAACGGATGGTGGAAATGGGCATGGCGCCGATGGATGCGATTCAGTCGGCTACTTCACGGCCAGCCGAAATGCTGGACATGAAAGGAGAAATTGGCGTGCTTGCCACGGGTGCCTACGCGGAAGTCATCGCCGTTTCCGGCGACCCGCTGAAGTCTATTGGCGAACTGGAGCACGTGAAATTTGTGATGCACAACGGTTCCGTATTCAAGAATGAGCTGACGAAGTAGAGGAAAGAAAGAGGAAGCTATGAGCGAGCAGAACCTAAAGAATCATGGACGGTTTGTCCCTTTGTATCATTTCTTTGCGTTGCCCATATTGATTGGCAACTTCGGCACGCGAGTGTACTTCTGGGTCAAGGCGGGGTTCGCTCTGTCCCATTTTTTCCCCATATTACTAGCAGCGGCATTGTTTCTAGGCATTCTTTACGCGCGGCTGTTTGCGCTGGCGGTGCAGGACCGCTTGATCCGGCTGGAAGAAAGGGTGCGCTACGAGCGTGTATTGCCGGAAGAACTACGCTGGCGCGCCGATGAGCTGACCGTGAACCAGTTTGTTTCTTTGCGGTTTGCCAGCGACGATGAATTGCCCACGCTGATGAAGAAAGTGCTGGACGAAAAGGTGACGAGCCGCAAAGCCATCAAGCAGCTGATCAAGAATTGGCGGCCCGATTATCTCCGCGCTTGAGGAACGAGCGGCTTCGGACAAAATCTACCGAAAGACAATACCTCAACCTTTCTGCGTGCGAACACCGACAGGGGAATTTTAGCGGCCGCCAGCTGCCACGGCAGCTCCTTCAATCTCAACTATTTCTTCGGCGGTTAGTTTTAGCTCCCCGGCACGCATCACGCCATCTACTTGCATGGCGTTGCGGGCCCCAACAATCGCGCCCGTGATCGCCCGATGACGCAGCACCCAAGCGATGGCCACCTCGCCGGGTCCGCGACGATGGCGCGCTCCAACCTGGCGAAGCCGTTCCACGAGCTCGAGGTTCTTGGAAAGCCGCGGTTCGCGGAACTCCGGATTGCGGCTACGAAAGTCGTCTGGCGGAAGCGCGGCCGCTCGCTCGCGGGTCATCGCTCCGGTAAGCAGCCCGGAAGCCATGGGGGCATAGGAGATCACGCCGATTCCTTGCTTTTGACAATAGGGAAGGATTTCGTCCTCAATCTTGCGGCGAATTAGAGAGTACGGCGGCTGAAGAGAAGTGACGGGCGCGATTTTCTCGGCACGCTGAATTTGCGCGACATTAAAATTCGAAACGCCGATCCAGCGGACTTTGCCCGCTTTTTGCAGCTCGGCCATGGCGCGCCAGGCTCCTTCGAGGGAAGGTCCGTTGTCCGACGGCGGCCAGTGCATTTGACATAGATCAATCGTCTCGACTTGCAGGCGGCGCAAACTGTCCTCGCATTCGTGGCGGATGGATGCGGCCGAATGATCGGGCTTGATTTTCCGCGTCGGGTCCCACGTTAGGGTGCACTTGGTGAAAACATACGGCCGACGACCGCGCCATTCTCTTAACGCGCCCGCGACAATTTCTTCGGAATGGCCTGTGCCGTAGACCGCGGCCGTATCGATCCAATTGACGCCCATTTCCAGCGCACGAAGGATCGCCGCGATGGAATCTTTATCGTCCTGAGGCCCCCAGGCAAATTCCCAGCCGGAACCACCAATGGCCCAAGCGCCGAAGCCTACCGGGGTTATCTTCAAATCCGAGTTTCCAAGGTTTCGTGTTTCCATCTCAACCCTCGCCTCGCGCGAACGGGACGTCGTTTCCGCGCCGCGGATTTCCTTCTCTCTGTTTCTCACAAAGTTGGATGAACAAAAAGAGAAAAATTTAAGGACCCGCAAATTAGGAGGGAAGAATCTAGTTTGCAGTGATCGCAGTATCCAACGAAACGCTTTCTCCGTCAGGATTGGTGACGGTGATTTGCTGTGGACCCGGAGTAAGCGCTGGAGCTGTGACGGAAAGCGTGTTGGCATCCTTGAAAGCAACTGTTGCTGCTTTTCCGTTAATGGCAATGGCAACTCCATGGACGAAACCACTGCCGCGAATCGTAAGAGTTGTACCTCCAGCAGCCGAAACCGCGGAAGGCTGAATCGTGCCAATCCCGAGCGGTACCGCAGCAAGCCGGACAATCGTGAGCGCGGCGTTCTGCAATGTGCCGTCCGAAGACGTGATGGCGAACAGGCGCTGGCCATTTTCATCGGTTGCGAGGAAGGAACCGTGAAGTCCATCCACGGCGGTCATGAACTGTTGCGGTAGAAAAATCCGCAGGCGAAGCGCTCCAGAATGCGCGTCAAGAATATCTATGCCGCCCTGCACTCCGGGACTCCCGGGTGCGCCAGTCAGGAAAGGCTCATAAAGCAATGCACCGGAAGGATGCAGAACGATTCCAGGTACGGAGAGGCGGGCGGGGATTTGTGTTAGTTCGGAGGAAGCGGGAACCGATGAAATGGTGAAATTTGGCGCGTGAACTTCCACTGTTCCATTGGCCCCAAGGGCAAAGGCCGAGCCATCGGCGGAAGTCGTCAAATCAATGGCAGAAGAATTTGCGGCGGACGTGATGAAATGATTGGGAGAGTTGGCATTCCAGGATGCCAGCGGACCGCCTGGAGCAGACGCGAACGCGAGAAAAACTTGATCCCCCGCCGCGCTGGATTGAAGAAGTGGCGCGCCGGTAAGACTGGTGACCTCAGGTTGTGGAGCGGGTTGAATTGTGGGGGGAGAAGCGGTGAGGTTCATCTGCGCAAGGCACGTAGAGCAGGCTCCGGAAGATCCGCCTTCGCCGCTAAGCCCCACAAAGACGGTCTGCAGGCTGGTTGCGGCAACGAGAGCCGGGCCGGAATTGGTAAAGCCTGAAACGCCGCCAACGAAAACTTTGCTGCCCGTACCTTTTACAGGATCGAGAAGATAAACGTTTTGCGCTCCGAAATCGGCAACGATTAATTGCGAACCGTCGGGCGTCAGAGCCAGGCCGCGCAAGCCTGCATTGGGAGGCGGTCCGCCGGGAGGCTCGATTGGCGAGAGAAACAGGTTCTGCTGCAGGTCGAAAACGTCCACGTGATCGATGTTCGAGAGATAAATTCGCTGGCGCGACTGATCGTAGGTGAGAAACTTGAACAATGCTGGCTTCGAGTAAGAATGAATGCTTTGCAAATATTGAAAAGCCTTGGAGAAAGTTGTAGAACCCGACGGTACCGAAATAAGAATGTCCGCCTTGCCCGGCGACCCCGCAGGCGTCTGGAGCGTAATGCGCTCAAGAGGAAACGGGTAACTGAGGTCAAGAGCAAGAGATGGAGCGATCGCCGTAACTTTCTCGACCTTCTGCACGCTGGCGGCGGCTCCACCGATGTTCACCGTGATCTTTGTTGGATCCATGCCAAAGCCGTAGCCATAAATCTGCATAGAATCTCCTCCAGAGTTCGTCCCGCCATTAGGGAGAACCTGCAAGACTTGCGGCCCGTAGCTGAAAGCATCCGGAGCGAGTCCGAGCCAGGGACTCTGGAAGTAAGCAGTCAGGTTAACGCCTCCATTGACGAGGCTGGGAGGCGAAGTAATCTGAAGTTGCGAAGAGCTGCTTACTGTCGGATTTGCCGCTAATTGCGAACCGAATTTGACTTGCACCGGGCCCGAGAAGTTTTGGCCGCTGAGAACCACGGAAGTGCCGCCTGCAATCGCTCCCTCCGAAGGCTGCGCACTGGGGGCTGGAGCGACGATTGGCGCGGGCAACGAAATCGTTCCCGGCGCGGCCGCATCGATGAAGCTAAATCCACGATTGGAAAGCGCAAAAAGTAGCTGAGTTTCATCCGCATCTTCAATCACCGAAGCAACACCTTGAATCGGAATGTCCGGCACCCTGCCGATGAGCTGCCCCGACTGGCCATCGAGCACGGTGATGAACGAGGCGCCGCCGGAAGTTTCCGCGACGTACAATCGCGTTCCATCAAATGAGAAAGTCAGGCCGTTGACGTTCGCAGCTGAATAATTTGCAACTTGTTGAAGCAAAGCGTCGAGCAATAGAACTTGCGTGCTTCCTCCAGCCGAAAAGACCACAGCAAACCGGCTGGCATTGTTGTTCACAGCCGCCAATGGAATCGTTCCGCTTCCCGGTGTGACGGGACCGGCTACGACATTTCCTCCGGAATCAAACACTGTCATTTCTCCGCTCGAGTCATTGGCCGCGGCGAGGACTCTCGAATGGTCCCCGGAACGTGCCAGGGCGCCGACTCCCTGCTGGAAAACGGCCGGAGCAGCAGACGTCAAATCGGTCAAAGAATTGGAAGCAGGGTCCCAAAGAGCGAGCAGGGCTTCCGCGGAAACGGGCTGACGCAGGCGAACCATGGCTTTGCCGCTCAAAAGGGGCAATACCTCGATAGGCCGGTCAAAAATCACGTTCGGAATAGGCGTGAGCCCTGCCGGCGCGTAACGATTTTTGACCGAAAGCAAAACCGGATCGACCGCGACAATCTCGTTTCGTGCAGTGCCAATCCAAACCGTCGCGCCATCGGCAGAAGGATCGGCGCTCGTGGCTCCCGGCACTGAAATTTGCGCAGTTCGGGTTTGGCCCCTGGTGGAAAACACTTCTACGCGGTTCATAGCGCGATTAGCAACGAAAACCTGCTTGTTGGCAGGATCGTAGGCGATGTGACGATGGTGGGGCTCACCGAAAGAAGCATCTGCCGTAGCGACGGAGTCCGTCCGCACATAAGCGGTCCGCGGCAGCATCGGGACCACACCGGCTTGTACCGTAAGGGCCAGCGTTTGCAAGTGAGACAACGCCCCGTTACTTCCCAGCGCGGAAATCGTGAAACTTCCAGATGCGGTGCTTGACGCAGCCCCAAAAACAACCGAAATGCTTGCGCCGGCCTCAACATCAAATGGGCTCGCCGGATTCGACGTCACGCCCGCCGGTAACCCACTCAGCGTAACTTGTACGTTGCCGGTGAATCCGTTGCTGGGATTGATCGAGACATTCACCGCGGAACTGGTGCCACCCTGGGAAACTGAAATCGAATTTGTAGAAAGGTTCAGGGAAAAATCAGGCACAGGTGGTGGCGGTTGCGTGACGGAAGAGCCTGCGCCGCACCCTACGCATGCGGAGGCCAGCAGCATTTCCAGCACCGGGACGCAGCCGAGCAATCGTCCCACGACACGACTCCACGAATATTCTGCGAGAGCCGCGGAAACCAAACACAACGGGCATCCGCGCATTCTCTGCGCCAAAACTGAAAGGAAAGCCGGTTAGACAATAGCTACCTGCGCTGGACGTGTCAAGCTGATAAACACTGGATGCGGAAAAACCAGGGAATGCCAACTGTGCAAAAACAAGAGAGCGCCCCGGACCTGCCGGGACGCTTTCTGGAAGGGATTGAAATGCGGACAAAACTATATGGTCTTGGTCGCCGTCGCTGCCGCGGGAGCCGAAGAACCCCGTGCGAATGCCGTGCTGCTTGATTCCTTCTGCTCGCTCTTGTCAATCTCGATCGAGCCCTTGAAGTAGGCCCCGTCTTCGATCATGATGCGCGCGGTGGTCAGGTCGCCGTTGACCGAACCATCTTTCTTGATTTCAATTCTGTCCTTGGCGCGAAGGTTGCCCTTCACCGTGCCATACACCACCACCTCGCGGGCGATGATGTCGGCCGTAACTTTCGCCGTGGCTCCGACGGTGAGTTTCCGCTCATCGAGTTGGACCAGCCCTTCGACTGAGCCATCGATCACCAGATCTTCGTTGCCGGAGATCTCTCCTTTCACATGCAGACTTGCCC
>Ga0079221_10000662_pt1 | contig 10034 bp, 9 predicted proteins | sample GAAS200_FD_75069 | JGI IMG/M metagenome (GOLD analysis project Ga0079221, IMG submission 75069) | Agricultural soil microbial communities from Georgia to study Nitrogen management - GA AS200 | ecosystem: Environmental > Terrestrial > Soil > Agricultural land | place: USA: Georgia | collected... | reverse complement strand
TCAACACCTGTAATTTCTGATATCACTATAGATCATAAGAGGGTGCAGTACGGCTTAGCTTTATCGTACAAATATAGTATGGCTAAAACTCAACTAATATCAATTACTTTTCGGATAGGCTCTAAGATATATTAGGTTGGAATGAAGAAAGTATGCAACAAAGGCAGTCCTTTATGCTTTGATCTCATCACCAAAGCATACCAGACTAAGTGAAATGAAAACCACATTAGCAGCATATCTTATTGGCTGGTGTGCACCATTGTAATCTACTATGTTTCTGCTTAACTCATGATATCGGGCGCACCAACATCTGTCTCCTTTCGATTTCCTGCAATCTGGCTGACAGAGACACAAGTTGGTCTGATAATTGTGCAATAGCGTCATCCTTTACCTTATCGCGTTGTCTTAATGATTGATTTAATTCTTCCAATTCATCTACCTTGGTTTGTATATCGGCACCCTGTCGTTCTAGCTGATGGATATTTAGAAATGTCAAGTAAGGTTCGACTTTGTAAAATATCTCGGCTTTTTCCGAATCCTTCTTACGCCAGAACGTAGAACCGGCATGTCCTATAAAATACTTAGTCATCCGCATAACCTAGGTCGGATATAGTAGTCTTTACAAAGCGTCTAAAAGAATGTAGAGTGATCTGCCTTCGCCGTTCGTTACCATCCTCTCTAGTGCCTTTACCAATACGATCTATTGTCATTTGAAAAGACTTAAGCAAATCGCTACAGAGCCGCAAATAAGTTAGTTTTTTGCTATCTTGGTAAACTGCAAATACTAAATTAGTATTAATCATAGTGGGACTTCGGTATTCTGAGATAGTTTTGCCATCTTGCTCGTCTTTGTAACAAACTCTCCTGATTCGATATTTATAATTTAGCCATGATTTTAATTGATGGGCTACTTAGTCAGTTAGAATAATAGTTCTATCTGTTCTACGTGCTCACTTAAAGATACCATCATCTTAATCCCGGGGTACTGACATTTTATCCAAAAAATCGTTGATTTGAAAATCGAGATTAATTCTCCCCGGTCCCGGAATTTCGTTTCTTGTGTTAAATATATATGCATAATCAAATCCATCCTCACGGGATTTAACGAAACTATTTGTTCCTGCCATACTCCCATTCCTCCCATATCCTGGCGAACGTCCTTTGCCAATGCCCCATACAGGATATCTACTAGCGAATTGGACTAATGCCTTGGCTGTGCTCATCAGGCCACCATCTGAATCCATTATTTCTGTAGAAAATCCTTCTCCACCATGTGGATGCGGGACTAGATCATCTGATGCATACGACCTCCCAGGCCAATCGACTGCACTGGGGCCAAGCCCAGGATCATCATATAAAACCTCGTTGATTGCAGTCTGAGATGGCAAAGTCCTTGCTAGAAAAACATCGTGTATTCCAGTCACCTCGGTGTATGGATCAGTTATATCTATCTGAGCAAGTACTTTTTCTCTCACGAAATCGATGAAGTTCTGTTTACTAGCCTTCTCTACTAACATTCCTAACAAGACATAACCAAAGTTTGAATAGGTATCAACGCCTGCTGGCTGTTTTCCTGGATCAAATTGCAACGGTTGTCCATACATGAAGCGTGCAAAGTCCATCTTGGTAAGTTGCTTTGGCAGCTTAAGACTGAGAGCTATACTTCGTATTGCAAAGACAGGATCACCGAGGTTCGGGACATCTCTAAGCCATCCACCTAAGTGATCTACCAGGTGTTGAACCTCAATATCATTTATTCTATCATCAGGTTTTTGACCCTCAATAGCAGGGCTAGATATCTCGAGCTTTGGAAACACCTTTGTATTTGGATACAACAACTTGTCATCATATAATTTCTGAATGGCGGCGCAAGTGAACATCTTGCTTACACTAGCTATTCTAAAGAGGCTATCTGGATAAGTTATTGGATATCCTGCACCTGACTCGGCCCATGTATATCCATGAAGTAACTTAATGACACCGTTTTCTGCAATTGCCAAGACTCCAGCCCGAATCCCGTCATGTTGCATAAAGTGCTGGATTATTTCATCAATGTCTGTAAGAGAAGAAGCTTTTAGGATTTGGTATTGAGGATATTGAGGATATTGATTAGTGCCAGTAACGGACCATTGTCGGTCATAAGGACGATCACTCCGTCCAAAGATGACGGTATATTGAGGTGGGGGGTTATTAGGGCCTATAACTGAGCCTTGTATACAGGTTGGATAAAACCCAGATTTTTTGATATTATCTCTCAAAGCCTCATATTGCCCCTCACTGACATTATACGCAATCTGCTTACTCCAACCTTCACGGCCCTTCAGGCTGGGGTCTTCCGATGGCGTCAGAGCCCACCAGCGGAGGTCTTGTCCAGCATTATCGTCTCTAAACACTGACAGATACCTCCTGGTAGGTAAGGGAAAGGTAGTAACAGCTAAGTGGCTAATTCTATATCGGTTTAGCGGTACAGCAGCAGTCCACCTCTTAGATTCATTTGCATCGTCTGTTACATGAAAATTCCATCGAATCGGCTGCGTATTACTATAACGTGCCCAGATAGCGGCGTATTTGACATCATTTATTTCACTACCATACATCGTTGGTGAAACCAAGTAATACCCATTCTCTCGAGCCCAGTCACACTGAGCAAAAAAGTCTTGTTTGGAATCCAACTCGAACGGACTTACAATCCATCCTTCCGGAAATGCTCCATACTCCCATACTATAGCATAAGTGGCACTATCTGCTTCACCAGTAATTGAGATAATAGTTGGAGCAAATCCGTTATTTCTATAAGCTGCAATGTGGTTGTGAAGACTACTTATGCTGCCCGTGGTGTGCTCCCATTGAGGTCCATCCCTTTTGACCAAAACTGCTGCATACTGGTTTGGATCCCCAAATACACTTAAAGATATAAATCTGTAACCTCGATCCCCCAAAGACCTCCATTTACTTTAATGCTCAGAAGCATCCTTGCCAAGATAGGCTTCAAATTCCTCCACATATCGCTTTAATGGGAGAAATATAAAAGGTTTTACCATTTATAGTAATGAATAATTGGGGTACACTTGTTAACGGTAAAACTTTGCACCATTTCCTGTCCCTGTTCAAGAATGCATTAGTTTGAGAAACTACAGTTGGCTCATTAGATCATCCTGAGGATTCAGACGGAATAGAGTATTACCATGTCAAACATTAGTTTGGAGTATTCTGTGCCATCTAAAGCAACAAAATTCACACTGCTTTTTTCAAACCATTTATTAGATGTTACTTATGCCTGACGTGTATTAAATTTGTCTATTATCAAATCTTTGAAAACTGTATCGTAGAAAGCAGCCATAGACGAGAATATCGAAACATCCATCTTCCTTTCATCAAGGATGTATTGACGGCTTTTGTAGCGTAACTGATATGAATATGTATTCGGATGTAATTAGCATTAGTTGCTCACTCGGATTCTGTATGGGGTAGATATGACGGTAGTATCTGGCTGACTTTCACTATGTAGTATTCTCCAACTAGAGGGATGATCTATTGAATAACCGAATCTATGGTCAGTGTATGTAAGAAGAATACTTGATTGTACAGGCTGAAATCGTGATTGTTCAGCTATCGTAGAATTTTTGATGTTGGTCTTTAATGGTTTGATAAGATTATCTACGATCGCTAGTTCATGATTTGCTAGATTCAATCGTAATAATGCTTTACTGGTATCATGGCCTTTTATAGCTGGAATGGCATTACCTATAATACCGATGCAGTTTGATCTGAGACAGAGTTATTATAATTAGTCACATTTTGTAACTGCTCGAGTGCCAAATTTAAGTAGGTAATTGCCTTATCAGTATCATTGGTATTTTTGATAGTATCATTTGCATCTTCTAATAATACTTGAGCTGTCTTAATAGTATCACCCTTTTGTGCGTTCGTGAGCTGACTTAAGTAAATAGTACAGCAACTGACCAATCCCACAACAATAAATAGACGAAACAGAAAGATGATGCGATTATACATTATTTGGTGGTGCACTCTTCTGTAACGTATGGTACATTCAGTATGCCATCGACATCAAGTAAAGTATTTGTGCCGCAGTCCATCCTACACAATAGCCTAATTTGTAATCTAGCCAATAGACACCAGAATGAAAGCCACAAAAGTCACTAAAATATTATTGTCTAAACAACTCGTTAACACATTCTAGGCCCCCAAGAGGGTCGCGTATTATGATCTGTCCGAACGTACACTTGATTAAGTTACCTGAATTTTCTTTACGTTGTTCTACTTCGTCCTGAGTTAAGCACATATTATGAGCTCTTTGTACGGATCACTCGGGCAACAATCTCCCCTGATTTCAATATCGGAGTCATTGCACGGTGGAGAGTATGGGGTAGTTGCCGCATAAATCATTTGACCTAACTGATTATGCATAGTTAACATTGTTAGGATCCCTAACACAATGCTAAGCCGCATGAAAGTGGTGGTACAGATAAAAAGCAGCAACAAATAGGATGCCTAGGAAATATTGCCGGTAAGAAGTCGGGTATAAAGTCAGTTATATGGAAGACCGATTCTTTGATATTGATTTCTGTTTGTTCGGCTATGATATAATCACAAATGACATTAGCATTATCAGGATTGATTTCGGCTAATTTCAAAAAGAGCCTGTCTATAGTAAGGTTTCGAATTGTATTTTGTGATCTCTTCTATTTTTGTTACTAAAACAGCGAATTGAGGTACTACGGCTGTCTCTTGAAGTGACAATGTTCTTGTTAGATCAGGAATTTGTCTAGCTATTAAGGTTACGTCAAGAATCCCTATCTAAGGCGCGGGGAGTGGGATTCGAACCCACGAGTTCTTTCGAACATGGGATTAGCAATCCCACGCCCTACCAGGCTAGGCGACCCCCGCAATAACAAAAAAAGGCCACAAGCATTATATTAATTGTAGGTAATGTCTAACTTAGCAATCTATTTTCGACTAGAAGCGCACAACCAATATGAACCTTCACAAGCGACATGACTATGGATATCCCCAGAATCTAAATTTGAATGATTAGATGCATATTGACAAGATAAAAATATGCTAGCGGGTGTCAGTTCATTTCCTGAATTCGATCTATATGTATACTGACCCAGTAATAAATGTCAAATTTGTTATGGCGCTTAATAAGTGATAAATTAGTTACATAGTGCACTTCTGAGTATTGAATACTGAGAAAACTATTTATTCATCATGTGATAGACTCATGTTTCAGAATTTTAGAATTGAGTTGACCCGTATCTTAAGTGACTGTACTGTTTAGTTAAAAGGATTATAATATGGACAAGGCTGATTATACTATCTTTGAATCTTAAAGAGTCAAATGAAATCTTTCGGAAGGCAATTATTAAGACTTATTTTGAACCTGAATTACTGAAAATGGACTTTCGCAAGTCTTATGCCAAACATCCTACGATTAAGGGCGAGGGTCTAACAGTAGATGATGCTTTGCATTTATATTTTGACTTGAATACTGGAGATGACTATCCAGATGGCGATGAGTGGTTCACAATCGAGTATTTAATACCCTTAAGTATAAAATTACCGGATAGTCTTAAAGGACCAGATTATTTTACAACTATCTCGGTTTCAGAGGGTAAACATTTTTGGCGCCATAGAGAACTGATTCGATACAAATATGGCAAATCTAAGAAATTGTCTGAATCCCTAGAATTTATAAACAGAAAATATCGTGAATTGATTGAGACCTTGCAAGATTCATCCGTTATAAATTAAATGTACAGGTATCTAGATCGTTATACATCTGAATAACGAACTCCGGTTACTTTCTGCTGCCAAGATATGTCTTCGTGATGGAAGGAAACCATCTATGATTCTTCTCGTCGTATAAATATTCAACCTCGTCTATATCACAAGGTAGTTTCTTGAGCTGCATCTTGATAGTATCGACCATGTACTCGATCTTTTCGATGGCTATTTCAAATTCCCTACCACTTCTGCCCTTCAAAAGGAATCTGACCCTAGCAGGACTATCGTCTGTGTTTCCACAAAAATCAAAAACTATTCTGATACCACTTTTACCTCTTCTCCTAGCCATTTCTTTCAATACTTCTTTGATTTTGAACCATCTCTCCGCAGAAAACCAGCTAAAGAAAGAATCGTCATACGAAACTGGGAGTTCGATTTCAATCATACTCATGGTATTTTCGTCAATAGGTACGAGTTGTTCTTCTTGCAATTCAAATGATTCTTTCAAGACGTCGTAGATAACCTCGATTTCAAATGGAGAAATGCCGTAATGTTTAAACTTAGCATTGAAATTACTAGTCAATATAATAACTTAGGCGGGTAGTTAATAAAAACCGAGACTAGGGATCACTATATCTGTAGTAAATCTAACGAGCTGACATCATATTCCTTATGACAATATCTATTTCTATATCAGCTAGTATACAGTTCATGCCGTTTCACAACAGGCAGCCAAAACGTATCTGAACGATGTCAACCAGATTCATAATACGATTCGCTCTTTTGTCGTTCTCTTAACAATCCCTGAAGAGACGTTATTAAATTGGATTTCGAGCATTTGGAAGTAAGACAAAATCATCTTTTGATAGTTTAGTCATGGAAACACGATATTAATCAATGATAGCCACTAAAGTATACGTGCAGTCGTATCAATATATTTGGATGGCTCTGTAAAGTTAAGAAAACAAATTATTGTTATAATGACTGACAAATAGATTAAACCATTTTTGTATGTGTTGCAATTTACATTTGTTTTTTCTACAAGGAAAATAGTCATGGAAACCTTTCATTCTATCTTTGATGTATCGTACTGTCCTCTTTATGATACTTTTCTCATACGGAAAATGAATATGATGGCTTAGTTTTCCAGAATCTGCAAGCCTGTGGATACCGTGTACCATCATCAGTTGAAATAAAATGTCCCCCATATCTTTTTACAAGATTTAATATAAAACTCTCTTCAACAAACGAACATGTTTCTTTCCTTTGGTATGCTTATTTGGAGGATTTCTCGGTTATCATTTTCAATGGCTATCAATGACCAGATATATTCAGAACCAACCTTAATGATAGTTTCATCAATTATAAATTCGGTAATCCTTATCTATCTGGAACTTAACATCTCTGGTTTGTATTTTTGAATCCAGTCTCTGATTGCAGTATGATTTCTTTTAACAAATCTAGACACAGCTTTGGAAGTATTCAATGATAGTGATAGACCTAGGAAATAAAGATAGAGAGAATATGCTGTATCCGCTGGTTCTGTTCTTTTTCTTATCTGACACAGCATAACCTATCGAAGTCATAAAGCTATAGATTTTTCCTTAACTTTACAGAGCCATTTGGATAAGTATTTAATGTATCTGCGAATATTACAACTAACACATGAGTTTTTCATTGCAGACAAGCCCTCTTGATTTGTTAGATAAACGATTGCTTAATGACATCCAGTGGACATTTCCATTATCTGAGAGGCCGTTTCTTAAAATCTCTCTGAGCTATGGTGTTTCTGAATCAGAAATTATTCACAGGATTTCAAAATTAAAAACAAAGGGACTAATTCGACAGATAAATGCAATTTTTGATACGAGGAAGCTTGGATACAAGAGTGCTCTAGTAGCATTCTCGGTTAAACCGGACAAAGTTGATTTCGTCGCTAACGAGATAAATAAACACCCGGGAGTTAGTCATAATTACGAGAGGAGTCATGAGTTCAATATTTGGTTTACACTTGCAGTTGGTCCAAATGATGATATGAAGATTGTACTTAACGGTATGGCATCGCTGGATGGAGTCATCAAATATCGACTGTTGCCTACTCTGAAACTATATAAAATTGGCGTAAAATTGGATATGGTTAACGGGGATCCGACTGTCCCGTTACCTTCGGATAAAGTTAGGGAGCCTGTTGCAAAAAGCTTTGAGATTACTGAGCGTGATAAAGATTTTATTAGAGAGTTACAGAAAGACTTGAAAATTGTTCCAGAACCTTTCAAAATCCCTGCTGAAAATCTTGGCATCACTACTACGGAACTCTTTGACAGGGCTAGAGATTATGAGAAGATTGGTGTGATGCGAAGGTTTGCTGCAATTTTGCGTCATCGTGAAGCAGGATTTATCGCCAATGGCATGATAGTATGGAATGTCCCCACCGATAGTATTGATGAAATTGGAAATAGACTTGCCACATTTCCTGAGGTAAGTCATTGTTATCGTAGGCCAGTCTATAAGGATTGGCGATTTAATTTATTTAGTATGATACATGCGCGGTCTTTGGAGTCGGCAAAGAAAATTGCACTTGAAATATCAAAAATTATAGGAATCGATGACTATCAAATTCTGTTCAGCACACGAGAATTTAAGAAAGAACGAGTCAAGTATTTTGAGAAAGTTTAACAGCTGATTTAAATCGAGAATAAGAAGGCAATTCCTAGTCTTGAATATCTATGATCTTGATCTAAACTTTGTCAGGTTCAAATGAACTCTATTAGGCATGTGCAACCGACGATGGTTTTAAATCAAAATTGTTATTGTATAACTCTGATATTTGAACCATCACCTTTTCGTCCAAATAATTCCCATCAGACATATTCGCAATTGTTTCAACTTCTGTGATATCCAATATAGTAGGCAAGACTACGGAGATCTCTCTTTGAGACAATATGAATTTAAAGGCTAACTCGGTAATGTTTAGCCCCTTTGATTCTGCTATATTTCTCATCTTTTCAACCTTTTGTAAAGCTTCAAGGATCCATTCCCTTTTTCGGTTTCCTCTATGATCGTTCTTATCGAATGTAGTGTCGGCTTTAACTTTGCCGGTCAATATTCCTGATGCATCCGGAACTCGCACTATGATTCCGACATCATTCTGGTAGGCCGCATCAAAAAACGCCCTTCCAGGGTCTTGTTCTAAGATATTATACACAGTTTGCAAGCATGTGATATTTCTAGTTCTTGTAGCCAACAATCCTTCTTCCATCCACCCGATCGCTGGGCCTAACGCTACCCCATAACTCCTAATTTTTCCGTCAGATATTAAGGAATCAAGTGATTGAAATATGCTGTCATTTTGTATTGCACTCATTTTAGGATTATGAAGACTATATACATCAATATAGTCAGCCTGTAGACGATCCATACTCTTTTGTAGCGCATACTGCAGAAAGTCTGTATCGTGCTTCTGTGGTATCTCATTATGTCCAACTTGTTTGCTGCTGTATATATCGTACCCCCATTTCGTGGAATAGACCAACTCCTCTCTGTTCATACCTTTGAAGGCTTGTGAAATCAGTTTTTCGCTCTTGCCGTTTCCATAAATATCGGCAGTCTCGTAGAAGTTGATGCCAAGATCATATGCACGTTTGAGCATTTTTATTGCATCCTGATCGTCTATCTTCTTACCGCCCCACCAATCGAGTGCGATAGCCCAGGCTCCAAATCCGATCTCGCTTACTTTTAAATTACTCTTGCCTAATTTTCTGTATTTCATATAGTTAATTCAGACTCTCCAATATTTTGGACCTGATGTGCTGAAATCTATCATCGTCCAAGACAGGCTGACTATGATCAAGTAACTCTTTTTCCTTCTCAGATATTTCAATCGATATCCAAGATTTACAGCCAGACCATTCTGGTTTTATATATATCGATATAGGGTGACTCATTTTGTAAACTCGTAATATTATCATATTCATAGCTTTCTTGGGGTTATATTTCATTCTCGTCCCCACGTAGCTTCTGCTCCAAATATGGTACTTCTCGAGCCTTGGCAGCATGTGTTCGTTACTGATCTGTCTAATGTCTGAAACCTCTGCACAAATAGATAAATCTCGTTTCCCGTCACAATTAGCCTGTAATGCTGTGCCAAGAGTGTGTGCATAATCTTCTTGAATATCCTCGAATGATTGGTGTTCCAAGGTTGGAAACAATAGAAAGCTACTATTGACAAGCTTAAACCCTTCCTTGTACTCCATGATTCCACCCTTCCGGAGTAACACCAGCTGCCT
>Ga0079221_10000661_pt1 | contig 10039 bp, 6 predicted proteins | sample GAAS200_FD_75069 | JGI IMG/M metagenome (GOLD analysis project Ga0079221, IMG submission 75069) | Agricultural soil microbial communities from Georgia to study Nitrogen management - GA AS200 | ecosystem: Environmental > Terrestrial > Soil > Agricultural land | place: USA: Georgia | collected... | reverse complement strand
TGGGATGAGGATTTGCATCGAGCAGCGCCTTTGCCGTTACCAGGATTCCAGGCGTGCAGTAGCCGCATTGCGCCGCTCCAAGGTCTGCGAAGGCATCCTGCAAGGGATGAAGCCTGCCGTCGCTTGAGAGTCCTTCCACGGTGAGGATTTGTCTTCCACTACACTCGAGCGCGAGCAGCAGGCAGGAAAGCACAGGCTTGCCATCCAAGAGAACCGCGCAAGCGCCGCATTCGCCCAACTCACATCCGTGCTTCGTACCCGTGTGTCCGAGGTCCTCGCGCAGAACTTCCAGCAGGGTCTTGTACGGGGCGAAGGAAACATCAACTTCCTCGCCATTCAGCGTGAAGCGAATTTGCGCCGTCTTTTGTGATTCAACAGGTATCGTCGCCACGTTCCATCACCTCGCGAGTGCGCTATCCAACTGCCAGGCGGTTTCGAAAATCCTCAGATCCCTTATCCCGGAGGACGCGCCGGCTTTCTCTTGAGGATGCAGGCTGCCTGAACGATTCCGCTCGAGCTAACAACCCGCGAACCAGATAGTCCGCTAATTTCTCCGCGATCTCGTCCGCAGTCATTTCCCCGTCCGGTCGAAACCACTGGACGCTCCAATTCAAGGCCCCCAGTATGGTGCGCGCCATAAGCGCGGCGTCTCCCGGAACGAATTCACCGGTCCGCATACCGGAGGCAATCAGATTGCGCACGCCCAGCTCATACCGATCGCGTTTTGTCACAAGATAGCGTTGTTGCCGCGGAGGCAACGCATTGGTCAAGAGATGCGCGGCGGATCCTTCGATTTCGTCCAGCAGGCACCGCAAATGGGAAACAATTACAAAGCGCAACTTCGCAGGGGCGCTTCCTTTGATGCGGCGGGCTTTGTCGAGCGCCGCAATCATCCGGTCCAGTGAGCTGTCCTGGCAGAAGAAAAGAATTTCGTGCTTCCCCTGGAAGTAGTTATACAAATTCGCCGGCGAAAGCTCCGCTGCTTCCGCGATGTCGCGCATTCCTGTCTCGACGAAACCACGGGCTCGAAATTGCCGCCCCGCGGCGCGCAAAATCTCCAAGCGTCGCGCCATGTAGCGCCGTTTCTGGCGACCATTGCGAGCAGCCTTGGATGCGGAATCTGGCGACATTTTCCGTCCGGGGAACAAATCTCTTTTGTGCTACACAAGAAGTGTCCTCCCTTGCAGAGTGCTTGTCAATATATTATGAACAGACGTTCAGGAAATGAACATGTGTTCGTACAGACCTTAAGGCGTCTCTATATACTCTTCTGACCGTCGTATTTGGTGTAAACTTCGGCTGGATGCAGTCTTTGGAACTACGGGCTTTCATATTGGTCGCGGCGAAGTGCCCAGGTCACGGACGGAAGCAGCGGCCCCTTAGTTCGGGAAGAGCCGCGCCGCGTTGTCGTACAGAATCTTTTTCTTGGCCGCCTCGTTAATCGGTAGCGCGTTGAATTTCTCGATATTCCCCTTAATTTCGGGAACGCCGGGTCCCGGCCAATCCGTGCCCCAAAGAACCTTGTCCGCGATATCTTCGATCCGTGGAAAATATTCCATCAGTTTTTGCGGCGGAATCCCCGAAATGTCCATGTACATATTCTTGTGGCGGCGCACCAGAAAAAATGCCTCGTTCATCCAGAGCGGCCTGCCTCCGTGCGCGAGGATGACCACAAGATTGGGATAATCGATTGAGATGTCATCGCAGAGCATTGGTTGCGCATGCAGATTCCGCGCGCCCGGAAAGATCGAAGTTCCGGTGTGGATCATGACTGGCATGCCGTTCGCTTGCGCGCGCTCGTAGATTGCGGCGAGGCTTCGGTTACCATCCATGTAATCGTTCGGCGAAAGCACCTGATGCGAAGGATGCATCTTGATGGCGCGAATGCCGAGCTTCGCAAGGCGGTCCACTTCGGCGCCAGGATCGGGAACGGTTCCCGGCAGAACTCCGCCAAACGCGATAAGGCGATGTGGCGCCGCGCTGCAATACTTCGCGCTCCAGTCATTCACTTCAGGCGTGAAGCCGATGATTTTCGGAGCGACGTAGTTGATGAGGCCCGCGCGCTCCACGCCAACCGAATCCAAAAAGGAGAGGAACGCTTTCGGATCCTCACAATAGCGCTCGACATCCGCGTAGTCCTCACGCCCCTTCTTCATCAGCTCCATCGCCGAGGGCTTCATCATGTGGTAAGGCATGATGTGGACGTGGATGTCGATAATCGGTTGCACGGAACCTCGCCCCCGCGAAAAACGGGAGTTTACACGCTTTTTAGTTGAAGCGGACGTATTCGAAATTCAAAGGCTTGTTGTTGATGCCACGCAGAGGCGGGGCAATCCAGTTTGCGAATTTTCCCGGCTCGGCCACACGGCCAGTCATGAGAGATTGCACGAACTCATAGTCTTTCGAGCTAGGCAGCCACTTGAATTCGTGCTTTTTCCAGGCCTCTTCGGTGAGGACTTCGCCCTCGGGGCTGATGAAGTGCCCCGCAAAATTTCCTATTGCGCGATGAAAACCCTTGTGCGGCAAGGTCAAGCGGAAAGAGATTCCGGTTTGATCGATGACCCTTTGCCAGCGGCTGACGCCGTCGGCGATCTCATCAATGTAATCGTCGCGTAACCGCTCGTTCAGAGCCGTCAGCGCCGGCACATCTTTCGCCACGATCTTATCGCCGACAACTTCAGAGACCGGGTAATGAGAGTCGATCAACACGTGATCGTCTTCCAGCTTGGTTTCGCGGAAACGTCCTTTAAGGCCGCTGGTGAAATAATTCGCGGCGTTGGAGGAAACATCTGAGCCGTAGAGGTCCAGCGTCACGCTGTAATGAAAGTTCAAGTATTTCTGAATCGTCTGCAGATCAATCACGCCCAGAGAGCGCACGTCCGACGGATCTTCGACTTTGTTTTCTTTCATCACTTCGCAAGTGCGCTGAATGATGCGGCTTACGCCCGTCTCTCCAACAAACATGTGGTGCGCTTCCTCGGTCAGCATAAAGCGGCAGGTTCGCGCGAGGGGATCGAAACCGGATTCCGCCAGCGCGCAGAGCTGGAACTTTCCGTCGCGGTCGGTGAAAAAAGTGAACATGTAAAACGCCAGCCAATCCGGTGTCGGCTCATTGAACGCACCCAGAATGCGTGGATTGTCCGTATCGCCGGAGCGCCGTGCTAGCAATGCTTCCGCTTCTTCGCGGCCATCGCGCCCGAAATAGCGGTGCAACAAGTAGACCATGGCCCATAGATGGCGCCCTTCCTCGACATTCACCTGAAAAATATTCCGCAAATCGTAGAGCGACGGGCACGAGAGCCCCAACATCTTCTGCTGTTCCACGGAAGCCGGCTCGGTATCTCCCTGCGTCACGATGATGCGCCGCAGCGTCGAGCGGTATTCCCCCGGTACTTCTTGCCAGGCGAGTTGACCCTTGTGCGTACCGAAGTTCACTTGCCTCTTCTCATCAAGCGGCTGCAGGAAAATTCCCCAGCGATACTCCGGCATCTTCACGTAATCGAATTGCGCCCAGCCATCGGGCTCGACGCTGGTCGCAGTGCGCAGGTAAACGTCATAATTGCGGCTCTCGTTCGGCCCCATGTCGTACCACCAGCCCAGAAACGCCGGCTGCCAATGCTCCAGCGCGCGCTGCAAGACGCGGTCGCGCCCCAAGTCCACATTATTTGGAATTTTTTCCGTGTAATTGATCATGACGGCCCCTCAGCCTTCTTCAAAATCTCTCCACTAAACTTTTTCCCAGTCGAACTTCACTGGCGCGCCCGTGCCATAGACTTTTAGGGCTCCGCTTGGACCGACAGCGTTCGGCCGAATGAAAATCCAGTTTTGCCAGGCGGACAAACGCCCAAAGATGCGCGTTTCCGGCGTTTCGCCCGCGCCAAACCGCAAATTCGCCTCCAGGCCCGTCAGCGCATCCGGCGATTGCGCCGCCCTCGACTCCATCGCTTGGCGGATTTCATCGTCCCAGTCGAGGTCATCGGGCGCGGCGGTGACGAGCCCTTCTTCGAGCGCCTCACGCGCCGATAGTTTTTTCCCAATCAGCCCGCGCAGCGATTCGATGTGATCGGCGTCCTCGTAAAAACGCGCCGTTAGCCGTGAAAGATGATTCACCATCGGCAGCGGACCGAAGTTCATCTCGGAAAGCACTAGAGTGGCAGCGCTCCCGCCTTCTTCCGTGTCTCGCATATAGATGCGGTCCGCGGCCAGGGCTAACTCGAGTAAAGTCCCAGTGAAGCAAGACCCGGGCTCGACAATCGCGTACATCGAGCGCGACGATACCTCCAAACGCGCAAAGGTGCGCCTCATCATCCCTATTACTTCGCGCACGAACCAATTGTCTTGATGGCTCAAGATGAACTTGTCCATTGCCAGAACGGCATCGGGGTTTCCAGCGGTCTTCATCACCCAAAGACCGATCTCCAGTTCGTTGGTCCGCAAGCTGAGGATAGCGTCATCGAGTTCGCGCGCCATTTGTAACGGCCACCAGTTCGCGTCGGCCGCAAGAGCTTTTTCGGCCGTTTGTTCTTCAACCGACCGCGGCGCACTCACTGTAATCGTCGCCGTGCGCGCCGCGCGATTGAGCTGCACGTCCGCGTATTCGTAATGTAATCCGGCGTCGTCCACGGTTTTCTTCAATGGCGTCAGCGCCACGCCTTTCGCCCCCACCGGGCGGTCGGACAATTCCGCAAGCTTCAACGCGCGCTGCTTGATATGCTCTCCAAACTGCTGGGGCTTGACGATGTCATCCACCAAGCGCCAATCCTTGGCTCTCTGCCCACGCACGCCGTCCTGGTTGGTGCAAAACATGTCCGCGAGGTCCTTGCGAACTTTTCGCTTGTCGGTTAGCCGCGTGAGACCACCGGTTCCCGGCAAAACGCCGAGGAGAGGAAGTTCTGGCAAGCTGACAGCGGAGGAGCGATCATCGATGAGAATGATTTCGTCACAAGCCAATGCGAGTTCGTATCCACCGCCCGCGGTGGTTCCATTACAAGCGGCGAGAAACTTCAATCCGGAATTCCGGCTCGCGTCTTCGATTCCATTTCGCGTTTCATTGGTGAATTTGCAGAAATTCACCTTCCACGCGTGCGTGGAAAGTCCCAGCATGTAGATGTTTGCCCCGGAACAAAAAATGCGATTCTTCGCGCTGGCAAGAACCACCGACCGAATCTCAGGATGCTCAAAGCGGATGCGTTGCAGCGCGTCGTGAAGCTCGATGTCCACGCCCAGGTCGTAAGAATTCAGTTTCAGTTTGTAGCCGGGACGAATCCCGCCATCTTCCGCCACGTCCATGGTGAGCGCCGCCACCGGACCATCGAAGGAAACCTTCCAGTGTTTGTATCGCGACGGTTCGGTCTGGTAGTCGACCGCCGCTGGTTTCGTCTTTGCCTCTTGAGTTACCGCTACGTCCACGCCAGCCTCCTATTGCAAATTCGCTTGCAGCGCCGCTTTCAGTTTCGCAAAACTCTCTTCCACAGAAGTTCCAGAAGTATCCAGAACCAAGTCCGCTTTACGGTAAAGTGGTTCGCGGGCTTCCAGAATTCTTCGCAGGTCTTCCATCGCCTGCTTGTTCGCGGCCATAGGTCGAAAATCCCCCTGAGCCACCACACGCGACATGTGTTCTTCCGGCTGCGCTTTGATCCACACCGTGTAGCAGTGGGACAACAGAAAATCAAGAGTCTCCTTTTCGGAAACCACTCCTCCGCCCACTGAAATCACTGCGCGGTCATTCTCCTTCAGCACTTTTTCCAGCGTCCGCTTTTCAATCGCACGAAAACCGGATTGTCCGTAGAGCGAAAAAAGCTCGCCTAGCGGCATTCCCGTATCCTTCTCAATTTCGCTGTCGAGTTCCACGAAACGGTTCCCCATCTCTTTCGCCAGTATCGAACCGAGTGTGGATTTGCCGGCGCCCCGCATGCCGATCAGCGCGATGCGCATCCTGCGTATTTTTTCTTCCTGGCCAAAGTCGCGCATCAACCGCGACACCACGTCTTCCAGCCGATGCTCAGGCAGCCGTTCCAAGATTCTTTGGATCAATTTCTTCTCGGTGTGTTCTTGTGTTTGCGGCGCAAACAAGTTTGCGATGGGCACGCGGAGCGCCGCAGCGATTCTCTGTAGCAACACCACGGAGATATTCCCTTCGCCGCTCTCAAGTTGCGCCAGATGGCGTTCCGACACGTCGGCCTCTTGTGACATTTGCTTGCGCGTCAGGCCCCGGCCGCTTCGCAATTCGCGGACGCGCTTGCCCAAGAAAGTCAGGAGGTCGCCATTCGCGGGAAAACCTCGCGATTGAGCGGCAGATGGCTTCGCTGGCGTGGTAGAAGAGCCCATAGTGACTATATGCATTATATTACAACAGGTTCAGTGCTAATCAACAAGGTCGTTTACGAAACTGATTCTAGCAAATCAAGGAGATTTGTCACCTCGCCAGCCTATCCTGTAACTGGTAATTCTGTTAATAAGATACAAAGAGTCTCGGATCCCGGGTTCATGGGAGAAGATCACGAGCGGCCAGATTTTTGAACATGCAGAATACATGCAGAATAGTGCATCTTATCCCTACTTTTGCCTTGGGGCATCGTGTTTGCTATTTTAGTGGCTTAGTTTGGTCCCATGGAGTCGCCCATGAAACTTCTCAACTATCTTGCTGGCCAATGGATTGATGGAACGGGCACCGGCACGCCGCTCGTTGATCCGGTGACGGGAGATGAGCTCGCCCGGATTTCTTCCGATGGTGTTGATCTCAAGGCCGCGTTGGAGTTCGCCAGATCGGAAGGCGGGTCTGCCCTCCGGCAGCGCAGCTACGTGCAGCGCGCAGATTTGCTAGCCAAAGCTGGCGAGCTACTGACGGCAAGCCGCGATGAATATTTCCGCCTCTCTCTCCTAAACCTCGGAGCCACCCAAGCCGATGCCTCATTCGACGTTGACGGCGCGCTCTACACCATGAAGTATTACGCGAAAATTGGGCGCGCGCTCGCCCAAGGGAAAATGTTGAAGGAAGGCGCGCCTGCCTCTCTCTCAAAGACCGGTGTTTTCGCGGGTCAGCATTTCCTCGTTTCCACGAAAGGCACAGCGGTTTTCATCAATGCGTTCAATTTTCCCGCGTGGGGCTTCTGCGAAAAGGCCGCGCCTGCGCTTCTCTCGGGAGTTCCCGTGCTGGTGAAGCCTGCTTCGCCGACGGCCTGGCTCGCGCACAAAATGGTGGAAGACGTAGTGAAATCCGGAATCCTGCCGCCAGGAGCACTTTCTTTGGTTTGTGGCTCCGCGCGCGAATTGCTCGAGCACGTCCGCGAGGAAGATATCGTTTCCTTCACGGGTTCCGCCGATACAGCAGCGAGAATTCGCACTCATCCTAACGTAGTGCGTCGTTCGGTGCGCGTAAACATCGAAGCCGACAGCATCAACTCCGCCATCCTGGGACCGGACTGCGCGCCAGAGAGCGATCTCTTTGATCTCCTCGTCAAAGAAGTTCTGAAAGAAATGACGTTAAAGGCCGGCCAGAAATGCACGACCATCCGCCGTGTCTTCGCTCCGCGCCAAACGTTGAAAGCTTTAGGCGAAACCGTATCGTCCCGTTTGAGCGCGACGAAAGTAGGGAATCCTCGCAATTCGGAAGTGAAGGTCGGACCGGTGGTCAACAAAGCGCAGCAAATCGCCTGCCTGGAAGGCCTTAAGAAGTTGCGATCCGAATGCTCGGTCGTTTTTGGTGGAAACGAGCACTTCGAACCGGTCGACGCTGACCCGCAAAAGTCCACCTTCGTCCAACCCACCCTTCTCGCAAGCAATGACGGGGCTGCTTCCAAGTACGTTCACGACGTCGAGGTGTTCGGCCCGGTCATCACGCTAATAGGTTATGAAAGTCCAAAGGACCTTATTCCCATGGTTCGCCGTGGGAGCGGCTCGCTGGTAGCCTCGGTTTTTTCCAACGATTCCGCTTTCCTGCAAGAAGTTATTCTCGGCATCGCCGATTTGCACGGCAGAATCCTGGCCGTGGACTCTTCGGTCGGCGCTCAGCACACGGGCCACGGCAACGTGGTTCCGAGTTGCCTGCACGGCGGTCCCGGAAGGGCGGGCGGAGGCGAAGAACTCGCCGGTTTGCGCGCGCTCTTGCTCTACCATCGCCGCTTTGTCGTTCAGGGCCCGGTCAACTGCATCAAGGAATTGTCAAGTCGGTCTGCCGACACTAATCTCCTCTATTCGTAAGAACCGCCGCTCGGGCGCAGTCGTGTTGGATTTAAGAATCACAATACATGGAATAATGCTAGCCCGCGCTTAGTTACTTGAATCGCAGCCCAGTTGGTCGTACGGGATAGGGATGTTCCGTGAACGCAGCCAGCGCTGTTTGCAAAAAAAATGCGAGGATGACAACTGGTTTTTGATAAAAGGTTATTGCTCATGCCAAGAACACCAACCGCAGAAGACCGACGCCTGGAACAAGCGCGCACCCGCAAAAAACATTGGAAGCGCTGGGGGCCGTACCTTTCCGAACGCCAATGGGGTACGGTCCGCGAGGACTACAGCTCCGACGGCACAGCCTGGGAATATTTCCCGCACGATCATGCCCGCTCGCGCGCTTATCGCTGGGGCGAAGATGGCATCGGCGGAATCAGCGATCGTCACCAGGTGATGTGCTTCGGCCTGGCGCTCTGGAACGGCCGCGATCCCATTCTCAAAGAGCGTCTCTTCGGGCTCACCGGCAATCAAGGCAACCACGGCGAGGACGTGAAGGAGTGCTATTTTTATCTCGACTCCACTCCCACTCACAGCTACATGCGCATGCTCTACAAATATCCCCAGGCCGAGTTTCCTTACCAGCTTCTTATTGATGAAAACCGCCGCCGCGGCCGGGGCCAGTCCGAATTCGAACTGCTCGATACCGGAGTCTTTGCGGAAAACCGCTACTTCGATGTATTTGTCGAATATGCCAAAGCCGATGTCGAAGACATCCTCATCCGAATCACCGCCGTCAATCGCGGCCCGGAAACCGCCGCACTACATGTCCTCCCCCAATTCTGGTTCCGCAACACTTGGTCCTGGGGAAAGGACCTTCGCCGGCCAGTAGCCCGAGTAGCGGCTACGCTTGCCGGTAGCTCTTGCATTGAACTCGAGCATTGGCAGTACGGAAAACGCTGGCTCATTTGCGCCGGGAATCCAGAACTTCTTTTCGCCGAAAACGAAACCAATTGTACCCGGCTCTTTAACGGCCCGAACCGCTGCCCGTTCGTCAAGGACGCTTTCCACGAATACCTGATTCACGGCAACAAAGCCGCTGTGAATCCCTCTTTGACAGGAACAAAAGTCGCTGCCATTTATACCCTGCATCTCGAACCCGGCGCTTCGGCCACGCTGAAGCTCCGCCTCACCGACATCGAACCTCTTGCGGGTATGGACTCCGATTCGCCTCGTACCGGCATCATTACTTCTCCCGCCCATGCGGAGCGCGCCGAAGGCGTTCCCGGCACAAACGACTTCGCCGTAGGATTCGATGCGCTCTTCACAACGCGCCAAAAGGAAGCCGAAGAGTTCTACGAATCGCGCATCACGAAAAATCTCTCCGCCGATGCCAAAGCGGTCATGCGCCAATCCTTTGCCGGGATGCTCTGGTCCAAGCAGTTTTACCACTACGACGTTCGTGCCTGGCTCGAAGGTGATCCTACTCAACCCAAGCCTCCCGCCGAGCGCTGGAGAGGCCGCAACAAGGATTGGTTGCACCTTTATAACGAAGACATCATCTCCATGCCCGACAAGTGGGAATATCCCTGGTACGCTGCCTGGGATCTCGCCTTTCATACTCTTGCGCTCTCACTGGTCGATTTTGACTTTGCAAAAGAACAGCTCTTGTTGATGTTGCGAACGTTGTATGCGCACCCCAACGGACAACTTCCCGCCTATGAGTGGAACTTCAGTGACGTGAACCCTCCGGTGCACGCATGGGCTACCCTCTTTCTCTTCAACGTCGAAAAGGAGCTGGGCAGAGCGGATGTGCGTTTCCTGGAGCGTTCCTTTCAAGGCTTGATGTTGAACTTTAACTGGTGGATTAATC
>Ga0079221_10000660_pt1 | contig 10054 bp, 5 predicted proteins | sample GAAS200_FD_75069 | JGI IMG/M metagenome (GOLD analysis project Ga0079221, IMG submission 75069) | Agricultural soil microbial communities from Georgia to study Nitrogen management - GA AS200 | ecosystem: Environmental > Terrestrial > Soil > Agricultural land | place: USA: Georgia | collected... | reverse complement strand
ATGGCGTCGGCGACCACGGCGGCGGGCCCACGCGCACGATGCTCGACAACGCCCAGCGCCTCATGAAGCCCGACGCCGTCTTCCCCAAAATCGAATTCAGCACCGCCACGGATTTTTTCAACGAGCTGGATAAAAAATTGCCGGAGCTCAAAGTTCCGACATGGAACGACGAACTCTATTTCCAATACCACCGCGGCGTGTTCACCACGCAAGCCGAAACAAAGAAGCGCATCCGGTCCACGGAAGAACTGCTCCTCAACGCGGAAAAATTCGGCGCTCTCTCTACCTTATACGGCCGCTCCTATCCTTCCGGTGATTTCGAAACCGCCTGGCAGAACCTTCTCTTCGACGATTTCCACGATATCTTTCCCGGCTCCGGCATCGCCGTGAACTATCTCGATGCCAAGCGCAATCTCGAAAACGTGCAACGCATCGCTCACGGAATTCTACGCGGAGCCATTCACACCATTTCCGCTCGCGCCAACACCCAGGGTCCCGGCGTTCCGGTCGTGGTCTTCAATCCGCTCTCCTGGCCGCGCAAGGAAGTCATTGAAGCCAAAGCCCAGCTTCCCGGCCCCGCTCGCTACGTCGCCGTTGTCGACGCCGCCGGAAAGCCCGTCGACTCCCAACTTCTCAAGATCGATGCCGCCACGCACACGGCTCACTTCCTCATGTTCGTAGACGTGCCAAGCCTCGGCTACAAGACCTTCTTCGTTCGCGCGGCCACAAGGCCTGCCGTCGTGCGGAATCCGGTCAAGAGTTCCCCCGACACCATTGAAAACCAGTTCGTACGGATCAAGATCGATCCTCGCAACGGCTGCATGACCAGCCTCTTCGACAAGCGCAGTCGAACCGAAGCCCTGGCCCTTCCGGAGACCGACACCGGCGGCCCCAAAAATTCGATCTGCGGCAATCTGCTGCAAACCTTCGTGGACAAGCCCAAGCGATGGGATGCCTGGAATATCGATGCGGACTTCGAGGACCATTACTGGAATCTCGATTCCGCCGACGAAGTCAGACTCGTCGAACGCGGACCTCTGCGCGCAGTCATCCGCATCAAGCAACACTTTCAGGACTCCAGCTTTATTCGCGACGTCACCCTCGAGGAAGGTTCTTCTCGCGTGGACGTCAAAACACAAGTGGAATGGCACGAGCAGCACATCCTGTTGAAGGTCGCGTTTCCTCTCAGCGCCCACAACGAGAAAGCCACTTTCGAAATTCCTTATGGCAGCGTTCAGCGGCCGACCACTCGACGCACTCCCGCGGAGCAAGCCGAATTCGAAGTCCCCGCGATCAAGTGGGGCGACTTGTCCGACGACAAGCACGGCTTCAGCCTTCTTAACAATTGCAAGTATGGCTACGACGCCAAAGGCAACGTTCTTCGCCTTTCCCTTCTTCGTTCTCCGACCTGGCCCGATCCTCACGCCGATCAAGGCCATCACGAGTTCATTTATTCGCTGTATCCGCACGGCGGTACGTGGAAGGAAGCCGCCACCGTGAACCAAGGCTACGACCTAAATTACCCGCTGATGTCCGGCCAAACCGAAGAGCACCAAGGTGTTCTCGGCTCCGAGCATTCTTTTCTTCAAATCGATCCGGGCGACGTCGTCCTCACCGCCATCAAAAAAGCCGAAGATGGCGACGACCTCGTTTTCCGGTACTACGAATGGGCCGGCAAATCCGGCAACGTGCAACTGCATCTTCCGGGCACCGCCAAGTCCGCCAACGATGCGGATCTCATGGAGCGTCCCTTCGCTCCATTGCAGGTCAACAACGGCGTCGTATCCGTGCCGACAAAAGCCTACGAAATCAAAACCATCCGCGTGCACTTTGCGACGAGTTCTTCCCAGTCGTCTAAGGAGGCTGCGCAGGCCTCACGTTGAAAACCGCGAACCCGTAATCGCCGCTAGCTCCGGTCGCATCCCTTTTCCTTTTTTGTGCGCCGTGTTAGTCTGAGGTCCCTGGGGTGCTTCGACATGGAAACGGCGCACGAGCCCGCTGGCGTCGTTCGATTCGGTGTTTTTGAAGTTGACCTGCGCGTGGCGGAGCTGCGCAAACATGGCATCCGCATCAAGCTCCAGGAACAACCCTTCCAGATTCTTTCTCTTTTGATAGACCGCCAGGGCGACGTCGTCACCCGCGAGGAATTGCGCCACCGCCTGTGGCCCGATCACACGTTCGTCGATTTCGACCGCAGCCTCAACAAGGCTATGACCAAGCTGCGTTCCGCTCTGGGCGATTCCGCGGAAAGCCCCCGCTATATTGAAACGCTCTACCGGCGCGGATACCGCCTTCTCGCTCCGGTTACCTTCCACGCCGAGCGCCCGCGGCCTCACCTGCCGTCCGCGACTCATGCAACCCTGGAACAGGAACGCGTGGTTCATGTTTCGCCTGCTGCCGAAGCCGGCGCAGGCCAACGCTCCCAGCGGCCCGGGCTTCTGCTCGGCATTGCTGCGAGCGTCGTGCTCATTGCTGGAGCTGCCCTTTACCTTCGTCCCTTCCGCGGCGCCATTTCCGGCGCCTCTGCTTCTCCCGTGCCCCGACGGTCCGTGGCTGTTCTCGGGTTCCAGAATCTTTCTCAGGACGCGCGCGAAGCCTGGCTCTCCACTGCTCTTTCCGAGTGGCTCACCACCGAGCTTTCCGCCGGCGACCAGCTTCGCACCATTTCCGCCGAAAGCGTCGCGCGAATGCGCATCGAACTCTCATTGCCGAATGCCGCCATCTTCGAGCCCGGCAGCTTAGAGCGCATTCGTAAGGATCTCGGCACCGATCTGGTCGTCGCCGGCTCCTACGCCACGCTCAACGGTGATTCCGGCGATCAGATTCGCGTGGATATCCGCCTTCAGGACACGCAAACCGGCGAGACTCTTGAGGCCCTCTCCGAAACCGGCACGGAATCGAATCTCTTCGAGCTGGTGTCCAAAGCCGGACAGCAGCTTCGCTCCCGACTCGGCATTCGCGCCGTCACCCGCGAAGAGGAAGCCGCCGTCGCCGTCGAACTGCCTTCCAACCCCGAAGCCGCTCGCCTCTATTCCGAAGGACTGGAAAGGCTGCGCGATTTCGATTCCCTGACGGCGCGCGATTTGTTCCAGAAAGCCATCTCCGTCGAGCCCGGCTTCGCCCTCTCTCACGCCGCCCTTGCCGCAGCTTGGCAGAATCTCGGATACGACCAGAACGCTGGTGCCGAGGCCAAGCAGGCATTCGACCTATCCGCAAAGCTCTCCCGGGCGGACCGCCTCCTCGTCGAAGGCCGTTACCGCGCTGCCTCCCGCGACTGGGAAAAGGCCATCGAAATCTACGGCGCACTGGTCGAATTTTTTCCCGATAATCTGGACTACGGCCTGGCGCTGGCCGAAGCACAAGTCAGTGGAGAAAAGGGCCCGGACGCCCTGGCCACAACGGAAAGCCTGCGCCAGCTTCCCGCCCCGCTTCGAGAAGACCCTCGCATCGATCTCGCGGAAGGCCACGCCGCGGAATCCCAGGGCGACTACCGCAAATCTTTTCTCTGCTCTGCGCGTGCAGCCGAAAAAGCACGCGCCTCGGGCGCCTCCCTGCTCCTCGCCCACGCCCTGCTCGACGAAGCCTGGGCCGCCGAAAATCTGGGAGATTTCGGCAAGGTCTCGCCGGCGATCGAAGAAGCCAGGAACATTGCGTCCGCCGCTCACGATCAGGCCCTAGTGGCCACCGCCACTACAACCGAAGCGATCTTTTTGCAGAACGAAGGCGACTTTGCCGGCGCGAAGCAGCGCTACGCGCAAGCCCTTTCGCTCGATCAGAAAATCGGCAATCTAAAGGGTGTCGCCGCCGGGTTCGACAATCTTGGCGATGCCTTCCTCTACTTGGGCGATGTCGCCTCGGCCCAAAGGAGTTACGAGGATTCGGTGGCCACTTACAAGAAAATCGGACACCAGGACGGCATTGGTCTCGCCAACACCGGACTCGGCGATGTTCTCCTCGCCACCGGCCATCCCGGCGAAGCCATTCAAAAATACTCCGAAGCCTTGGATATTTGCGGCGCGCTTGGTGACCGCAGCAAGACTGCCGCGGCTCTTCTTGGGCTCGGGCGTGCGCAGCGCGCCATTGGGGATCTTTCTTCCGCGGTTCGCAGCGAATCGAAAGCCAAAACGGAGTACGAATCGATCGGAGATACTCTGAACGCCGCTCGCGCAGAACTGAACCTCGGGCGCCTTGATCTGGACAATCAGCAGCTAGCGGAAGCCGCCGCCGCCGCAAGGAATGCCGCCGGACAATTTGAAAAATTGCACAGCCTGGCCGACGCCGGAAACGCTTACGTGCTGCTCTCGGAGATCCTGCTCGCTCGCAGCAACATATCAGACGCGCGCAAGATGATCGCCTTGGCCATGCAAGCCGCGCAGTCTTCTCATCAACGGGAATTGAGTCTGCTTGCCCAAGTCGGCGCCGCACGCGTTCAGGCTTTTACCGCGACCGCGGCCGATCTCTCCGCTTCCGAGGCCAGGCTCGCCCGCACTGTCGACGAAGCCACCCGCTCCGGCTTTGCCGTTGCCGCTTTTGAAGCGCGTCTCGCGCTAGCTTCCGTTCAGCTCAATTCACAAAGCCGTGCCGCCCGCGTCGCTGCCCTCCGAACCCTTCAGCAGGATGCTTCCCGCTCCGGGCTCGATCTCATTGCTCACAAGGCCGCCGCGCTCCAGAGCGGCGCCGCCGTCGTTTCCCGCGATTAACCTGCCGCAGCGAATCGTTCCAGCTTGGACTAAATCCGCCGCACCAATTCTTCTTCCGTTGCGCGGGTGTTGCGCACTAGCAGCAATACCAGAATCATCCCAAGGAATGGGACCAGGCCGGCAACAATCATGATGGGGTCAAAGGAATGCGCGCCCGCGGCCTGTCGCGCGTCGGAGAAGCGGCCGATCAGTTCGAACGCGATGATGGTGCCGACGCCCGCGCCCGTTCCGCTCATGCCGCTCACTGAAGCGACGGCATCGCTTTTGAACAAATCGGACGGCAGCACATTGGCAATCGTCGAAAAGCTCGCATAAGAAAAAGTGGCCAGCGCGAACCGCGAGATAATCGCCCACAAATGGAACGCAAAAACCGTAGGAATGAGCAGCAGCACGCCGCAACCGCCAAACACGACCACCGCTTTTCGTGCGGCGCCCAGCGGCCAGCCGCGCCGGATCAGATAACCTGAGGCGGCGCCTCCAAAAAAGTTGCCCAAATCGCTGGCAACGAAGGGAACCCACACTGCCAGCAAGCTGCTTTTCAGCGGAATCCCCTTCGCCACCAGGTAGATCGGGAACCAGTCGGTCACGAAAAACCAGACCGGATCGGTCAGTCCTTTGGCCATGATGACTCCCCATGCCTGCGGCAGTTTCAAGAGCTTCGCCCAACCCGTTTTCGGCTTGCCCTTTTCGGCATGCAGATCGCGGGTGTCGGCAAGGATCATTGCGCGCTCGGATTCACTGATGCGCGAATGTTCCTGAGGCGTACGATACGAACGCCGCCAGATCATCAGCCACACAAATCCCAGCAATCCTGGAATGATAAACGCCGGGCCGCGGCCCCATCGCAGGTACACCGGCACGACCAGGAAGGGCGCGATTGCGCCGCCAATGGACGATCCGCTGTCGAACAGCGCCGTGGCCAAGCCGCGTTCGCGCTTTGGAAACCACTCGGAGACTGCTTTGGTGGCGCCCGGCCAGTTCCCGGATTCGGCGCTTCCCAGCAAAAAACGAAACGAGGCAAAGCCGTAGAAGCCCCTGGCCAGCGGCGTGAAAACGGAGACCAGCGAGTACCACAGCACCGAAAGCGTCAAGCCGCGCCGCGTGCCGATGCGGTCGATCACCCGGCCCCAAACAGACTGTCCGATAGCGTAGGCCACGCGAAATCCGATGACGATGTTCGCGTAGTCCGTGTTGCTCCAGTGGTAGTCCTGTTTCAGATACGGCGCGAGCCATGCAAGCGTTTGCCGGTCGACGTAGTTAATCACCGTGGATGCGAACAGCAGGGCGCAGATCCACCAACGGAGGTGCGGAATCGCTCTGCCGCTTGCGGAAGCATTCTGGTCGAGGCTGCCCATAGCGGATCCGCGCTTACGCGATGTTTCCTTTGCTTTGCGCGTTCAAGAGAGCAGCCGAAGACTTGTCCAGAAAAACCGTCGTGTTGGCGTGCTCGCGCAGGATCGAAGCGGGCGCCATGGGGCCGATCGGACCTTCAAGACATGCTTTCACCGCTTCGGCCTTTCGCGCATCCGGGACGACGGCGATAATTTCTTTTGCTTTCAGGATCTGCCGCAGAGACATGGTAATCGCCTGCCTGGGCACCTCATCGAGAGACTTGAACCACCCTTCTCCCACCTGTTGCCGCCGGCAGCGTTCGTCGAGTTCAACCACGAGATACGGCTCCTGGGTCAAGAAATCCGCGGGCGGATCGTTGAAGGCCAGGTGGCCGTTCTCGCCGATTCCCACAAAGGCGACGTCAATGGGCGCGGACGTCAATTTCGCGCCGACGTTGCGAATTGTTTCCGAAACATTTCCGTCGCCCTTCAGAAAGTGATACTTCGTGATGCCCGTTCTTTGAACCAAGCGGTCCAGAAGGTATTTGCGGAAGCTCGCCGGATGCGTGGCCGGCAGCCCAATATACTCATCCAGATGAAACAACTCCACGCGCGCCCAGTCAATCCCCGGCATCGCCGTCAGCGCTTCCAGAAATTCGAATTGCGAAGCCCCAGTAGCCGCAATAATCCTCGGCCGCCCCGTGTCTATGGTCGCTTCGCGCAGCACTCCGCCACCTGTGCCGTCAACTTCCCCGTCAATCGCCCGACGAAGCGCTGCTTGCAACGAACGTGCTGCCCGTGCTGCCGCCGCTCGCCCCAACGCGATCTTGTCTTCGCAAATCCTGATGATCAATGGTGTTAACGGCTCCTTGTCGTTGGCCGTGAGCTGCGATTCTATCTCGCCGCGCCGAAACGACGTAGCGCCGCCAAGCGCGGATGCGGGAAAAAGGAGACGTTAGCAAGGAATCGTGGAGTCGGGCGGCTTACCAAGAGCTGTATTCGGTGTTTTCGAAGGGGGAAACGCCCTGCGCGGCGGAGTGAACGTCGGTGATGCCGGTTCCGCTCTGGTCCGCGCTCATGACCACATCTTCGAACGCGGGAACCCAATCTTTCTGGCGAGTAAGGGGATCGGTAGGAATGGAATGCAGGTACTGCGGCACGAGGTCATCGAGCGATTGCGGCGCGGCTTGCTTGTCGAGCGTGTAATTGTCGATGGCTTTGCGCATCTCCACGAGATCTTCGTGGAGGACGGCTTCACGGGAGCGCAGAACGGCCTGGCGGTAATTGATGGCGGCGATGCCCATCAAAATGAAGATGATCGAAATAACGATCATCAATTCGATCATGGTGAAGCCTCGAGAGACGGGCCTCCCACTCCCAGAGCGGCGGAGCCTTGCCGAGACGAGTTTTAGCGGCGCCTTCATTAAAGTTACCAGTCGGAATAGCGCGTGCCATCCGAAGCAGTAGCCTGCGACTTCGAGTATACGTCGAAGATGTCGGTTCCGCCCCAGCTTGTTGAATCGGGATCATCCTGAACCGAACGCAGGCCCCAATCGGGACGGCCGGTCATGGGATCAACGGGAATGCGGCGGAGAAAACGAATTCTGCGATCGGCGCCGATAGTGACTCCGTTGACGAGAGTATCGAGATCGGGAGGATAGCCTTCGCTGCCGACCTCGGTGCGAATCAGGTTGCGGTCCGCAAGGTCCTTATAACGATCGATGGCATCGCGCATTTCGCGTAAATCGGCGCGGAGCTGCGCTTCCCTGCGGTGAATAATGGTGTAGCGGGCAACCGGCATTGCCGCGGAGGCGAGAATCACCAGGATCGAGCAGGTGATAATCAATTCCAGAAGCGTTAAACCCGCTTCGCGGGAACGGCGGCGATTTGGAAAACGGCAAGCGCGCATAAATATTGCCGGACGAATCTTCCCTTCAGGTTTGGACTACGGCTGCACCTGAACCGTTGCCTCTCCGGTGACGAGCTGGATGGGCCGCTGCTGGGAATCCTTGGCGTTGATCTGGACGATGGCGAGCTTGGTTGTGCCGGGCGCAAGGGCTTTCACGACCACGCCTATCAAGGTGCCGCTGCCGCTGACGCCTGCGGAGTTCGGCTGGCGGGTGGCGGAAATAATGGCCTGGCCATGCTCCTGGTCTACACGCTGAACGAGCGCAATTTCCTGGTTGCCGCCGGAGAGGAAGCCGCCGTGTTGCAACTCCTCGACGCTGATGACCTTCGGATCGTACTGCAGCAGCATGGGGATGGAGAACAGGTCATTGACGTTTTCCGCGACGATTCCCACAGTGGCAGTTTGACCGGCCTTGAGCGTCAAGGTTTGCGGCTCGAAACGCAGACGAGCGCCTTGTGCGCTGTCGGGAGCGGCATTCGGCTGCGGCTGAACGGGGGCGTTGTTTGAAGGCGCCGGTGCGGCGGGAGCAGCGGGTTGTGCCGCCGGGCCAGTCGCAGGCATCGCGGGCGCACGAATCTGGCTTTCCGGCCGCACCTGAATGTTCTGCTCAGAGCCGGAATAAACCGAGCGCAGATCGGCGCGACTCCAATCCGGCAGCCGGACGATGTGAGGTACAACGACGAGGAGCACGTCGTTCTCCTGATGATCCGTTTTGTTGTCGCTGAACAGGTATTTCAGGAAAGGTACCTGTGCGAAGCCTGGCCAGCCATTCACGGTCTTGCTGTCGATGCGCTCGAACAGGCCGCCCAGGATGTTGACTTCCCCGTCCTTGAGGCGAATGTCATGTTCAATGGATTTTGTTCCGATGATGGGCTGCTGGAGTCCGCCGATTGTGGAGGTGCCGGTGACCTGGGAAACCTCGATCTTCATTTTGAGGCTGACTTCGCCGTTGGGATGGATTCGCGGAGTGACATCGACGTTCACACCGACGTCGAGATACTGGAATTGCGTGTTGACGAGAGGATTGACCGCGGTAGTGCCCACGCCGACGCCAGCCTGGAAGCTGCCAGTGGCAATCGGCACGCGGCTGCCGACGCGGAGCTTGGCGGGCTGTCCGTCGACGGAGCGAATTTCAGGGTTCTGAATAATTTTCGTGGCGGTATCGGTCAGGATGAAATTGGCGGTCGCGCTGGGGAGTGTGACGCTGTAATAGTTGGCGCAGCAACTGAATCCCTTGAGGGGAACGCCGCTCGGCGTGTTGGAACCGCCGCCGGTGCCCGTGCCCGTGCCGGAGGAACCGGAGCTCGCCGAGGTGGTGGGGCTGAAGCTGATGGAAGCAGACTGTCCGGGAAGAATACCCAGATCGCGAAGGCGGTCCATGTTGGCGGTAAGAACTTCGACTTGCAGGACGACCTCAGGCCGGGCTTTGTCAACGTCCTTAATCATGCGCTCGGCAAGGGCGATTTTGTCCGGGGTGTCGCGAACGATGAGAGCGTTCTGGGAATTGAGCTGCTGCAGGTGGGTAATGTTGAGCACCTGGCGGAGACCTGTGGCGATTTCCGTTAAATCCTGAGGCTGGACGGTATTGGAGAGATAGAAGGTCTTCACCACCTCTTCGTCGTAATCCCGATGCTTTTGCGGCTGGTCGGGGATGATAAAGATGATATTTTCGGTGACTGGCTTCCAGAAAGCTTTGCTTTGCAGGCAAGCGATGTCCAGAGCCTGCTCGAGGGTGACGCCATTGACTTCAAAGCTGATGCGTCGGGCAGGAAAGTCCGGGTCGTAGACGACCGTTAGTCCGGCGAGCTTGGCTATCGTGTCGAAAACGATTTTGGCGTCATTGGACATTTTCAGGTTGATGGGAGCACGGGAGAGGGGCTTCAACTCGGGTGGCGCGGCCGCGAGCGGGGTCTCCCCGGAATCGGCCGCTTCGGTCTGCTCGTCCTGCTGGCGGCTCTTTTCGGTGAGCATTTCCAGGGTCTTGCGGAGTTCCTGAATGGCGATGGGGCTTGAGGGATCGATGGTAGAGGCGCGTTGAAATTCGGCGGCGGCGCCTTGGAGGTTGCCCTTATCACGCAAACTGACGCCGGCTTTGATGTGGGACTCGGCGGCTT
>Ga0079221_10000659_pt1 | contig 10058 bp, 6 predicted proteins | sample GAAS200_FD_75069 | JGI IMG/M metagenome (GOLD analysis project Ga0079221, IMG submission 75069) | Agricultural soil microbial communities from Georgia to study Nitrogen management - GA AS200 | ecosystem: Environmental > Terrestrial > Soil > Agricultural land | place: USA: Georgia | collected... | reverse complement strand
TCGTCGTGGGACGACTACGACAAATCGAAAATCTCGAAGGGCGGCGGCGTGTTCGCACGCAGCCTCAAAGCCATTCCGATCACCCCGGAAATGCGCGCCGCGCTCGGCATCGGCGAAGACGTGGAGTCGCTGTCGCCGATCGAACTGATCAGCGCAATCCTGAAGGCGCCGGTCGATCTGCTGTGGAACGGCGGCATCGGTACGTACGTCAAGGCTGCGTCTGAATCGAACGCCGACGTGGGCGACCGTGCCAACAACGCGCTGCGCATCAATGGTGGCGACCTGCGCTGCAAGATCGTGGGCGAGGGCGGCAACCTCGGTTTCACCCAGAAAGGCCGCATCGAAGCCGCCCAGAAGGGCGTGCTGCTGAACACCGACTTCATCGACAATTCGGCGGGCGTGGACACGTCCGACCACGAGGTCAACATCAAGATCCTGCTGAACGATGCGGTGCGACGCAACGAGATGGACGTGGAAGCGCGCAACGCGCTGCTGCACTCGATGACCGACGAGGTCGCCAGGCTGGTGCTGTGGGACAACTATCGCCAGAACGTCGCGATCAGCTTGATGGAACACATGTCGGTCAGCCGCATCGGTTCCAAGGCGCACTTCATCCGCACGCTGGAGTCACGCGGCCAACTCGATCGCCAGATCGAATCGCTGCCTTCCGACGCGGAGCTCGCCGAACGCCGTACGCACCATCAAGGCCTGACGCGTCCGGAACTGGCGGTGCTGCTGTCCTATTCCAAGATCGTGCTGTACCAGCAGTTGCTGGATTCCGACGTGCCCGAGGATCCGTTCCTTTCGCATGAACTGGTGCGTTACTTCCCCGAGCCGCTGCATGAAAAATACGCCGCGCACATGCAGCGCCATCGCCTGAAGCGCGAAATCATCGCCACCGCGGTCACCAACTCCATCGTCAACCGCATGGGCGCGACCTTCGTGCTGCGCACCCAGGAAGACACCGGGCAAACAGCCGCCGCCGTGGTCAAGGCCTACAATGCCGCGCGCCAGATCCTGCACGCGCGCGAGCTGTGGTCGGGCATCGATGCGCTGGACGGCAAGGTCAGCGGGGCCGCACAGATCGACGCGCTGATGAAACTATGGTCGCTGCTGCGACATGTGTCGCGCTGGCTGCTCAATCGACCCGGCGCGGTGGGCATTACCGATCTCGTGCAGCGCTACCAGCCCGGCATGGACAAACTGCGGCAGGACCTGCCTGATCTGCTGACGCAAACCGGCCGCGCGTCGTGGGGCGTCGATCTCGAGAAGTGGCAAGGCATGGGCTTTCCGGAGGAACTGGCGAAGAAGCTCGCGACGCTCCCGTCCCTGGAAGTGGCGATGGACGTCATCGAAACCTCGCAGGAATCCGGGCGGCCGGTCGAACATGTTGCGCGCGTGTTCTTCGACCTTGGTGGTGCGCTCGACATCGAATGGCTGCGCACGCAGATCGAAAAGTTGCCAGTGGAAAGCCGCTGGCATGCGCAGGCGCGCGGTGCGTTGCGTGACGAACTCGCGGTGCAGCAGCGCGCGATGGTCAGCCAGATCCTGGCATCGCAGCAGGGCAGGCAGGGCGCCGATGGCGCGGTGTCCGCCTGGCTGCAACGCGACGATCCGCAGCTGCAATTCACCCGCGGGATGCTGGACGAGATACGCGGCGTGGACGTCGATTACCCGATCGCGTCCGTGGCCTTGCGTCGCCTTGCGCAGATCGCACAGTCCGGTTGATGCACGAGGCCGCGCAATCCGCGGCCCCGTGCTGAAGCGGTCGGGCTGAGCGAAAGCGCGGCCCGGCGCGTGCGTACATCGCCAGGGCGTTCCGGATCGGTCGCGTGATTGGGGCTGCGCAAACAGCCCCAAGGTTTTGCCCCGCGGGTTGGCCCGACGATCGGGTTGCGGTCCTTCCAGTTTTCTCTTCGCGCGCATCGTTGATGCGCAGGGCGCTCAGCGACGCATGAAGCGGCGCCGCGCCACCGACAGAAGCAATCGTTGCAGCGGGTTGTTGTTCCCGCCCGGTCGCCACGTGTGGACCAGCTTGTTGCGGTAGGCGTCGAAGTGCAGCCCGTGGGGTGCCGCGTACACCTTGCCCCTGCCAAGCAGGATCTTCAGCGCCTGGGTGCCCGCGATCCCCGCGCAGATTTCACAGGCCATGGGCGTCGATGGTCCCCGATGATTGACCAGGTCTACCGCGGACGGATCGACGAGATAGGACTGGTGGAGCACGGCGGGTGCCAATCCCACCATGAAGCGCAACAACTGCTCGTTCGTGGATTGGCCCTCGAGCCGGAAGTACTCTTCGAAGGTCATGCGACCCGGCAGGAACGCCAGCACCGCGGCACCCATGCCCAGTGGCGCGGCGGTGATCGCCGGAATGCCGCGTTCGGCGCATAGCGCGAACAACCTGGCGCGAATGTCCAGCACGAAGAAGTCCAGCCCGTCGACATACAGGTCCACCCCCGACAGGAACTCCTCCATGTTCTCGAAGGTGACGCCGCCGGGAAATTTGTTGATGTCCAGATCCGGGTTGATGTCCCGAGCCATCCGGGACACCACGTCGACCTTGGCCTGGCCCATGGTCGACTGGAACGCTCCGGCTTGTCGGTTGAGATTCTCGATGCCGAAATGGTCGAGGTCCGCCAGATTGAACGACTCGATGCCGAGTCGGGTCAGCGTCAGCAGATGGGCACCGCCGACCCCGCCAAGCCCGGCGATCGCCACGCGTTTGGAACGAAGCTTCGGCTGCTCGGCTGATGTCATCCAGCCGATCGTCCGGCTGAATGCGGTTGCGTAGTCAAACGGCTCGGGAATAGCTTGTGCGTCAGACATCATGAATCATCCATCCTCGGCGACAACGCGCGAAGCTGCAGCCAAGCCGGGAAGGTAGCACCGGGCTTGGTTGGCTTACAACCGCTCCCGGCCGCTGCGGCTTGGCCGACTCGGCCCTGCGATGCAAAAAAAAGGCGCCGCTTGGAAGCGGCGCCATCGATTGTCGACTGTGTGGAGGAGATGCCAGCCTTACGCTTGTCCGCTGGATTCCTTGCGGCGACGCCACATCAAGAAGCCGAGCAGACCCAGACCGACGCCGAACAGGCCGAGTTCGGCGGGCTCAGGGACTGCCGTCGCCGTCTTGCCGATCAGCGAGCCGTTACCTTCGATCGGATAGCTGCAGATGTTATCCAGGTCGGTGGTGGGCGTTGACCCGCAACCATTGGCCGGGAAAAACTGGAATGACGAGCTGAGCTGGAAGTCCGCAAATCCGCCGATGCCATCGGACCAGAAGTTGCTGTCCAGAAACGACATGGCCGGGCCGGACGTCGCATCTACCAAGCCGAATCCGCTGGAGCCCACCGTTGGATTGGCAATGGTGCCGTTAATGGTGGCGTAAAGCTGTCCGTTCGGGTCCGCAAAGCCCGTCCGCGGTGCGGTATGGCCGGTCAAAGTGACCCACGGCGTGCCCCCCACGGAGGTCGGATCGCCAAAGTTGAAGCTTCCGGCAGCTTGCGTATAAAACTGGAAGCTGCCCATGTCGAACACGGCCTGACCAGGGACGCTGTTGTCCTTCAAGGTATAGGTGAACGTGAAGGTGAGGTCGCAACCCGTGCAAAAGCTGTTGTTCCCGTTGATCGAACCGATCTGGCCGTAGCCCGTCAGGACGTCGCCGACATTCGCAACACTGGTTTCGCGAAGGTTGAGCGATTGGATGGTCAAGTCGAATGGGCTGCTGCTATCCCAATGGACGCCGTTCACATCGATGGGGTCCGCAAGCGCCGCGCCACTCGCGCCCAGGACCAGGGCGGTTGCGAATGCGATACCGAAGCTTTTCTTGGTCAACATACTTATCTCCTCCTGAGAATTGTTCGTACAACCGGAAGGGTCTTGGCACCGAAGTGACATTTCCCTGCTGTTTGAACAGCAACAAGCATGCCATCCATGTAACGTATTGTTTTGCATGTCTTTACTTGATAAAGATGCTTCATTTTCCTGTCTGTATGTAAGATTTTTCGACGATTCGCCACGATCGAATTAGCGCGGAATGTCGACGTAACCAATTATTTCGAAAAGACTTTGCAAGCAGAGAGGAACGAATTCGAAGTTGTAAGACAAATCGACACATGATCGGGTTTCCATCCCCTTGGCCTTCCCAGCCTGAATCAATACCGACCAGTAGAAGCGGATCATCCTTTGCCGAACTTCCATCCATGCGGGCGGAGCATTTCCCTCTGTCAATGAAGTGCGCCGAAACTCGCGAGTTCGCGCCGCCCGCTCCGGATGCGCAGCTTGGATTTCGCGTAGCCGAGTCGCAGAAATACCAATCCGTGTCCCGGCCCGCACAGGTTCGCCAATGCCGAACGCACCTGCGAAAGCGCGGGCTGAAAGGCGGCCTCGATCGGCACGAGTCCCAAGCCGAGCACGCCCGCCGCGGCGTAAGGTTGTAGGGATAATCCTTCCAGTGTGGCTTGGAGCCACACCCTTTCCAGGGCGCGGCCGCCCGCCAGGACATCCGATCGCGTCCTGGATGGAATGACCATCAGGCAGAGTCCGGGCGACAGCCGAATCGGCAGCCAAGCCGAGCGCAGGCCCAGGATCGACGCCGCTCCGAGCCGGTTTAAAATCGTCATCAAGGCGGATCGGCGCATGGTCTGGAAAATCGGGCGCATCGGCGCCTCGACGGCCAGTGTCGCCGGAGCCAACCCTTCCTCGCAGGTGCCGTGCCAGCCGGCGGAAAAGCGAATACTCGAAAACAGTTCCGCGTGCAGCGTCGCACTCCGGAACCGCAACGTCTCGGCCTGCCTGATGACGTTCAGTGCGGCGCTTCTCTCGTGCGATGTCCGAGGCCACCAGAGCCGCAGGCCGGGAAACCGCTCCGCCTGCGCATCCAGTCGCGTCTGCACATCAGGGGTGATCGGACCTCGCCATGGGAAACGTCGATCGGTGTGACGGTCGTCGATCGCGGCCGCCAGTGGCTCGGATGCATCGCACGCGGGATCGCGGCGCCAATGGACGCGGGCGACCCACAATTCGTCCTCTTGCCGCGGGAAAACCTGCAGTTCGGCCGAGTAGCCCATGGACTGGCCGCGGACGATCATGTTTTCCAGGCACGCGCCCGCCGCGAGGTCGCTCAGGACGAATCGGGTGTCCGACACCTGGCCGCTACGCTCGTCATCGATGCGAAGATCCAGATCGTCACCGGACCACGCAAATCGCCACGGCTGCGAATTGTCGGCCGAGGGTGCAGCAATGCCCGCATGCAGGATGCCTGTTTTGGTTTGCTCGTCCAAAGCGCGCGCCCGTTCCCTTGTTCGCTTCCGCCAGATGGGATTGCTGTCCCCGCGGCAACCCACCGGCGCACGGGAGCACTATACGGCGCGCGATCCCGCGCACCAAAGCCCATTCATCCTCTTTCGAATCGCGGCGCCACGGCTGACTCAGGTGGTGCGGCAACGGTGGGCCTGCGCTCCGTGGTAGGAGCGCGTCGTTGCCTTGCAGGAACCTGCGAGACATCGGCTTTCCGGCGCGTTCATGAAGCCGCCAGCGCGGACCCCGGCGCGATTTTCGAAATGAAATGTTTCGTGAATGCATTTCCCGATTCGGGAAATTTCTCTGATTTGGTAGGAAAGAATTGGACATGGTTAACACAATCAGAGCATTTGAAGTTGCAGAATGTCACGAACGGGGGTACAGCGGCTAGACAGGAAGCTAACCGTTCTTGAGCGACCGATGGGGAAGGATGACCCGCGGCGCGTTGGCCAGGTTTTGTCGCTCAGCCCGTGAACCTCTTTCATTGCTCGCAAACCCGCTTGTGGCCGGGAGCCACACAGCATCGGGGCACCCCTGCTGGCCGAGCGCAGTCCTGTCACCTTACGTCCATCGCGAAGTCGCGCGAATGCCCACGCGGCATGCGCCGGGTCGGCCTTCGCTCAACGCACGAAGCAAGCACCCTGGTCGCCCGCCATCGCGGCTCCCTGCAAAAGGAGACGCCAGCGATCTGCTGGCGGGCAGAGCCCTGCGCGGAGTGCAAACCGGATTCCAGATCGCGTTCCGAACGCGTCCATCGCAAAACCGACGTCGCCGTTCGGGTCGACGTCGGCAAACAGGGGACCACGTCCATGCCGTCAAGGGAGCGGCATGCCTTGAAACGAAGTACCTCGGATCGGCGATCGAAACATGCACGCACTCACAGCTTCAGCAACGCCTGACAAAATCATCGACATCACGGCACGGCTCGCGCGTTCGGCCGTGCGCAGCAGCGAGCCACCGTGTTCTTGCGCAACCAGCATCGAGCAAGTGGAATCGGCTTGGCGGCTGGTTTACGACCGTTACTCGGAAATGGGGCTGATCGACCAGAACCCGTTCCGCATCCATGCGGTGCCCACTGCCGTGGGCCAACATGCTTGCGTGATATGGGGGCCGGAGGGATCGGCAGTCGGCTACACGATGACGCTGTTCCGCGACAACCCCATGGGCCTCGCGCTGGTCAGCGTCTATGCGCCACATCTGGACAAGTTGCGTAGAACGGGGCGTCGCCTGCTGGAGGTGGGCATGTTGGCGGATCGTCGCCGGAGTGCTGCACGCGGTGTCGGGGCCTTGTTCAGCATGATGCGCTGGGCCGTGCACTTCGGGCTGCACACCGATGTGACGGATATCGTGATCGGCGTGCATCCTCGGCACGCCCAGTTCTACGAACGGTGTTACGGCTTCGAACCATTCGCGTCGCCGACCACCTACCCGCTGGTGCGAAACAACCCCGTGGTGCCTTTGCGCCTCCGCCTGCTGGAGCAACTTGAGCGGGATGTATTGCCACGCGGGCTCGCCGATGCGCGCAACAATCCGATCCCTAGCAGCGCGTTCTCGCAACGCTTCGCCTTCGAGCCAGAGCAACTGCGTGGATCCCGGATTGCGGGCTTGCTGGACGCCCGCTACGGTGTCGACCCGAGCCGGGAGATCGGCACCGCGCGGACTGGTTGCGCATTGGCCCGGACGGCGTAGGCCATCGCCCGCCCGTTGCGTGAGCCGTGCGGGCAGTTCGCCAGAACGAACGGGTCAATCCCGCGGCCGGTTGCGGGGTGCATTTGGCCATCGCGCTGGCTGGGTCAATCGCTCATAACTCGAACTGCTCGTCCAGAATCCGTTGCGCGAGGCTGCGCTCCGGATCGAACAGCAATGTGATGGCGCGTTCGCGCGCCTGGCGCACGCCGATCTTCACGGCGTCGCGTACCTCGTGGAAATCGGCGGTCGCGCTGACGGGCCGGTGATCGGGTTCCAGGGTGCGCAGACCGATTTGCGTGCCGGCCGGCAGCAATGCTCCCCGCCAGCGACGCGGACGGAACGGGCTGATCGGGGTGAGCGCCAGCACGTTGGCATCCAGCGGCAGGATCGGTCCGTGCGCGGAAAGGTTGTATGCCGTCGAACCTGCGGGTGTCGCCACCAGCAGGCCGTCGCAGATGAGGTTGGCCAACTTCACTTCGCCATTCAGCCCCACCTCGATGTGGGCGGCCTGGTTGGTCTGCCGCAGCAGCGAAATTTCGTTGAACGCCAGCGCGTCGATTTCGGTGCCGTCGCGTTGGGTGACGTGCATTTCGAGCGGGTGCAGCACGGCCGGTCGCGCCGCGGCTATGCGCGCGGGAAGATCGTCGGGCAGGTAGCGGTTCATCAGGAAGCCGACGCGGCCGAGCTTCATGCCGTACACCGGAAGACCGTGGCCGAGTTGCGCGTGCAGGGTGCGCAACATGAAGCCGTCGCCGCCCAGCGCGACGATTACGTCTGCGTCGTCGGGTGATCCCGCGCCGTAGCGATCCTGAAGCTCATCGCAGGCGGCGCGCGCCTTGTCCGACGCGGAGGCGACGAACGCCAGTCTTGGAATGGCGGAAACGGGGCGCGGTGCGGTAGCCATGGCGTCAGTTTGATCGACATTTGCGCGATCGTCCATGCTCGCAACCGGGCCTTTTCCATGGGGCCGGGTTCCGAGTCCCGCGTCAGCTCAGCGAACGCATCTCGGCCGAAGGCTCGGCAAGGAAGTTGCCTTGCGCGAAATTCACGCCGGCCGAGAACAACGTCGGCATGCTGGCCGCTTCCTCGATCCATTCCACCATGGTGCGCTTGCCGGCGGCATGCGCCTGCGAGCACAACTCGCGCACCTTCAATTCGTTTTCGGAATGATGGGCGAGGTCGACCGTGAGCGCGCGGTCGAGCTTCAGATAATCGGCGTCGATGTGTTTCAGGGCCTGGAACGAATTGAGGCCCGAACCGAATTGTTCCAGCCCGAAGCCACCGCCGCTCGTGCGCCAGCGGTCGACGAATTCGCGCGCCGGTTTCAGGCAGGTCATCACCTTGGCTTCGGGTACTTCGAATACCAGTTGCGAAGCCTTGACGTTGGCCGCGGCGAGCCTGGCGTCCACCCAGTCGGCCAGCTTCTCGTCGTGCAGGGTCAGCGTGGACAGCTTGATGAAAAGCGTGGTGGACGCCGCCTTGCTGCCGCGCTTGCCGAGCGCGGCAATGGCGTGCTCGATCACCCAGCGGTCGATGGCCAACAGACGATCGTTGCGTTCGGCGATGGGCAGGAAGTGCGCGGGCAGCACTTCTTCGGTCGGTCCGCGGATGCGCAGCAGCACTTCGTAGAACTCGCCTTCTTCGCCCTGCAGGTTCACCACCGGCTGGAAGTAGAGGACGAAACCGTCCTGCGCCAGCGCGGCGTCGATCATGTCCAGCCATTGTTGCCGTCGCGCCGCCTCGGCCTTGTCCGCTGCGGCCGGATCGTGGATGTCGACCCGATTGCCGCCTTGGCCCGAGGCCGAACGAAGCGCGTCGTCGGCCAGCGACAACAGCACCTGCGATTTCGCATTCTTCTCACCCAGAAGGCTGCCGCCGATGCTGATGGTGAGGCTGGTGGAGCGACCGCCGGCTTCAATGATGGCGGTCTCGACGCTGGCGCGCAGCGATTCGGCGATCTGCTGCACTTCGGCCTGGGTGCGGCCCGAAAGCAGGATGCCGAACGAATGGTCGCCGATACGGCCGGCGCGATCCGTGGCGTGCAGTCGCTGCTTGATGGTGCCGGCGAGTTGGCGCAGCACGTCGTCGGCACCCGTGATGCCGACGGTGTCGAGCACCGCGCGATAGTTGTCGGGTTCCAGCAACAGCAGCGCCTGATCGGTACTGCCGTCAATCGCGCGCGCCACCGCCTCGTCGACGCATTCGAGGAAATGCGTGCGGTTGGAAAGGCCGGTCAGTGGGTCCTGCGTCTTCAGGCGGCGCAGTTCTTCTTCGGTCGCGGTGTTGGTGGCCGGCAGCCTGAACACGATCTGCTGGCAGGGCTCGCCTTCGTAAGTTGCGGGGGAAAACTCCATCACCGCTTCGAAGGTGCTGCCGTCGGCGCGACGCGCGGAGAGGTCCAGTTTCGGCGGTGGCTTCTCGCCGCGCGCGAGCCGCTTCAGCAAATCCTTGAAATCCGCGGTGTGCTGGGGTGCGACCAGATCGAGGATGGTGAGGCCTTCGACGTCCTCGAAGCTTTCGAAACCGAACATTTCGAGGTATGCGTTGTTGGCGCGGACGTGCGTACCCTCGTGGATGTATGCGATGGGATCCCGCGAGGAATCCAGCAGTGCATCGCAGCGCCGCTCCGATTCGCGCAAACTCGCCTCGAGGCGACGCACATTGCGGCGGGTGTTCAGCGCATCCAGTTCGCGCCGGACCACGTTCTGCAACTGGTCGTGGCGGTTGCGCAAGGCGATGCCGCGCACGTTGCCGTGCGACAGGATCGCCGCGATCACGTCATCCGTGAGCTTGTCGGCGAGTGCCAGCAGCGTGACGTCCTTGCCGGTGCCGTCCAAGGCGCGGCCGATCGCAGCGAGGGAGATTTCCTTGCAGCCCGGATTGGCCAGCACCAGGTCCGGCGTGAACGATTCCAGCGAGGCGGCCAGTTCCTCTTCCGTCGCGATGCGTTGCGGACGCAGCGCCATGCCGCTGTTGCGCAACACGCTGATGATCTGCTCGGCGTCCTCGGCCTGATCCTCGGCGATGATCAGCTTGGTGATGGGTTCGGACAACATGGACGGCCTTGCTGA
>Ga0079221_10000658_pt1 | contig 10062 bp, 14 predicted proteins | sample GAAS200_FD_75069 | JGI IMG/M metagenome (GOLD analysis project Ga0079221, IMG submission 75069) | Agricultural soil microbial communities from Georgia to study Nitrogen management - GA AS200 | ecosystem: Environmental > Terrestrial > Soil > Agricultural land | place: USA: Georgia | collected... | reverse complement strand
GTCCAGCCCGATCAGCTCCAAAGGCCGCTCCACTTGGCCGCCCAGGCCCTGCAACGTCGCCAGCAGCAGGCGCTCGGTGCGATCCTGCGGACACATCAATGTGAAAGGGTAGGGGCTTTCGATTTCGGCGAAATCGATGGTGAGCAGCGCCCGATCGCGGTCGCGAATCCGGAAGATCGGAACCTTCACGCCTTCCTGCAGCAACCGTTCTGTAACGCCCAAAGGCTCGAGCACCTCGAGGGTGCGCGCATGAATGACGCACGCCCGCGAGGTATTCGCGCCCGCGGCTTGCTTATCGACGATCAGTGCCGATACGCCCGATCGCCTGAGCGCGGCGGCCAATGCCAGGCCGCTCGGTCCTGCACCGACGATCAGCAACTCCGCATCGACGTCAGATCTTTCCATGTTCACCTCGGAACGTCGGGTTGGCGCAAAGGCGTCATGCGATGTTTTCGACGGCGAAAGCATCCACGCGAGAAGCCACGACGCTTCGCCTGCCTCTCCCTGCCTGGTCTTGGTATTTGGTGCGAAACTGCGGATTGCCCGGAGGTCCGGTCCCACGCGCTCATGGAAACGTGACGCACCGGACCGAACGAAGTGCTGCCCTTCGGACGACAGATAGTGTTTCGATCGAAGCGCTGGTCGAAAGTTCGGGCGCCCTCGTTCTTGATCCCGCAGTCGGGCTCAATCTCCAAGCATATGACCTCCGCGCCGCCGAGCGCGAGGCCGCCGCAGGAATCGAGCGGGAGGTTAGGGCGCGACGGGGCCGTAAAGATACGCAGGCGATTGACAATAGAGCGCTTTCGGCCAGAGTAAAATCTCCGATAGACTGCTGTTCATAAAATCCACAAGCGACCCATGCCACCAGATCGATTCTTGCGTTCGGGGAAGAACGGCTCTCTGGTCAAGGCCATGAACGCCAGGCTCAAGGCGCCGGTCGACAAGGAAGTCGGCGAGGACGTCGGCCCGATGCTCCCCGGGGGAGTAGACGGGGGCTGGGTCGTCACCGGCGCGGGCAACGACGTCTGGAGCCCGCGGGCCAGCGGAGTGCCGGGATTGCGATGACGAACATGGACGAACGCCCTTCGCTTTCGGCCTCGGAAGCGCTCAGGCGCCTGACCGAAGGCAACGAGCGATTCCTGCGCGGAGAGGCGAGAAACGCCAAGTTCTGCCTCGAGACGCTGGCGAATCTCGCCGCCGCGCAGCGGCCGTACGCGACCATCCTCGGCTGCAGCGACTCGCGCGTCGCCCCCGAAGTCATTTTCGATGCCGGGCTCGGTGAGCTTTTCGTCATTCGCGTCGCGGGAAACGTGGTGTCTCCGGAGGTCATGGGAAGCATCCAGTACGCCGCGGCTCAGCTCGGTACACCGCTCTTCTTGGTCCTCGGCCACGAGGGTTGCGGCGCCGTTCATGCCGCGCTCGAGGTGCTGCACGAGGGCGTGCAGCACCGCTCACGCATCGCGCGGCTGGTCGAGGCCATTATTCCGGGCGTAAGCGGGGTGGGCAACGAGCTCGACGCGGATGAGCAGTTGCAACGCGCGGTCGTCGCGAACGTGCGTTGGGCGATGCACCAAATCCTCACGACGCCCGAGGCCAAGGCTCGCGCGGTGGAGGGTCGGATGATGCTCGCGGGGGGGATCTACGAGATCGCTACCGGGCGCGTGCGGATAATCAAATGATCGTCGGCCCGACGCCCGCTAGCGCGGTACGGCTAGCGATTTCAAGCCCACTTCATTGCACGGAGCGCGGCCACCAGTTCCGGGCGCATGATCCAGAACAACTGATCGTCGCCTGAATCCGCGTCGGCTCGACTGGTCGAGAGCGTGAACCACCAGCTCGGAGCACCCTTACCCTTTTGTGGCGGCGCATATCCCAGGCTTTCCGCGATCGCGCGAGCAAATGCACCGTATTGCTGGCGAGCCACGGAAAACGTCTTCAATTTGAGCTGCGCAGCCATTTGCGACGCTGAAATCGTGCATTCGGGCGCGCGGCATTGCGCCTGAAGCATCTGCAACTGCATCGGCGAGATCCCGTGCCAGTCACGTGTCGCGAGCAATGCGGCCTTGAACTGTTCGACTGTAGCGATCGGTTCCGCATCATTGAGCACGTTCATGGATCATCTCCTGCTTCGCGGCGCGTAGATCGCATCCGGTACTTACGTAAAAAGCGCCGGAGCGGGCAAGCCGCTGCCGGCTGCACCATCCCGGGGACTCTCGACGGTCGATAATGGTCGATCCGAGCGGGCTATGCGCTGGTCTGGATCGCCGGGCACCGCGGGCCGCCTACGTCGGTCGCTTGGCTTTTCGACCTGGCGCGAGGGGCGGGATATAACCCGAAACGCGGCACTGCCACGCATCGAAGCGCTCACCTTTTTCGAAGCGCGTCAGGTTGCACAGGATGACTGCGCCCGAAGCCGCGAGGCCGGTCAGCTGCTGGCGCACGGTTGCAAGCGGCACGCCGATTTCCTTCGCGATCTCCGAATCGAGCCTCTGACCGTGCTTCTTCAAACAATTCAGGACTTCCACGCACTGCACTCCTTGACCGTCACGCTCCGATGGCTGTCACCGGACGATGATTGACGAACATCACAATCGACCGGACTTTCGCGCGAAAAGCGCGATCGCCTCTGCGTTCGCCCGACTGTGCAAGAACGGCGACCGGCGAGCCTCGACGAGACCCGCCCGCGTCGAACGTCAAATCGCCGTCAAATTGGCCGCGGACACTTTTCCATTGCTGCCCCGCTCCAGATCGAACGAGACCTTCTGGTTCTCGCTCAGCGTACCGAGGCCGGCGCGCTCGACTGCGGATATGTGAACGAACACATCCTTCGATCCGTCGTCGGGCTGGATGAAGCCGAAGCCCTTGGCGTTATTGAAGAACTTTACGGTGCCTGTAATCATCTCGTGCTCCAGAATGCGCGGGCTTCGTGCGAAAGTGCGCGAAGCATCAAATTAGCGGTGGGAAAACAGGGCGGCCGGCGAAAGAATGCTGCAGCGGCCCGCAGCGAATTCGACCAGGCATTATAGCGCATTTCCGGGTCCGATCGGGCGCAAAAGTGATGAATCGAATGGAAATGAGGGGCGCGGCGACAAGATTTGGGCGCATACTGCCGACGGCGTATCCCTGTCCGCCGGCTTGCGCGAGAACGTCGATACGTCGAGAACGAAGGATCGAAATGGAACGGACCCTGCATCGTGGCCACGGGCTCGCGGGTTTTCTACCCCAGGTCTTGGCCAGTACCTCGGCACCTCCGACGACCGGCGCGGCGCGCGACCAAGCGGTGCGCGAGCCCGAAGCCCTTGGCGCGAAAGCAGCGCGATGACGGGCTGCTACGCATCGCCGACGATGCGCGACCAGTTTCTCGTGGCGCTGGATGCGGACGACCGGGCCCTTTCCACCGAACTCGCGCTCAACCTCGCCGGCTGTCTCAACCCGCTTCCAGGAATGACCTGCAATCAACTGGGGCTGCCGATCGGCAGCACATACGGGTCGGCGGCGCGTCACATATTGTTGCTGTATTCGGCGACGCGATAGCGAACGTGAGTCCTACTTCGGAGGCGAGCGCGGTGGACATCCTGGAGTGCTTGAAGAAATACGGTCAGCGACTCGACGTGGAAATCGCCAAGGAGACCGGGGTGCCGCTGGCCACCGTACGCATGCGGCTCGCGGACCTCGCGGCGACGGGCGCGGTCATCACCTGCAATCTGACGCGATTCGAAAAGGGCACGCGGATCGACGCCTGGCAGTGCCGCGTGTCCGGATACGTCCCCCCTCTGGCGCCCGGGCGAAAGGCCGCCCCAAAAGCGTAAGCTCCCCGCGCGCCTCGCTGGTTGGGCGAGCGACGGCAGCAGGCGGAAGCGCGGTTTGCTATTCTGCAGGTTTACCTGCATAGTGTCGCTTAGCGAACGTCAAGCAGGGTTGGCGTGGTCCGACGATCCGCAACCCTGAGGTCATTCTCTCCTTTTCACCCGCCGACTTGATTTTCGCCCTACGCTAGGGGCGCTGCCTCCTTTTATTGTTACTTCAGGATATTCGAGACATGGCAACAGGTACCGTTAAGTGGTTCAACGATTCGAAGGGCTTCGGTTTCATTACTCCCGAAGGCGGAGGCAAGGATCTGTTCGCTCATTTTTCCGCGATTCAGGAGCAGGGCTTCAAGACGCTGAAGGAGGGCCAGCGGGTCAGCTTCGACGTCACGACCGGACCCAAGGGACAGCAAGCGTCCAACATCCGCGCGACCGATTGAGCGTGGAGGCAGATCGCCGCGATCGCGCCGCGAATCGCTCCGAACGAGGCCCGGCGTTCGCCGGGCTTTTTGTTTCCACTTTGCCGAGGCGAAACCATGGCTAAGGAAGAAGTTCTCGAGATGAATGGTGTCGTCGCCGAGGTGTTGCCCGATGCCCGTTATCGCGTCACGCTCGATAACGGCCACCATCTCGTCGCTTACACCGCGGGGAAAATGCGCAAGCACCATATTCGCATCATCGCCGGTGACAAAGTCTCGCTCGAAATCTCGCCCTATGACCTGAGCAAGGGGCGCATCACGTTCCGTCATCTCGACCCGCGCGCTCCTGCACCTGCGCCCCGCCGCCGGTATTGAGCGGGCGTCGAGACGCGTCGCCGGTCGGTCGATCCGGCCGGCGCAATCGGGTGGGCCCAGGCGGGGGAAGTGTCTTCGTCCGGACCATGACGATGGCATAGACATCGACCCGCGGTCGCGCTCGCGAAGATTTTTCCGCTAGACTTCGTGCGTGATCGAAACCCAGCCTCGCCCGACGATCCGCACGCTCGTCGCGAGCTTTCTCTTCACCGATCTCGTCGGGTTCTCGAAGGGAACGGCCGCCGATCAGTACGCGGCCAAGGCGAATCTGTCGGCGGTGCTGCGCCGCCACCTGGCGGCGCTCAAGGAAAGCGACTACTGGATCAAGGACACGGGCGATGGCGCGCTGATCGCCTTCGTGTCCAATCCGGAGCACGCGCTTTACATGGCGCTCGCGCTTGGTCACGACTACGGCGCGTCGGCTGGTGCGGACGAGGCGCCTTCCGCGCGCTTGCGGACCGGGCTTCATCTCGGCACGGTCAAGGAATCGATCGACGTCGAGGCGCGCCGCAACTTCATCGGCGACGGCATCAACGCCGCGAAGCGCATCATGGACTTCGCTCTCCCCGGACAGATCGCGGCATCGAGATCGTTCTTCGAGGCGATCGCCAATCTCGACGCCGCCTACGCCGCGCTGTTCCAGCACCTCGGCGCGCCCGACGACAAGCACGGTCGGGCGCACGAGCTCTACGCGCTGGCGACGAGCGACAGCGTGCTCGAGAAGCTTCGCGGCGACATCGCCGCGGAGGCGGGTAGCGCCGGCGACGGTCAGACTGCCGGCAGTGCCGCAGCGTCGGCGAAGCCCGCCGCCGCAACCGACTCGCGTCCGAGCGCGGCGCGGATCCTGCGTCCGACGCTGCTCGTGGCGGTTCTGGCGCTGGCGGCCATCGCCGCAGCGTTCTTCTTGACCCAAATGCGCGAATCCTCGCCAACGGCGCGTTCGGGCATCGACGCCGCCTCCGGCGCTGCAGGCGGACCGGGAACTGCCCGCGGAGCCGCAGCGACGGACAATCGCGGCGCGCCGGCCGGAGCGGCGGTGGGCGCTTCGACGCCCGAGCCAACCGCGCCCACGCCCAGGCCGGTCGACGTTCAGCCGAATCGCGCGCCTGCCGCTCCGCGTTCGAGCGACACGGCCGAGCGTTCGTCGGGAGAATCGCCGCGCGCGGGTCCGGTCTCCCCTGCGACGAAGCCGATGGCCGACCGACCCAGGCCTTCCGCAGCGCCCGCGTCACCGCAGGAAGCGAGCGGGGCGTCGAGTCCGCGCTGCAGCCGCATCCTCCAGAAAGCCGCGTTGGGCGAACCGCTGACATCGGACGAGAAAAGGGAGCTCGCGAATACATGTCGCTAGAGAATTTTCGACTGAAGAGGAAGACCGGATGGGCCGTGCTGGCCTTCCTGCTGATTGCCGCCTGTGCCGCGCCGCCGCCGCCGGAGCGTCCGCCGGCACCGGCATCGGAGTTGACCTTCGATGCGGCGGTCGACTATGCCGTGGACGACCTCCTGGTGCAGGCGAGGCGGCTGCCGGCCTTCGCGCCCAAGCCGCTAGGCGGCCTGGTGAAAAGCGACGAAACGCGTGCCGTGATTGCGGTCGACGCCGCGATCGACGGCAATACGGGACAGCAGACCGTCGCATCGAAGGCCCTCGATGCCAGGCTATTGCAGCGCGCCGGAGACAAGTTCGCCCAGTTCGAGGTCGTCGCGGTGACGGCGGCCAATCTCGCCAAGGCGCAGTTCCTTCTCGCCGGCACGCTGACGCCGCTCGACACCTCCGGCGCCAACCGGGGCACCTTCCGGATCAGTCTCTCGCTGACCGACATCAAGACCGGATTCATCGTCGCGCAGTCCGTCGCGCGAAGCCGCGCGGAAGGCGTCGACAGCACGCCCACCGCGTTCTATCGCGACAGTCCGTCGCTGACCAAGGACCGCGTCGTGGAAGGTCAGATCCGGACTGCGCAGACGCCGGCGGGAGGCACCGCCGACGAAGTCTACCTCGCGCGGCTACCGGTGACTGCGCTGATCAGCGAAGGCTCCAAGCTCTACGAAGCCGGCAACTACGCCGAAGCGCTGCGCTACTACGAGTCGGCTGCAGGGCGAAGCGAGGGTCAGCAGTTGCGCGTCTTCAACGGACTCTACCTCGTCAATTCGCAGCTCGGACGAAATGACGAGGCCGAAAAGGCGTTCGCGAAGATCGTCGCTCTGGGGCTCGCCACCAACAGCCTGTCGGTCAAGTTCCTGTTCCGCCCAGGCTCGCTCGACTTTCTGAACGACCCGAAGATCAGCGGCCCTTACGCGATGTGGCTGCGGATCGTCGCGCGCGAGGTGGCTTCATCGAAAACCTGCCTCACGATCGTCGGTCATACCAGCAAGACTGGAAGCGAGCAGTTCAACGACCGTCTTTCGCTTCAGCGCGCCGTCGCGATCCAGCACCGGATCGAGGCCCTCGCGCCGGAGACGTCGGGGCGCATGCAGGCGACGGGGATGGGATTCCGGGAGAACCTGGTCGGATCCGGCACGGACGATCTGCGCGACGCGCTCGATCGGCGGGTCGAATTCAAGGTTCGCGGCTGCTAGCGCCCACGCGCGGCGATTTCACCGCGGCAAGGGCGCGCGGATCACGCTTCGCCGCGCCGCCGGTTGCCGAGCTCGATGTGCCAAGGATTGTCTTCGGGCCGATAGCCCGCGCGTTCCATGGCGATGGCCTGAAGGAACATGAGATCCGAGACTGCTTCGCGCGAGAACCCGCCCGAGGGCTTGCGCGGGCTCACCAGAATCTCGCGCAGATAGGCGATCACCTTCGGCTTTCCCCAGTCGCGAACGACCGAGGCGACGACTTTGGGATGCTCGCGCTCCAGGACGGAGTATGTCGACCGCTGTTCGGCGTAGCGGAAGAGGTCGTCCTCGAAGGCGTCTTCGTCGGGCTCCGACTCCGGCGCCGAGGCCCGCATGGCGAGGGGCTCGTCTTCCTCTCTGAGCGGTGTCGGCATGACCGCGGTCAACGCCTGAGGCACGGCGTCGCGCGGTTCTTCCTCGCCATCGTCGCCTCCGAGCGGCATCGCTGCCGGCGTCGCTGCGTGCGCCAGCACCGGCGCGGCAACGGCGGTCGCCAAGGGAGCACGCCGCGACCGAACGATCATCAGCATGAGCACGAGAACCATCAGCAGAAGCAATAGAGAGACGAGCCACGGACTGGGCTCCCATGCAGGAGGCGGAGGCGGAGCCGGCGCCTTGGCAGGGCGCTCCGCCGCCTCCCGCGCAGCGGTCGCTTCGCGCACGTCCGCCTGCATCCGCTCGAGCGTCGCGGACAGCTCGGCGATCCGCCGTTGCAGCACGACGGTCTCGGCTTCGAGGTCCTGTCTGATTTCTTCGTCCGATTTGCCTCCGGCGATGTCGCTCGCGCCGCGTGCGGTCTGCTCCTGACTGCTGCGCGAGACGCGCAGGCGCGGCTTGTTATCGTCCGTCGCGCCCGCGGCCGCCGCGTTCGTTGTCGGCTTTGCCTTGGGTGGGATGGAATTCTTCGCCGTTTTTGGCGCATGCTTCGCCGCGACCGGCGGTCCGCGCGACGCAGAGGATCGGGCACGAGTGCCGGATGGCGCCGGCGTCACCGTCGCCATGCCGGGCTCGACCGCTCGCGTCCCTGCGACGATCGCAGGCGTTGCGCTCGTCGGCCGAGCGGTTTCCGGGCGCGCTGCCGCTTCGGCGACCGGCTCGCTGATGATCGGCGGGTCGAGCAGCACGGTGTACTCGTGCCGAATGCGCAGTCTGCATCCGGCCTGCACGGTGAAGGACAGCGCGGGATCGTTGGCCACGCTGTTGCTCGTCACGATGACGAACACGCCCTGAGCGTTGCGCGCCAGCGTGGCGCGCCCGAACAGGACCTGAGGCAAATCGGCCGATCGCCCCGACTCGCTCGCGACGAGCCGGAAGCACTCCGGCGCCAGGTCGTCGCCGGCGAGATCGTCGGGGTTGACCAGAACAGGAATCGTGACGCGGAACGGCTCGCCGAGCGACGATTGCTGGACGATCTCGCCCAGCCCCAACGCCGTGGCGGGGTATGCCGATGTCAGACACGATCCAAGCACGGCGCAGATCGCCGCAATGCGTAACCCCTGCGCGAGGCGGTCGGCGCGGCGTGACGGGCAATTTCGTATAGGCATCGTGTGGCGATGAGAGCGTAGCGAAGCGCACCCAGGCCGGCCGTATCGAACCGACGGTGCGGGTCGGCAGCACAAGAGCAGGAATCGTACCGAGACGCCCGGTTGCGCGACATTCAATGCGGATCGGCTTGCCGACCATGCCGTGCGATTCGCCGCCTTGTGCAGCACAGATTCGGAGCGCACCGATAAGCGTCGCTGAAAAGCGCATTGCGCTCTGAGCGCGCCGGTCTATGCGTCTGTCATAGCGGCCAGTCAGCGGTTTCTCCTTCATTCTTCGCCGGACACCCGCTGTAAGTTCGGTGCGCGCGCGGCGACCAACGTGCGGACAGGAAGCGCGAAGGCCGCTCGATGCGGCCCGTCGATAGCGCTTCCGCTTTGCCGATGATCTCTCGGCGCTGCGCGCCGCAACAACCAACGCGAGGAGAAAGCATGAGCAAGGATCGCAAGCAACAACCGACGACGTGGAAGAGCCTCGCCGCGGCAAGCGTGCTGAGCACCGTCACCCTCACGGCGTGGGCCGGCGAATGTCCGGCCGACAAGGTCGTGCCCGACGGCCAGGGACAGAAAACGGTGTCGACAGCTGCCAAGGGTGTGACCGACGTGGTGCGTTCGTCCACCGATCTCGGCAAGGAGAGCATCGGCGCGAACGGCTACCTATTTCGTCTCCGGCAGCTCGATATCCGGCCGGGCGGCGTCGTCCCATGGCACAGTCACGGCGATCGACCCGCGATGATCTACATGGTCAAAGGCATCGCGGTCGAATATTCCAGCAGCTGCGCGGTGCCGATCGTGCACAAGGCGGGCGACGTGGCGCCGGAGAAGCGCGGCACATCGCATTGGTGGGAGAACAAGGGCACCGAACCCGTCGTGCTGATCTCGGTCGACATCCTGCACGACAAGAAGGACGACCACATGATGTAACGGCCGTCTCGGCGCGAGCGTCGCCGGCGAATTGTGACGCACCCGGACGGGGTTCGTGACGTCCGCACCTTTGAGCCGCGAAGGCGATTTCTCGACCATGCTCCCGTCCCGGACGATATCGACCACCATCGCCGCAGAACCCGCTCCTGCGCGCGCATTGCTGCGCAGCCTGGTCATCGGCTTGACGGCCTTCCTCACGCTGGTCGATCTGTTCGCCACCCAGGCGATCCTGCCGCGCCTCGCGGAAACCTACATTGGTGTGACGCCGGCGGCGATGAGCTTCGCGGTGAACGCGAGCACGATGGGGATGGCGATCGCCGGCCTGGTGATCGCCTTCTTCGCCCGGCACCTCGACCGCCGGCTGGGGATTCTCGCGAGCCTGGCTCT
>Ga0079221_10000656_pt1 | contig 10070 bp, 7 predicted proteins | sample GAAS200_FD_75069 | JGI IMG/M metagenome (GOLD analysis project Ga0079221, IMG submission 75069) | Agricultural soil microbial communities from Georgia to study Nitrogen management - GA AS200 | ecosystem: Environmental > Terrestrial > Soil > Agricultural land | place: USA: Georgia | collected... | reverse complement strand
CGCGGGGACCGGGATGTCGTTGCCCTCACCGGCCGAGAGGGGCGGCAGTCCCGCGGCCTTCCGCGCCCGCAAACCGTAGTAGCCGATCGAGTCGTCGTGGGCCAGGGCCGTCCATTGCGCGGTCGCGGCCGCCGTGTCTCCCTTGGCCCTGGCGATCTTCGCCAGCCAGTACCGCGCCGCACCGTGGGTACCGGGACCCGCCGCAACCTCTCCCTGGAACCATTCCGCGGCCCGATCCAGATGTCCCCGGCGGTACTCCCAGGAGCCGAGCCGCAGCCGCGCCTGCACGGACGCCGGATCCAGCGCATGCGCCGACACGAGCTCGCGGAACATGGCCTCGGCCCCTGACGAATCGCCCCGCTCGGCCAGCCGGTCCCCCGCCAGGTAGAGCGCGGTGACGGCCGCGCTGTCCCCCGGGTACGCGCGCGCGAAGTCCGCGAGCGCCTGCGTGGCGCTCGTGTCCCCCATGCGGACCAGTACCCGGGCCCGGCGGTAGGTCGCGAGTGCCCGCATGGAAGAATCCGCAGCGAGGAGCGCGGCGGCCGACGCCGCGCGGAGCGCCTCCCGGTCCTTCCGCGAACTCACCAGGAGATCGCTCCACAGGAGGAGCGTCGCGGCGCTCGAATCCCCGGACAGAATCGCGCGATGCACCTGTACCACGGCCGCCGGGACGTCTCCGTGGGTCCGCAGCACCTGGGCCAGGGACGTCCGTTCCACGGGCGTCAGGGGCGGCAGGGCCCCCTGGGCGAGCGCTTCGCCGGCAGCCGCGTCATCGGACTGCGGGGAGGTCGCGAACAGATGGTAAAGGAGATTCCGCGCCCATGCCGAGTCGCCCCGGGCCAGCGCCACTTCCGCCGCCTGCAGCGCGCCCCCCGGCGCGGTCGCCAGGGCGTCCACTGCGGATCCTGAGTCCCCCGAAGCCAGGAGCGCACGCCCCCGGTAGAGCGGCGCACGGCGGGACGCCGGGAACGGCAGGCCGGCGAGCAAGGAATCGACGCTGACCGTATCGCGGCTCACGCCGGCCTCGCGGAGGCGGAGCCAGTCGTCGATCGAGGTCAGGCCGGCCCTGCGGGCCGCCACATAGTAGAAGCGGGCGCTGTCGGACTGCCCGGCGCGGTCGAATACCACCGCGGCCCGCACCGACAGCAGTGCCGCGCGGCTTCCCGACGCACTCGCCCGCGCCCGCAAGTAGTCGCGCGCGGCATCCGTCGAGCGCCCCAGCCGGTCCTCCGCTTCCGCGAGGATCGCGTAACCGACCCCGCCACCGGAGTCGGCCAGCCAGGGACGCTGCTCGAGCAGGGATACGACGCGGGAGTACCGCCGGGCGGTGAGCTCGGCCCTCGCGTTCGCGATGAGGAGTTGGGGAGAGGCGGGCGCGGCGGCGGTGCCGGCCCCGGTGACGAACGCTTCAGCCGCGTGCCAGGGGCGGCCCGCCGTCTCCAGGGACTCCGCGCGCGCGACCTCGGCGGACACCGGCTTCTGCGCCGGGAGGGCCAACGGCCAGCAGAGAAGGAGCGCCCCGGCGGCGCGGCGCATCAGTCCTCGTGACGCAGCCGGGTGGCCACGCGGTCGAAATCCGCGCGGGATCCCGGCGTCATCCGATAGCGGCCGAATCCGGTCTGGTCCACGAAAAGGAGGTCGAGACGGAGACTCGAGTAGATCCAGCGGATCCCGTGGACCCCGGTCCGCGAGTACTCGTTCTCGAGATCGTAGACCTCCTCCGGGTCGCCGAGCGTGATGAACACTTCCCCGCGGTCCGTGAGCCACCCCGGATCGGCGGATTCGGTGAAGCGCTGGCTGGCGATCTGGACCCGGGTGAGGTAGGCGTTCAGCGACTCGTTCTCCGGTGTGAGCGACACCGGATCCGACGCATTCCAGAAGTCACGCCACGCCTGGGGACGGAGGGAGTCCGGCGCCGCGCGGAGCTTGGCGATCAGGTCCTGCCGGGGGAAGAATCGCAGCAGGCTGAGCATCTGATCGAAGTTCGTCACCACCCACTGCGACGAGAAGCTGACGAGGAAGGGCGCCATGACCTTCCGTCCGGCCCCGACCGCTTCGGCGTAGAAGCGCTCCTGCCCCACCGGGAGCTTGGCCGGCGGGATGCGGAAAATCGTCCGGGCCACCCCCTCGCGGGGATCGAGCGTGAGGGTATCGGACCAGAGGGTATCTCCGGTGGATCCCACCACGGCCGCGGCCACCTTGTTGGCGGGGGGCAGGTTGTACGCCTCGACGTAGAAAAAGAGCGTGTCGTTGCCGTACGGGAGCGTGGCCCGCGGATTGGTCACCAGCGCCGGAACGGTGTCGCGGCGGGAGCGCCCTTCCCCTTCATACACGGGGATCGGAGTCGAAAGGGCCGGCCCGGCGAAGCTCGGGATCGTGTCCACCAGCTCCTGGCGCGAGGCGCCGACCGCGTCGCGATCCCGGACCACGATGGCGATGGTGCTCGGTCCGGGGGGAACGGTGAGGAACTGCTGGAAAATCACGCTCTCGTCCGCGCGGAGCGTCTCCTGGAAGGTGCGGACGCGCACGGACTCGTCCCGGGTGAGCGTCCGGTTGGTACCGGACACGCTGTGGAACGTGAGCTCCACGCGATACGCCGCGATGAAGTCGTTGCCGTCCCTCCGGAAACGGAGGGAGTGGTTGGCGAAAGAAAGCGAGACCAGCGCCAGCGTAGAGTCCGGTGTGGGACCGGCGAGCCAGCGGACGGCGCCGACCCAGGGCAGCGGATCCCCCGCGGCAAGGAGGCCCATGCTCCGATACTGCGAAGCGGCATCGAAGATTCGGGCGACCTGAACGGCGGGCTTGGGGTTGTCAGGCGAGCCGACGCGCGACCACTGTCCGCACGCGGCCAGAGACACCCCGAGGACCACGGTGACGACGACCGGTCTGCTCACTTGCTCCACCTCAAATCCGGGCGTTAGTTTGGCGCGTCCTCATGCCCACCGAGAATCTCGCCGGCCGAACCATCGCCGGCTACCGTCTCCTCGAGCGCGTCGGCGAAGGCGGTACAGCCGAAGTCTACCGGGCGGAACACGCCGAGCGGGGTCCCGCAGCGTTCAAGGTATTGCGCCCCCGCCTGCGCGGCGACCCCACCGCGGTGAAGCGCTTCCTCCGGGAGGCGGGTTACGGCGCGCGAGTCAGCCACCCCGGCGTCGTGAGGACGTTCGACTACGGCGAGGCGGACGGCCTGTACTACCTCGCCCTTGAATGGGCCCCGGGTGACTCGCTTGCGGCATTCCTACACCGCTCCGGCCCGCTCGCTCCTCCCGACGCCGTCGCCCTGGTTCGCCAGCTGGCGGACGCGCTCGCGGCAGCCCACCACGCCGGCATCATCCACCGGGACCTGAAGCCCGAAAACATCATGTACGACCCCGCCACCAGGCGGGCGCGGCTCCTGGATTTCGGCATCGCGCGGGACGCGGAGTTGCCTCCGGAAGAGCGTCTCACCCGCACCGGCTTCTTCGTCGGAACCCTGCAATACGTGGCGCCGGAAGCCCTTTCGGGCGAGCTCGTGGACGGCCGCGCCGACATCTATTCTCTCGCGACGATCGCGTATTACCTGCTCACCGGACGACACCCATACAATGGCCGGAGCCCGCGGGAGCTCTTTCAGCAGCTCCTCACCCAGCCGCCGACTCCCCTGAACGAGGCCGTTCCCGGCATGCGATTCTCCGCGGGACTGGAATCCGCCATCATGCGCGGCCTCGCGCGGGATCCCGCCGGGCGGCAGCCCGCCGTGGACGCCCTGGCGACGGAGCTGGAGCAGGGCCTCGCGGCGGCGCCGACCCCTCCACCGTCCAAGGGGCTCTTTGGCGCGCTGAAGAGCATCGTCGGCAGGAAGTAGGAAAATAGTAGTAGTATCTACTACTACTATAAACATCCATGACTGACCTCGAACGCCTCCGCGACCTCCTTCTGGCCCGCTCGGTGACCCGCGGGGACTTCACGCTCTCGTCCGGCCGCAAGTCCACCTTCTATATCGACGCCCGCCGGACCACGATGTCGGGCGAAGGTCTGGCCCTCATCGGTTCCCTGGGACTCGAGCGCCTGGCTGCCCGCGGCTGGGTCCCGCGCGCCGTCGGCGGCCTCACGCTCGGCGCCGATCCCGTGGCTTACGCGATCGCCGCGGCCGCCCGCAGCCGCTCGGCCCGGACCCCCACCCCCGCCCCCCCTGCCCCGCCCCTGGATGCGTTTACCATTCGGAAGCAGGCCAAGACTCATGGGACTGGCCGGCGGATCGAGGGGTGCTTCGAGGCGGGACAGTCCGTGGTGGTGGTGGAGGACGTGATCACCACGGGCGGGTCCGCTCAGGAGGCCATCGCGGCGCTTTCGGCCGAAGGAGCCAAGATTCTGGGCGTGTTCGCCGTCGTGGACCGCGGAGAAGGAGGGCGGGAGGTACTGGAGCGGGCCGGCCATCCGGTCGAGACCCTCCTCACCGCCGCCCAGCTCGGCTTGTGACCATCCCCTCTCTCCACCCCGAGAAGCGGTCCCTCGCCGGCTGGCTTCGCGGCCGGCCCGACGACTCGGCGGGTCTCGAGCAGCGCCTCAAGGACCTCGACACGTTCGCCCGCTCGCTCTCCCGCCGCTGGGTGATGGTCTCGGGTGTCTTCGTGGTCGGCATCCTGGGGTGGATGAGCGGCACGATCCGCACCGAGCCCGGCACCATCGTGCTCACCGCCGGCGCCGGGGCGATCCTCAACGCGCTGGTCGGCCTGGTAAATGAGCGGGGCTGGTACCGGTGGTGGCTGATCTACGTCCTCACTCTCCTCGACGTGCTCCTCGTGGCGCTGCCCGTGGTCTGGTTCGGACATGGCGGCCTGATCGCCGGATTCTTCATCGCGGTCCTGCCCTACACGTTCGACCAGGGCCGCACGGTCGGTGACTTCCTGGTCCTCGTCGCGTCGCTCGCCTACCTCGCTGCGACGGTGCTGCACGGCTCGATCTACGACAGCGCGGCGGACATCCCGCCGGCGGCATACCTCGAGACCGTGGTCTTCGTCGCCGTCGCCATGGCCTTGAAGCGGATTCCCGCGACCCTGATCACCCGCATCCGCGCGACGCGGAGCGTCATGGGCTCGGCCGAGCAGGGCCAGCTCGGGGTCCGGGCCGCGGCGGCCGAGTCCGACGAGCTGGGCTTCCTGGAAAAGAGCCTGAACCGGATGCTCGATGAGATCGGCGCGACCATCTCGACGGTGCAGCACGAAGCCGACGAGGTGGCCGCGTTCGCCGAAGAGCTCGCCGCCGCCGCGGAGCAGATTCACGCCACCTCCGAAGCGGTGACCCACACGGCCAAGGGGCTGGCGGACGATCTGGTCGGGCAGCGGAACGTCGCCGAGGGGGCCCGCGCCGAAAGCGCGAAGGCGGCGGCGCAGGCCGAGGGGCTCAAAGCCCGAGCCGAGCGCATGCAGACCGACGCCGGTCAGCTCGCCTCGACGGCGGAGCGGGGCCGGGACCGGGTGGAACGCGCCAGCCAGACCCTGCGCTCGGTGCGCGAAGAGGTCCGTGCCACGGCGGTGACTGTGGGCGGCCTCTCCGCGATGTCCGACCGCATCGGCGGTTTCGCGCAGACCATCGCCCGCATCGCGCGGCAGACCCACCTGCTCGCGCTCAACGCCGCGATCGAAGCGGCCCGCGCCGGCGAGCACGGCGAGGGGTTCGGCGTCGTCGCCCAGGAAGTCCGGGGCCTGGCGGGAGAAGCGGGGAAGTCGGCACGGGAAGTTGCCGAGCTGGTGAGCGAGATCCGCACCGGCATTACGGCGGCGGCGCGCGCCATGGAAACCGGTGAAAGCCAGGTCCGTGACATCGGCGCCGTGGCGGCCGAGGCGGATGGGGCGCTGCGCGAGCTGCATGAAGGCGTGCAGCTGATCGGTGGCCTGGTGGACGCCACGGCCGAGGTCTCGCGTTCCCAGGCCGAGCGGCTGGCGCAGCTGGCCCAGTCCCTGGCGCAGGTCTCGACGGTCTCGGGCGTATCCGCTGAGCAGGCCACGAGTGCCGCGTCCGCCACCCAGGCCCAGATCACATCCATGGGCGACCTCACCGCTACGTCGCAGCAGCTCGCGCAGCTGGCCGAGCGTCTCCGGGCCAGCATCGCACGCTTCGCGGTACTGAAGCCCGAGCAGACGACGGCGGAGCACCGGGTGGTCCGTGCCGCCGCGGACTGATTATCACCCCGCCCGGGAGACGCGAGGCGCGTCGGATCCTTGGTCCCAAAACCCCGCGTTCAAGGGGTAGAACGCGCGCAGGGCCTCCCGGTACGGGGTGATCAACAGGTCGACGTAGCGCGACAGGGCCACGTCAAAAGGAAAGCGCGAACGGAACTCGCCCGCCGTCACGCCCAGAATCGCTTTCAAGTGCCTTCCGAAACTCTGCGGAGATGAGAAGTCCAGCCGGTACGCCACGTCCGACACCGACAATCCCGGATTCTGAAACAGATACGCCGCGTGGAGCAGACGCATGGCGGAGAGGTAGCGTTTGGGGGAGGGCAGGGTGGCGCGCTGGAAGCGTGACACGAACGTCGAGGGCGACACGCGCAGGTGGCGGGCCAGGCCCCGCACCGTCACGATCACCGGCGCGAGCCGGACCACCGCTTCGAAGAACACCCGCGTCTCCTCCGGTGCATCGCCGAGGGCGGGCACCAGCTGGGCGAGAATCCGGGCTGCTGCCGGCGTGATGGGATGCCCGAAGACGTCGCGCAGCCGGCGCCACGCACCCGGCTCGGTACAGTCGACCGCCGAGCGGATTCCGGTCGCCCCCAGGCGAAGCAGGGTCTCCGTGGCGAGGCCGTCGTGCCGGGAGACCAGGGCCACGGCGGGAATCGCCGGGAACTCCCTGACGAAACGCGCCACCGCGGGGAGCTCCGCTCCTGCGCAGGCGTGCACCGAGATGAGCAGGGCGTCGACCTTCCGGCGTCGCGCCGCCTGCAGCACTTCCCGGAACGTCTCCACGTGGACCGTGGTGAAACATCCGTCTCCCACCGCATCGACCCGGGAGCGCTCCGGCATGGGCAACACCGTGCAAACCGTGACCACGGGCGCATCCTACAACCGCCGCATCAAGGCGCCGTCAACCTCCTATCTTTCGAGGGTGACCACGCGTGGCTTTGCGCTCCTGGCGCTGCTCACACTCGCCGCCTGCCGTCCCCGCGCGAGCCGTCTCCTGCTCGTCGATTACACACTCGGCGACCCCATCGACCTGCAGGCCACCGCGCTCCCCTGGCATGACGCCGGCTACACGGTGGAGTACCGCCGCTTTTTCCCCCACCTCACCCGCGACGACCTGCGCCGGTATCACGGCGTCGTAGTGCTCGGCGGAATGCGGCCCGATGCTCCCTCCGACGCGCTGACGACGGGAGACGCCGTGCTCCTGACCGAGTGGGTCCGCGCGGGCGGGGTAGTGGTGCTCGGATACCCCGCCGGCGCCCTCGACCGATGGACGATGAACCGGTGGCTCGCGTCCCTGGGCGCCGGGCTCGAGATCACCGACTCCGCGCCATCCCCCGCCCGGTCGGCGATGCCGATTCGCCGGACCTTGCCGAGTGTCGACCTCCTGCCGGTGGAATTGGCGGACACCCGGACGATTCGGGTCCGCCTGCCGGCGCAGGCGCTCGCCCGGGTCCGGCCGGCCACCCGGGGCGCACCGACGGGACCCGCCATCATTGCCGCCGTCCGGGTGGCGCAGGGGCTGGTGGTGGTGACCAGCCGGGAGGCGCTGGCCGTCGAGGACACAGGAGTCACGAAGGACTTCTTCGAAACGGTGGCGCGGTGGACCCGGCGGCCCGCGGAATGGGCGAACGTGCCCGCCGCGATTGCACCGTCACCCTTGTCACTCGAAGGGGGGCCCGAATCCGTCCGCTCGCGGCTCCCGCTCGCGACGCCACCAGGTGGTTCCCGCCCGCTGACGCTTCCGCTGCATGTCGATCCGCACCCGAATGCCGACTCCATCACGTCCCCCGAGTGGACGGGGCATGCCGGCCTGCGCGTGCTCTGGGCGGAGGCACCGGGATTCCGCGCCGGGTATCTCGAGCGGAAGACCGCGCTCGACTCGTTGACGTCGCTCCTCGATGTCGGCGCATTCAACGTGTTTGCCGGACCGGTGAACGTCGAAGCGATGGCCGAGTCGACCCACTACGCTCCGTGGGAACGGACGGTGACGCAGAACGTCTGGAAGGTGATGGGGGACCGCCTGGAGCAGACCAGCGCCCGGTGGGTGCCCGCGCTCGAGCCCGATTCGTTCCGTCTCCCCCCCGACACGACCGGCGTCGCGGCCGGCCGGTGTCTTCTCGATCCTGGATATTGGAACGCCGCCCTCGTCCCGGGCATGATTTCGCTGGCCCGCCTCGCGGCCCAGCACCAGGATCTGATCCCCGCCGTGGCGATCGACCTCGAGCGCGAGCCGTCGTCCACTCAGCCGGCCGCGACGATCTGTGAAGCGGACTTCGACGCCGGCATCGACGCCATGGTGAAGGATTCCGCGGTGACCGCGGGACAGGCCGCGGATCTGAAGAAGGTCGCCCCCCAGGATCGCTACGACGTACTGCTGAACGAGGGGCTGGTCGACGACCTCTTCGAGGCCCTCGAACGCGTCACCGCCACCCGTGCGTCGGACTTGAGGAACCGCCTCCTGCGGATTCGCCCGGGCCTGATGCTGGCAGTGCGGGCCGCGGCGCCCCCGCAGGACTGGTTCGGGCGGGGGCTCCTGCGCGGGTGGTCGACTCCGGCGGCGCCGGTCATCCTGCTCACCCGTGACCCCTCGTCGCGGCAGACCAACCGCCGTTACCGGGGGCGGGGAATCAACGTGCTGACAGCCTTCCAATTGGTCCCCCAGGGCATCGCACCGGCCGCGTGGGCAGGCCTCCGGCCCCTGGCGTTCCGGGAGAACGACGGGTTCTGGCTCGACGCGCGCCGGTCCGGCTTTTCGCCCGGAAACGACAGTACTTGGCGCCTCGTACGACGCTTGGTGCCTGAGAAATAAGGGAGTTGTCGCTTCCCGCCTTGCCGGGGGGCGCTTGAGATCGGTACCTTCTCCTGGGACGGGGAATTGGTGGGGCGCGATGGTCGCGGGTCGCTGCAGGGTCGGGCGATCCCGAGGAAAGTCCGAGCTCCATAGGGCTGACTGCCAGGTAACGCCTGGGCGCCGTGAGGCGACGGAAAGGGCCACAGAAAACAGACCGCCCTAATCCAAGGGCAAGGGTGAAAAGGTGGGGTAAGAGCCCACCGCGCGGCCGGCAACGGTCGTGGCAGGGTAACCCCCAGTCGGAGCAAGGCCAAATAAGCAGCGAGATCCGAGCCCGGATCGCTCGAGCTGCGGGTAGGCCGCACGAGGTGGCTGGCGACAGCCATCCCAGAGAGATGACCATCTGACCGCCGTAAGGCGGCCAAACAGAACTCGGCTTATGGCCCCACCAACCCCCGTTCCTCTCAAGCCGTATCCCCCGCAATGGGAGTCGGTCGCCGACTTGCGGGTGTTCCGTACGACCAGTGAGGAGTGGCAGAAGCTCATCGCCTGGCGCGCAGACATGCGGCGCCGGGGGTGGAGTCTGTTGCGGGTATCGTCCGAGGGGGAGGAGATGGTGGCAGTGTTCGGCCGGACCAAAACCGACCGCTCCGGGGCTACAACGTGATGCGCAAGTCACTGGTCCTGGCTGCCGGAGCCGTCGTCGCCTGCGGGGGCACCATCGCCCCGACTTCCACCGCCGGCGGCCCTCCCATTCCCGCGTCAGCCACCCCCAACATCCCACAGTCCGCGCCCCTCAGGTATTCCCCGGGGGTCACGAAGTACCTCATCACCCAGCGCCACCACGTCGACCAGCAGCTGCCGACCGGTGATCAGGTGCAGGAGATCGCACTCCGCACGTACGTCACCGCCGTCATCATCGGTCCCGCCGACGTTCGCGGGTACGCCGTCTCGCTCACCATCGATTCTATCCTGGCGGACTCGACCACCGTCCTGCCGCCGACCGTCGACCTGCAGTCGGCCCGGGGGCTGCGGTACGATGGCCGCCTCTCTCCGTTGGGGCAGTTGATCGACCCGCGTCCGTCGGACGCCTCCATTGCCAGGAACCTGGCGCAGCT
>Ga0079221_10000655_pt1 | contig 10074 bp, 10 predicted proteins | sample GAAS200_FD_75069 | JGI IMG/M metagenome (GOLD analysis project Ga0079221, IMG submission 75069) | Agricultural soil microbial communities from Georgia to study Nitrogen management - GA AS200 | ecosystem: Environmental > Terrestrial > Soil > Agricultural land | place: USA: Georgia | collected... | reverse complement strand
TGGAAGCTACCAGCTTTCAGGCGCGCCCGGGCGAAATCGTGGCCATTCTCGGCCCCAACGCCAGCGGAAAATCCACGCTCCTTCAATTGATTGCCGGAGTGCTAAGCCCGCTTTCCGGCCGCATTCTTCTCAACGGCTTCGTCATCCATTCGCTGAGCCCGCGCACTCGCGCGCAGCGCATCGCCATGGTTCAGCAGGAAAGCCGCCTGCTCTTTCCCGCGCGTGTCTGGGAATTTGTTTTACAAGGCCGCCACGCCCATGGCCGCTCCCTGCGCTTCGAGTCTTCCGACGACGTGCAAGTTGTCCAGGACGCTCTCATGCATGTGGGCGCCGCCGATCTCAGCGACCGCTTAATGGATCAAATCTCTGGGGGCGAAAAACAGCGCATCATACTCGCTCGCGCCCTAGCGCAGCAGCCCCTGCTCTTGTTGCTCGACGAGCCTACCCTGCATCTCGACATCGCCGCCCAGGTCGGACTTCTCGACGCGCTGCGCCGCCTTTCCGCGCGTTATCGCTACACCGTGATTGTCGTCACCCACGAATTGAATCTCGCCGCCGAATATGCGGATCAGATTCTCTTGATGCAGAGCGGCCGCTGCCTGCGCGTTGGCCCTCCCGCCGCTATCTACCAGCGCGAACTTCTCGAACAGGTTTTCCAGATTCCGCTACGCGTGGAGATGCGTGGCCATGGGAGGCCTCGCGTCACGATTTTGTCCGACTCTGAATGACTGGAAGTTTTTCTCGTCAACCCCAACCCTGCGGCGCAGTTCCGCAGACCACATTCACCGCAGACTTCGTGCTCGGGAAGACGGTTCGTTGGTTCCGACCTCGTCGGAGCCGCGAAAACAAGCCGTCGCCGCCGCGCGACTGTAAGGCGGAAGGCACCCACACAAGTGGGGCTTAAAAATGTTCGCCGGCCACTGTGGCGCAGCGCTCTTCGAAATCAAAAAGGGCGTCGCTGCGGGAAGGCTGCGAACCATCCACACCGCCAAGCCAGGAGACCGGCGAAGTCTGCAGCCTGCGCGTTCTTCTTAAGCGCAGGACAACCTTCAAACTCCCGCGCGTGAGGGAGTGGAGGACAACATGAAAACTCTTTTCCGTTCTGCTTTTCTGAGTCTCGCAGTTCTCATTCTTTCCATTTCCTTGCAGGCTCAAAGCAATTCACAGCTCGCTCATCTTTCCGGCACGCTCACCGATTCGAGCGGCGGCGCTGTCGCCGACGTTCAGATACAAGCGAAAGCAGAGAGCTCGCCGAATTCCCAATCGCCAAATTCTCGGGCATGGTCGGCCAAATCCTCTCCCAATGGCGAATATTCCCTGGACTTGCCCGCGGGCCGCTACCGGGTGCAATTCACTCGTTCGTCTTTCACGCATCGCGAGCTGACCGTCAACCTTGCTCCCGGTGAATCCTACACCTTCAATCTCCGCCTCGACCTCGAACCTCTCTCCTCCAACGTCGTCGTCACCGCCAATACCCGGCCGACTGAGCTTTCCCAAACTCCAGCTCCCGTTGACATCATCGGGCGAAACGAAATCGATCAGCGTCAGGCCGTCCTGCTTCCGGATCTTCTCTCCACGCAAACCGGCATTAGTCTCGCCCGCACCGGGCCGGTTGGCGGACTCACCACCATCTTTATCGACGGGGGCAACTCCTCTTTCACCAAAGTGCTCATCGACGGCACTCCCGTAAACATCCCCGGCGGCGACTTCGACTTCTCTAATGTCACGCTCGACAACATCGACAAAGTCGAAGTCGTTCACGGCGCGGAAAGCGCGCTCTACGGTACCGATGCCATGTCCGGCGTCGTCCAGATCGTCAGTCATCGCGGCACGACGCGGGTTCCTGAAATCAATCTCTTCACCGAAGGCGGCAGTTTTTCTTCCGCGCGCGGCGGCGCCCAATTTAGCGGTCTCCTGGGCAAATTGGATTACTCCGCCGCTGGCTCCTACTTCCACACCGACGGCCAGGGAGTCAACGACGCCGACTTTAACCGCGGCTTCGCCGGAAACATCGGCTTCAGCTTCTCCGACACAAACCAGGTTCGCTTGACCGTTCGCAGCAACTCCAGTTTCGCCGGATCTCCTGGCCAAACTCTGCTCGGCCCGGCGTTTTCCGATCCCACCGCCTTCTACGATCTTCAGCAGCTTTCCTCGAACCTCACCTGGAACTTCCAAACCGGCAAACATTGGAGCCATCATTTCTCTGTCGCCGAATCCCGCTACTACAGCATTAGCGGCTTCCCGCCGTTCGGGAATTTCCCCAATCAATCCAATCGCGCCGGAGGCCTCGCGCAATCCACTTACTCTTTTCGAAGCGGGGCAGTCACCGGAGGCTATCAATACGAAGCGGAAAACGTCGCCGCCGTTCATGCTCACCGCAACAACCAGGCTGGCTTCCTCGACGCCCGCTGGTCTCCCGTTCCGCGCCTCACCTTCAGCGGAGGCGGGCGTGCCGAAGCCAACGCAAGTTTTGGCACACGCGTGGTGCCCCGTCTCGGTGCCGTGTACGCTCTGCGCTACGCCAAGGGTTTTTTGGGAGACACGCGCTTGCGCGTTGCTTATAGTCAGGGAATCGAGGAACCTACAGCACTCGAGTCCTTTGATCCCGACCCGTGCAGCCTGGGAAACCCGAACCTCCGCCCGCAGCGTAGCCGTACCGTCAACGTTGGCCTCGACCAGTACTTCGATTCGGACCGCCTTCGCGTTTCCGCCTCTTACTTCGCCAACGAGTTTCGGGATCTCATCATCCCAGTCCCCGGCTCGCAGTCCGCCTGCCCGTTCGGCAGCATCATCTTCGCCAACACCGACCGCGCGCGCGCGCGTGGCGTCAACCTTAGCAGTACCGCCCACGTTACGCGCTGGCTGTCGCTGAACGGCAACTATTCCAACGACGACACGCGCGTCTTGCAAACTTCTACTCCCTCGGGTTTTCCGGGACCCGGCGATCATCTCCTTCGCCGGCCCGTGAACTCCGGCAACATCTGGCTGACTGCCGCTTACCGCCGTTTCCAGTTCAACATCAACACCTACATTACCGGAGCCCGCACGGATAGCGACTTCGACAGTGCGTTTGTCGGAGGCCAGTGCGTTATCGGGAGCGGCCCCTGCGTGACACGCAATCCGGGCTACGCGCGTTTCGACGTCGCCACCAGCTACGATCTTCCCCGCGGCGTTTCTTTTTACGGACGCGTGACCAACCTCCTCGACAAGCAGTATCAGGAGACTATCGGCTTTCCCACCCTGGGCCGCGACTATCGCCTCGGCCTCAACTACCGCTTCTCCGGCAGGAACTGAAAAGCGATGTCCAGCCCTGCGCAGCAACGTTCCATCGGAGCCCATTTCTCACCTCTGGTAGGGGCGCAGCACTGCTGCGCCCTATCTGGGCCTGATCAAATGGTCTTGGAGCAGCCGTGCGAACCCAAGCCCGCAACCACGATCATTGATCCGATTTCCTTACTTAAAACTTACAACTTATAACTGCGAACTCTTTATGCCCACACCCGAACCCATCCTCTTCTGCTGGAGCGGCGGCAAAGACAGCGCCATGGCGCTGCACACGCTGCTCCAGCAGCAACAATTTCGCGCGACCGCGCTCCTCACCACCGTCACCGAAGGCTACGACCGCATCAGTATGCACGGCGTCCGCCGCGAGCTCCTGCTTCAGCAAGCGGAATCCATCGGCCTGCCGTTGCACGAAGTCCGCATCCCTCCGCAGTGCGTCAATCCTGTCTACGAAGCGCGCATGGAGCATGCCTTGCGCATCTTCTATGATCAGGGCGTTCGCAAAGTCGCGTTTGGCGACATCTTCCTCGAAGACCTCCGCGCCTGGCGCGAAAACAATCTCGCGCGCATCGGCATGACCGCCCTCTTTCCCATCTGGAAGCGCGACACGCGCGAGCTCATCCGCTTTTTCCACGAACAACGTTTCCGCGCCATCGCCGCCTGCATCGATCCCAAAGTTCTCGCTCCCAGTTTCGTCGGCCGCGAACTCGACGATTCCTTTTTCCTCGATCTTCCGCCCGGCGCCGATCCCTGCGGCGAAAACGGCGAATTCCACACGTTTGTCTTTGACGGTCCCGTCTTCCGCTGGCCCATTTCTGTTCGAACCGGCGAAATCGTCCATCGCGACGGTTTCGTCTTTTGCGATTTACTTCCCGCTATGAAAGGAGCCGCAAAATGAACGCCGAAATCTGTCAGAAAGAAAATTTGCTGTACCGCTTGTTGCTCGCCCTCGCCATCATTGTCATCGCCGCCGCCCTCCGCATCGCCCCGCATCCCTGGAACTTCACTCCTGTCGGCGCCATGGCCTTATTCTCCGGCGCAATCATAAAAGACCGACGCCTCGCCTTCGCGTTTCCCCTGCTCGCGCTGTTTGCAGGCGACCTGTTCGTCGGTTTTTACAAGCCCGGCTTAATGATCTTGGTCTATGCCAGCTTCCTACTCAGCGTCCTTATCGGCCGCGTGGTGCACGGCCGCCGCACCGTTCTGCGCATCGGCGCCGGTACGCTTCTCGGCTCCATTCAATTTTTCCTAATCACCAATTTCGCCGCCTGGTGGCTCCTGAACTCCTATCCGAAAACGACTGCCGGTTTGGCCGCCTGCTATCTCGCGGGTCTTTCGCTCTTTTGGAACACGCTCGTTGGCGATGCCTTCTACTGCGCCGTGTTCTTCGGTGCCTTTGCCCTGGCCGAGCGCGTCGTCCCGATTCTTCGCGAACCGGCGCGGGCCACCATCCGGTGAGGTCCCTATGCCCGAACCTTTTCAACCCAGAGTCGGCGTCGGCGTTCTCCTCACCGACAATCACGGCCGCGTGCTCCTCACGCTCCGCAAACGGCCTCCCGAAGCCGGCTGCTGGAGCATCGTCGGCGGCAAAGTGGACTTTCTCGAAACTCTTGAGCAGTGCGCCATCCGCGAAGCTCGCGAAGAAGTCGGCGTGGAAATCTCTCTTCGCTCCTTGCTTTGCGTCACCGATCACTGCCTCCCGGGCGAAAACCAGCACTGGGTCTCTCCAGCCTACTTGGGCCAAATCCTCTCCGGCGAAGCCACTAACTGCGAGCCAGCCAAAACGCGCGAGGTTCGCTGGTTCAATCTCGATCAGTTGCCTTCCAATCTCACCATGACCGCCAGCAACGCCATCAAGGCATACGCGCACCAAGCTTTCGGCCGCTCCGAGCATGCGGTGTAGGGGCGGGGCTTGTTTATCCTGAGCGTAGCCGAAGGACCCCGCCCGCCGATGCTATAATTCTCGTTTCGCTATGGCCAAAACCGCTCCAGACACCATGTCCATCGCCCCCGAAATCCTCGCGAAATACGAGCCCGTCATCGGCCTCGAAGTCCACGTCCAACTTCTCACCAAAACCAAAATCTTCTGCGGCTGCTCGACTCGCTTTGGCGATCCACCGAATACCAACGTCTGCCCCGTGTGCCTCGGGCTTCCAGGCACTCTTCCGGTTCTCAACAGGCGCGCCGTCGAAATGGCCATGCGCGCCTCGCTCGCCCTGAACTGCATCGTCCACGAGCATTCGCGTTTCGCCCGCAAAAACTATTTCTACCCCGACCTCCCCAAGGGCTACCAAATCTCGCAATACGAATTGCCCCTCGCCACCAACGGCTTTCTCGACATCGAAGTTGGAGGCGCAACAAAGCGCATCGGCATCACCCGCCTCCATCTCGAGGAAGACGCCGCAAAAAACCTTCACGAAGGCTTTTCGCAATCCGCCACCAAGGCCTACATTGATTACAACCGCTGCGGCACCCCGCTCGCCGAAATCGTCTCCGAGCCGGACATCCGCTCTTCCGAAGAGGCCTACGCCTATCTCACCGCGCTCCGCCAAATCATGCTTTACACCGGCGTCAGCGACGTCAACATGGAAGAAGGCTCGCTTCGCTGCGACGCCAACGTCAGCGTCCGCCTTCGCGGCTCCAAAGAATTCGGCACCAAGGTCGAAGTCAAAAACCTCAATTCCTTCCGCTTCCTGCAAAAAGCTCTCGAATACGAAATCGAGCGCCACATCGGCGTCCTCGAATCCGGTGGCCGCCTCATTCAGGAAACGCGCCTCTGGAATCAAGCCGAGAGCCACACCGTTGGAATGCGCTCCAAGGAAAAAGCCCACGACTACCGCTATTTCCCCGAGCCAGACCTTCTCCCCGTCCACATCAGCGAAGCCTGGCGCGCCGAAGTTCTTCGCTCACTCCCCGAACTCCCCAATGCCAAGCATACCCGTTTCGTCGCGTCCTACGGCATCACGCCCTACGACGCCGAAGTCCTCACCACAACAAAAGCGCTCGCCGATTATTTCGAATCCGTTGTGAAAGCCGGCGCTCCCGGCAAAGCCGCCGCCAACTGGATGCAAACCGAACTTCTCCGCCGCCTCAACGACTCCGGCAAGGAAATCGAATTGAGCCCCGTCAGCGCAAAATCCCTCGCTGAACTAGTCGGCCTCGTCGAGTCCGGCAAGATCACCGCTGCCGTCGGCAAAAAAGTCTTCGCCACCATGTTCGAATCCGGCCGTTCCGCCGCTGACATCGTCGCCGCCGAAGGCCTCGGCGCCAAAGTCACCGATTCCGCCATCGAAGCCGCGGTCCACGACGTCATCGCTAAAAACCCCGACAACGTCGCCAAATACAAATCCGGCAACGAAGGCGTCTTCAAATTTTTCGTCGGCCAGGTCATGCGCGCCACCCGCGGCCAGGCCAACCCCCAATCCGTCAACGACATCCTCCGCAAGGTTCTTTCGGAGACGAGTTGAGCGTTCGCTTGGTATGCGAGCAGAAATCAGAACCATCGTCTCGTTCAAGAGCACGGCTTTTAATAGCGCCGAGCCAAGGAGCGATTTCATCAACGCCTGCTGTTTCGGAGATGACCTGGCGAAATGGCTGATTCGTCAGTTGCGCGACAGAGGCGTGGATGCCGGCTCCGAGCTTGGCCAGGAAGACTTCGGCTGGTATTTCAACTTTCAAGTCGCGGGCATGCCCCACACATTTCTGATCGGTTACTCTCCAAGCCTTGTTGAGGGCGGCGAGGGGACTTGGATTGGATGGATCGAGCGATATCGGGGTCTCCTTGGCTCCCTGTTCGGAGGACGCACCCGCGGAATCCATCCCGCAGCGCCGCAGACACTGCACTCGATCCTTTCTTCCTCGCCAAAAATTGAAGATGTTCGATGGCACTTTCGCCGTGACTTCGACAAAGGCCGCGAAAAAGTCGGAGCATCTGCGCCCTGACCATTTTCTGCTAAACTCTCAAACTACTCATTTCCATGCTCAAGCCCGGCGACAAAGCCCCCGCGTTCCGCCTGCAATCCGACGAAGACAAAACCGTCGCCCTCAAGGATTTCAAGGGCAAGCGCGTCCTGCTTTTCTTCTTCCCCAAAGCCAACACCACCGGTTGAATCATCGAGGCGTCCGAGTTTCGCGACGCAAAAAAGCAGTTCGACAAGCTCAAAGTGGCCATCCTCGGCGCGAGCGCCGACTCCGTCAAAGCGCAAGCCTTGTTCAAGGCAAAGTTCAAATTCAATTTCCCCTTGCTCAGTGATCCCGACCACAAAACCATCGAAGCCTACGGCGCCTGGCAGCAAAAGCAGTTCATGGGACGCAAATTCATGGGAATCGTCCGCAGCTCGTTCCTCATCGGCAAAAACGGCAAAATCGAAGCCGTCTGGCCCGCCGTCAAAGCCAAAGGCCACGCCGCCGAAGTCCTCCACCACCTCGCGGGCGCCTAGCTCAAAAGCTTTGTGGGGACTCGCTTTACCCCGTCCCCGCTGTGCTTCATTAATCTTCAACTTCGCGCCGAATCCGAAACGCCGGAGGCGTGCCACAATTTAGCCCAACGCGTAAGCGTTGGGCCGCCAGGCAAAACAATACCGAGCGCCGTAGGCGCGCCACTCCCGCCTCCAATTTGCCCCCGTCTCTCGTACAGGTGTTTTTTTGGAATCCCTGTCCCTCCGAACGGTTTCAACCCTGCGCTTTCCCCCTCAAAATGGTGTTCAAGGCTCGGCGTGTCCCCGAGCCGAGGAGGGGGCGATGTCTCGCACACGTTCATTGATTCTGCTCGCAGGCTCTTTTCTCTTGGCTTCGTCCGCTTGGGCGGACGACCTCGGCTTCGTTGACTGCGCCGCTCATCCCGAGAGCACGCAAGTTTTCGCCAAGCCGCGGCAGACGCCGGACTCTGTCGCTACCGTTGCGTGCGGCGAGCGCTTCACCATCCTGCTCAACGGCTTTATTTTTTCGCGCGTCCAGACCAAGGACGGCAAAATCGGCTACCTCTACTCCAGCGTGATCACTGTGGATCACGGACAAGCGGGCCCCGCGCAATCTGCTGCCGGGCGCTCGCCTGCCGCACCGGCGCCGGCCGCTCCCGCGGCTAACGCCCACCCAGCTATTGCGAACGCCTCTACCGTCAACCCTGCTTACTCGCAGCCTACTTCGTCCGCGCAAGCAGCCTCCATGCCGGTAACCACGTCCCTCCCGCAGGAAAAGCCTGCCGCACAAACGGGCCCCCTTTTCCCAACGCCGCCCATGCCCGCTGTGACTGCTGCGGACGTAAAATATTCTTCCACCACGCAATCCGCTCCCGCAGCATCTTCTGCGCCAGCGCCCGCACCTTCCGCGGCGAGCGTCCAGGCTGCTCCTGTTGCCTCGCAGCCCCCTGCTCCTGCACCAGCACCAGTGGATTCTCAAGCTGCAGCGAAACCGGCTCCTGCTCCGGCAACTCCGTCGGCTTCGGCTTCCGCTTCCGTAACTCCGGCAGCCAGCGCACAGCCTTCAGCTCCTGCGCCTTCGCAGCCTTCTGCGCCCGCACCCGCGCCCGCTCCAGCCGCTGCTGAGCCTCAGCCTTCGGCCCCATCCATGCCTTCGCAGGGCTCCGCTCCTGCGCAGCCCGGACCATTGTTCCCCACGCCGCCTCCGCCAGCTCCAGCGCCGCCAGCTTCGAGCACCCCCGACGTGGCCCCTGCTCCTGCGCCTGCAGCAGCGGAGCCCGCTCCCGCTTCGCAGCCGCAACCTGAAGCTGCTCAACCTCAACCCGCGCCTGTGCCCGTTCGCAGCGCCAGAGTGCGCGAGAGCTGGGAAGCTCCCGTGGCCGGCGCTCACCAAAGCTTCCTGATGGAACTCTATGGCGGCTACGCCTTCGCCCGCTTCGTCAACGCTGGAACCTCCGCGAACCTCAGCGGCGGCATGGGCTCCTTCGGCTGGAACTTTAGGCCCTGGCTCCAGATCATCGGCGACAGCAGCTACAACTTCGCCACCACCAGCGGGGCCAAATCCGTGCTCTACGGCAACCATTTCGGCGCTCGATACTACTATCACAGCAGCCGCTTTGGCATGGGCCGCCGCGGCCTCACTCCCTTTGTGGAAGCGATGGTTGGCGGCTCGCGCATCGACACCACCGTCAGCGGCCCCGGCGGATACAAAACTTCCGTCAACTGCATTTCCTACAAAGCAGGAGGCGGCATCGACTTCCACTTCTCGTCGCACTGGGAAGTTCGCCTGATCAACGTGGACTACTACCGCACCACTTTCGGCGCCAACGGCTACTCCGCCGCCCAGAACAATTACTGGGCCTCCGCCGGCGTCGTCCTCCGCCTCTTCGGCGCCCGCTCCGAGTAACTGACTATCCGACGAGGATAGTCATCCTGAGCGAGTCTGCGAGGTCAAAGGATCTCTCTTCTCTTTTTGTTTCTTGCTTTCTGCCTTTTGCTTTGGCGGATTGTCATCCAGCATGCCCCCTTCCGGAGGAGAGCGTAGCCGACCGAAGGTTCCCACTCTTGTCGGAAAGGACCCAAACAGTTCAAATCGGAGCACTAGTACCGGGAGGTGGCGCGAATTTATTTTGCGCCCCCTAAGTCGTTGCAGGATTTACGTTTATTAGGGAAATGCCGCCGACGCGCGTCCGATTGTCCGCGTCCGCGAAAGGCGGACGCAAAGGGCTCGCAATGCCTGCCTAAGCCTTTGTTCGTGAAGCACTTATCATTTTCTTAAACTTTTCCTAGGGATGCCCTGGCACATCGTATCCCCCTGAGTCGTTGAGGTAGTAATCCAGGAACACGGGTGGAAGCAAGCAGAGTTGGAGCGGCG
>Ga0079221_10000654_pt1 | contig 10078 bp, 4 predicted proteins | sample GAAS200_FD_75069 | JGI IMG/M metagenome (GOLD analysis project Ga0079221, IMG submission 75069) | Agricultural soil microbial communities from Georgia to study Nitrogen management - GA AS200 | ecosystem: Environmental > Terrestrial > Soil > Agricultural land | place: USA: Georgia | collected... | reverse complement strand
GCCCAGACCGTGTCGGGTACCCGCGAGGCTGTGGTCGAATCGATTGGGCTTTTCAATGCGGCTGGCGAACCGGTCGAATTCGTGAATGTCGGCGAACCGGTGGAACTGCGCGTCAAAGCCTCCGTCCATGGCGATATTCCGCGGCTGGTATTCGGCTACATGATCAAGGATCGCCTGGGCCAGCCCGTGTTCGGCACCAACACGCACCATACCGGTCAGGCGCTGGAACATGTGCGGAATGGTCAGACGGTGGAGTACCGCATCGCCTTCCCGATGAATTTCGGGCCCGGCAGTTACTCGGTTTCAACCGCGCTGTGCAGCACCGAGACCCACTTGGTCAACAATTACGAATGGCGTGACTTGGCCCTGGTATTTACCGTGGCCAACCAGAATCGCGATCCCTTCGTCGGCAGCGCGTGGGTGCCGCCTCGCATCGAGGTATTGAGGCTGTGACGAATTGGCTGCAACGGCTCGGCGGGTTGCGCTGGCGGTTGCGCAACCGGATTACCGGTACGGCTCTCAGGAATTCGGAGCGGTCGCGCCGCGATCTGCTGGACGAGATCTATTACCTGCGTGATGTTGCGGGTGAGCGCGGACAGCGGATCGCTGCGTTGCAGGCGCGGGTGGATACCTTGCAAGCCGAGCTGGCGGCGTGCGCCGGGTCCGTGCGCTTGGTTTCCGCGAAGCCTTCGCACGAGGATGACATTACGTCATCCGAAGATTTGTCCGATGAGTGTCGCGACGCCGCGCCCTGCCTGTTTGTCGACGTCACGGAACTTGCGATCAAGGGCGGACAAACTGGCATCCAGAGGGTAGTGAGAGAGATCTTGCGCGCATTGCTGGCCGGCCCGCCTGACGGGTATCGTGTCGAGGCGATATGTGCCACGTCAGGGCGGTCATATCGATATGCCCGCACGTTTGCGCGCGGGCTGTGTCCCGACTTGGCCCCGAACGGGCCAGACGCTCCCATTAGCACCCAAAAAGGAGATGTGTTCCTGGGATTGGACCATTCGATGGGAGCAACGGTGGAGCGGGCTGCAGCCATGGAGGCCATGCGACAACAGGGCGTCCGATTGTGGTTCGTTTGCAACGATTGCCTTCCGCTGTCACATCCGGAGTGGTTTCCGCCCGAGGTGAACGCGACATTCAAGGCTTGGCTCGGAACCATCGTGCAGGTTGCTGATGGTATTGCGTGCATTTCGCGCACAACCGAGGACGAATTGAGGCGTCGGATGGATGTATTGCAACCGGTTCGGCAGCGGCCGCTTCGGCTCGGGCATTTCCATCTTGGTGCCGACATGCCGACGGATTTCGCCGTGGCTAAAGCTGACATTGCGCCGGACCAGGCTGCGACGTTGGACGGTTTGCGCACGATTCCTTCGTTTCTGACCGTAGGCACGCTGGAACCGCGCAAAGGATACGCGCAGGGGCTGGAGGCTTTCGAGCTTTTGTGGGAACGGGGCGAAGACGTTGCTTGGGTGATCGTCGGGTTGCCAGGATGGATGACCGAGATCGTTCAGAGACGCATTCGACACCACGACGAATTCGGTCGGCGCCTGTTGTGGTTTATCGGTGCGAACGACCCATGGCTCGAGAAATTGTATGCAACGTGCACGGCGTTGCTGGCGCCCTCTGAAGGCGAAGGTTTCGGCCTGCCCTTGATCGAGGCTGCGCGGCATAGTCTGCCCATATTGTGTCGTGACTTGCCGGTGTTCCGGGAAGTGGCTGGCGAACACGCAATGTATTTCAGCGGGCTCGATGCCGAATCGCTGGCGAGCGCCATCAGCACATGGCTGGATGCGTGGCGCAGCGATGCGGTTCCCACGACGCAAGGCATGCATTGGATTACCTGGGCCGAATCGGCCCGGCAACTCATGGGCGTGGTGCTAGGGGAAGCGACAGCGGCGGAGCCGCGACAGTCGTCCTGAACGGTTTGCTGTTAGCTTAGGCCCTGCCGTAAACGTCTTCCAGCCGCACGATGTCATCCTCGCCGAGATAGCTGCCGGACTGCACCTCGATCAATTCAAGCGGTACCTTGCCGGGATTACGCAGGCGGTGCACGGCGCCCAGCGGCAGGAACGTGCTCTCGTTCTCTGCCACCAGAAACACCTCGTCGTTGCGGGTGACTTCGGCGGTGCCCGACACGATTACCCAATGCTCGGCGCGATGATGGTGCTTCTGCAGGCTCAGCGCGGCGCCGGGTTTCACCGTGATGCGCTTGACCTGGAAGCGATCTCCCATGTCGATGGAATCGTAGCTGCCCCATGGGCGGTACACCTTGCGGTGGAACATGTGTTCCTGGCGGCCATCGGCCTTGATCTTCTCGACCAGCTTCTTGACATCCTGCACGCGCGCGCGAGGCGCCACCAGCACTGCGTCCGGCGTGTCCACGATCACGATATCCTCGAGCCCGAGCGCCGCGACCAGCCGCCGCTCCGTGCCGCGCACGAAACAGTTGCGGCTGTCGATGGCAATTACGTCGCCTTCCAGTCGGTTGCCTTCCGCGTCTCGTTGCGATGCCGCCCACAGCGCATCCCACGAGCCGATGTCGCTCCATGCGCAGCTCACCGGGACCACCGCGGCTCGCGAAGTCTTCTCCATTACAGCGTAATCGATGGAGTTCTCGGGCGAAGCTGCAAACGCATCCTTGTCTATGCGCACGAAGTCCAGGTCAGCCTTGGCGGCCTCGAACGCGGCCTTGCTGGCCGCGTGCATCTTTGGCGCGTGCTGTTGCAGCTCTTCGAGAAAGCGCGACGCCTTGAACAGGAACATCCCCGAATTCCACTCGTAGTTGCCGGCACTGACGTACTGCCTTGCCTTGGAGGTGTCCGGCTTTTCCACGAAGCGCTCGACGCGGAAGCCTGCGCCACCGACAGCCTCGGCCCGCTTGATGTATCCGAAACCGGTCTCGGGCGCTTCGGGCCGAATGCCGAAGGTGACCAGCCAGCCCTCATCAGCCAGCGGCAAAGCCTTGCCAACCGCATCGGCAAAGCTGGATGTGTCGCCGATCAGATGATCTGCGGGCAGTACCAATAGCGTTGCATCCTTATTCTCCGCCAATCCCTGCCATGCGGCGAGCGCAATCGCGGGAGCGGTATTACGGGGCATCGGCTCCAACAGGATGGATGCACCGTCAACCTTCAGCTCACGCAACTGCTCGGCGACCAGAAAACGGTGAGCCTCGCTGCACACCACGATCGGGGCCTGGATATCGGCCAGCGCGTGGGTGCGCGCGACGGTTTGCTGGAACAGCGTGGAAGCGCCGCTCAAGGCCAGAAACTGCTTGGGCAGGTTCTTGCGCGAAAGCGGCCACAGGCGCGTGCCGCTGCCACCGCTAAGGATGACTGGGATGAGCATGGCGCGATCCATTCTTGAGAGGGCCGCCAATGTAACACTGTCGACGCCATCCGTCGTCGCCGCCACGCCGATAGTGCAAGTCGAAAAGCGTCACAAAACTCCAGATTTCGTGCGACATCGCCGGCCGGTGCGCAGCGGCGTCAGCCGTGCAGTGGGCGCCATACACGGAGATCGTAGCCATGATGGAATTCTGGGATAATTCAACCTGGATTATTCCTGTGGTTCGTTTATGCCCGAGCTGCCGTTCGTTACCTACGCACAGAACTGCGAAGACGTTCTTCTCTGGCGTGCATTGAAGCACGTCGAGAAGGGTTTTTACATCGACGTGGGTGCGCAGGATCCCATCAACGACTCGGTCACGAAAGCGTTCTACGAGCGCGGTTGGCACGGCATCAACATCGAGCCGGTGGAACGTTGGTACCAACGCCTGGTGCTGGATCGTCCGCACGATGTCAACCTGCGTGTCGCGGTTTCGAGCAGCCCTGGCACGGTGAAGTTGTTCGAGGTCCAGGAATCCGGCTTGTCCACTGTGGAAGAGGATTTGGCACGCCGCCACGCAGCCAGCGGGTTTGTGCTGCGCGAGCAGATTGTTGATTGCATGACCTTGGACAAGATCTGTGCGGACCATGGCGTGGGGACCGTGCATTTCCTCAAAATCGACTGTGAAGGTGCCGAAAAAGCGACGCTGGAGGGTATTTCACTTACCGATGTGCGACCGTGGATCATCCTGCTGGAGGCGACGGAGCCAAACAGCACCGTACCAACCTGGAAAGCATGGGAACACCTACTGACAGGGCGTGGATATACCTACGTGTTTTTTGATGGACTGAATCGGTATTACCTCGCTGTCGAGCACGAGGATCTGGCTTCGGCATTCACGGCTCCTGCGAATATTCTTGATGGTGCGAGGCGCATTGTCGAAGTCAATGCGGAGCGTCGGATCGATCAGCTTCGGACGACCATCGATGAACTGAGTGGCGCGGCAACCAATGCGGCGCTGCGGGCCGAACGCGATGGGCTGCTGGCCGAACGCGACAGGCTGGCGGCCGAACGCGATGGGCTGGTGACCGAGCGCGATGGACTGGCGGCTGAGCGCGATAGGCTGGCGGCTGAGCGCGATGGACTGGCGGCTGAGCGCGATGGACTGGCGGCTGAGCGCGGCGCGCTGGTGGTTGAGCGTGACAGGCTGACATCGGAGCGCAACAACACCCAAGCTCATCTGTCCGCACTCCTGAGGAGTCACTCGTGGCGCGTTACAAGGCCTTTGCGCGCGATATCGCTGTTGTTGCGACGGCTCTTCCGTCATTCATTTCCCGTCGACCGACCCGAACTTCCGACCAGGCAAACCGACATTTCCCGACTCGCGCCGAAAAGTACAATGCCGCGATCGTGGGCTGAAGGCCAACCCATGACATCGGATCAAGTAGTTTCCCTTGTTCGGGAAGAGATTTCGCGACGGTAGCCTTGGAATCGATACGACATCTTGCCGCATGGGATGCCGTGCAAGTTGGCCTAATGCCATGGTACGAGTGGACAGACCTGTCGACTCCTGACCATCGAACCGATACTGCACAGGTACATTGGAGCAGTCGGACGAAGATAAGGCTTGGTACGCGGTGACGTTTCCCTGCAGAGGAGGCGAGCCTCGGCAGCAAGACAACATGTTTTTGGGGAATTATTTGTGCGATTGGTAATTGACCTGCAAGCGTGCCAAACCGATTCTCGGGATCGCGGTATAGGTCGTTATGCAATGAACTTGACCTGTGCGATCGCCACAACGCTTGGGCGATCGGATGAGCTGGTCATCGCCATCGACATGGCGGACGCGGACCGCGCGCGTGATCTTCGCGCTGAACTTCGCCGACGGTGCGTGACAGCGACTGTCGTGTGCTACGGCTACCCCGCGAATGAAAATACGGATGCCTCGCCTGCCGCGCGCCAGCTGGCAGGGCAACTGCGGGCAAGGTTTTTTGCAGCGCTCGCTGCGGACGCGGTATTGATATGCAGCTTGTTCGAGACCGGAACCGCGTTCAGCACCGAACTTGATTGGCATGCACTCGAGTCGGTTCCGATGGCGGTTGTCGGCCATGATTTGATACCTCTGCTTTTCCCGATGCGTTATCTTCTGGCAAATAATTTCGATGGAATCCGATATCGATCGCGCTTGAGTGACCTGTCTAAATTTGGCCTGATACTCGCAAATTCCGCGGCTACGCGACGGGATCTGCTTGTGCAAATGGCCCTTTCACCGGGCAAGGTGGTCGTGATAAGCGCTGGTATCGATGACAACCTCGTTGGTCCGTGCGACGCCGCCGATGTGAGCCGATGCTTAGGCGAACTTGGCATCGATTCGCCTTTCGTGCTGATGGTGAGTGCAGGGGACTGGCGTAAGAATACGTTGGGTGCGCTGCACGCGTTTGCCGACTTGCCGGTGCCGCTGCGCGATACCCACCAATTGGTACTGACCCAAGTTGGTGACGACGTGCGCGAGGCATTGGCAACGCAGTTTGCCGATTTGGGCAATCGCGTTCGCGTTCTCGGCAAAGTCGATGACGCGACACTGACCATGCTCTATCACAGGTGCCGGGTATTTTACTTTCCCTCCTTCTACGAAGGCTTCGGCTTTCCGGTGCTGGAGGCCATGGCCCAAGGTGCACCGGTGTTGGCTTCTAATGCCGGATCGCTGCCGGAGGTGGTTCATGACGAGCGGGTCCTGTTTGACCCCGCTTCGCCAGGAGAGGGTTCGGAGTTGCTTCGGCGTGTGCTCACGGATCCACTCTTTCGCGAAGCCATCCGCGAAAGAGCGCGCAAACATGCGCTGACTTTCACTTGGCAGAAGACCGCACAGTTGGCACTGGAATCGCTGCGTGGATTGGCCCAGCGGCAGGCTGCTGCGCCGCACGCCCCGCCTCCCGTGTGGCCGGCAAGCAAGGCCGATATCACCTTGATGGCCGACGCGTGCGTGGTGGCAGGCGGGTCAGGCCTACGCATGCTTGAAAACGGCTTGCGTGCCATCGAGCGGGCCTGCAAGCGACGGGTGTTGGTGGATATCACCGAGATCGTGCGGCTGGATGCTCGAACGGGCATTCAGCGGGTAACGCGTCAATTCTTTGCGGGGTTGTTTGCGGTTGCGCAACAGAGCGGGCATTTTGAGGTGGAGCCCTTTTGCTGGACGGAGCAGGGGATTCGCTACGCACGGAGCTATGCCAGGGAACAGCTCAACGTACCGTGTGAAGGCAAGGATGCGCCAGTCCGTGTCGAGCCATCTGATTTGGTATTCATGCTCGACTCGTCGTGGTGGCAGCCCGAGCGCTTTGATGCATTGCATGCGCGGGTACACGAAGCAGGCGGTGAAGTCGTGTGGATGGTGTACGACCTGATTCCAATCCGGTTTCCCGAAACCTGCGATCCCGGAATGCCTCCCGCATTTACGGCGTGGCTGACGCACGCCGTGCGTTCTGCCGATGGGTTCATATGCATATCAGAAGCTACCCGGCATGACGTGGAAGAATTCATGAACGGCGTTCTCTCTGGCAACGTCCAGCGCCCGTGGACCCGCAGTGTCCACTTGGGCAGCAATCTCGATCCGGCTGCAAAATCCAGTCCGATCGAGAAAGCCACACCGGTTCGCGGTGCGATGGGTAAACGGCCGTATTTCACGGCGCTCGGCACCATCGAACCACGCAAAGACTACCCGACAATTCTTGATGCCTTCGAGCTACTTTGGGCGCGCGGAGTGGACGTGGCACTCGTCATCATCGGCAAGCAGGGCTGGAACGTGGATGCGCTGGTGGAGCGTATCCAGCAGCATCCGGAACATGACCGCCGCTTGTTCTGGCTGCAAGGTGCCGGCGACGGCGACGTGCGTTATTTACTGGAGGGCAGCGCGGCGCTGATCCAGGCCTCGATCTGGGAGGGTTTTGGCTTGCCGCTGGTCGAGGCAGGCAGCTTGGGTGTGCCGCTGATTGTGAGCGACATTGCCGTGTTCCACGAGGTGGCGGGCGATGCGGCGGCCTACTTCCCGACAGGAGATGCAAGGGCGTTGATGGACCAGGTGTACGCATCTTGGAATTACGGTAATCCTGTACGCCGGACGGCCACAACACGGGCACGAACGTGGCGTGAAGCGTCTGCGGAACTTGCAGCCACGCTGATGCAGGCTTCCGTGACCATAGGCGAACAACAGCATGTCTTTCCTCGGGTGTGTCCACGGGATTCCGTGAATCACGCGGATATCGGCGCGCGTGACTCTGGGGTACCACTGCAAGCGGTGGCATCCATCGAGGACCGGGTCCAAGCGTGCAAGGACCCGTGGCGGCACGACTAAGAAGGATCGCGACGTGCGCTGGTCAGCGATGTCCGCGTCCGGCTCGACGCGAGCCGTTATCCCCGTATGGCAACGCATGCGTTCGCGCCGCGCACCGTGCCCGTTCTCAAAGGACTTTCGATGATTATGGTTGAGCAAGTCCTAATCGCGCTGTTCTTTCCGGCCTTCGGAGCACTACTGCTGCAGCTCTGCCGGAGCACCGGCATTCAACTGATTGATGCTGCGGTTTGTGGTTTTGCGGTTACGCTGCTGATTGGCGCGGGCTTTTATGACGCAGGTGCGTTCGAGTTCTACGCGGCATCGATGATGTGCGGACTGCTGGTGCTCGTGTTGCTGTCCGCGTGGCGTGAGCGGCGTGTACCTGATCTTGTTGCGCCTGCGAGAAGCGCTCTTTGGGTAGGGGCGGTGCTTGCGCTGGTAGCCCTCATTGGCCGTATTCCGGTTTCAAACTTCATCTTCGCTATCGGTGATGTCGGGGCCTACGTCAATTCCGCCAACCACCTCGCTGCGTTCGGCACGTCGATCCAGCAGTTCTTTCCCCTCAATCAGATCCTGCTCGGTATCTACGCCTCCATTGGTGGGCCAGCCTTGACGCCCTATGGGGTCCTGCTTGTTAGCCTCGGTAGTGTGTGGCTGGCGGTTAAGTTGGGGCAGATGTATTTCGAGCGGTCAGGGGCGGGGTGGTTAATGGGCAGCCTCGTCGCACTGAACGCGTTGGCAATGTGGTTCGGACGGCTCCCGTATTCCGAATCTCTCATGCTGCTGATTAACCTTGGTTCTCTGTACTACTGGAAGCGCGCCGCAGACGAAGGGAGCTCGGCACGATTACCGTACGTACTGCTCGGTCTGCTCGTCGCTTTGGGGTGCCTTGATCGGGTGACCGGAATTATCTGGATGTTGATTCTGAGTGCCAACTTGGTGTTCCTGTGCGCGCGGCGAAGCGTCCGTGTACGTCCGTTTCTGTTGGCATTCGTAATTGCCGCCCTCGGTTACGTACTGTCCATCCAGATTGCGATGACCTGGGGGCCTGCGTATTACTTCATGCAGGTCAGCCAATATCTGCCGTTCATTCATAACGTGCGTGGAGTCGTCGGGTTCCATGTGGTCTGGGGGGTGGTTGTGGGCGCGGCCAGCGCGATCGCGTATTGGTTGCAGCCGCGCGTACACATTCCGCGGCGACTGGTAGCACTAACCCCCGTATGGACGTTTGCCGGTTTCGTGGGCTGCCTGTTCATTGCGACGGCCGTGTTCGTCCCTGATTGGCATCATTGGCTGGTCATTGACGCGTTCAGGAGTGCTTTATCGGGCAAGCTGCCGCAAGACAGCCACTACCTGGTTACCTATTTCACGGCCTTCGCAATCCCGTTGTTCTTCATCGGGTGGTATTACCTTTTTAGATCGTGCGACCCGTTCAAGGCGGAGGGGTGGGGTGTCTTCTGGTTGTTTTCGATATCGTTCATGGCGTTGTCGTACATACGCCCGACGTACGCCATGTCCCACGACGTGTACATGTACTGGGATCGTTACTTCCTCAGTGACACGTTCGTGGTGTTCACGATAGTTATCGCTGCGGGTGCGGGGTACCTTTACAAGTTCAAATTCACGCGCTGGTTCGCCTACGTGTTCGCGCTGGCTTATCTGGCGCAGGCTGCTACATGGATGGCCCTCAACCATGGGAACCGGTACCTCGACAACGGGTATCGGATGGTGGCTTGGCTGGCTTCCAGCGTGCCAGTGCAAGACAGCGTGGTGTTTCTAGACAACCAGTACCACGCGAGGTGGGTGTTCCCGAACCTGCGGCGTACCTTGCTTGTGCCGCTGGCCCACAGCTACGGTTATCACGTGTATGGAGTCGGCGTCCAAAAAGGGCCCTTCACCCACAGTGCGTTCACGCCTGACGCGCCGCTCGACCAGGCAAAGATCAACCAGGCGCTGGATAGCGGCAAGCAGGTCTATATCGTTTCTGCCTCAGCCTTCGGCCAGTCGCACGAACCACTCGGTGGTAGCATTCCGATGGCACTCGTGGAGCAGCGTGCATTTCTGGTGACGGCGAAGCCCTCTCTACAGGGGAAGTTGTTCGCGGGGGGCAAGACGACTTATCCGATCAGCTTGAAAATTTATCACCTTCCATCCCGTATGATCACGGTGGCGTCGTCGGCGCACAGCGGGTTTTATCCCGATGAAGTGTGGACCAATGGTGATGGCCGTTTGTATGGGCTCGACTTCTGCTTGCCCGGCGAGCTGCACAAGGGGTTCATCAATACGCACGGGTACATGCCTGAAAGCGTCAGACCGGCCACCGTCGAGCTTGCGGTGGATGTCAATGACAAACTTGTGACCGGCCATTGGGTAAGTCGAACGCGGTACGAATTTGTGCTCCCGCCGGAGACCGCG
>Ga0079221_10000651_pt1 | contig 10096 bp, 12 predicted proteins | sample GAAS200_FD_75069 | JGI IMG/M metagenome (GOLD analysis project Ga0079221, IMG submission 75069) | Agricultural soil microbial communities from Georgia to study Nitrogen management - GA AS200 | ecosystem: Environmental > Terrestrial > Soil > Agricultural land | place: USA: Georgia | collected... | reverse complement strand
GACCTGCTGCACACCGGCGCGCACAAGATCAACAACTGCCTGGGCCAGGCCCTGCTGGCCAAGCGCATGGGGAAGCGCCGTATCATCGCCGAAACCGGCGCGGGGCAGCACGGCGTGGCCACGGCGGCCGTGGCGGCGCGCTTCGGCATGGAATGCGTCGTCTATATGGGCACCGAAGACATGGAGCGGCAGCGGCTCAACGTTTCGCGCATGAAATTGATGGGCGCCGAAGTCGTGGGCGTGAATGCGGGCAGCCGCACCCTAAAAGACGCCATCAACGAAGCCATGCGCGATTGGGTGACCAACGTGCGCACCACGCACTACCTGCTCGGGTCGGTCCTCGGCGCGCATCCCTATCCGCTGATGGTCCGCGATTTTCACAAAGTGATCGGCGAGGAAGCGCGGCGGCAGATTCTCGAAGCCGAAAAGCGTCTGCCCGATTTGCTGGTCGCCTGCGTTGGCGGCGGCTCAAATTCCATCGGCCTTTTCCATGCGTTCCTGGGAGATGCCGCCGTGAAGATGCTGGGCGTGGAAGCCGGCGGGCGCGGCCAACAGCTCGGCGAGCACGCCGTGCGGCTCGCCGAAGCCATGGGTTTCACGGGCGCGCGTCCCGGGGTGCTGCAGGGGACCTACACGTACGTCCTACAGACGGCCGAGGGGCAGATCGCCACGACGCATTCCGTTTCCGCCGGCCTGGATTATCCCGCCGTCGGGCCGGAACACGCCCTGCTCGCCGAGCAGCATCGCGCCGAGTACACCGCGGCGAGCGACGCCGCGGCCATAGACGCGGCGCGCACACTCGCGCGCCTCGAGGGCATCATCCCCGCGCTCGAGAGCGCGCATGCCCTTGCGGCGCTGATCGTGCGCGCCCCGCGCATGCGCCGCGATGAGCTGGTCATCTTCAATCTTTCCGGGCGCGGCGATAAAGACATGGAAATCCTCGCGCGTTATCTCTGATGGCCACGAACTCCACCGCGCTTCCGAAAGCGCCCGCTACGACGCGCATCCAGCGCCGATTTGAGGAATTGCGCCGCCGCGGCGAGATGGGTCTGGTCGCCTTCCTCTCGGCCGGCGATCCGTCGCTGGCCGCGACGGAATCGTTTGTGCTCGCGCTCGATGCCGCCGGCGCCGACGTCGTCGAACTCGGCGTGCCCTTCAGCGACCCGGTCGCGGACGGCCCCGCCATCCAGCGCTCGAGCGAGCGCGCCTTGCGCGCCGGCGCGACGCTTTCGGGCGTCCTCGATCTGGTCGCTTCGATTCGCCGCAAAAGCGACGTGCCATTGGTCCTTTTCAGCTACTACAATCCCGTGTTGCAGATGGGCCTGGAACGCTTCGCGCGGCGCGCCGCCGATGTGGGCGCCGATGGCGTCTTGATTACCGACCTCACGGCCGAGGAAGCGGGAGATTACCGTCGCGCTGTGCGCGCGCACGGCCTGGACACAATTTTTCTCGCCGCGCCCACTTCCACCGACGAGCGCCTCGCGCGCATCGCGGAAGTTTCCAGTGGCTTTCTCTACGTGATTTCGCGAACCGGCGTCACCGGCGCGCGCCAATCCTTGCCGGAAGATTTGCCCGCGCTGATTCGCCGTGTGCGCCGAGCCAGCCCGCTGCCTGTCGCCGTGGGCTTCGGCATTTCGCTGCCCGGCCAGGTATCCATCCTGGGCGGGCTTGCCGATGCCGCTGTGGTAGGCTCCGCCCTGGTCCAGGAGATCGAGCAAGCCGCGAATGTGGATGCGGCGCGGGACGCGCTCGCCGCGCGGGTCCGCGCGCTGAAGCACGCCGGCAAGGCCGGCATGAGCCGCCGGGAGCCGGGCGCATGAGCCTAGAAGATTGGCGACGCAAAATCGACGAGATCGATCGCAAGCTGGTCGAGCTGCTGAACGAGCGCTCGCGTTGCGTCCTGGAGATAGGCAAGCTGAAAAAACAGGATGGCTCGCCGCTGTATCAGCCCGATCGCGAACGGCAAGTCTTGGCGGCGGCGGAGCAGGCCAACCGCGGTCCGTTGAGCGAAGCAGCCATCCGGCGCCTTTTCGAGCGCATTCTGGACGAAGCGCGCTCGGTTGAGCGCACGGTGATGCACGACGAAGCCGAGACCGATCGCCGCAAATAGCGGAGCGATCGCATTGGAGACACAGATTGAAACGTAGCGCCGCGGCCTTTAGCGCGGCACTTTCGCGTCAAAAGATACGTGGCAAGCCTTTGTAGCTCAGGTCGCGCGCCGCTACATTTTGTGCGGTGCCCTGAGTCTTTAGTCGCGATCAAGCAATCGGGCAGGGAGCATCGATGGTTGTGGTCATGCAGGCCGGAGCGACCGAGGAGCAGATCCAGAATGTCATTGACCACCTTGTGTCGCTGGGCTTCGACATCCATCGCTCGACGGGAGTTTCGCAGACGGTGCTCGGGGCCGTCGGCGTGCGTCCCGATTTCGATACGCGCGATATCGAGCTGCTCTCCGGCGTGCGCGAGGTGGTTCGCATCACGCAGCCCTATAAGCTGGCGAGCCGCGCGTTTCGGCCCGAAGGCACCATCGTCAAATTGCCCCGCAGCGTGTCCGTCGGTGGGCCGGAAGTGATGGTGGCGGCCGGCCCCTGCGCGGTGGAATCGGCCGAGCAGATCGACTCGATCGCGGCCGCCGTCTCCAAAGCCGGTGCACGACTGCTGCGGGGCGGCGCATTCAAGCCGCGCAGTTCGCCCTATTCGTTTCAAGGCCTCGGCGAAAAGGGTCTGCGCCTTCTGCGCGACGCCGGCGACCGCTATAACCTCGTGGTCATCAGCGAAGTCATGGACCCTTCGCAGATCGCCCTCATGATGCCCTACGTTGACGTCCTGCAAGTCGGCGCGCGCAATATGCAGAATTACCATCTCCTGCGCGCCCTGGGCACGGTGGAAAAGCCCGTGCTGCTCAAGCGCGGCATGTCTGCCACCATCGAGGAATGGCTGCTGAGCGCCGAGTACATTATGTCCGGCGGCAATTACAACGTGATCCTCTGCGAGCGCGGCATCCGTACCTTCGAAACTTACACGCGCAACACTCTCGATATCGCCGCCATTCCTGTCATCAAGAAGCTTTCCCACTTGCCCATACTTGCCGATCCTTCGCACGGCACCGGCCGCCGCGATAAGGTTGTGCCCATGGCCCGCGCTGCAGTCGCCGCCGGAGCCGACGGCTTGCTGCTGGAAGTGCACAACGATCCCGAACACGCGCTCTCCGACGGCGCGCAATCGCTCCATTTTGAGCAACTCGATGAGCTGATGGCGCAATTGCGCATGATCGCACCCGCCGTTGGCCGCAGTATCGCCGCGTGATGGTCCCGCTCTCCTCGCGGAGTGTGGCGCCGGCCATAGGCCGCATCGCCGTGCTCGGCACCGGACTGATTGGCGGATCGTTTGCCCTGGCCGCGCGTCAGGCATTTGCCGGCATTCGCATCGTGGGCTGGGATAAACCAAACGTCCTGGAGCGCGCGCTGGAGTTGCGAGTTTTAGATGAGGCGAAGCCGGAGCTGGCAGACGCGCTGGCGGGCGCGGACCTCGTTTACATCGCACTTCCGGTAGGCCTGGCCATCGAACGGCTGCCCGAAATCGCTCGTCACGTGCCGGGCCATGCGCTGATTACCGACGCCGGCAGCACCAAGCGCGCCATTTGCGCCGCCGCCGAAAAATGTTTTTCCGAAGGCGTCATGTTTCTGGGGGGCCATCCCATGGCGGGCAGTGAAGTATCGGGAATTGACGGCGCCGACGCGGCACTTTTTCACGGCGCAAAGTATGCGTTGATCGCCGCCGAGAATTGCTCGCTTTCCGGCGAGCAAATCAGCGGCGCGGCGCAATCGGATGCGCGAGTCGCCGATTTTCTACGCCTGATCGAAGCCATCGGCGCCCGGCCGATTTGGGTCGATGCGGCCACTCATGACCGCGCCGCGGCATTCGTCTCACACCTGCCGCAATTGGTTTCGGTGGCGCTCGCCGGCGTCACCCGCGAAGCCACCGACCAGACCGGCTTACCGCTCACGCTTGCCGGACGCGGTTTGCGCGATGCGCTGCGGCTGGCGGGCAGCCCTTACTCCGTCTGGCGCGATATCGTGCTCACCAATACGGATAATCTGGACATGGCACTGGATCGGCTGACCCAGGCCATCGAGCATCTTCGATCGCATCTGCGGCAGCGCGAACTGGAAGAGGAATTCGCCGCCGCCAACGACGTCTATAAACTGCTGCACAATTTGCGATAGAGTTAGAATGATGAAATGACGGTAACTTCAGCGTTGTCATTCTGAGCAGTCCGCTCTGGGCGGACGACGAAGAAGCTCTCTTTCACACTTGGGATGATTGTCGTGCATGGCATGGAAACCTCGGCAGGATAGTTAGCGGAGAAAAACACAGGAGTTCGAAACCCGATGGATAAAATCGTTGCGAACGCGGACGTGGCCGTCAAACGAATTCCCGAGGGCGCCTCGATCCTCATGGGCGGGTTCGGCGTATGCGGTATTCCGGAGAACCTGATCGCCGCGCTCAAGCGCGCCGGCACCAGGAACATCACCGCCATCTCCAATAATGCGGGTACCGCCGATTTTGGCATTGGATACTTGCTGCAGACTCGCCAGGTGCGCAAGATGGTGGCTTCCTACGTCGGGGAAAACAAGCTTTTCGAGCAATTGGTGATGAGCGGCGAAATCGAGCTGGAACTCAATCCGCAGGGAACGCTGGCGGAGAGAATTCGCGCCGGCGGCGCTGGAATTCCGGCGTTCTATACGCCCACCGGCTACGGCACCATGATTGCCGAAGGAAAGGAAACCCGCGAATTCGGCGGCAGGATGTATGTACTGGAAAAGGCTCTGCACGCGGATTTCGCCTTCATCAAAGCGTGGAAGGGCGACCGCTGGGGCAATCTGATGTATCGCAAGACGGCGAGAAACTACAATCCGGTGATGGCTACCGCCGCCGATTACGTGATTGCCGAAGTGGAGGAACTCGTGGAGCTTGGCGGCATTCCGCCCGACAAAGTGCATACGCCCGGCATCTACGTGGACGCCATTTTTCAAGGCACGAACTACCAGAAGCCCATCGAGAAGCGCACCGTGCGGCCGCGCGCGCGGGCGTAGCCCCCAGGGGTCATTGGCCAGGAGAAGAAAGAATGAAAGCAAGCGAAGGAGTGGATAAAAGGGAGTTGATTGCGCGGCGCGTGGCTCAGGAACTCCGCGACGGCTACACCGTAAACCTGGGCATCGGTATGCCCACCTTGGTGGCGAACTATGTTCCGGAGGGCACCGAGGTCATCTTCCAATCCGAAAATGGGATGCTGGGCATGGGCCCCTTTCCCCTGGAAGGCGAAGAAGATCCTGATCTGGTAAATGCCGGCAAAGAAACCGTCTCCGAGATTCCCGGTACCAGCTATTTTTCAAGCTCGGATTCCTTCGCCATGATTCGTGGCGGGCACGTGGACTTGACGGTGTTGGGCGGCCTGCAGGTGGATGAAAAAGGCAATCTGGCCAACTGGGCCATTCCCGGCAAAATGCTGAAGGGCATGGGGGGCGCAATGGACCTGGTCTCCGGCGCCAAGCGCGTGATCGTGGCCATGGAACACGCCAGCAAGGACGGCAAACCAAAGATCATGCGCCAATGCACTCTGCCGCTCACCGGTGTGGGCGTCGTCGATCTCATTGTTACGGAATTGGCCGTGATGGAGGTGACGCCCGAGGGGCTCGTCTTGCGCGAGATTGCGGAAGACGTGACGCCCGATGCCGTTCAGAAGCTGACCGAAGCTCGGCTGCGCCTCGCGCCCAACCTGAGGAAAATCGCGCTTTGAGGTGGCTGTGGAATTGCATTCGGTCGTCATTCTGAGCCTGCACACGCCTCGCGAAAAAGTGTGGGGCGAGCTGCTGGCGCTGAATACGGCGGGCGTGACCCTCCGCGGCATCGATCTGAATTCCTTCGACGATTTCGTGCACCAGGTACTCCATCCGGAAGGCGACCGCGTCGGCCTGCCTACGCTCTTCTTTCCGATGCAGCGCGTGGAGAGGATTGCGCTCGACGAACCCAGCGGCTCCATTCCTTCCTTTTCTGATATATTCGAGCGAAAGGTGGGGCGTTCGCTGAAGGGTTATCTCGAACTGTTCGCCTGACCTGCTTCCGACATTTCCAGATGGCTAGCCGCATCCTGACGGTCCCCAACCAACTCACCCTCCTGCGCTTGGGCTTCCTGCCGCTCTTTATCATTCTGGTTTTTTACCGGCGCTACACCTGGGCGCTGGCAATTTTAATTCTTGCGGGATTGACCGACAGCATGGATGGCTTGCTGGCGCGCTCGCTGAATCAAAAGACCAGCCTGGGTGCCTATCTCGATCCTATTGCCGATAAGCTGCTGCTTTCCTCTTCGTTCGTGGTGCTGGCGCTCAATGGGCAGATTCGCTGGTGGCTCACCATTTTGGTTCTCGGACGCGACGTCTTGATCCTCACCGCCGCGGCGGTGATCCTGGTGACCACGGGATATCGCTCGTTTCCGCCCTCCATTTACGGCAAGCTCACGACAACCGTGCAAATCCTTCTTGTCTTTATGGTTTTGGCGGCAGCCATATTCCCCCACCCGGCATTGGTCGTGACACGCCGTATGCTGGTTTATGTTGTGGCTGGGTTTACGGTTTTTTCAGGATTTCACTACAGCGTGGTGGTGGCCCATCGCCTGAGCCAGGAAAGTCCCCGGCCCTCGTAATCGGCCGACGCGAAGGCTTGCTTCAACTGACCCCAATCGATGTACCGAAATAATTCAGTAGCATGAAGACGAAGCTCGCCAGAACCACGAAGCCCGTGGTCCAGCCGAGTGCGTAGGCGCGGCGCCGCTCGACCACGTCGGCCGGCTGCCGGTCGGTCATGACTTTGCCGAGCACGAAGCCCGCTACGAAGCCTCCGACGTGAGCGTAATTGTCGATCCCCGGCATCAGGAGGCCAAGGACTACGATATATCCCAGCCAATAGAGCAATTGGCTACGCAGCATGCGCATACCGATGCTGTGCCGTCCCGTCGTGAGCGCGAGCAACAAACCAACCAAGCCGAGTAGCGAACCGGAAGCCCCGACGCTGAAGTGCCCTGTCGCCGCGCTCAAAACATAGCCGGCCACGCCGGTCACGATAAAGACGAAGAGAAAGCGGGCGGAACCGTAGAGTTCCTCGATGGTGGGCGCCAGATCCATCATCACCCACATATTAAAACCGATGTGCAGCAGGCTGCCGTGCAGGAAAATCGCGGTGATCAGCCGCCAGGGTTGCGCAAAATCGAAGGGCCCCGAGAGACCCATGCGGAAGAGCACAGCACCGTTGATTCCACCCAAGCCGAATAATGCCCCCATGCCTCCGCCCGGCGCCTGGAAGCCGCTGCGGTTGATGGTGATCAGCAAGCTCACGCCGTAGAGAATGCAGCACAGCCCCAGAATGCCGTAGCTGACGGGCGAAGTCTGCGGCACGAATTTGCTCAGCGAACGGCTCGCCGCCGCGAGCGAGAAGGTCAGGCTCGCGCCGCATTGGTGGCACCGTCCGGCCGTCGAGCCCACCAGAGTTCCGCATGCAGGACACAATCGCGGACGAGCCACCGCGGGTTGCCCGCGAAACATCGATGAAATCTGATTGCGCCAGCGGTTAATCTTATAGCGCCATCGAACTGGAATCTGCACACGGGCTCCTTGCGACCCTACAAGACGCCTGTCTATAATACGAAAAATCCCATCGGGACGCGAAGAAGCGCTCTCGGATTGGGGCGCAAGATGCCCACTTTCGAAGATTTCGGCCGCAAACTGGACCGCGAAATCGAACGCCTGCGCGAGCTTGCGGAAAAGAAAATCAGCCCGGCAACGCGTCTCAAAGCCGCCCAATCCCTCCGGCGGATGTCGGCAAAGCTCGCCCAGATGGCCGCGGACATAGAAGCTAAAGTTGAGCCCAAAGCGGATCCACGCTAGCCCCGGGAACTTTGTCAACCCTAACGGCCGATTGCGCTGGTATCTCTGTGTGGCCATCCTCGCGGCTCTTGCCGGTACTGGCTGTGCCCACAAGCCCGCAACCGCGAAGGTTCCGGCGCCACCTTCCGCGGCTCCGGCCGGCCCGCCGGAGCGGCCCGTCGCCCCGGGAACCTACGTGGAGCGGGGAATAGCCTCCTGGTATGGTGCGCCTTTTCATGGGCGCCAATCGTCGAGCGGCGAAGTCTTCGACATGAACCGCTTCGTCGCCGCGCACCGCACGCTGCCCTTCGGCAGCATCGTTCGGGTGACCAACCTCGATAACGGCAAGCACACCGAAGTGCGTATCATCGATCGCGGCCCGTTCGTCGCGGGCCGCGTGATTGATTTGTCGCTCGCCGCCGCGCACGCAATTGATATGGTCGGAACGGGCGTTGCGCCCGTGCGGCTCGAACTTGTCTCCAGCCCCTCGCCGCTCACCGGCGCCTTCTCCGTTCAGGTGGGCGCATTTCAGCAGCGCAAGAACGCGGACCGCTTGCGCGCCGACTTGAGCAAGCGCTATCCGGTGTTCATCCAGGATTATGCGGCGCCGGCGGGACGCCTCTATCGCGTGCGCGTGGGGCGGCTGGCCACCGAACAGGCCGCGCAGCGCTTCGCGGGCCAGCTCACGCGGGAGCGCGGCTTCCGCAATATCTTCGTCGTCCGATTAGACGGGCTACAATAGACCGATTTCGGCTTATGTCAGCGCTGGCCCTTGAGGCCAGCATGGTCGGAGGCCTGCAGCCCATGGATGACTGCATCTTCTGCAAGATCGGCAAACGCGAATTGCCCGCAAAACTCGTGTACGAAGATCCGGAACTTTTCGCCTTCGAAGATATCGCCCCTCAGGCGCCCACGCACATCCTGATCTGCCCGCGCAGGCACGTCGTGGGTCTGACCGACTCGAACGAACAGGACGGCGCGCTGTTGGGTCGGGCGCTGCTGCTGGCCTCTAAGCTAGCCGCCGACCGCAAGCTGCCCGCTTATCGTGTGGTGGTGAATAACGGCCGGGGCGCGGGCCAGACCGTCTTCCACCTGCACTTCCACTTGCTCGGCGGGCGCGACTTCCGCTGGCCTCCCGGCTAACGAGCGCAGCTATGGCCGCCGTTGTCATCCCGAGCGAGTGCGCTTTGGCGAACGAGCGAGGGATATGCAGTTCTTTGAGGAGGGACCGCGGCCTTAGCCGGCGGATTCCAGGACTTTCTCGGCGGGAGCGCCCTGCGCCAACTCCTCGAGCGAGGCCCGCGCCCGGTCGAGCTTGCGGTCCGCATCGGAATAACTCTGCTGCGCAAGGCGCAGGTGATTGCCGAGCTTCTCGTACACTTCCCCGAAGTTGTCCAACTGGCGCTTCAAGCCCGTTAGGCTGGCCAGCAATCGCTTGGCGTTTTCCTCGATCTGCATCCCGCGTAGCCCCAGAAAAATAATCTTCAGATGGGCGAAAAGAGTGCTGGGCGAGACCGGCACCACGCAGCGCGTGCGGCAATATTCGTCCAGCGGCGTTCCCTTGCCGTCCACCGAGCGCAGAAGCTCGTAGTAGACGCCTTCCGAGGGGACAAACATCAAAGCGATGTCGAGCGTCTCTTCTCCCGGCAGAATATATTTTTTGGCGATCGATTCGGCGTGCCCCCGCACGGCATTGGCAAAATCCTTGCGGCATTCCTCGCCCTGATCGAGAAGACGCCGGTAGCCGTCCAGAGGAAATTTGGAGTCGATGGGCAGGAGTTTGTCGCTCAACCGCACCACGGCATCCACCACTTCGCCGGTGGAAAATCGGAATTGCGTTTCGTAGCTGGCGCGCGGCAGGGTGTCCGCAAGAATACGATCGAGCGCCACCTCGCCCAAGGTCCCACGCGTTTTCGCTCCGCCCAGCACGCTTTCGATCTGCTTGGCCGCGGCCGAAACCTCGCTTCCAGCCCGCTGCATCTCGCCAATCTGCTGGTGCACGCTGGTGAGCATTTGCGTGGAGGCCTGCAACTGCTCCGAGACGGCCTTCTGCGCGCTCGATGCGATCGTCCCCACAGAGGCCATGCCGCTCTGCACCTGCTGCGTCACCTGCCCGAGCTGCGCCGTCAGCGATTGCGCAAGCTGGCTGATTTGCGCCGCGGCAGCCTGCGATTGGG
>Ga0079221_10000650_pt1 | contig 10100 bp, 7 predicted proteins | sample GAAS200_FD_75069 | JGI IMG/M metagenome (GOLD analysis project Ga0079221, IMG submission 75069) | Agricultural soil microbial communities from Georgia to study Nitrogen management - GA AS200 | ecosystem: Environmental > Terrestrial > Soil > Agricultural land | place: USA: Georgia | collected... | reverse complement strand
GTTTCCACCGCCGCGGGGCATTCAGCGGTTCGCCGCGTAGGCACGAGCCAATTGCGTGGTTCCGTGGACCAACTCGGTGCGCGGAGGAATCCTCCGTGCGGTAGCTGGTTGCATCAGCACAAAAGCGACTCGAAGGAACATCCAAGAGATAGCAGCGGCTGCAGCGACGGCGAACATCGTCGCGATGGCGAGTATGGCGAAGTCGAGCATGTTGATCATGGCGTGCCTCCTGTGTACGCAGCGGAGAATGGCACACCTAAGACCAAACGCTATCTTGCTGAAAATAGGTTGGTTAGCTCAATTCATAGGTAAGAATATCGTGTCTGGCAGAACACGCTGTCGATTAGGAAACGCGGCGATCCGCATGCAGCCTTGCGACTTTGGGCTAGAGGCTAGCGGGCTTTTCGGAACTCACTTCCGTTTCAGTCCTACTCGCGGCCTTGTGCTAGGCTATTTGCAGAGCCCTATGAACCGTGTATCCGGCTTTCGAATCGCTAGAATACTGGGCATTCCCATCTATCTGGATGCGAGCTGGCTGCTCATTTTCGGCTGGATCACCTATCTGCTCGCGATGAACTACCGCCAACTCCATCCCCACTGGACGCCCGCCGAGCATTGGACCTTGGGGATCCTCACAAGCCTCCTGTTTTTTGGCTCGGTACTTTTTCATGAACTAGCACATAGCGTCGTGGCTCTGCGTTACAAAATTCCCGTCCATTCCATTACGCTGTTCATTTTTGGTGGAATCGCCCGCATTGGACGGGAACCCTCAAAGCCCATCCAAGAATTCAACATCGCTGCGGCAGGACCACTCGCGAGCTTCTTCCTTGGCGGCGTGTTCTTGAGCATGGCTCACATCTATCCATCAAGTCAGGTGTTGGGCGCACTGGCAAATTATCTTGGGTGGACCAATCTCTTGCTGGGAGGGTTCAACCTGGTTCCTGGTTTTCCTCTGGACGGCGGCCGCATCTTCCGGGCGATCCTTTGGGGCGTCATGAAGGACTTTTCGCGCGCCACACTGATTGCAGGCTCAAGCGGCAAAGTGGTTGCGTACGCGATGATGGGCATTGGCGGCTACGAAGCCTTCTACAGAAACGACTGGTATTCGGGGCTCTGGCTGGGAGTGATTGGATTGTATTTGTTGAACGCCGCGCAACAAAGCATCGCGCAAATGACGATCCGCGACGCGCTAGCAGGATTGCATGCTTCAGACGTAATGAGCCATGAAGTTCCATCGGTTAATGGGAACATGACACTGGAAGAATACGGCGCGGAAGTGCTGCGCACCGGGCGGCGCTGCCACTTGGTACTCTCGGGCGACCGGCTCGTTGGCATGATGAATGTCCACATGCTGAATGCAGTTCCCCGCGGGGAATGGGCCCACAACTCCGTGCAGGCTGCGATGATTCCGCGAGACAAAATTCAGTGGACTTCGCCGGACGAGCCGCTTCTGCGCCTGCTAGAGCGGTTGTTGAGCGCGGATATTAATCAGATGCCGGTGGTGAGTGGCGGTGCTGAGGAAGCGCCGCAAATTGTGGGAATGGTCACGCGGGATTCGATTCTGCGGGTGATGCAAACGCATTCGGAACTGGCTTCGCAGCTTTCCAGCAAGTAGCGCCTTCCAGCCGCGCATTTCCATCGGCAGGGTTTGTTCTTCGAGAGGTGAACTTCCTAGTCAGAACTCATAGCCCGCGTTGCCTGAGGTAGGCTTTCCTTGGCTTCGCCCTTCCGCGACTCCAGCACCACGCGCACGCCATAACGGGGCCGCAGTGTAATGGACGCTAACGGAACAACCGGATGCTCCGGCACCAAGTGCATCCGGTACTTTTGCGCGATGGTCGCGAGAATCAGCGTCGCTTCCATCAAAGCAAAAGCGTTGCCTATGCACTGGCGCGGCCCGCCGCCAAACGGGAAATACGCAAAGCGCGGGAGGCGTTTCGCGAAGTCCCCGTCCCACCGTTCGGGGCGGAATTCTTCCGGAGTGTCATACCAGCGCGTATCGCGATGGACAACCCACTGCGCCATAGCAACGCCCATCCCTTTTCTCACGGGATACCCGCCAAGTTCGTGATCTTCGACCACAATGCGAGCCAGGCCCCAAGCGGGAGGATAAAGCCTCATGGATTCCGTAATTACGTTTGCGGTATAGGGAAGGCGCGCCAAATCGTCCATCGAAGGCGCGCGGCCGCCGAGAATCTCGTCGAGTTCCGCGTGCAGCTTCGCTTCCACCGCAGGATTCTGCGCGAGCAACCACCAGGTCCAGGAAAGCGAGCTAGCCGTCGTTTCATGCCCCGCAAGAAAAAGGGTGATGGTTTCGTCGCGGAGCTGTTTGTCCGTCATGCGCGAACCGTCTTCATCTTGCGCGCGAAGGAGCATGGAAAGCAGGTCCCCGGCATCGTGTCCGGAAGTGCGGCGTTCGCTGATGATGCGGTAGAGAATGCTTTCGATAAACGCAATCTCGCGCTTGATGCGAAGATTGGTGGGCGTAGGTACCCAATGCGGCACAAAGAGCGTGCGCCGGAAATTCGCACCAAGTTCGAGGAGAAGCTCAAGCGATTTCCCTACGTCTTGCGTGTCCCGCGCGACATCGGCATTAAACAGCGTTTTCGCCACGATTTGCAAGGTGAGCCGCATCATCTCCCGATGCACGTCGCGCTCTTCTCCGTCGCGCCAACCCTCCATGATGCGTTGTGTATACTCCACCATTGTCTCTGCGTATGCCACTATGCGCGCGCGGTGGAAGGCCGGCTGCACCAGCCGCCGCTGCCGCAGCCAGAAATCACCTTCGCTAGTGAGCAGCCCTTCCCCAAAAACGTGGCGGTTCGCCCGCAAGACCCTGCCTTTGTAGTACCGGCGCGGATGGCCGACCAATACCTCTTCAATGAAGTCGGGGTGATTAATGAAAATGTTGCGAAAATTGACGACGCGGATGCCGACGATGTCCCCGTGGCGCGCCAGTTCGGTAAACATTTCCAGCGGGCTTTGGTTCAACGCGCGAAGAGACCAGCCTTTGAGCCCGCTGTAAGGCTCGGGGGGGAATTTGTCGCGGCGGAACCACATAGTTCCATGCTAAGCCGTAGCCTTGCCAAGGGTCAACGTCGGGGCATTCTGCAAGTCTAAACACTACTTCGCGCGTATGGCTCGAATCCGGAAACCTCCGCTGCGGGAATCCAAGGTAACTTGCGCGAGTCCCGCGGCCATCAACCTTTGCCTTGCTGTCGCCGGATCCAGGGGAATAAAAATGCCCCTGATATGAGCGACTCGATGAATCCAGCCGTTCGGAATGTCGAAGGCAAGAAAAACGCCGCCGGGCCGAAGCACGCGGTGAACTTCTGAAAAAGCACGATCCTGCAACTCAGGAGATTTCAGATGATGCAGCATGAGGATAGCAATTGCGGATGAGAATGTGGCATCGGGAAAAGGCAATGCGGCAGCGTCGCCCTGAATCACGCTAACGTTTGAATGGTTGGCGCGTGTGCGGAGCTTCAGCGCACTCTTATGATCGTATTCGAGGCTAGTGACGCGAGGGGCTCGAGTTGCTAGCTCCACGGTTGCGGGTCCGGCTCCGGCACCCAGTTCCAAGACATGCTCACCCAACACCGAGCCCTGCAGCATCCACGGGAGCAATTCCCGCCGCGTGAGATAACGCCAAAGCGCCGACCCGCAATACCATTTTTCGAAGGAATTCATTCGTCTCTTAGAGCATTCCCGAAGCTCACCACTTTATCGTAGCGGTTGGACTATTGCAGCAAGGAGCGAATTCGCCGGAGAGAAGACGCGAATTGGTCGGCGTTGTAAGAGGAGGGATTCTCGAGCTGCTGGAAGAGGCCGTTAATCGCGGCACGAACTTCGGCGGCATTCGCCGGTTTGGTCTCGCGGCTGTAGGCAATATAAAGTGAATCCAGCGCCATGGTGGCTTGCTCCGCGGCGCGCTCATCGGCTAACGCGATATTCTCTGCATCGTCTGGAATGCGCTGCAGCATTCGCAGGACAATGGCCTGGTCGTACTGCATGGCGGCGAGCCGCTCTGCGAAGCGCTGTGCCAAGGGCGCTGCCGCGGAAGTCGCAGCGGCCACTGCGTTGCGGTCGGGATTGAGTCTGCTCATCTCGTCGGAAACGAGGAGCATTTGCCGGTCCAGTTCTTGCGCGTTTGCCGAATCGACCTGTTTTGCCAGCAAACGGAACACAGTATAGCGTGAAGCATTCCATGCCGGATCACCCGGGCGCCTCCCTACATATCCATGCTCCTGGCGCCAACTATCCTTGGCCGGCCCCAGAGCGTGATGGCATGCAAAGCAGGAAAGCTCGGAGTACTCGGGCCAAACATCTTTTTTGTCGAAGCGCTCGTTCTTCGCCCGCCAAGTCAGCCGCTCCATTGCTGCACGCAACTGCACCGCCTGGCCAGAAGCCCACTCGCGCACGCTGACCCACGCCGCATCTTCCACGGGCTTACCAGGCTCCGTTTCGCGCGGGACTTTCCAGTGCCGTGGCATGACTGCCGAGAAGGAGTCCAGCTCGAAATACAGGTCCGGATGTCCGGCGGCGATCATTTCGTGGTCCACAAATTTGGTTTTTGTGCCTAGATGGCATTCCAGGCATTTCTCCGTGCGATGAATCACATTGCGAGTGTCGGTCAGTCCAAACGCGACGGATTTTTCATGCGGCCAGGAGCGCGTGGTATGCGGGCCAAGCCACGCTGAGGCCGGCCCATGACAATTTTCGCAGGACACGCCTTCGGAAATTTCAAACGCGCGCCCGCGTTGCTCCGGCGTGGTGTAAAGCGCGTGGCAGGCCAGGCATTTCGGGGCTTCCTCGGCTTTTGCGCCTAATTTCAAGATGCGAGCCATGCGCTCGCCGACCTCGCCCGTCAGCGCCTGATAGGCGCGGCTGTGTTTGTCCTGCAGAATCCAGGTCGAATATTCGTTCTGCAAAATGCGGCTGCCGGGGATGGGCTTTACGCTTCCGTGGCAACTCGTTGCCGCGCATGATCCGGGGCCGATGTATTTGACGGGTTCTTTCTCCTGCGCACATAGCAAATGGGGCGCCAGGAGCCACAAACAGGCAAGGCTGGAGAACAGGAAGAACTTTTTTGTGTCGCGCATTCCGAGTGCCGGGCGAATCTGTTCGCTTATATCTTTTGCGCCGCAAAGAAGTCAACGGATTGCGTTGTCTTTTTGGCGACGCGCTGCGAAAAGGAAACCGGTGGCTATTTACACAGCGTTTTACGCTCAGTAGTATGCAAAAGATTCAGCACTCCAACTTCCGCCGCGCTCGGTTCTCGAATCACGCGCGGCTTCGTGCGCGAGACGGGACGACGTGATCTTCGACGACCTTCGGGCCATCCAGCTTCGCTACGGCTTCCTGCCCAAGGCGGAGCTGGAGGGGCTTTCCCAGCGCACGCAAACTCCGCTCTATCAGATTCATAGCGTCGCCAGTTTCTACCCGCATTTCCATCTCGCGCCTCCGGCCAAAGCGGAAATTCGCATCTGCGCGGACATGAGTTGCCACCTCAACGGCGCGTGCGAACTCCGGGCTGAGTTAGAGCGGCGCTTTGCGGGTTCGAGGCCCGAAGACGTTCAGATTCGTGATGTTTCCTGCCTGGGGCGCTGCGATCATGCGCCCGCCGTTTCGGTCAATGATGCGATCTTTGCCGATGCAACCGCAGCGAGCGTCGAGCAGATGGTACACAGCGGCCTTCGGGATGAAGAATTCGCGGAGCCGCATCCCAAACAAGCGCAGGTGAAGTGCAAAGCCGATCCTTACGAGGACGGCCAGAAATATGCCGTGGTGCGCAAGCTCGCGCAATCGCGCGCCTGGGATGACGTCTTGCTCCAGCTCAAAGCTGCCGAACTCCGCGGCATGGGCGGCGCCGGTTTTCCCACGAGCATGAAATGGGACTTGGTGCGCAAGCAGCCCGAGCCAGTGAAATACGTCGTTTGCAATGCCGACGAAAGCGAGCCCGGCACAATCAAAGACCGCTTCATCATGACGAACCTGCCGCACCTGGTCATCGAAGGCATGCTCATCGCTGGTCTTGTGACCGGCGCAAGACGCGGCATCCTCTATATTCGCCACGAATATGGCACGCAAGAAGAAATCCTCGGCGAAGAGATTCGCCGCTGCTATCACGCGGGCCTCCTCGGCAAGAAACTTCTTGGCAGCGACCTGGATTTCGATCTCGAAATCTTTGTAAGTCCCGGCGGCTACATTTGCGGTGAAGAAAGCGCGCTAATCGAAGCCATCGAAGGCCATCGCGCCGAGCCGCGCAACAAGCCGCCATTTCCCGGGCAAATCGGCCTCTGGCAGAAACCTACCGTCATCAACAACGTGGAAACGTTTATCAACGTGCCGCAAATTCTGGCTCGCGGCGTAGAGTGGTTCATTGCGCAGGGCGTCGGCGGTTCGCGCGGACTGAAATTCGTCGGCGTCAGTGGCCACGTCGAGCGTCCCGGCGTTTTCGAAGTGCCTATGGGCACGCCGATGCGCGGAGTGATTTTCAAATACGCAGGCGGCATTCGCGGCGGCCGGTCTCTGAAAGCCTTCGCACCCTCGGGCCCATCGTCGGGCTACCTGCCGGCTTCGATGGTGGATGTGCTGCTCGACTTTAGAGCTTTGGCTGACGCGGGCTCCATGCTGGGTTCCGGCGCGATCGTTGTTTGCGACGATACTACTTGCATGCTGGACATGGCGCTGAACTCCGTCCGTTTTTATCGCAATGAATCGTGCGGAAAGTGCGTTCCCTGCCGCATCGGTTCGCAGAAAATGACCGACCTGCTCGTGCGATGGACGCAAGGGGCCATTTCTGAACCGCAATATCGCGCTGACCTCGCGCTCCTCGACGATCTTTCGCAGACCATGAGTCAAACGTCAATCTGCGGCCTTGGCCAGATCGCTCCGGCGCCAATTCAATCCGTGCTGAAGCATTTTCGCGCGGAAATCGATTCTCACGTCCTGAAAGGGCAGTGCCCCAGCGGAATTTGCTTCACCGCGGCGTCGCGCGCCGGGGAAGCTCAACGCGTCGGCATTAGGCCGTGACATGACGACCTTAGCCACACCTCCGGGAATGCTCGACATCAGCATCGACGGGAAATCCGTCCGCGTTCCGAACGGAACCACCGTTTTCGACGCCGCGCGCATGAACGGCATCAGCATTCCCACGTTGTGCCACTTGCAAAGCCAAACTCCGGTCGGCGTCTGCCGCCTCTGTGTTGTGGATACCGGCGCGCGCGTGCTCTCCGCCTCGTGCGTGCGTCCGGTGGAACCCGGCATGAAGGTGATCACCAATTCGGAAAAGGTTTTGAATGCGCGGAAGACGCTGCTCGAATTGCTGATGTCCGATCATCCTTCGCCGTGCGCGCGCCAGGAACAGTCCCGCGACTGCGAACTCGAGGCGCTCGCAAAAGCCGCCGGCATCTCGCAATCGCGCTTTGCGAAACGCTCGATTGCCCGCGGCGAAGATGATTCGTCGCTTGCCATTGCCGTTGACCATGACGCTTGCATCCTTTGCGACCGTTGTATTCGCGGCTGCGACGAGGTCAAGAATAACTTTGTCCTCGGCCGCATGGGCAAAGGCTATTCCGCGGGCATTGCTTTTGACCTGAACGCGCCGATGGGCGATTCCACTTGCATTTCCTGCGGCGAGTGCATGGTTTCCTGTCCCACGGGTGCATTGACCAATAAAGGACTCGCCGGGACCGCAATCGCCGCGGGCACAACCGCGGAGATTTTTGAGGCGGAAGAACTCTTGCAGATTCCTGTTTTTAAGGGTGTTTCCGGGACGTTTCTGGAGTTAAACCGCGGCGCCATCGTCAAGCGGCGCTTCCGCAAAGGTGAGGTCATCTGCCGCGAAGGCGAATTTGGCTCCACGGCGTTCTATATCGTCGAGGGCCGCGCACGAGTTTCCATTTCTTCGCCCATCGCGCACGTCAAAACCCAAGGCGGCGCCAAAGGTTTCTTCAAAAGGCTAACCAGCACGCTAGTTGGCCGCGACGAAGACAAGCGCGAAGAAGAAGCGCGTGACCGCACGATTCCGATAGATGCGTCTGTAGACCTGTCCTACGGCAATCCTGTCGCGGAATTGGGTCCTGGCGATTTGTTCGGCGAAATGACCTGCATGAATTTCTATCCGCGCTCGGCTACGGTCGTCGCCGAGTCGGATGTCGTCGCGTACGAAATGCTGCGCAACGTTCTCGACATCATGCTCAAGAACAAGACGTTCCGCGCGCAGCTTGACGAAACCTACCGTCGCCGTGCCCTCGAGAATCATCTTCGCGGAGTGCCGATGTTCGCGGATCTTTCGGCAGAATTTATTGCCCATCTTAAAGAAAGCGTCGAGCTGCAACGATTCGCCCCCGGCCAAATCATCGTGCAACAGGGCGAGGCGGCCGACAGCTTCTACCTTGTTCGCATCGGCTTCGTGAAGGTTTCAGAGAGCTATCCCGGCGGCGACATGGTGCTCGCTTATCTTTCTCGCGGCGACTATTTCGGCGAAATTGGGTTGCTCGGTGGCGGCGTTCGGACCGCTACTTGCACGGCGCTCGATCACGTCGAATTAGTGCGCATTTCGGGTGACGATTTTCGCGACATGGTCGCCCGTTTCCCCAGCGTTCGCGGTGGCCTCGAAGCCATCGCCGCCGAGCGCAGCGCCGCCAATCAGCAGCGCCTGCAAATAGTTCACAGTGTCCCCATCGATCAATTCCTCTCGCAAGGATTGATGGAAGCGCAAAGCTTGCTCATTCTCGATTTGCAAAATTGTACGCGCTGCGACGCCTGTGTGAATGCCTGCGCCGATGCGCACGATGGCGTTACGCGCCTGGTGCGCGACGGATTGCGCTTTGACCGCTATCTCGTCGCCACGAGTTGCCGCCAATGCCGCGATCCCCTTTGCATGGTCGGCTGCCCGGTCGGCTAGATTCGCCGCCGCAATTCGCTCGAAGTTATCATCGAGGACTGGTGCATCGGCTGCGGTCTCTGCGCGCGCAATTGCCCCTACGGCAATATCAATCTGCATCCGTTCGAAGTGCTGGCCGACGATCCCGAAAACGCCGGCCGCAAGAAAGCGGTCGTTAAGCAGAAAGCAACTTCCTGCGACCTCTGCACGCACTTGAAAGAACCAAGCTGCGTCTACGCCTGCCCACACGATGCCGCGCATCGCGTTGACCCGAAAACATTCTTCGCCGAAATGCTTGGCCAGGGCGGGGCGAAATGAGAATCGACCGCACGCATCGAGCCTGGGCCATCGCCTCGCTTGCGATTCTTACCGTCTCCTCGATCGTGTACGTCATCTACGCGCTCTACGCGACGCAAGGCCCTCGCGGCGGCAGTGTCATTGGCCTTTTGTTTGGAATCATCGGCTTCGGCTCCATGATTTTTGCCGCACTGCTTGGCGCGCGAAAGCGCGTGCCCACCTGGCGCCTGGGCCGCGCGCAAGCCTGGATGCGCGGGCACTTGTGGCTTGGCTTGCTGACGCTGCCAATGATTCTCTTTCATGGCGGTTTTCATTTTGGCGGCACCCTCACGCGTGTGCTGATGTGGTTGCTCATCATCACCGTGGCCAGCGGCGTCTTTGGCGCGGCCCTGCAACACTTCATTCCGCGCGTCATGGCCACCGATGTACCCCTCGAAACGATTTATGACGAGATTGGACACGTCCGCTCCCTCTTGCGCGAAGAAGCCGATCGTGCCGTGGAAACCGTATGCGGCAATCTCGGCCTTGGAAAATCTTCCGCGGAAGAAACCCAGCGTGCCGGCGGGTTCACTGCCCTTCGCCCGATAGCCGCGGCAGTTGTTCCGCTGCGAACGTCCGCGGCAGTCAGCGCCGGAGCCAGCGCCGCGGTCGCCGCCACCCCGGAGAGAATTTTATTGAGCAATGAGCAAAGCGCGCCGCTCCGCAGTTTCTATTTGAGTGAAATGCGTCCCTTTCTCGAACGTCCGAAAAGTGGCAACCGGCTTGCGGACGTTGCAGCGGCGAACAGCCCTTTTGCCGGGCTGCGCACTCTGCTGCCTGCCGCGGCTCATGCCACGCTTAGCGATCTCGAAGATATTTGGAGCGAAGCGCGCCAGCTCGCTCGCCAGGAGCAACTGCATCGCTGGCTCCACGG
>Ga0079221_10000649_pt1 | contig 10106 bp, 8 predicted proteins | sample GAAS200_FD_75069 | JGI IMG/M metagenome (GOLD analysis project Ga0079221, IMG submission 75069) | Agricultural soil microbial communities from Georgia to study Nitrogen management - GA AS200 | ecosystem: Environmental > Terrestrial > Soil > Agricultural land | place: USA: Georgia | collected... | reverse complement strand
GGAGCCGTCGCGGCCCACCAGCCCCGCCGCGCGGGTGTTGCCGATCAGGGCATAGTGCTCGATCGGAGCAGGCATCGCGGCGCAGGCTCGGTGAGTGGACTCGGGGCGGAACTCGACGTTAGAGGGCGCCGACCCCGAGAAGTGCGGCCGTCCCGCACCCGAGCCGGGCGGCCGATGGGCGGGCAGCCCACTCGGAGGCACGCGGCGGTGCGCGCACTCGCGCTTTTGCCCGCCCGTGTCAGCGGGCCGCTGACGGGAGGATCGTGAACTTCGCCAGGGACCCTTTGGACTAAAAAGGCTGTTGCGTCCGGAAGTGCGCGACGCGCCGGCGCGAAGCTCGCCGCGGCGTCCCAGGCGCCTACGGCCCTTCGGCTCGGGGCGCAACGATCTCAGAGCATGGCGATGCCCGACAATCTGCAGGCGTTCGCCGAGAGTTACCCGACGCTGATCGCCTGGCTCGAGACGCTCGGCTCGGCGGTCGTCGCGGGACTCGTGACGGCGGTCGCCTATCGCGTGGCCTGGTCGATCGTTTCGCGGTTGACGCGCCATCGAGAAGTCGCGGCGACGGTGATTCGTTTCGTCCGCGGCGCGGGTTGCGCGGTGGTCGTGCTCGTCGTCCTGCAGATCGTCTGGGAAGCGGCGCCGGACGACTTGCCGCGCCTCGCCGTGGTCGAGCATGCCACGACGCTCGCGCTCACGATCGCGCTGGCATGGTTCGGCGTGCGCTCCGTCGGCGGACTCGCCGAAGGGATCGTCGTGACCCACCCTCTGAGCGTCGCCGACAATCTCCAGGCGCGCCGCCTGCAGACACAGACCCGGGTGCTCGCACGCACCGTCATGGGCGTGATTCTTTTCGTCGGCATCGCGCTGGCGTTGATGTCGTTCCCCGCGGTCCGCAATATCGGCGCCAGCCTGCTCGCGTCCGCCGGCGTGGCGGGCCTCGTCGTGGGGCTTGCCGCCCGACCGGCGCTCGGAAACCTCATCGCGGGACTGCAGCTCGCGCTGACTCAGCCGATCCGCCTCGACGACGTCGTGATCATCGAGGGTGAGTGGGGCCGGATCGAGGAGATCCGCGCCACCAACGTCATCGTGCGGATCTGGGACGAGCGAAGGCTGGTCGTTCCGTTGCAGTGGTTCCTCGAGCATGCGTTTCAGAATTGGACATTGACGTCCTCCGCGATCATCGGGACGGTATTCATCTGGGCGGACTACCGCCTGCCGGTCGCGCCGGTGGCGGCGGAGCTCGAGCGTCTGTGCCGGGACGACGAGGCGTGGGACAAGCGCGTGTGCCTGGTCCAGGTCACCGACACCAGCGAGCGGGCGATGCAGCTGCGCGCTCTGGTGAGCTCGGCCGACGCATCGCTCAACTGGGATCTGCGCTGTCGCGTGCGCGCCGGACTCATCGCCTTCATCCAGCAGAAATACCCCGACTGCCTGCCCCAGACGCGCGTGGAGATCGGGGAGCGGGACAGACGGCCACGCGACGACGCCGACGCGACTCCGTCGCGGAAGAGGGTTCCGGCGCCTACGGCCTGATCGCGGTCGACGTCCGCGGCGTCACGAGGCTCGCGAGAATCACCGCCAGCAGTCCGGTCACCGAAAGAAATCGTCGAATACCTATCAGGCCATGCTCATGCTCCGCGGACGCGACGGCGGGCCGCGGGCCTCCATCGACGACCTGGCGCAGGAGCTTCTGATCAGGCACAACAGCGCCGTGGGCCTCGTCGATCGCCTGGCGGACAAGGGGCTGGTCGCTCGCGCGCGCTCGGCCGCAGACCAGCGCCGCGTGGAATTGCGCTTGACGAACGAGGGTCGGACCGTGCTTACCAAGATCGCGGCGGTTCACCGGGTCGAGCTTAAGCGCATCGGTCCCACGCTTCGCCGGTTTTTTGCTCGCGTAGCTGCGCTGGGATCGGGCCGCGAGCACCTCGCTTCGCCCCGCGCACCGCATTGGCCCACGCCGGCCGCAGGCGTAGCCCGAAAATTCGGAGCCGTCGACGGCCACGAAGGCCGTGACGGCTCACGTCACCACGGTCGCGTCACGGTGCAAGCGTGGCGCGAAGCGAAGCCAACTCAATACGTCTTGTGTTCCCGCGCTTCTTCCGTCACTCCGTGTCCCGCGGCGGATACGTCCTTGCCGGCACCTTCCACGGTATTGCAGGCGGTCAGCGCGAGCGACAACAGCGACATCAGAACGAACAGTCCTTTCTTCCACATGACGATTCCTTTCTTTTAAAAAGTTGAGCCCGCGGAAGAACGCTGCGAGCCCCGACAAGGATCCGTCACCGCGGGAGTTGCCACAATCGGCGGCGCGCGGATTCTGTCGTAGGACGGCTTGGCAACCCCCTGTAGGATCACTGCGCCACCCTTCGGCGCGCGCAAGAGCGACTCCTACGACAAAATCAGAACCGCGCTGATACCGCTCGTGGGGGTAAGGGGCTTATGTTGAGTGGCCGCGCGAGGCTGACGCCTCGCTGCCCGGCCGGGGCGCGTCCGCGGCCGAGCCGTAAAAACCCCGCCACCAGGAGCCCCCAATGGCCAGCAAAGCATTTCTCACCGACGTCAAGACACTGCGTGCCCGCGCGCGCCAGCACATCGAAGAGGGTGCCGTCACCTCCGCCTATGGCGGCGATGCCGAGACCGTGGTCAAGATTCTGAACGATGCACTGGCCACGGAGATCGTGTGCGTGCTTCGTTACAAACTGCACTACTTCGTGGCCAAGGGGATTCATGCCGGCCCGGTCGCGGACGAGTTCCTCGAGCACGCGAACGAGGAGCAGGCCCATGCCGATCGCCTCTCGCAGCGGATCGTGCAGCTCGGTGGTACGCCGGACCTGTCGCCGGAAGGCCTTCTGTCGCGCAGCCACACGGAGTACGTGCAGACCGAAAACCTAGGCCAGATGATCAAGGAAAATCTGGTCGCGGAGCGCATCGCGATCGATACCTATCGCGAGATCGCGGCGTACTTCGCGCCCTTCGATCCGACCTCGAGAACGATGATCGAGGAGATCCTGGCCCAGGAGGAAGAGCACGCGGACGATCTCCGCGACCTGCTCGACGGGCTCCCGGACGGTTTGAAGCACTGATCGCCGAGCCCCGGCGACCGGAAAAAAACGCTGGTCCGCGAGTGGCGGTACCAGCGTTTTGAGGGACGTTAGGGTAACTTACTGGCCGTACTGCGCCTTGGCCTGCTTCACGCACCGGTCCTTGGCGTCGCCGCTAAGCGAGTCGCACTTTTCCTTCGCGACCTTGTACTGGGCTTCCATCTTGGTGTCGCGCGCATCGGCCATGGCGTCCCGGGACTTGAGCTGGGCCTTGGCATCGGCCTTGATCTTGTCGCGGTTGGCCTTGGCTTCCTTGATGCACACGTCCTTGTCGTTGCCGCTCTTCGCATCACAGGCCTGCTTGGCTGACTTGTATTCGGCGTCGGCGCGATCGACTGCCGCGTTGTAGTCGGCCTTGTGCTGCTTTTCCATGCCGGTCGCGGCATTCACGCCGAAGGCGACCATGCTGATCGTGATAGCGCAAAGCATGTTTCTGATCGTCGATTCCATGTTTCTTCTCCTCGGTGGGTTGAAAATGAGGTCGAACCCGGCGCCCTTCGACGCCGTCCGCTCCTCGAGTTACTTGGGTGTCTTGGGATCCTGTGCCACGGTCGAGTGATCGTTCGCCTGTCCAGGCTGGGGCATCGCCTTGCTTTCTTCCTCCTTGTCCATCGACTTCATCGGCGGGTCGCTTGCCTTCGCAGTCTCTGCGCTGTTCGCCTTGTCTGCGCCATCGGCCGTACCCGTCGGATTCGGCGTCTGGGCGCTGATCGTCCCTGGTGCCGGAACGCCCTGCGATGCCGATTGCGTGCCGGGGGCTGGCGTCGAAGCGGCGTCGGGCTGTGCCGGTGTGCGCGCCGCGAAACGCTGCGACGCTGTTTCGTCGGACCGGCTGCATGCTGCGAGGCCGAGCGCCAGCGCGAGCGCTGCGAGCAACGCGATGAGCGGACCCGCGTCAAGGTTTCGCGCGCTCATATGACGCCCATCACAGCGAGGACGATGAGCACGATCAGCAGCAGTCCCAGCCCGCCGCTCGGGTAGTATCCCCACCCGGAGCTGTACGGCCAGGTCGGCAGCGCTCCGACCAGCAACAGAATGATGATGATGAAAAGTACTAGGCGCATCACGTTCTCCTAAAGAGAGCCTGGACCGGCGGTGGCGGGCCTTCCTCCGCGCTTTGACTCGTATATGGAAAAATTCAAAGCCGTCGGTGGCGCTGCCGCGTTGCTCGTGTTTCTTTGTCCGCGACCTCAGGCGACGTCTGCAACCTTCTCGGAGGCCGATTCTCCGCGCGGTCACACAACGTAACAATCGGAAAACGTCTGATTTCATTGTAGGAATTGCCGCTCACCGTTGTCGCCCTGAAACGGGATCGACCGGGCGCCGCGGAAACGGATCGCGATTTCGGCGCGCCTCGTAGGGCGCCGTCCTAGCATCCCCGCTCCGCATCCGACCCCATAAAGAGCAATCGGCTGATGGCATCGCGGCGAACCGATCGCGAGAATTCGATCACTCATCGAAGGGGCGAAGCAGATGCACTTTCGCTCGACCGTATCGTCGCCCCCGCCGACCACCATCCGAGGCGAGCTCCGCCATGCCGCAAGCGAACACTTGCACCACGCAATCGTCGACGAGCGCGGCAGCGGCAGGGCTCGTTTACGTCTCGGATGCTATGCCCGGCATCCGCCGCATTCGCCGCGGCGAAGGCTTCGCTTACCTTTCGCCGGACGGCCGCAAGCTGACCGATGCCGCCGAGCTCGAGCGGATCGCTCGCCTCGCCATCCCGCCGGCCTACGAGGACGTGTGGATCTGCACCAATCCGCGCGGGCATCTGCAGGCGACCGGGCGCGACGCGCGCGGCCGCAAGCAATACCGTTATCACCCGGACTGGCGTCAGTTCCGCGATACCCAGAAGTTCGATCGCATGCCGGCGTTCGCCGAAGCGCTGCCCAGGCTGCGCAGTCGACTGCGGCGCGACCTCGCGCTCCCGGGCATGCCGCGCGAAAAGGTGCTTGCGATCGTCGTGTCGCTTCTCGACGCTACGCGTGTGCGTATAGGCAATGCGGAATACGCGCGCGACAATGACAGCTACGGCCTGACCACGCTCAAGAATCGCCACGCGGAATTCGTCGGCGACGGAAAGCTCCTGTTGCGCTTCGCCGGCAAGGGAGGCGCGGATCACGAGATTCCGGTCGGAGACAGGCGACTCGTGCGTCTCGTCCGCCGCTGCCAGGAGCTCCCCGGGCAGCGGCTCTTCCAGTACGTCGACGACGCGGGCGAGACGCGGCCCGTCGATTCCGATCAGGTCAATGCGTACCTGAAGGATTGCATGGGCGAGGACTTCACCGCCAAGGACTTTCGCACGTGGAACGCGACGCTTCGCGCGATCCAGATCATGCACTCGACCCCGCTGCCCGAGCATTTGAGCGAGCGGGCGCTCGCGTCGCGCATCGTCGATGCGGTGAAGCAGGTGGCCGCGGGCTTGCGCAACACGCCCGCGGTCTGCCGCAGATCGTACATCAACCCGGTCGTGTTCGATGCGTGGCGCAGCGGCTTGCTGCACGCCAGAATCCGAGAGCCGATCGCCGGGGCCCCGCGGCGCGCGGAACGGGTCGTCGCCGCGTTCCTTCGGCGGCACTCCGCGGTGCCCGCCCGTCGACCGGCCCGCGCCACCGGTGCCGGCCGCAGCAGAAGGTCGTTGCCGGCCCGTCGGCCGTCTTCAGCAGGCGTATCGCTCGGCTCCCGCGCCTATCCCTGACGGACGCGCGTCGAAGCGTTGCCATATCGCCTAGTTCGCGGCCTGTCTCTGCGCGTCTTCCGCGACGGTTACTCTCCAGACGGTGTTGCCGACGTCGTCGGCTACGAGCAGCGCGCCGCGCTTGTCGACTGCCACGCCGACCGGCCGCCCCAGCGCGTTTCCATTCCGATCGAGGAAGCCGGCCAATACGTTGACCGGGGGGCCCGAAGGCTTGCCACGGTCGAAGGGCACGAAGATCACTTTGTAGCCGCTGCGCGGATTGCGATTCCACGAGCCGTGCTGGCCCACGAACATTCCGTGGTCGAACTGCGGCGACAATTTCTCGCCCGCCGATGCGGCAAGTCCGAGGGAAGCCGTGTGCGCGCCCAGCGCGTAATCGGGAACGATCGCCTTTGCCACCAGATCGGGTCGTTGCGGCCGAACGCGCGAATCGACATGCTGCCCGTAGTAGCTGTACGGCCAGCCGTAAAAGCCCCCATCGCGCACCGCCGTCATGTAGTCGGGCGGAAGATCGCTGCCCAGCTCGTCCCGCTCGTTGACCGATGTCCACAGCGCCGAGGTCTCCGGCTCGAAGGCGAGTCCGTTCGGATTCCTGAGGCCGGAGGCGAAGACGCGATGAGCGCCGGTCTCGATGTCGATCTCCCAGATCGCGGCGCGCCCCTGCTCCTTGTCCATGCCGTTCTCGGCGACGTTGCTGTTGGAGCCGACAGAGACGTAGAGCTTGGCGCCATCCGGGCTTGCGACAAGATTCTTGGCCCAGTGATGATTGAGGGGCCCGCCCGGCAGATCGACGACCTTGATGCCTGGCGCCGAGATCTTCGTTTCGCCGGTGTCGTACGGGAAGCGCATGACGGAGTCGGTGTTGGCGACGTAGAAATCGTGGCCGACGAGCGCCATGCCGAAGGGCGAGTTGAGCCCTTCGAGGAACACGGAGCGCGTGTCGACCTTACCGTCGCCATTGCTGTCGCGCAGCAGCGTTATCCGGTTGGCGCTCGGACGGTTTGCACCGGCACGCTTTTGCGCCAGCTTGTAGATCCAGCCCTTGAGCCCCTTGCCGTCTTCCGGCTTGGGCGGCGCATCCGTCTCGGCGACGAGGACATCGCCATTGGGCAGCACGTACACCGAGCGGGGATGCCGCAGATCGCCCGCGAAGCGAGCGACCGCGAGGCCCGCGGCCGGGACCGGCTTGCCGTCGGCGGGCCAGCCTTTGGACGGCGCGATCTTCACCGTCGGGAGCAGCGATTTCTCGGGGGCCGGCACCGTCGGATGGAGACCGACATCCGCCGAGGGCGGCAGCTTCGCGGTTTCGCCGCACGAGACCAGTGCCAGCAGAAGCGGCATGCAGAGAACGAACCAGGGCGCGCGCATGGCGATACCTCGCAACGGACTTGGAATCCTTCCTTCCCGTTGTGACCGGCGCAAGCGCCAAGAGTGCGATGACCACAACGTCGCGGACGAGGTCTTGACGTCGGTCAAAGGCACGCCGAAATGACCCCGAAACGTCGCGTTTCGACGATATGCAATTCGCATTCCTGCGTGCGGACTCCGCCCGAGCGGTGAGCTAGAATAACGATATGCATCCCAGCGAAATCAAGCTCGCCGCGCCGTTCGCCGCGCCGGGACTGCCCGCCCAGCCGATATGCGACGAGGTGCTCCTCGAAAAGTACGCCAAGGGCGTAGAGCGAACCGTCGACGACGTGCGGCGCCGCGTGGCGCGCGCGCTGGCGGCGGTCGAGCCTGCGGAAAAGCGTGGCGATCTGGAAGAGGCGTTCTACCGCGTGCAGACCGAGGGATTCATTCTCGGGGGGCGGATCAATTCCGCCGCCGGAACCGATCTCAAGGCCACGCTCATCAACTGCTTCGTGCAGCCGGTCGGCGACAGCATCTCCGACGCCGACGGCCAAGTGGGCATCTACGCGGCGCTCAACCAGGCGGCGGAAACGATGCGCCGCGGAGGAGGCGTCGGCTACGACTTCTCGCGCATCCGACCCAGGGGCGCGTACGTTCGCGGCACCCACAGCCGCGCGAGCGGACCGCTTTCGTACATGCGGGTGTTCGACCAATCGTGCGAGACGGTCGAGTCGGCCGGCTCGCGGCGGGGTGCGCAGATGGGGGTGCTTCGCTGCGACCACCCCGATGTCGAAGCGTTCGTGCACGCCAAGGATGGGGGGGAGCTCAAGAACTTCAATCTGTCGGTAGCGGTCACCGACGGATTCATGCAGGCGCTCATCGCCGATCGCGACTGGGAGCTCGTGCATCGCGCGCCCCCCGCACCCGACCTGATCGAGGCCGGCGCGTTCCAGCGCACGGACGGTCTGTGGGTCTACCGGAAGCTGCGCGCCACCGAGCTGTGGCGGCAGATCATGGCGAGCACCTACGATCATGCCGAGCCCGGCGTGATCTTCATCGATCAGGTCAATCGCGACAATAATCTTTCCTACTGCGAGGTGATCGAGGCGACCAACCCGTGCGGGGAGGAGCCGCTACCGCCCTACGGGTGCTGCGACCTCGGCAGCATCGACCTCACCCGGTTCGTGCATTCCGCCTTCACGCGCGATGCCTGCTTCGACTTTCCCGCCATGCGCGCGGTTGTCGGCGTGGCCGTGCGCATGCTCGACGACGTGCTGGACGCGACGGTATGGCCGTTGGAAGAGCAGCGCAGGGAAGCCTCGGCGAAGCGGCGCATCGGCCTCGGATTCACCGGCCTCGGCGATGCGCTGCTCATGCTCGCGCTGCGCTACGACGCCCAGGAAGGGCGGGACATGGCGGCGTCGATCGCGCGCGAGATGCGCGACGCCGCGTATCTCGCATCCGTGGAGCTCGCCCGGGAGAAAGGCGCATTCCCCTTGTTCGACGCCGGGAAGTATCTTTCGGCGCCGCGCTTCGCCTCGCGCCTGCCGGAGGAGCTCAAGGCGAAGATCCGCCAGCACGGCATCCGCAACAGCCATCTCACGGCCATCGCGCCGACGGGAACGATCTCGCTCGCATTCGCCGACAACGCCTCGAACGGGATCGAGCCTGCGTTCAGCTGGTTCTATGTCCGCAAGAAGCGCATGGCCGACGATTCGCGTCGCGAATACCGGGTCGAGGATCACGCCTATCGGCTGTTCAAGCATCTTCACGGCATCGACGATCAGGTGACCGTCGTCTCGTCCGGTGCGGCGCCCGACCGGCCCGCGGGACGCGTGTGGCAGGACGGCGAGGGAAGGCGCTACGCGGCGCTGCCTGCGTATTTCGTCACCGCGCTGGAAATGAGCGCTCTCGATCACATGCGGATGAGCGCGGCCGTGCAGCCGTTCGTCGACACGGCGATCAGCAAGACGGTGAACGTCCCGGAGGACTATCCGTTCGCGGAGTTCGAGAGCCTCTATCTCGAGGCGTGGCGGAGCGGCCTCAAGGGGCTCACGACCTATCGTCCCAACGCAGTCGTCGGCGCGGTACTGGAACTATCTCCCCAGTCCGTGGCGCCCGCGGATTTCGTCACTGATCCCGATCGGCGCATCCGGCTGGACAAAGCGCCGCGGCCGCCGCTCGCGAGTCTGCGCTGGCCGGGCCGCCCGGAGCTGCCCAACGGCAATCCTTGCTGGACCTACGCGGTGCGCCATCCGCTCGGCGACTTCGCCGTGTTCATCGGCCACATCGAGAATGGTCCGCCGTATCCATTCGAAGTGTGGGTCAACGGCAGCGAGCAGCCGCGCGGGTTGAGCGCCATCGCCAAGACGCTTTCGATGGACATGCGCGCCGAGGACCGCCGCTGGCTCGACATGAAGCTCTCGGCGCTTCTGAAAGCGAGCGGCGATGACGCCTTCGACATGGAGATGCCGCCGAACGGAGAGAAGGTGCGCGTGCCGAGCCTCGTGTCCGGGTTCGCGAAGCTGGTTCGCTACCGCTGCAACGAGCTCGGCGCCTTCGATGGCGAGCGCGCGGGCGGGACGCCGGTCATGGATGCGCTGATCGGTCTCAAGGAGCCGAAGGCGGGCCCCGACGGGACGCTCTCCTGGACCGTCGATGTGGTCAATCCGAACACGGGTGACGACTTCGTTCTGTTCCTGAAGGAGCTCGTCATGCCGGACGGGCAGCGCCGTCCCTACTCGATGTGGCTGTCCGGAGAATATCCGCGAGTGCTCGACGGCCTGTGCAAGGCGCTCTCCCTCGACATGCGCGTGTACGATCCAGCATGGATCGGGATGAAGCTGCGCAAGCTGCTCTCCTACGGCGAGCCCAACGGCTCGTTCCTGGCGCGGATCCCCGGCTCGGACAAGTCGCAGCTCTGGCCCTCGACGATCGCGTATCTGGCGCAGCTC
>Ga0079221_10000646_pt1 | contig 10129 bp, 9 predicted proteins | sample GAAS200_FD_75069 | JGI IMG/M metagenome (GOLD analysis project Ga0079221, IMG submission 75069) | Agricultural soil microbial communities from Georgia to study Nitrogen management - GA AS200 | ecosystem: Environmental > Terrestrial > Soil > Agricultural land | place: USA: Georgia | collected... | reverse complement strand
TCACGCCGGAATTGCCCAAATCGCGGACGGTGGTAATCCCAGCTTCGAGGTCTTCCCTGCCCAATTTGGCGCCCAGCAAGGCGCGCCGTGCGGTGCTCTGCGTGGCAACGATGCGGAGCATCTCGACCTCTTGCAGCGTGAGGTTCGTCCCATCCATTTCTGAGAGCAAGTGCGTATGAGCGTCAATAAATCCCGGCAGCAGGGTGCTGTCGCCCAAATCGATGACCTTGGCGTCCGCAGGAATCTTCAGTCCGGAGCCGACCGCGGTGATTTTGTCGTTTTCCACCAAGATCACCGCGTTGTTCATCGCCGTCTCGCTCTTTCCATCGATGAGATGAGCAGCTCGAATAGCAACATGCCCGCTCTGGGCTGCCGCGGTTTGAACGCAAGCAGATGAAAAGAAAACAAACAGCGCGAGTGCACAAAGACAAGTCTTCATTGCAGCTCCTGTAGACTTCTCTTGCGAAAAGAGCCCCATGCTGAACGGACAGTAAGGGCGTGTCAAGCCGAGCAAGCTTTTTGCTTGCAAGGGTAGCCATTCAGGAGAATTGGAAGATCAGCTAAGCCTTGGGGCGATTACGACGCTCTGCTAAACTGCTAGGAGCGGTTCCGGGATCGTCTAATCGGTAGGACATCAGCCTTTGGAGCTGAGTATCGTGGTTCGAGTCCACGTCCCGGAACCAAATTGTTTTTGTCGAACTCTTTCCACTCAAAACGCGCCCAGCGACGTCCTCAAAGTCACATTTCGCGGTAGTTCAGCAGGAAGACTCCAATCAAGGTGATGCAGACGGGCCACAGACGGGCTAACCAAGCGCGCGTGCGGTTTTCTGCAGGGAGGCGCAGTTCCAGCCAGCGCGACCAACCCGCCATTACGGCGAGAATTGCCAGCGGGATGTGACTTAACTCAGCCAAGACCTCCTCTTTGATATTTCCGAGGCTGTGAGAGTGCGTGAGCAGCAGGGCGCCGGAAACGGCGACCAGCATTGGAAATACCAAGCGGACATTGGAGGATGCAACTCGGCCGGTTTGCACGCGCCATTCGAATACCGCAAGTGCAATGACGAGCGCAGCAAAGATGCGGTGCAGTAAAACCTCGGGGTCGGCGAAAGTCACCCAAAAACCGTTGGGACCGAGCGGCCAGACCTCCGGATCGCTTCTTAAGAAAAGAAAAACGGAAAGGCCCAGAAAAAGCAGCGGCCAATTCCGCGCCCAAGAGATTTTCCCGGCTTGTGCTAGCAGAGCCAGCAAACCGACGGACAGAACAATAATCCCCGCCCAGTGATGGTTGTATTCCGACCAGGCTTTCTCCGCAGGAGTGTTCGGCCGCGTGCCGGATTGGCCGGGAACGAAAGACTCTGTGGAAAGTGAGCCAACCTCAAAAGCGATTTTTTGAGCGGCGTAAACATCTTCCGGCAAATCCTTCATCGCGGGGCTGGAAAAGCGCGGCGGGCGCGGAGTCATCCGCGCGAAAACCTCAGAAGCGGGAACGCGGTCCTGCAGAAGATCAACGGCTGGAGGAAGCGACGTTAAAGACGCCGCCGCGAGAATCACGGTGATTCCGATGCCGATTTCGGCTTCGCCAAAGCGCTTGAGGCTGGCGAGGATGGAGCTGTCTTCACCTTTTCGGACAAGTTGAAAATTCAGTGCGCCAAGAAACAAGAGAAGCCCTAAAAGAATCGCTTTTGTGGCAACCATCGCTCCATAAGAGGTGCCGTAGATGGCCTTGAGCGAACCGACGTAGGCGAAGCTCAAGATCATGCCCGCGATGGCCAGAACCGCAACGCTGACCACCGCAAGCCGCGAAAACCGCGCGCTGAGCTTTTGCGCCAAACCCGGAAACGATGCGCGCCGAATCGCAATGAGCAAGAATGGCAAACCGCCAAGCCAGGCCGCCGTGGCAAGCTGATGCAGCGCCGTAACGAAAACCAGAGGCAGTCGGTATTCCAGTCGCGCCATCGCGTGACTGGTCAGCACGGACGAAGCAAGGATTGCTGCCGCCGGAAGGAGCAATTCGCGGGCCGACGCGGCGCGCGAGCGCGCTGACAGAACAAGAACCGTCAGCGAAGCCGCGATGCCGAGCGCTCCTGCAAGAACGAAATTGGCACCGCTTACTTCGGCGAAGCTGATTTGCGCCGACTCCATCAGGATTAGGGAGTTGGCCGCAAGATAAGAAACTTGTGTCGCGACCAGGACCAGCGCGAAGCGGCGAAGCCATCTCAGGCAGGAAGCTCTTATCTCTTCGCAATCGTCGCTCGGTTTATGAAGGACAAACAAAAGAAAGATGACTCCGCCAACGGTGAGCGACTGAAAAGTCAGGCTGGCGCCGCGGAGAAGCACGGAGAGAAACCCGAAGATTTGTAGCAGGCGGGCCACAGGCAGGATCAGGGATTCACGACAGTGAAGGGAATCTCGCCGCGCGTAATGTGTCCGTCAGAGGCAAGCACTTGCCAGCGAAGGCGGTAAAGGCCTGCATGTAGCCCTTTTGCCTCAGCAGAAATGATTTCGGGCGAATCCTGTTTGCTGATTTCGAGCGTTTCCGTGGCTCCGTCGGGATCTACGAGGGTCAGCCGCGAACGAGCCGCGTCAATGCGAACGTTGAAACGCAGCTTCAGGGGAACATCGGGGCCAGAAACAGAGCTCTTCAATGCCGGGCTGGATTCCACAAGAACAGCGTGGGCAAGTGAGAAAGAAGGACTCAACAACGATGCGGCCACCGCTAGAAACAGAAATGCGACTCGAGCCCAAGGACCTGGGGACATGATTCATCCTTTCGCCAACTGCAGCGAAGCTCCGCAAAGATTCCGCCCACACCAGCCAGAGAGATTATACCGAAGTTACGCAAGAGGCGTGGCGCGGTGCGCCGCCTCAGCTACGGGACAGTTCTTGCACGGCGCGGTAAGCCTGTCGATGGTTTCATTTTTGAGCAGACAATTTGCAGGTGAACGAGTTCATCCTCACGCTTTCAAAAAGACATTGCCGCCAGGACGGCGCACTTATGAAGCCGTGTGCCAAAGAGCGAAGGACGTCTGGCATGAACCACGAATAACGAATTTGATTAGCAGCCGAAGATTGCCAGAGGGATTTTCGAACAAGAATCAGGTAACGTCTGGAGAAATTCAGCGGTAGGTGGCAACGACCTCGCCATTCTCGATGCGCAGGTCCGCAATTTGTGGAGGGAGTTTGAGCTTCTCGCGGTTCTCCGGCGAGTCCATTAGGCGGCGCACCGCCGATTCCAGAGTGGATGGTGGAATCGGAAGCGAACCAATCTGGCCGCTAACAGGTTGAAAATTCAAATATCCGTTCTGTGCGCCGAGCCGGCCTTCGAGCTGCAACGTCATGTCTTTGCCATGCACGTCGAAAAGAACATATGCTTTGACGCGATCATCTTCCAATTGAATTTTGAAATCGCGCACATTCGAACGCATTCGCTCGACATCCTGCGCCGTTGGCGCCGAGTCGTCGGCGCCACGCGGCTGTTCAGGCGGAGCCGCGGGTTTTGCCGTCTGCTTGTCGGACAATTCCAGGTGCGATGAGAGATATGAATTCAACTCGGTTTCGTCGACACGCACCGTTGCAGCCTGCCCGTTGGCAGCGGCGCGCTCGGCATCTTCAAACTTCTGCTCGGCACGGGCTGCGGCTTGCGGATTGGTCTCGACCAGAGGAGGCGGCGTTTTATGCAGCACGAGTATCAGCGTGACGACAACAACAGCGTAGGTGCTCCAGCGCACAAGCCGGAAAACCAGCCTCCACACACTAGTGCGATTTGTTTCCGCGTGAGCGAATCGCGGTTCTTCGAGTGGAGGAATGTATGGAGCCATGATGCCCCCGCAAGGATCATCGCCGCAAACGAGCGTGCGATCCAGAGAAGAGTTATGGCCAGCAAACCAACGCTAGCCCCCGAAAACGCCCTGGGCAAGCAAACCATGGCCACTTGGACACGAATACGGCACCTGCCCATTTAGAATGGACGCGCTCTTGTGATGGACGGCGGCAACATTCTGCAAGAGCGGAAGGGTGCCTGAAGAGCGCATCCCCGGCAACGCGGAACCCCAGCATAGAATCCAAACGAATAAAATATCAGCTCAGCCTAAGTTTGCCCTTGAGGAGGCTTGAATGCGTCGCGCTTTGCCTGTATTCCTCTTATGTCTGCTGCCTTCTGTTCTCTACGCGCAGCAAGAAGCCGAACCAACTACGCCTCCAGTCCCAACGCCGGCCGCTCCTGCCATTGCGCCTGCAAAACCGGCGCAACGCCGCCCCAAAATCGGCGTAGCCCTCGAAGGTGGCGGAGCCATGGGCCTGGCGCACATTGGCGTCCTGAAATGGTTTGAAGAGCATCACATACCCGTGGATTACGTTGCGGGCACCAGCATGGGCGGCCTCGTGGGCGGTTTTTACGCTACGGGAATGACGCCCGAGGAAATGCAAAAGCTCATCGAGGGCCTGGACTGGCGCAAAATCCTGGGCGACCGTACTCCTTACGAAGATCTCTCTTACCGCCGAAAAGAGGATCAGCGCGCGTACCCCAACTCGCTGATTTTTGGATTGAAACACGGCTTGTCGGCTCCCGAAGGACTGATCGCCGGCCATCAAATCGGATTGTTGATTGATCGCGTCACGCTTCCCTACTACGAGGTTTCTTCGTTTGATGAGTTGCCGGTGCCATTTCGGTGCGTTGCCACCGACTTGGTCAGCGGGCAATCGCACGTCTTCCAGGGCGGGCCGCTGCCCGTGGCGCTGCGTTCTACCATGTCCATTCCCGGCGCGTTTTCGCCCGTACGCGAAGGAAATGCCGTTTACGTGGATGGCGGGTTGCTGGACAACCTGCCAACCGACGTCGTCAAGCAAATGGGCGCGGAAATCGTGATCGCCGTGCACCTGGAATCCTCACCCGTCGAAGCCAAGAACGTTCGCTCTGTTTTCAGCGTTCTGAACCACTCCGTGAACACGATGGTCACAGCAAATGAGCTGCACAGCCTGGAGCTTGCCGATTCCATCATTTCCGTGCCGCTCGGCGAATTCACCACGGTGGATTACGCCAAGAGCGGGCCGATCATGCAGCGCGGCTACGAAGCCGCCAAGACAAAAGCGCCCCTGCTGCAGGCGTTTGCCCTAAGCGATGCCGACTGGGATGCCTACCAGAAAGCACGCAAAGCGCGCCAACGGACCGAACTTCCTGCGCCGCAATTCATTAAGGTTGAGGGCGCCAGCGGCTAAGGAGAGGCTTATGCAGCGCGCTATTTTCGATCGCTCCTGAACAAACCGCTCGACACGCAGAAGCTCGACGACATGCTAACGCGCATGACGGGTGTGGGCCGCTACGACTCCGCCAGCTACTGGCTCACCGAACAAAATGGAAAGCCAGGGCTTCTAATTCACGTCGTGGAAAAATATGACGCGCCGCCCACGTTCCAACCGGCGTTTGAAGTGGACGGCTCGCAGGCGGGCAACGTGGATTTCACAACGGGAACACGTTTCACGTTCACGGACATTGCCGGCTTCCGCTCCGAATGGCGCACCGATCTTCTTCTCGGGAACACCTATGGCATTCAGACCGAACTGTACCGCCCCTTCACCGCGGACAGCCGCTGGTTTTTCGCGCCGCACGCCGACGCCAGCGACACCACCTTCCAAATTTACGCGAAGAATGATCCGCTCGCCGACTACCGCATCTACCGCATCAACATCGGCGGCGACGTTGGATACAGTTTCGGACGCTTCAGCGAATTGCGGGTTGGCTACGAAATCGGCTCGCTGAACACCAAGCTGCGTTTGGGGACGCCCGAAATTCCCGCGGTGCAGGGGCGCGTGGGGCAAAGCCACCTGCATTACCTGCTGGACCATACCGATGATCCCGTCATCCCCCGGCGCGGATTCACTGCGGAATCGAATTTCCGCTGGTTCGACCAAAGCCCCGCCGCCACAAATGGCTTCCCTTCCATGGACCTGAAGTTCGGCTATTTTCAGCCGATTACGCGGCCCGCCTCGCTCTTCGTGGAAGGCGAAGGCGGCTCGACGTTTGGCACGACGAACACGGGCATCCCGCAATTTTTCTTGGGAGGGCCGTTGCGGCTCAGCGCCTACGGCAACAACGAATTTCAGGGCAACCAGTATTACCTGTTCCGCGCTGGTTTTATCCACGACTTGCTCACGCTTCCGCCGTTCGTTGGCAAGAAGGTCTACGCCGTGGGAGCCTACGAAATCGGCAAAATGTATGGCGTGACCGCTGACACCAACCTGCCCAACGATGTGGCGCTGGGTTTCCTGGCGGAAACCGCCGTCGGCCCATTCTTTATCGGCGGCAGCGTCGGCGACTCCGGCCACCGCAAATGGTTCTTCCAGCTCGGACGGGTGTTTTAGCCCAACTCAAACGCGGCTTCAGGAGTGCGGCGAGTCTCATTCACCCGTTAATCCTGCCGCTTGACCGTTAGTTCCATCAGCTTTTTGGCTGGCTGCGAATCGATGCTGATCTCGGCAAGCTCGGTCCACTCGCCTTGCTCATTGATCCGCAGTACGGAACTGGTTCGAATGGAACCCAGCACGAAGCCCCAGGTGAGGCTCTTCCCGTCCTCCAAGAGCTTCACGTCCGTCTCAAGAAATCGGCCGTCATTGAACGCACGCATGTGATAAGTACCCGTCTCGTCGTCAAAGGAGATGATTCCCAGCGCTTGGAGAACGGGTTTGTTGTCAAGCTTGGTTCGTCCAATCCCTTCGATTTCCAGAATCAGCCCATCCAGCTTGAATTGAGCCTCTTCGCTTTGGGCCAAAACGACCGGCTCCCCAGGTCCGCGCTGCAAACAAGCCTCTCCCGCCCACTTGCCGACCAGAAAACCCAGCTTCTTCATCGCCGCGCGTTGCGCGTCAATGTCCGGCGTTCGAGGCAGCTGCGCCATAGCTAACTCCTGGGGTGCCCTTACTTGCTCTTGGATTGGGGTGGCAGTTCATCACCAGCGCTGGGCTTTTTGCCGCCACGGCGCTTCATGATCTTGTCAAACGCCTGGAAGTCAGCGCGGGCCTTCCGACTGGCGAAGAACTCCGCCGTTTGCAAAGCGGAGAGCTTTTCCGCCACCGCTGTAGCGACGAACTGGTTGATACTCGTCCCATCTTCCCGGCTCTGTTCCTCCACTGCTTTCTTTAGCGAGCGGGGCAAACGCAAAAGGTAAGTCTTCGTTTCGCTCATTGTCGGATCCTTTCTAACGCATCACGAGGAAGCATCAATTCAATGCCAAAGCGCGATGGCACGAGCCCGTAATCCCGCGTATTAAATGTGACTAGGAGGTTGGCCCGCCCGTTGACAGCCGCTTCCAAAACCATCTCATCACCAGGGTCACGCAATTGAGGCCGCCAAAGAAAATGTGTCTCTACCGGTTCCGCCATGGCTATCACCGCATCAATGAATATCCCCACTTCGCGCTCACTCAGCCCAGCCGCCAGTCGATGTTCTGCTTCTGAACAAACCGCCTCATACTCCACGGCCAATGGGACACTCACCAAGAGCGTCACTTTATTCTGGCGCGCTTCGCGTAGAATTTCAGCGGACGCCCCGTCGGGACTACGCATCGCTGCCACGATGACGTCCGTGTCCAAAACAACTTTCACATCGCCTATAATATCATATTGCAGGAGATATCTCACTTTGGAAGTGATACAAAACTGCAAGACGGTAGTTGACTTTCGCTTTTTATTCGCTTATAGTGCGGGTGGTAGAGGAAACGGGAAACGGGTGGCGCGCCGTCTCCATTTGCCGTCCAGGCTCTCACGAGTCGGCCGCCGCCCGTTGAAGATTCCGAGCCGTAAGCGGGTGAGGGGTCGGTCGCAAGAGCGATCCCTCGATCCCGGGAAGCCGAGTAGCCAGCTTCTTGCTCGGGCCTCAGTATACGCTGCCCACTTCCCTGCTGTAGCCGCCGTGCGGTCAATAGTTACAGGAGCTGCCATGAACGTCTGTGTCGAAAGCCAAAGCGTCGCCCTGACGACCCCAGCCATCGCAATGATGCAAGCGGGCGTTGCGCCTGCGATGGAAGTCGAAGAAACCGAGCGCGGCGCCGAAACTCCGGACGCCAGAGGTAGCCCCGCTGATGTTTCTTCGCAAACAAAACCGCCGCAAGCCGAACCAGCCGCGGAGAAAAGCCCCTGGTCTGCCTGGTCCTGGCTGGGACTCTGCAAATCGCCCGCGCCCAAAATCCCCAACATCGTCCACGTGGACGTGGACGCGTTTTTCGCCTCCGTCGAGCAGGTGCTGAATCCCCGGCTGCGCGGCAAGCCCGTGCTGGTGGGGCGCGGCTGCGTGGCATCGGCCAGCTACGAAGCAAAAGCGCTCGGCGTGAAAACCGCGATGGGCTTCCGCGAAGCGTTGCGCGTTTGTCCCAAAGCCATCGTCGTCCCCGGCCAGTACGAGCACTACGCTGACTTTGCCGAGCGCGTCCGCCGCATCCTCGAAACCTACACGCCCGCGGTTGAAACCGCCGCGCTGGACGACTTTTACCTCGACTTCGCCGGCACCGAACGCCTCTATCCGGATTATCGCGGCACGCTGGTGCGCTTGCAGATGGAAATTTTTAAGCAAACCGGCCTGAGCGTTTCGGTAGGCGCGGCGAGCACGAAAGTGGTCGCGTCGATCGCTTCGCGCCTGGAGCGCCCGCGCGGCTTCCGCATGGTCACGCCCGGCGAAGAAGAAACCTTCCTCACGCCGCTGCCGGTGGAGAAACTCCACGGGATCGGCCACGTCCATGCCGGCGCATTGGCCGAGCGCGGCATCGCCACCATCAGCCAACTCCGCCGCGTGCCGAAAGCCGCCCTGCAAGCGGCCTTCGGCGAAGTCATCGGCCAGCAAATCTGGGAGCGCGCCCGCGGCCTCGACGGCCGCGAAGTGCTGCTCCCCTCCACGCCAAAATCCGTCTCCCGCGAAACCACCATCGAAGGCGGCACCATTGACACCGAATTTCTCAGCGGCCTGATCGAGTATCTCAGCGAGCGCATCGGCTCGACTTTGCGCGAATACGGCAAGCAGGCGCGCACCCTCGAGCTGCGCCTCCGTTATGTGGACCACTTTTCGGCGCACCAGGCGGTGCGCCTCAGCAAACCCACCAACGATGAGCGCGAACTGCTCGCCGCCGCCAAGGAACTGTTCGCCAAACTATTCACGCGCCGTGTGGCCGTGCGGCTCGCAGGCGTCAGCGTGACCAATCTCGAAACCGACCGCCGCCAAAACGAACTCTTCGATACCAGCGCGAACCGCCGCTGGTATCTCAACCGCGAAATGGATCGCGTGCGCGGCCGCTTCGGCTGGAACGCCGTGTTCTACGGCAAAGGCCTCGCCCTGCGCGAGCATTACGCCACCAAGCCCAACGGCCTGGTGCTCTCGACTCCCTGCCTGTCGCGATAAAAAGAAGAAAAGCCTCGGGTCTAAAGACCCAAGGCGTAGGTTTGCACTTAGGTAGTTCCTGGAATCCCCTTCCCTGCCTCTACTTCGGTTCCTGTTGAATCTAAGGGGCAAGCTTTTCACCCCGCTTCGCGGGTAAAAAGCTCACGTGTTCATTCACTTGCATTGTCACAGCCACTATTCGTTCCTGCGGGGCGTCGCGTCGCCGGACGAAATCATCGCCGCGGCAAAGGAACAGAGCATGCCTGCCGTGGCGCTGACGGACACAAATGGCATGCACGCAGCCGTGTCGTTTTATCAAAAGGCGAAAGACGCGGGCATCAAGCCGATTGTTGGCGTGACGCTGGACGTGGCCATCGCAGGGGCAGAAAGAGAGATTCCTCGACTCCGGGCCGATAAAAACGATCGGCCCTCCGCTCGGAATGACAGTTTGGCGATGGTGCTGCTGGCCATGGACATGGAAGGCTACAGCAATCTTTGCCAGCTCACCATGCTGCGGCATTTGGGTACAACGAAGCTGTCTTCCCTGCCCGTCCCTGCCTCGCCAACAGGCAGGCGTCAGGCGGATCCCGGCACGATAGAACAAAGCGCTGCCGCAGAAACCGATGGCCGCCCCGTCACCTTGCAGGAATTGGCGGAGTACAACCGCGGCGTCATCGCATTATGCCCGTTGCCAGCAAGGTTGCCCGACACAAGCACCCGTAGGGGCACGATACATCGTGCCCCTCTTCAGTCACCAGCTTGCCCCGAGCC
>Ga0079221_10000645_pt1 | contig 10146 bp, 6 predicted proteins | sample GAAS200_FD_75069 | JGI IMG/M metagenome (GOLD analysis project Ga0079221, IMG submission 75069) | Agricultural soil microbial communities from Georgia to study Nitrogen management - GA AS200 | ecosystem: Environmental > Terrestrial > Soil > Agricultural land | place: USA: Georgia | collected... | reverse complement strand
GACTAACAAAGAACTGGAACGCGAAGTTCTCGCCATGAAAGAAGCCGGCATCGGCGGGTTTGAAATTCAACCGGTGTACCCGCTGGAGCTTGATGATCCCGCTCGCGGGATTCGCAACCTGCCTTACCTTTCCGACGCTTTTCTTGACGCATTGCGGTTTGTCAACCAGAAGACCCAGGAGACAGGAATGCGGCTGGACCTGACACTTGGCAGCGGTTGGCCGTACGGAGGCAGCAACGTTCCGATCACCCAGGCCGCCGGCATGCTGCGGGTGGTGTCGGCTCCAATTCGGGACAATGACAATTCTGTGGCAGTGCCTGGTCTTAAAGCAGGCGAGTCCCTGATCGCCGCGTGGGCCGTACCTGGCGATCACTTGCAGTTTCTGGAATCGAGTGTTCAGCAACTGGATGACCTCAGCAGCGCCAGAGTTACGGTGCCGGGACAGCAGCAATTCGGCGCGGTGATGTTCTTCATCTCCAGCCGCACGGGCATGCAGGTAAAGCGCCCTGCCGTTAAAGCTGAAGGCTTTGTGATCGACCATTACGATGCCGCGGCCGTGGACGCCTACTTGCGTTCCACAGGTGATCGGCTGATGCAGGCATTCGGCGAGAAGCGTCCTTACGCAATCTTCAGTGACAGCCTTGAAGTCTACCGGTCTAACTGGACTCCGGACCTGCTGGCCGAATTTCGAAGCAGGCGCGGCTATGATCTTAAGCCTCACCTCCTGGCGCTCGTGGGCGATGCCGGAGCTGAAACTTCGGCGATCCGCTGCGACTGGGGCCGCACGCTGACGGAGCTTGCCAATGACCACTACCTGGCGCCGCTGCGGCAGTGGGCCGACCGAAACGGCGCCAAGCTCCGCTGCCAGGCGTACGGCGCGCCGCCGGTGACCCTGTCGAGCAATCGTCTGGTAGATTTGCCGGAAGGCGAAAATCCCGACTGGAGAGGATTCAGCCCGGCACGCTTGGCGTCTTCCGCCTGCCATCTTTACGGCAAGCCGGTCGCTTCGGCAGAAACGTGGACCTGGATCCACTCTCCAGCCTTTCGCGCAACGCCACTGGACCTGAAAGCTGAAGCCGACTGTGACTTTCTCCAGGGAATCAACCAGATTGTCGGCCACGGCTGGCCGTACTCTCCGCCCGAGGCAGGCGAACCCGGCTGGCGCTTTTACGCAGCCGGCGCCTTGAATGATCACAATCCCTGGTGGCCCGTGATGCCGGACCTGGCGTTTTACCTCCAACGGATGTGCTTTCTGCTTCGCCAAGGCAGGCCGGCCAACGATGTTGCATTGTATCTCTCCAACAGCGACGCGTGGGCGCAGTTCACTGCCAACAGCAACCCCTCGGTAAACGAGGCGCTTTCTTCCCTGTTGGGGAGGAATATCTTCGGCCGCATCCTGGACGCCGGTTTTAATTTCGATTTCATCGATAATGAGGCCATCGAGCTTGTCGGAATTCCCTGCTCCGCTCTGGTTCTGCCCGGCATTGAGCGAATCCCTCTGGCCGCCTTGCAAAAGATCAGAGACTATGCCCGTCACGGTGGAGTCGTCATTGCCACCCGCGCCGTTCCTCACCTTGCGCCCGGCCTCCTGGAAGGCAGGCGCGACAGCGCGACGGTCCAGGCGCTTTCCCGCGAACTCTTCGAGGGGTCGAACGCGCGCGGCATCTTTGTTCGAAACCAAGCAGCATTGGGTGCGGCGCTTACCAGCAGGATTACTCCGGACGTCGATTTGAATCCCACGGTACCGGAAATCGGGTTTCTTCACCGTAAGCTGAATGATGGCCAGCTCTATTTCCTGGCAAACACCGGTAATCAGGCCCACGATGTTAAGGCCACCTTCCGAGTAAAGAGTCTTTCACCGGAGCGATGGGACCCGTTCACCGCCACGAAATCCGTCGTGCGATGGAAGCGCACGGTTGATGGGCGCACCGCGGTGATGCTCCACTTTGAACCCTACGAGTCCGCTGTGCTGATGTTCTCCAGTTCGCCGAGCGCATCTTCTCCAAACCCCGCCAGGCAAAGTTCAGTGCCGGCTCCCATCGACTTAAGCCGCGGCTGGAAGGTCACCTTCACCGGCCCGGGCAAATCCATTCAAATGGACCGGCTGCGGCCCTGGACGGAACTGGATGGCCTCCGCTTTTTCTCCGGCCAGGGCGTTTATGAAAAGGCCGTATCGGCGCCGGAATTTATGCGTAAGCCCGGAGTGAAGGTTTATCTGAATTTCGGCAAGGGCGTTCCCATCGAACCGCGCCATCGCCAGAACGGTACTCAGGCCTGGATCGAGAGTCCTGTGCGCGAGGCTGCCGTCGTTTATGTGAATGGGAAGCGCGCCGGTTCGGTCTGGCGGCCACCCTACGAACTGGAAATCACGGAATGGCTGCACACAGGAGCAAACATGCTTCGAGTGGTTGTGGGGAACCTTGCCATCAATTCCATGGCGGGAAAGTCCCTGCCTGACTATCGCCTGCTGAACCTCCGCTACGGCAAACGGTTCGACCCTCAGGATATGGATAAACTGCAGGCCTTGCCCTCCGGCCTGCTGGGGCCCATCACGCTCATTGCGCGATGAGATGGGGGCGCCCAGCACGCGCCTCTGGCGTTCCGGGATGATGGGCCATTTTTGATCCTCATAAGCTCCGGTTCGGGTTATCTTCGGCTGTCCGTGTAGCATGTGCCGTTGGATTCCGATACTTCTTAGTTTCGCTTTCCAAAAATATTTCTTCCCGCTGTGCTCAGCAGGTCCACAGTGGCAGATGGCGGCCGCAACACTGGAAAGTCGGTGGCGTTTTCCTGCCGGTTCAGGGATCGCGGCACGGGCCCGGCGGCGTGCCAGGCTAAAAACCCGGCGCTGCAGAATCAGAGCCGGCTGAGAACCTGCTGTGCCCCAGCACGCCGCCGGTTTTTTCCCGGTTGATGTTGATGGAGTAGATCAGGTACGCACCCACCACGCCGCCGATGGTGACAACCGCCCAGGCGATGTTGTAGCTGTGTGTGGCATCGAAAATCAGTCCCGCTGTCCACGGACCGATCCACTGGCCCAGCGAATTCGCCATGATGATGACGGCCAGCAGTTTGCCGAGCGTGGCCAGGCCGAAGCACTCCGCGGTGACCAGGGGAATCAGCATATAGTCGGCGCCCATCGCAAAGCCAAAGATGATGGCAAACGACCATGCGGCGACGGAATAGCGTGCGAAGAAGAGCAGCGGAATTGCCATCGCCAACACCAGGTAGAAAGTGGCCATCACATTTTTCTTCTCGAAACGATCGGCCAGATAGCCGACGATCACGCGCCCGGCGAGGCCGGCAAAGAGAAGCCCGCTCGAAATCACCGAAGCCTGGCCAAGGGTATATTTCTGGTCGTGCAAAAAAAGCACAAACTGCTGGATAACGGTGCCGATGGCCCCGATTACAAGACTGCTGCCCAGAAGGATCAGCCAGAAATTGGCCGAGCGCGCCACGCGGCGAAGGTCAAACACAACGGCCGGTGCGGAAGGCTGGGCCGCAGGGACTTCCACGCCGTCGGGAGCCAGATCCATATCCTCCGGGGCGGAGCGCGTGACCCACTGCGCGATGGGAAGCAGCACAATCAGGATGAGAAGCCCCACAACTTCAAAGGCACGTCGCCAGCCGTAGTGCGAGATGAGGAAGTGGACGAGGATGGGCGATACCGCGCCGCCCACTCCAAGCCCCAGGTAGGCATAGCCCATCGCGCGCCCGCGCGCCGAGCGAAACCAGCGTGCGATGAGCACCTGGTTAGGGATGGGTCCGGTGAGGATGTAGCCAAAAACTTCCGCGATGGAAAGCAGGTAATACTGCCACAGGTGCGTCATCCATCCCATCAGGATGAGCGGGCCGCCGACAAATATCAGCCCGAAGCGAATGATGGCGCGCGCGCCGCGGCGGTCGATCAGGGATCCGAGGTATCCCACAAACGGAGCAACAATCACGAAACCCAGCAGCACACCTGCGGTCACCTGGCTGCGCGAGAATCCCAGGTTTCTCACCAGCTCCGGATAGAAGACGGGCAGGCCGTAAAAGACGATTCCGACACCAAAAAAGAGGTTCAGGAACGCCGCGGCAACAACCCACCAGCCATAGAAGATGCGCATGAGCTTTCCCTTCTCTCTATCAAAAGCATCTCACGCAAGGCGCCGCGGCACAGCCGGGCGCTAGCGGCTGTCGCGAGCAAATTCTGTTTCAATATCCGGCCAGTGGTCGCGGCACCACTCAGCCATTTCCCGAACGCACATGCCGCTCTTCCATCCGAATGTTGCGCGAAGGTGTAGCAGCCATGCGATCAGGCCTTCCTCGGGGTGAAAGAGCAGCAGGTGGAGAGCCTTTTCCGGCTTGCCGCCAGTGTTCATAGCAAATTCGCTGTCCGGCAACTGGAAGATGGTGTGCATCTGGAAGGTCGAGCAGCCGCGCAGGAGATACTCGGCGGCGACGCGGCCGGAATGGATGTCACCGGTGGCGCTGACGGGGAGGAATTCCGATTCCGCGTGCGAGGCGAACGGCGCGGTCAGGAATTTTTCCAGCACGCTCAGGTTGCGGTCGCTCAGGTCCGGACCGCCGTAGGCGACTCCAATTTTATCCAGATACTGCTTCTGCGGGTCAAAAAGGCGATTAGCATAGATCAGAAAATCAGCCTGATTTTCTCCCGACGCTTGGTGGACGGCATCGAGCATGCGGAGCTGAAAATCGCCTTCAAACAGCGCATTGAACATCTTGAGGCCGACGCGAACCTTTCCGGGTTCGACGGCGTGGATCAGAGCCGGCACCTTCGCCAACCACTCCAGGATTTTGGCCTGCTGCGCCGCGCGCCCCGATCCCGCCAGCGTGGGGCTGAAATCCTTTTCGAGCGGCATGGCCAAAGCCGGGAAGTGTTTTTTCCAGGGCTCCAGTAGCAGGTTGGTAGTAAAAACGTACTCATCCTCTTTCCAGAAGTCTTCCTCCGGTGTGGGCAAATGATACTTCACGGAAGGGACGATGAGCATCTGGGCGGCGGCACCGATGGCAAGCGCATGGTCGAAAAAATCCCGGTAGGCTTCGAGCGTGTTGTACCAGCCGCGGCCCTTCCAGGTGACGGTCCAGCCTTCTTCTCCGCCGCGCCCGCGGATTCGCTCGACGCTCATGCGAGTTTCCGGGATGGCCCACTCCCACATGCTCTGTTCGCCCTGGCGGTCCTGCGCGATGACGGTTTTGAGGATGACAAAACCGAGGCCTGCGCCCGCGTCCTTTTCCACCTGATGCGCGGCCAGCGAGAGCTGTCCGGAAGCTTTGCCGAAGGCGTTCTTGACAGGCAGGCCACCGTATTCGCTCGTGAGGTCGATGCCGTATGTTGAAAGAACGCAGGGTTCGAGCGGCCGCGGAAGCCCGGCCCGGAAATCGTCAAAATCCTTTTGAAGCTGAGCGGAATCGTGCTGGCTTATTTTCGGCTTGCCGCCAAGCCGGACTCGCGGCGGGCGATATTCCTCCATGAAGAATTCAATCCTTTTCGCTTTTTGGACTGTCGAGCTCGCCGATGCCCGCAAGCGTCTGGCCGATTTTCGTGAACTCGCGTTCCGGCAGCTCAGGTCCCCAGGGATCATGCGTGGACTCGCGCCCGATGACGCCCAGATGGACCAACATCCAGAGCATCCTGCGGATGTAGCCTTCCATCGGCGGAATGAACAGCGTCTGGGATAGCTTATCGACGGCTCCTGAGAGGTCCAGGAATTCGACGGAGTGGCCACTGAAATAGGCGTCCATCATGTTGAACTGAAGCTCGGTGCAGGCTGCTCCCATGCCGATCAGTGCCGCCTGCGCGCCGGCCATCAGGCTGTAACCGAGGAAGCGGTCTTCGCCGGTGATCAGGAGTTTTTCGGGGAACTCCTCGCCAATCATCTTTGCCACGTTTTGATACGTCATAACGCTGTCGAGCGTGGCGAGCTTGATGCCCACAACTTCCGGCAATGCAAAGAGTCTGCGAAGCAGGGCCGGGGAGTATGAAATTCCGCCTGCGGCCTCGTAGAGGTAAAAGAGAATGATGGGTTCATGAAGCGACGCAAGCTGCTGGTGATAGTCGAGGACCAGCTTTTCGAGTTCGCCTTCTGCCGCAATTTTTCGAAGCGGCGAGGGAGCATAGACCAGAAATGCATTGGCACCGTGCTGGAGGGCATCATCAGCCATCTCGAGCGCAGAATCGACGTAGGCCTGGAAGGAACCGGTTGCCGCGTGAGGGCCCCCGACCCCGGCAATGATCAGTTTATCGGCGCCGAGTCCCTTTGCCCAGGCCTGCAAAACCTGGAGGCGCTGCTCGCGGCTGAGGTGCAGGCCGCGCCCGGTGTGAGCCCACACGGCAACGCCCGCAATCGGCTGCTGGCGCATGTAGGCAATGTACTTTTCCTGCGCAGCGGAATCGACCTGTCCGTCGGAAGTCATCGGCACAGGAACCGCGGGGATCAGGCCATGCCAAAGCCGGCGGCCGCATTCGTCAACCGTGAGCGGTTTCATGCCTGAAACTCCTCAAACCGAATTCGGTATTTCTCGACTTTTCTCATGTCGATTTTATAGCCCATGCCCGGGCCATCGGGCGGTTGGATGAAACCGTCACCGGAGATCTCAATGGGAGGCTCAATAATATCATCCTTGAACCAGCGAGCAGAAGCTTCCACATCTGTGGGGAAGGTGAAATTGCCGAGCGTCGCTAGATGCAGTGCCTGCGCTGAAGCCACGCCGAGCTCGGGCATGGTTCCCATCCAGCAGGGAATGCCTGCCGCGCGTGCTGCGTCGTGGGCCTGCTTGGCGGGCGCCAATCCCCCCATGCGCTGCACCTTAATGTTGATGATCCTGGCGCTCCCCAGCCGGATGGCCGTGGCAATGGATTCCGGGTCTTCTGCGGATTCGTCAAGACAGATGGGAGTCTTCAGGCGGCGTTGGAGTTCCGCATGTTCGTCGAGCGCCTTGCGGCCGAGCGGCTGCTCAAACATCATCAGGCCGTATTTGTCGAGTTCTTCAAAAATAGCGATGTCTTCCAGCTGGTATGCGGCGTTGGCGTCAACCATCAACGGGATGTCTCCAAACCGGTCGCGGACCGCCCGTACGAGCTCCACGTCCTGGCCTGGCATGATCTTGATCTTGATGCGGCGATATCCCTGTTGCAGAAAGGCGCCCACGCGGTCAAGCAGTTCATCGACGGACGGCATCAAACCGATGGCGGCGCCAGAAGCCACCGGCCGCCTGCTGCCGCAGAGCATCTCATATAGCGGCACGGATGTCTCGTTGGCCCAGAAGTCCCACACCGCTCCTTCAACTCCGGCTTTGCCAAAGGGTTCGCCGGGGAACTGCGAGAGCCAATCGAAGCACCGGCCGGGCTCCGGAATGGGTCGTCCAAGCAATCCCGGGACAGCTTTGCTGCGGAGAAATTCCCAGGTGGTCTGGGGCGTTTCGGAGGAGTAGAACGATCCACCCATAGGGGACGCTTCTCCCCAGCCGGTCGCGCCGTTCTGTCCCTGCAATTCCACCAGGATCGCGTCTTTGACGGAGACTTCGCCGTTCGATATTTTAAAGGGTTCGTGCAGTGAAACCTGCACCCAGTGCAGGCGAATTGCTGAAAGATGGATTGCTTTTGACATAAGGGTCTGAACAGAAAAATCTATTCTGGCCGGCGCGGGTAAGTCAATCAATTATTTGTTGATCGTCGCCGATTTGTGGTGAAATAGTGGGCTCTCTTCGTGTTTCGAGGGGATTGAGGAAAGAGACAGGGAGCTTGTCGGTGCACTCTAGGACGGATGTGACGTCGCATCGCCTCGTTGACCCGGGACAAAGCAGCGGGTCCGTCTTCTGAGCGAATACGAAGCCACACGCTGTACTAAGAGGGATTGCTTGATAGAGGCGGGACTCGGTCCTGACGAGAGCCGGGAAGAAGAAAGACGAGAGGAGTTGTCATGATCATTGGTGTTCCCAGGGAGAGCTTTCCAGGAGAAAGGCGCGTGGGCACGGTGCCCTCCGTTGTCCCTTCCCTGACGAAAGCCGGGTTCGAAGTGGTTGTTGAAGCCGGAGCGGGCCTCAGCGCGGGATATCTGGACGCAGACTACGCCGAAAAAGGGGCCAAGGTCCTGGGCAGTCGGGCGGAGATTTTCAAGACCGCTGATATCATCGTGCAGGTGCTCTGCTATGGCTCCAACGACAGGACTGGAAAGGATGATGTTCCGCTCTATCGCGACGGCCAGTTTCTGGTGGGTTTCCTGCGGCCGCTGGGAACGGTGGAGACGCTGCAGGATATTGCCGCCAAGGGAGTATCATCGTTCAGCGTTGAGTTGATGCCCAGAATCACCCGCGCGCAGAGCATGGACGCCCTCTCGTCAATGTCGACCGTCTGCGGCTATAAGGCGGTGCTGCTCGCTGCCGACACGCTGCCGCGGCTGTGCCCGATGCTGACCACTGCCGCAGGAACGATCACCCCTGCCCGTGTTTTTATCATGGGCGCGGGAGTGGCCGGGCTCCAGGCCATTGCCACGGCGCGCCGATTGGGCGCCGTCGCCTCGGCCTATGATGTGCGTCCAGCGGTCAAAGAGCAGGTGCATAGTCTCGGCGGCCGCTTTGTTGAGCTGCCGATCGAGGCCAAAGACGCCCAGGACGCCCGCGGCTATGCCACGGCTCAGGATGAAACCTTTTACCAGCGCCAGCGGGAACTGCTGGGACGCGTTGTGGCGGAAAGCGATGTGGTCATCACCACGGCCGTAATCCCCGGCAAGAAGCCGCCGGTGCTGGTGACGGAGGAGATGGTGAAGAGCATGGCGCCAGGGTCTGTCATTGTGGATCTGGCCGCGGAGCGCGGTGGGAATTGCGAGTTGACCGAAGCCAGCAAGGTTGTGGTGAAGCACAACGTCAGCCTTGTGGGCACCATCAATCTGGCCAGCACGGTCCCGTACCACGCCAGCCAGATGTACGCGCGGAACATCAGCACGTATCTCCGTCATGTTTTCAAGGACGGAAAACCGGAAATTGATCTGGAAGACGAGATCACCCGCGAAACGCTGATTACGCGGGGCGGAGAAATCGTTCACGGCCGCGTGCGGGAGTTTTTCTCATTGCCCGCCCGGAGCACGCAGACGCTTGCTCAATGAGGTTGGAGACTCCGCAAGGCTGCCGTAAGCAGTCCTGCGGCCCGCACTACGAAGTATTACTTAGCTTAAAGGAGGGTTACGGTGCCAGAAGGTTTTGTTTCAAACTTGTACGTCTTTGTGTTGGCGGGCTTCCTCGGATTTGAAGTTATCCGCCGGGTGTCGCCGCTGTTGCACACACCTTTAATGGCTCTCACCAACGCCCTGGACGCCATCGTGGTGGTGGCCGCCATCATTATTGCGGGGCGCGAAGGCTCGACGCTTTCCCTGGTCCTCGGGGCCATCGCAGTCGCCGCCGCTTTCAGCAACATGATCGGCGGTTTTCTGATCACTGACCGCATGCTGCGGATGTTTAAACTGAGCGGACGTAAGAAACAATGAACACATCCATCTTGCACCTGACGACCGTGCAGTACCTTACCGATTTCGCCTATATCATCGCTATCGCCTTTTTCATCCTGTCGCTGAAATGGCTGAGCTCGCCTGCGACTGCGCGCCGCGGGGTCCTGATCGGCGAGATCGGCGCGGCGATCGCCGTAGTCACCACGTTTTTCAACCCCGATCTCGTCCGGTTCAAGTGGATCCTGATCGCGTTGCTGATCGGAGTGATCATCGGCATCCCCCTCGGCATGGTCCACATGACCGCCGTTCCCCAGCGGACGGCCATGAGCCACGCTTTCGGAGCCTTGGCCGCGGCCCTGATCGGGATTGCCGAGTATTACATGCGCATCCCTCACGTCAACAAGTTCGAGATGACGGAAATCTCCCTCGAGGTGATTATCGGCTGCCTCAGCTTTACGGGCAGCCTGATCGCGGCCGGCAAGCTGCAGGAGTGGCTCCCGCAGCGGCCTATCGTTTACAAGGGCCAGAATTACGTGAGCTTCACGGTGCTGGCCGCTGCCGTCGCGTCGGCTTTGATTCTCATCATTAATCCCGTGACTCCCTTCCTCTTTGCGGCCATGGTGATCATCTCGCTGCTGTTCGGCGTGATGCTGGTCACGCCCATCGGCGGCGCCGACATGCCGACCGTGATCTCGCTGTT
>Ga0079221_10000644_pt1 | contig 10150 bp, 9 predicted proteins | sample GAAS200_FD_75069 | JGI IMG/M metagenome (GOLD analysis project Ga0079221, IMG submission 75069) | Agricultural soil microbial communities from Georgia to study Nitrogen management - GA AS200 | ecosystem: Environmental > Terrestrial > Soil > Agricultural land | place: USA: Georgia | collected... | reverse complement strand
TCACCAGTACCGTCTCCTCTTTGCCCAGCGACAAACTGAGCGGCACGGCCGACCGGCTCTGCTTCCGCAGCGTGCTTTCCAGCACGGGATGGCGGGCTGCGCCGAGTTCGATCACCGTCTCATTGGTGAAGTTCGGGATGCACGCGTCGTATTCGCGCGCGAAGCGGGCCCGCGCAAAGATCGCGTCCATTTCCGCGATGACGGCTGCGGCATGGGCCAACGTGCCCTGCTCGGACAGAAGCTTTGCCGTCAGTTCTTCCAGAATCCGTGCAATCTCCGCCCCTTCCTCTTCTCTTAGCTGCACCAGGCGATTGTTGATCTCGATGGTCTCCAGCGGCTCAATGAACACGGTCTGGCCCGTCGCGCTCGCCGCATGAACCACGCCTTCGAGTTTTCTGCGCTCCGACGCGCGTACGGGAATCACGTAGCGGTCGTTGCGCTGCGTGATGTAGTCGTCGCCGCCCTCTCCGCCACGTGCGCGCAGAATGCGCTCGAGGGTCTTCTGCAGATTCTCGCGCGTGCGGCCCATGGCGTCGCGCACGCGCCGCAGCGCCGGCGACGCATCGTCGCTGATTTCGCCGTTGGGAAGGATGGCCCGCCGGATGGCCGCCGCAAGGAAACGCAAGTCCGCGAGCGAGTGAGCCCGTTCGGTAAGCAGCGGAAATTTTGCCGAGCTTTCGCGAAAAACTTCTCGCAGTGAGGTTGCCGCATCAATCAGCGACGTGGCCTCGAGCAGCTCCGCAGGGGTAAGCATCGCGCCCGGCAGCGTCAGCCGTTCCAGCCACGCTTGCGGATCCGCCAAGGCGCCGAACCCGAGTTCCTCGCCCAAGCGCAAATACGTGATTGCTTCCGCGATTGCGGAAAATTCCCGCTCCAGTTCGCGGCGTTCGGTGCGGAATCCGAGCGCCTCGATCGCCCGCCGTCCCGGCGCCGAAGTCGTGCGCGCCCGCAGCATTTCGCGCAGCCGGTCAAATTCCAGAATTTCCTCAGCGCGGCGTCCCATCGTGCTACCGCTTCGCCGCCAGCGCCCGCGCAAGATACTCGGCGGCCTCTGCCGGATTCTTCGCGCTGTGTACCAGCCGCGCCTTCGCTTCTCCCCAGCGCGACCCGTGGTCGCTCTCCACCTCGCGCACGCGCTCGATGATCGGCTCCCAGAAGTCACCCAGCGTGACAAAGGGCTTACCCGCCATCACGCCTTTATTCAGCATCTCCCAAACCACCGCCAGTTCCACCAGCGTTCCCGTGCCGCCCTTGCACGCCACGTAGCCTTCGCCAAAACGAATCAGCTCGAAGAGCCGCTCCTGCCAATTGCTCGCCGCATGCTCCTCATCCACCCACTGGTTCGCGCGCGTGCGAAAAAACGTCGAAGTAATCGCCATCGTTCTGCCGCCGGCCTCTTTCGCTCCGCGCGAAACTCCCTCCATTACGCCCGCATATCCGCCCGAGCACACCTGAAAGCCTCGCCGCGCCAGTTCGGCGCCCAGACTGCGTGCCTCTTCGTAATCGGGTTCGCCGTCGCGGGGCCGCGAGCTGCCAAAAACAGTGATGATCGAACCTTGCGACCGCATGGGGAATATTCTTATCGGGAGACTTGTCTCTGCGCTTGGCTCGTGCGCGCCTGACGTCGGCGGGTTCCAACACGTGCCGCGCCCGGGTCCTGATGCGGTTCCAACTCTTCCACCATCGCCACGCAAATCGAATCCACAGCGTTGATGGCTTCGCGCCCGTGCGTGCCGGTATTGTTGCCGAAAATCGCAAAAATCAGATGGGCGCCGCGCCGCGTCGTGGCGTAGCCGGAAAGCGAATTTACGTGCTCGACAAGGCCCGTCTTCGCGTGCACTTGCCCGGCCGCCGCCGTGCCGCGCATGCGATTCTCCAGCGTGCCGTCCTGCCCCGCCACCGGCAGGCTGGCCACGAATTCCGCTCCCCACGGCTGCCGCTGGGCATACCCCAGCAGTTGCACCAGGCTTTGCGGCGTCACCAGGTCGCCGCGCGAGAGCCCCGAACCATCGGTCATCTGTACATCATCCGGAGCGATGCCGATGCTTTGCCGAAAATTGGCCGCGAAGGCCAGCGCGTCATCCATCGTTATCGCCCCTGTTTTTTCCCTCGCCGCCACGCGCAGCAATAGTTCCGCGTGCAGATTCATGCTCAGCTTATTGGTGAGCCGCACGTCCTGCACCAGCGCCGGCGAGGCATGCTCGGCCAACCTGTGCATCGGTGCCGCCGCTTGCAGCTGCGCGTTGCGATCGCCATGCCGCGCTCGGCTGCGTCCTTCAACGCGCACGCCCCGAGCCTCGAGAAGCTGTTTGAGGATGGCGGCCGCATTCTCCGACGGTTGCGTGACCGCGAGTTGCAGTTCCCGCGCCGGTGCGTCCAGGGGCAGCGTTCCCGTCAAGTGAAACGTTTGCGAATCCGCATCCCGCTCCAGCCGTAGTTTCGGTTCGGTTCCCGCCGCGGTGGTCTGCGTGTCGTTGCGCATTTCATAGATTCCCGGCCACGGCGCTGCGCTGTAAACCAGCGGAGCGCCTATGGTCGCGCCGGGACGGAGAATCACCGAAATGTAGTTGTCATTCACGGCCAGCGCCGATACCGCCGCCCCATAACTCCACACCGCATCGTCAATTCCCCAACCCGGCGGATATCGTTCCGGAGCGAAATAGCTGTCGTCCCCGATAACGTCTCCGGAAACTTCCTTCACGCCGGCAGCCACGACTTGGTCAGCCAGATCGGCCAGAGCTTTTTCCGGCGGCCCATTGTGCTCGGCACGTTCCACAAACGGAATCACGCGGCTCGAAAGATTGGCGTCGCCCCGCCCGACCAGCACGAGATCTCCTTGCAGGTGCCCGGCGGAATCAGGCTCCGCTGCGCTCTCCACTGTCGTGCGAATCCGAAATTCCGGGCTGAGCGTGGCCAATGCCATTGCCGTTGTAAAGAGCTTGGCGTTCGATGCCGGCATGAAGTACCGCCCCGCGTTGAACGAGTAAATCACCTCGCCGGAGTCGGAGTCGCTGACGATCAATCCCCAAAATGCTTTGTCGTTGCCCGTGGAGGCGAGCGCCGCCTGCACCCGCTCGCTGAATCGCACGATATCGCTGCGCTCTGTCTTCGCTTTGGCCGTTGCGTGAACCCCGCCGTCGGAGGTAGGGCCCGTTTGTGCAAGGGCTGTCCCCGCAACTGCGAACGCCGCCGCAAAGCAGAATAGACAGGCGAAAAGCGGATAACGCCGCAGGGCCGTGAGAAAAGGCTGGCGGCGCGTTGCTAGAGCTATCATTGTGTCCGTTGGCCTCGTCCGGAAGCGCTCGGCTACGCTCTCGCGATTATAGAGCCTGCACTGCTGCCCGGCCAGAACCGTCCGCGCCGCTTGGCTCTACCTCTAACGTCAACTCCGGTGTAATTTCCGGACTCGCGGAATTGCGTCCCGCTCCGAGAAAATCTTATGATGGTGTTGCCAAGCCCAGGAGGACGGTAATGAAAAAAGCAGTTGCGGCTTTTTTGGCCCTCGCTCTCGGTGCCCTGCCATTGTCTTCATTCGCCGCCAATAAGGAAACCGATCGGCTCGCGAATTGCGGCATGGTGCTCGAGGAAATCCTCCGCATTCCCGACAACATTCCTCAAGACCTGCTGGATAAAGCAGAATGCGTCATCGTCATTCCTTCCGTCCTCAAAGCGGCATTCGGCATTGGTGGCGCTTACGGACGCGGCGCCATGGACTGCCGTTCCGGAGAACACTTCACCGGCAAGTGGGGAGCGCCGACCATGATCGCCCTCGAGGGCGGTAGTTTCGGATTTCAGCTTGGCGGGCAAGCTACCGATTTCGTCATTCTCGTCATGAACCCTCGCGGCGCCAACGCCATTCTCGCCAGCAAGGTTAAACTTGGCGCAGACGCTTCGGCGGCCGCGGGACCCAAGGGCCGCGACGCTGCCGCTTCCACCGACGTGACGCTGCGAGCCGAAATGCTCACCTATTCGCGCTCGCGCGGTCTCTTTGCCGGCATATCGCTGGAAGGATCCACTCTTCGACCCGACAACGGCGCCAACGAGAGCGTTTACCACAGGAAGATGGACGCCAAAGACATCGTTCGCAAGGGCGGCGTGGCGATACCTCCTTCGTCGCAAAAAATGATCTCTTTGCTCGATCAACGTTCTCCGAAGAACACCTCGGACCCCAATTCGCTGAAGTAGTTCGCAGTTATTCTCGCCGATTGCGGCTGCGGGATGGGTCCCGTCGGCGGCCGCCTTTGTGCGCCGCCCTCCGGGCTGCGCCTGACACCGGCTCTCGACCCGTGGGCGCCAACCCACTCCCTCGGATATACTGAAGCCTTTCTCCGAATCCCGGATACACGCTGAAGATGGCAGAGCGATCCACATGTCCGATTTGCGCCAGACGGCGGGCGGAGAGGTTTTGTCCGGCCAAGGGTGAGAAGATCTGCGCGCCCTGCTGCGGCAGAGAGCGCGAGGTCACGCTCGATTGCCCGCCGGATTGCTCCTACCTGATTGCCGCGCATCGTTACGAACAAGAACATCGCAAGCCGCTTGCCGAGGCGGAGGTTCCCTTTCCCGGCGTGGAGTTCTCATCAAACCTGATTTACGAACGCGAACCTTTCCTCTCCCGCTTGGCCTTCACCATCTCCCAGTTCGCGGCCAGTCATCCAGAGCTAACCGATGAACACACGCTTACGGCGGTCAAAACGCTGGGCGAAACTTATCGCACGCTCGTCTCCGGCATCTATTACGAGAGGCCGCCTGGCACGCAACCCGCCGCGGGACTCTATAGCGCGCTCGCAAGCTTCATCCAGGACTACAAGAAAAAGGAAAGCCAGCGCGTGGGATTTTCGGTCCTGAAGGACTCGGAAATATTCTATGCTCTCGTTTTCCTGGCTCGCCTCATACGCAATTGGACGAACGGCCGTCTTCGTGCCCGCATCTATCTGCATTTCTTGCGCGGCCAGTTTCCGCAGCAGGAGCCCGAATCGCAAACCTCGCGCATCATCGCCCCATAAAGTGCAGCGGGTTTCGTTGGTCGCTATCCGGGCCGCTAAAGCGCGAGTGTGTGCTGTTCCTCTCTCCGCATAGATTTCGGCTCCGGAGGGTCCGGCCGGGTTTCCAAGCTGTACTTGCGCCGCAGGTGTGCAAACCGCTCGGCGATCTCGGCGCGATAAGGTTCCGGTGCGTAGCCCGAGCGGCGGTACCATTCCTCGTAACGCCGCGCCAGTCGCGGAAATTTCTCGGCTAAAAAGGGGAAGAATTGCTTCCGCGAAGCAGGCATAAGAAAAAGAACATTCGCGGCAAACCAGCAGGCGTCGGCATCGCGGGCCGCGCGCGCCAGGTTCTCCAGATCCGCTATCCGATCGGTCAGACCCGGCAGTACAGGCATCACTAGAATTCCCGCTGCGATTCCCGCCTGCCGCAGCGTGTGAACCGCCCCAATGCGCAAATCGGGGCGTGGCGCCCTCGGTTCAAGCAGCCTCGCGAGGCCGCGGCGCAGCGTGGTCACAGATAGATTCACGCTCAGCTTCGAGCGCTCATTGATGCGCTTCAAAATCTCCAGGTCTCGAAGCACCTGATCCGATTTTGTCGTGATCGAGATGCTCAGCCCTTCGAGTTCAGCCATCTCTGTGAGGATCGCGCGTGTCGCGCCGAACTCCCGCTCGGCCGGTTGATAGGGATCGGTGGCCGTCCCGATGGCGATGTGTTCGCCGCGAACCGCGTTCCACCGCAATTCCCGGGAAGCCATCTCCCCTGCATCCTGTTTGACAAAGATTTTTCGCTCGAATTCGCCGCCGTCCAGTTCCATATACTCGTGGGTGTAGCGCGCGTAGCAGTACTTGCACCCGAATTCGCACCCACGGTACGGGTTCACAGTCCAGGTGAAGGGCACACGGTCGGAATCGCAGCGATTTAGGATCGAACGCGCGGGCAGCAGAAAATATTCCGCGCCGCGCTTGCTCTCCGCCAGCGGCGAGGAGGCGGCCAGGCGTGCAATGCCAACTCGCTGTGCGGCCGGCTCCGGTGGCGTCGGAGCCGCGCCATTGGCGTCCCGGTGGCACGGGACTGGAGGGAAAAGGGGCAGGGAATCGTTCGCGCTCGAAGCAGGCAAATCGACGCCGGCGAAAGCATGAAGACTGTCCCTGCGATTGAGAAGAGTGGCCATTGCACGCCCGCCATTGAAGGCAGTTATATTCGCCTTTTGTTCGCTTGTCAAGAGGATATTCGCCTTGTATTCGCCACGTATGTCTGTTCCGCCTGCTATTGTCGAATCCGCTGCTGAGAAGCAACAGTCGCAATTACCCTTCCTGATCGGGGCGCTATACTCAATCTTCAGCCAAGAAAGCAGGCCCACGTGGAAAACGTCGGCGTACTCATAATCGACGATGACGCTGCCAGCCAAGCGGCGTTGCAGCAGGTGCTGGGATCCGAGGGTTGGCTTGTCGAGGGGGCAGAATCCAGCAACCAGGCATTCCAGCAGCTTGCCACCGGGAAGTGGACTCTGGTGCTCGCCAACGTGGCCACAACCGGCCTGACGGGCGCTCTTTTCGAGACCCTGAAGGAGTTGGCGTTGCCGCCCGAAAACGAAGCAGCCAAGGCTCAGGTGCGGATCTTGTTCCTGGTGCCGGAGGCATCGGCCCCCGAGGCGACTCCTCTGCTCGAACAGGAACACATGCCCTACGTCGTAAAGCCCTTTACCTTTCACGATCTGCTCGAGCGCGTAAGCGATCTGCTGATGGAAACCGAAGCGATCGGAGCGCCGCTTCGCAAGGTGAAGCAGGAAGGGCTGAAGTCCAGCCGGAGGTCGCGCCGCGCGGGGCGTGACCCGGGCCGCGACGGCGCCCGAAATACGGGCATGTTTTCCAGCCACGAAGACTATCAGTGGACTGAAGAGGAACTCGCCGAATACGAACGTCAGGAAGCGGAAACGCTGCGGAAGAAAAAGAAGAAGCCGCTCACGCTGGGCTGATTTCGGCTCACGGGATTCCACCTGGTAATTCAAGTCCCTCCTTTCGTTCCAGCAGTTTATTCTTGATGCTCCATCTCTACACTTTTCCGGCCGCATGCCAAAGCCGTACTTCGCTCCGATCGTGCGTCTCGGCCAGAAGCTCGGTAATGCTCTTGTGCAGAGTGGGATGGCGGAATTCCGGCGCGAGATGAGCGAGCGGCAGCAGAACGAAGCGGCGTTCGGGCAGCCGCGGGTGAGGCACTTGCAGTTCCCGGCTGCGAATCACGGCGGAACCGTAAAACAGTATGTCCAGATCGATGGTTCGCGGACCATGCGGGGTGATGCGCCGCCGGCCCAATTCCCGTTCAATCTTCAGAAGCGCGTGCAGTAATTGCAGCGGGAGCAGCGAGGTTTCCGCTTCCGCGACCGCGTTCAAAAACCATGCCTGGCCGGGAGCTCCGACCGGTTCGGTGACGTAGAAGGAAGACTGCCGCGTCACGCGAATGCCGGCGGCGTTTATGGCCGATAGCGCACGCTCGAGCAGCGCGGCGCGGTCTCCGAGATTCGATCCCAGAGAGATGTAAACGATTTTCTCGCCCACAATCGTGACTCACGATAAAAAGCGGAGAAGAAAGTTTTCGCAACCCTTGCAGACACGCCACTAGAAAAGGGCGTGCTGCGCGCGCGGCGGCTCCAGGCCAAAATGTTTGTAGGCCAGTGGAGTGGCCACGCGGCCGCGCTGCGTGCGATCGAGCAATCCCATTTGCATCAAATACGGTTCGTAGATTTCCTCGATGGCATCTTCCTCTTCGCTGAGCGAAGCGGCGATGGTATTCAGGCCGACCGGACCTCCGGAGAACTTCTGGATGATGGTGAGCATCAGGTTGCGGTCCACTTCGTCGAGGCCGTGCTCGTCCACGCCGAGCCGGTCCAGCGCTTCGCGGGCGACCTCGGCAGTCACGCGGCCCTGCGCGCGGACCTCGGCGAAGTCGCGCACGCGGCGGAGCAGGCGATTAGCCACGCGCGGGGTACCGCGGCTGCGGCGCGCCACTGCTTCGGCCCCGCCGGCGTCGAGCGCGATGGAGAGAATTTGCGCCGAGCGGCGCAAAATCTCCACCAGATCCTCGGGCCGGTAATATTCGAGGCGGTGCACGATGCCGAAGCGCGAACGCAAGGGCGCGGTAATCAGCCCGGCGCGCGTGGTGGCGCCGACCAGCGTGAACCGATTCAATTGAAAGGGATGGATGCGCGCGCCGGGGCCCTGTCCGATCACCAGGTCAATCCGATAATCCTCCATCGCCGGATAGAGAATCTCTTCGATGGCGGGGAGCAGGCGATGAATCTCGTCCAGGAAGAAAACCTCGCGGAGTTCGAGCGAAGTAAGGATCGCCGTGAGGTCTCCTTTGCGTTCCAGCAGCGGGCCGGAACTGGTCTTGATGGAAACGCCCAGTTCATTGGCGATAATCTGCGCGAGCGAAGTTTTCCCCAGGCCGGGAGGGCCGTAGAGCAGCACGTGATCGAGCGAATCGCCGCGGCTGCGCGCGGCCTCAATGGCGATGAGGATATTTTCCTTCACGCGCGCCTGACCGATGAAATCGGACATGCGCGTGGGGCGCACGCTGGCATCAAGCCGCGCGTCTTCATCGAAGGCGCGGCCGGAGACAATCCGTTTGGGCGACTCAGTCATTCTTCAGGCCTGACTTTTTCATGCGCGAAAAGCGCCGTGATGACTTCTTTAGAGCCGCGAAGCTCCTGATGTCCATGACGTTCGCGGCGAGAACGCTTTTCGCGCCCGACAACGTGGATCATTGGTTACCGGGTCCCGGTGGCGCGGCCTTTTTGGCCGGATGACTCAGCTGCTGCAGGGTGGCGCGAAGCAGCGCCTCAAAACTTTGCGATGCGGCGTCGCCGGCCGGGGCCCCACGGCCATTCCCGGCGACTTCCTCCAAAGCTTTCTCCGCCGCGCGGCGATCATAGCCGAGATTGAGCAGCGCGGAAACCACGTCTGATTCAAGCTGCGTGCGGCCGGCCGCCGAAACGCGTTCCGGCTGCGGCGGCTCCATGGCGGCAAGCTTATCGCGCAATTCGACCACAATGCGCTCGGCTGTCTTGCGACCGACGCCCGGTATGCGCGTGAGGCGCACCAGATCGCCGGCGCGAATCGCCGGAAGCATTTCCTCCACGCTCATGCCCGACAGAATCTTCAGCGCCAGCGCCGGTCCGACCCCGGAAGCAGAGATCAGCAACTCGAAGAAGTGCTTCTCGCGGGCGGTCAGGAAACCGTACAGGGCGATGGAGTCTTCGCGCAGATGCGTATGGACCAGCAGCGTGACTTCTTGGCGGAGGTCGCCCAGAGCGTAGAACGTGGAGAGCGGGATGGAGACGACGTAGCCGACGCCGTTCACGTCCACCAGGACCTGGTTCGGCCGCTTATCCACAAGCTGTCCGCGCAGATGCCCGATCATGGTCTTTGTTATACGGCAAAAGGGGCGTGATGCCCACGCCCTTTTGCCGTTCGACAACCCAATTATCTGTTGCGTCGCTCTTGCAGCCGCAAAAGCGGCGTGATGACTTTGTTAACGCGCGAAAGCTCCTGATTGCCATGACTTTCGCGCGAAGAGCCCTTTTGCCGTTCGACAACCCAATTATCTGTTGCGTCGCTCTTGCAGCCGCAAAAGCGGCGTGATGACTTTGTTAACGCGATTGCCATGACTTTCGCGCGAAGAGCCCTTTTGCCGTTCGACAACCCAATTATCTGTTGCTTATTTCGTCCGCCACCCTCCCCCTTTTTGCAAGTGTTGATTTCAAATGACTTCAACCCTCCAGAAGTTGGAAGTGCTTATTCTGGACGAGTTGTGAACAGCATTTGCGCATGTGCTGATTTTGCGTCGGTTAGTCGCGGCGCAGATCCCCTCGGCAGCCCACAAAAAATGCCCGACTACAGACGCCTCTTGAGGGCTCGGCAGGACACCTCCCGCTGAGGCGCGGATCCGAAGCGAGAGGGGAACGTTGTGAGGAAGCGAGAAAACCCCCTGCGGCAAGAAACATGCTGAACTCCCGAAGAACATACGTGAGTCTACCATGTTATCATTTAATAATCAATTGAATTAAGTAATTATCATTCGATTGTTCGAATGAACCCCGTTCGAAAGCGATTATTCGAAGAGACAAAACAGCTCACCCGCAAGACATCCGGGCCGCAAAAACGTGCCT
>Ga0079221_10000641_pt1 | contig 10188 bp, 4 predicted proteins | sample GAAS200_FD_75069 | JGI IMG/M metagenome (GOLD analysis project Ga0079221, IMG submission 75069) | Agricultural soil microbial communities from Georgia to study Nitrogen management - GA AS200 | ecosystem: Environmental > Terrestrial > Soil > Agricultural land | place: USA: Georgia | collected... | reverse complement strand
GCCAGGGGCGTGAGTTCCACCGCTTGGGCCAATGCATGCAACGAGTTGGAGATGCTTGCCCGGTTCTTGAAGGAGGGAGGATTCGGAAGGAGGTAGACCGCTTTTCCTCCAAACGAGAGCCTCGTGCGCTATCCTCGGCAACGTCGCATGCCCTCTTGCGGTTGGCAGATGAAGGTGTTCTCTCTCTGCAAACGAGGTCGGACGCCGACGCACTAATTCTCGTCGACGGGGACAAGACGATTCCTGTTTCTGCCATTGCCTGGAAGGGCCACTCAGCGGAACGCAATGACCAGGCGCACTAAACCATCCGCGGCTCACCCGAACGCGCTCAAGTCATTCGAGAAGTTCGTGTGTTGGGAACCATCTCGGGTGGCCCAGATCATGGATACCGAGGCCCTCCAGCCCGACCCGGAAGTGTTCTTGGCCACGCACACCTCCATTCCAATGTTCCGCAATGACCTCAGCGAAACGCAAGGCAGCACGAGTATGCGCAGTTATGAAGAAGGAGCGATGCTTGGCGACTTCCTCGCATCGCCTGAGTACGCATTTGTTGCCGTTATAGGGGGAGCTGGAACGGGCAAGTCGCACATGGTGCGTTGGCTTTCCCTCAAGATTCCATCGACTGCGTCGAGACGTGTCGTTCTAATTCCCCGCGCAGGGACCAGTCTGCGGAAGGTGCTACAAAAAATATTGGATGGCGTACAGGGTGAACGATTCGATGACTACCGTCGGCGGCTCGGTGACACGGGGATGGGGATGTCTCAGGCAGAGGCGCGGGTGCGCTTGCTCGACAACCTCGCAATTGCAATCGGCACACCGATGGCTGGCGAGAAAGTCGGAGAGCGCGAACTCTACCTAAGCGCCCAACTACCTCATCTGCTCCGGGACCCAGTCTTTCGTCCGCACTTCACCCAAGAGGGTGGCGTCCTCGATCGGCTGGCTGCACACATCGTTGGAACAAATGAGGTCATTCGCTCAGAATCTCGACAGGTATTTGAAACTGACGACATGCCCCTTCGCTATCAGGATGCGAACAGAGCTTCGATACCGGCCCAGGATGTCTATCGACTCCTGATCGCCGAGCCGAGCGTTCTCAGGGACGCCGTGAGGTGGATGAACGATCACCTGGACGAGGCGGTCGGCAACCTCATGAAGATGGGCGGTACAGACTTACTGCAGCTGATGATCGACGTTCGTGTACAGCTTGCTCAACAAGGCACGGAGTTGGTGTTGCTGATCGAAGACCTTGCAACACTTCAGGGAATCGACCAGCAGCTGCTGGAGGCGCTTATCATCCGCCCCCATCAGCCGGATCAGCCAGCGCTCTGCGCCATGCGTACGGCAGTTGCGATGACGAGCGGGTATTACGACAACCTAAAGACGAACGTCAAGCAGCGGTTTGACTTTCGGGTTGTGATGGGAGAGCAAGACGCGCGGGCATTAGCAACGCCGATAGATCTCGAGACGTTCTCTGCGCGTTACCTAAACGCGACCCGGGTAAAGCCCCAAGACCTCAAGAGGTGGTACGACGACCGTCAGGATGGTAACGAGGCCGGCGATCTTCCTCCGAATGCCTGCGAGTCGTGTGGTTACCGCAACCCGTGCCATGAGGCGTTTGGCCAGACTGAAGGAATTGGGCTCTACCCATTCACAGCCGCGGCAGTGCAAAACATATCGAAAAGAACCTGCAAGGAGGGGTTCAATCCTCGCACGCTCCTCAAAGAAGGGTACAAGCCAATCCTGGAGAACTACTGTGACACCATCATAGAAGGACGGTTTCCTCCTCCGGAATTACTCGAACGCTTAGGCCGGACCACCCTTCCCGCGATTGCCCGGGCGGACCTCCAGAAGCAGGATCCGGCTGACTATATGCGCCGGGTGGCTCTGCTTGATGTCTGGACAGCACCAGGAGGGACAAGGCACTTGAATCCTGGCGTCGAACGTGCCTTTGGTCTCACCCCGTTGCAGGCCGAAAGTGGCCCGGAGCAACAGGACGAGAAGAGCCCGGCTCAAGAACACCAACCACCAACTGCCCAGCCACAACCCACGCCTTCAGTTGCTCCGTCGTTCGGGCAACAACGCCTGGATGCGCAGATTGCCGAACTCAACGCTTGGAGTGCCGGCGGTCAGATGTCCCAGTCACTGACTAACGTCTTGCGGGCAGCCGTCTATCCCGCGGTAATTGAAACCATTGACTGGAACGCGCTGCACCTGATTCCCGGCGCCTTCGTAGGCGGAGCCAATCGCTTCCGTCAAGGTACGAGTGTCAACTTTGCAAACCAATTCCTGCCGCCAGGTCGCGCGTCCATACAGTTACTGATTCCCGTCCCCGGAGAGGACCTGACCGGGGCAGCCATGGCACTGCAAGGACTCTTACACTTCGGCCACCACAAGTCTTGGCAATTCCCGGAGGGTGCGCGGTACTACCGGTCCTACCTCAAGCATGTCGACCTTTGGTCGCGGCACGTGTTGAGACAGGTGGACAAAATCACGGAGTCGGGCGACTGGGACCCCGTCCCAGCGGCAACCGAACTTCTCTCGCTTGGAGCACGCGTTCTTGGGCAGCCAGTTTCGGCGGCTCCCAATGTGGTCGAGTTGATCGATGCGGCGTTCACCGCATTCGAGTTGGTTGAAGGTGGTGCGACTGACGTGCAGTCCAACTGGCAACAACTCAGAGCATTAGTTCGCGAGAACCACAACCGAATTCGAGAATTGGTTCTCAGCCGTGTTGCTTGCTCGAAAGGCGAGTCCCGACAAATCCAGATTGTCGACGCTGCCAGAATCGTTCCTGTCGTCGAGCATCTGTCACGAACATGGCGTTTGACACAACGAGTCCCCAGCGACCTTGATCGTAGTTCGCGATTCATCGCGGACTACGCCGGTCGCATCAACGCCCTCTTGGAAGGGGCTCTTAGGGAGGAGACGGATCGGCAGTTGGGGCTGTTTAGGCGGACTGTTGAAATCCTCGGTGCCTCGGGGAAGGCAGCAGCGGATGTGGCATCGATTGGAAGAGAGGCCTCGCAAGCAATACGTAGGGCTCTCAACGCCGCCATTGGAGCCGGCGTTCTCACTGGTGGCCGGGGCAACACGCTGCTCGCGCGTTTGGCGGACTTCGAATCCATTGACTTGACTGGGTGGGCCGAGGCCAGCTTCCGCCTTGAGCAACCGTCACAGCCGGACCAGGCCTTGTCCAACCTGGCCACGATGCCAACCAAGACGGGTGAGTTGAGCTGGGGGATGCTCGAGGCAGCCAGTTCTATGCTAGCGAGCACTGAGGATGCCCTCCGACGCGGCGCCGGCGAGGCCATGGCTGGGGAGGAAACCATTCTTTCCTTGGAAGGCGAAATATCTACAGACCTTTCACGACTGGTTGACCAGGTCGGTGAACTGGCCAGGGAGGAGCCTCGTGATCCTGCAGCGAGCTGAGAACCTCGTGACGCTGATTGAGCGGTCCCAGGATATGGGGAAGCAGCGGCAGTTGATACAGGGTTTCAGAACACAGCGAGACACAGTGCGCGGCGCCCTTGGGGAGTTGGAGCGAGCCGTTACGACATACCAAGTTCTTCAAGCGCGGGGCATTGACATGAATGCCGTGGCAGGAAGCGCCTTGGAGGTGCTTGGAAAGCTCAAAGACCTTCGTAGTCAATACGAGAAGGACAAGCAGTCAATACTTGGTCCGGGGCGTATTGAAGCAGTGACAGTGGATCTGCAACGATTCGTGATGGCAGTGAAGCAGCAAATGCTTGTTGCCTGGCAACAATACGCCGGGTCAAGGACACCCAAGGTAAACCAGGAAGTCTTGAGCGTCTTACGACGAGTGCCTGGGCTGCGCAAGAGGATCGACGTAATTCATGATGGTCTGCGCGTCTTGGATGGGCTGTCACAGCAACTTCCCGCTGCGAACGGCGACGTGGCCAAGTTTGACGAGCGCGCGAGCGCGCTCCACGACATGTGGACCACCCTAGACGAGGAACATCTCCCACGGGAAGTCCTGCAATTCCTTCAAGAGGCCAGCGCTGGTGGTGCCCACCTCAATCGCTTGACTGAAACCGTTAGTAAGTGGCTGGCAGATCACGAACTCACGACGGCCTTCCAAATTCGGCCATCGCCGAGTCACTACGGCAACGCCTAGCGTGCCTTCCAAGATCCCAGGTGGAATGCACCAGCACGCCCAGAAATTCTTGTCTCTTCTCGAAAAGGAGGAGGCAAGGCTTTTGACGTGGGGTGTTGTTGATGGGGGCTTTACCAGGGAAGAGGTTCAGGATCTCGCGTCGACATTCGTCGACGGTTTGGACCAGGACGGAGTTAGCCCTGAAGTCCTCATCGATTTTCTCAGGGAGCATCGCCTTTTGTTCGACCTGCCGTCCGCAGCCGATCGGATCCATCGCACGCGTTCGGCCGAGGCGATTCGTCTCCTCGCTCGCCTCCGGCAGATCTTCGAGTTCCCTCAATGGCGGACCGGCCCGACCCTTGTATCGGATTTTCGTTATTCGCTTCGGCCGCGCGTCTACCCTCGCAGAGACGTTTCTTCTCAATCGGCTAGAGAGACTTGGGCCCAAGGAGGGGTGCTCTCCGCCCCATACGATGGTCCGCTCAAGGCCCTATTCCCACGAGAGGGCTTGCAGGCCCTCTCCGGATTCCAGGTTCGAGCGGTTGAGCGGGTGCTGCGTGACCTAAGTGGCACTTGGGACCGGGGAATGATTGTGACGGTGGGAACAGGCAGCGGGAAGACACTAGCGTTTTACATCCCAGCTCTTGCTCATATCGCGACGCTCGTCAGGATTGGGAGCCATTGGACCAAAGCCATCGCGATCTACCCTCGGAATGAGCTCCTTAAAGACCAATTCTCTGAAGTCTACATGGAGGCTCGCAGGCTCGACCAATTCCTCGCGCAAGCGGGCCGTCGTCCCATCACGATTGGCGCTTTTTTCGGACCTACTCCCACTAAGGCAAGTGTAGAGGCTGTTGAGGCCAAGGAATGGGGACCCCTGGGGGACGGGTACCTGTGTCCGTTTCTGCGTTGTCCCCTGTGCCAGGGCGAACTGAAGTGGTCTCGCGAAGACCTGGCTGCTTCGATCGAGAGGCTAGTGTGTGTCACCTGTGGCGCGCGCGTTGATGGGGACGAGGTGCTCCTAACGCGTCAGCGGATGCAACAAACGCCTCCGGACGTCCTGTTCACGTCTACAGAGATGCTGAATCGCATCATGACGGACAGCTATTCAGCACACGTGTTCGGGGTAAACGCTGTACGGTCTCCGCAACTAGTATTGCTTGACGAGGTTCACACCTACGAGGGAACTCACGGAGCCCAGGTTGCAATGCTTCTCCGCCGTTGGCGCCATGCCTTACGTGGGCGCGTCCAGTTCACCGGCCTATCTGCGACGCTGCGCAACGCATCCGCATTCTTTGCTCAGCTAACGGGCTTGAGGGAAGGGGCGGTGGAGGAGGTTACTCCCTTTCCGCTTGAGTTGGAGGAGGAAGGGGTTGAGTACATGTTAGCCCTCCGCGGAGATCCTGTTTCAAAGACTAGCCTCCTGTCAACGAGCATCCAGACCGGCATGCTTCTGCGAAGAGTGCTCGACCCGCGCTCCAGGGACCACACCCCAAGCCTCGGTATGTACGGTCGTAAGGTCTTTGTATTCACGGATGATCTGGACGTAACGAATCGCCTCTTTCACAACCTCCTCGATGCGGAAGGGGTTGACGAAAACAACATCCCCAAGCCAGGGAAGATCCCTCTTGCTTCTTTCCGCTCGCGCGGACGTCCCGACAATCCCCAGCGGATGCTCGTGGGTCAATCCTGGTATCTGTCCGAAGAGATCGGTCACCCCGAAGGCCTGACTACGCCCCTCTTGATTGGAAGGACAAGTTCGCAGGATGTCGGCGTGGACCGTGCGAGCGATGTGATTGTCGCAACGGCCGCTCTGGAGGTCGGCTACAACGACCAAGAACTCGGGGCGATTCTGCAGCACAAGGCGCCCAGAGATGCGGCGTCCTTCATCCAAAGAAAGGGCCGTGCCGGACGGAACCGTGTGATGCGTCCTTGGACGGTCGTGGTGCTGTCAGACTATGGCCGCGACAGGATTGCCTACCAGGGCTACGACTCTCTGTTTAATCCTGCTCTCCCTGCGCGCACGCTGCCAATAAGCAACCGTTATGTAATGCGAATACAAGCCGTCTACTCGCTCATGGAGTGGATTGGAGGCCGAATTGCTGGCGTGCCTAAAGGCAGCGTCTACTTGGACCTTAGTGGTCCGAGCGTCTCGCCGAATATCCGCGCTCGACAGATGGCAGAAGCCCGCGTCCTACGAGAATTGCTCGAAGGAGATCAGCAATTGGCGGATTCCCTGGCGCGCCACTTGAAGGACGCCCTGTCCGTAGACTCGTCCGTCGTGGCGGCCTTACTGTGGGAGGCCCCGCGATCGCTCATGACGGACGTCGCGCCAACCCTTCTTCGCCGCCTCGAGTCTGGCTGGAGCAGAGTCGGGGCGGTGGAAGGCGAGTCAGCGCTTGACTTCGTCGTCACGCGCCAACCCGCTCCTGAATTCATACCTGCGAGTCTCTTTAGCGACCTCAACCTTCCAGAAGTGACAGTATTGGCCAAGCCCCGAGCCTCAAGCGTCGAGGCGCGTCCCTTCAGATTGTCGGTGGAGCAAGCAATTCGGACTCTGGTACCCGGAAAGGTGACTCGCCGGTTCGCCGTCTCGCACGCCGCTACGAGCCATTGGATCCCGCTTCCTCAACTCAACGTTGGGGATAACACTCAAACAGTTCCCGTCGAAGACCTCTGCGTTGCCATGGAGGACATCGGCAGGTTCGATGTGCGAACCGAAGTTGGTTGGTCCCTCGTTCGTTGCATCCGACCCTGGGTGTATCGGCCGGCTGTGGTTCCCAAGAACGTGTCGCCTACGTCGAATGCTCGTCCCATTTGGCAGTCGCAACTTCTCCCGGAAGGCAACGGAGTGCTGCTTGACATCCCTGCGACTGGGGGTTGGGATCGGACGATCCAAGAGATTCGGGTATTTGGCCATTACTGTAGATCTCATACCGAAGTTCGTCGCTTCGCTACCGGATGCGATGCGTCCGTGCGACTACGGCAACGCAATTCCCCGGAAGTGTCGGCCAGGGTGACCTTCATCAGTCGGGAGGATGGAGGCCCCGCAGCTGTGGGGTTCGCTGCGAAAGTGGACGGGATTCGCTTCGTTATTCGGCTTCCCAAGCAAACTTTGGTTCGGGATGCAGAACCTTCGATGAAACGCTCCTTTCGGGCTGCGTACTTCCGTCATCGCGTTACAACCGACCAGGTGTTATCCGCTCAAGCGAATCAGTTCCAACTGGACTGGTTGTACCAGGTATATCTGGCACTCTTGGTTGAGGTCTCAGCAACGTCGGGGTGCTCGATTGAGCAAGCCAACCCTGTGGTGGCCGCGAAGGCTCCGATTGCGGCGGCAGAAGTGCTTCGCGTGCTCTTCGAGGCTCGGGCTATGGCCGAGGATGATGGAGTTGGCGATGACGCGGGGTCGGGTGCCGTCGCCGCAGGGCACTCAATGACGACATCGCAGAATTTGGTAAACGACCTGGTCGGCTTGTTCCATCTGCCGGCGGTTGTTGGGCGCTTGAGTGAACTCGCGGGAGTCTTGTGGCTTCCCCCAGATCCCCAATGGGAGCGTTGGGCCGGGCAACGGTACCAGGCGACACTAGGCGGCGCACTTATCGAGGCATGCAGGCAAATGTGTCCTGAGGCCGCCACGGACGATCTCACACTAGATATCGAGAGCGGAAACCCAGGGGTTCACGGTTCCGATGCAACATCCGAGGTCTGGCTGACCGAGGCGACAATAGGGGGTGGTGGCGTAGTCGAGGAAATCGTTCGTCGGTACTCGGAGGATCCGCGGCGCTTCTTCACTCTAGTATCCAGTGCACTTGGCCCATCTGACTACGAACTCACAGACATCGCGCTAAAGCGCACCTTGGGTTTGATTCGGGCGGATGGAGACGTGGCCAAGGCCGCCCGAGGTGTTCGTGATTCTCGCCGCCATATGGATCAAGTCATGGCCCTCGAAACCCTGGGCGATGTGTTGGCATCGAAGGGAGTGGTCATCACGCGCGGCCTTATTAGCGCGTTGCACGCGAGAGTGTTTCGGCCGGGGGCGAGTGACCAAACCGACATCTTCCTCGCGGGCTTGGTTACTCAATGGGACGAACTCGAATCGAGGCTCGGTGTCGAGGTCGACGCTCGAGTATTCTCCTACCTCGCAAGCGAGTCGAAGGACCTTTCAGAGGCACTCGCCCACATCGACCCCGCACTCGTGGGGGATCGCGTATTTCGGTTTCACGCGATTTATGGTCTTCTCTGGCCCCGCGGCGACGCAATCCGTTCAATCGCGTTGGTTTCATTTAACCCTTACACCACATTGCCGCCCCCCGACCGCCGGCTGGTGCTTGATCAATTGCTGCCGCCCTCACCCCTCGTGGACCTGGAGAGCCCAGCGTGGCGTGATCGGGTTCTCGAAGGATTGCGAGCGCTTAGGAGTGCGCGACTTACGGCGAAGGTGGAGCAACGCGACGCACTGCGAGATGCCTTGTTGTCGTTGGCGGTGGATCCCTTGGAAGTGGAATACCTCCACCTATATCCGCAGGTCGACGGCGTAGACTACACGGGCACGAGCTTCGTTGTTGCCTTGGGTCTGCGAGAGGCAGTGCAATGACCCCCATGCTTGCCGACGGTCCCGACCGACATATCCACACTCATTTCGGAGCGCGTCAGGTTTCTGACCTTCTGCAAGTCATATTTGCCTCCGAGATCCTATCACCTAGTTCACGTCTGTGGATCGTTTCGCCATGGATCTCGGATATACCAGTACTGGATAACCGCGCCAACACTTTCAGTTCTTTGGTTGGACAGTGGGGGAGGCGACAAGTACCGCTGTCTGCAATGCTTGGCTATCTAGCCCGCCGTGGGACGAGATTACTTGTTGCCACGCGTCCTGATCCCCACAACCGCGATTTCCTGAACCAACTCCGGTTGCAAGGCGCGGATGAGGAACGCCTGATCATTCGCGAGGCAGAGGCACTGCATGAAAAGGGCATCCTGGGTGACCGGTATTACCTGAGCGGGTCGATGAACTTCACGCGCAACGGCATTTCGTTCAACGAAGAGGTAGTTCACTTTTTCACGGCGGCAAACTCGGTCGCATCCAACCGTCAATTGTTTGTGAAGCGCTGGGACACCCCCCTTCGATCGTGAGCGACCAGTCTCCGTCCCCTCAATTTGAGGAATTCGTCGCCGGCTTCTTCTCGGCGCCGAATCGCATCTCTCTTACCGACATTCAGAGCCCCGATGGGAAGTGGGCTCGCCTTCGTCCTCTGCTCAAAGATCTCGAGACCAGTCCAAGTCAGTCCGTTGTCCTGCCCTGCTGGCGCAACGACTCCGTTGAGTGGTACGGGCTTGCCTTCTCGGAGACGCAAGTCGTCGCGCTCCGAGAGAACCTTCTCGCCTTCGTCGGTCCTACCTACAGCACGTTCCGCGGCATCCGGGCAGAGCTAGATCCTTCGGATCCCGTAGAAGGCGCCGTGGCTCGGTTTACCAATGGTCGAGCCCTGAAGTTTGCGGGTCCAGCAGGTAAAGACGGATCCAAGGACATATGGAATGCACTTGAACTGATGAGGAGCGTCCTCCAAAGACGTCCGCTGTACGACCTAGATGTACCGCGGCCTCTAGGCCGGGTCCTCCGCGATTTCTTCATGGCCCTGGAGGCAGGAAACGCTGCCTCGGCCCAAAGTCTGCTGAGTCAAGTATCAGAGCAGAACAGACTTGACCCCATCAATATCCTGTTCTTGCGGGTGCAACTACTGGAATCAGCTGGCGACTGGTCTGGCTTGCTGACGTTGCAGGAGCTCCCCGACCTCCTTCAGATGCGCCGGCCACTCGCCGTTACAGGCGCTCTCCTTCAGGCCGTATACGAGCTCGAGATCAAGCGCTTTGAAGCACCTCTCAATGTCGCGGGAATGGTGGACCATTTTCGCAATCGGGTCCAACCGCTTTACGGCCCGCTCATGTCCCAACGAATGGGCCTGAACTCACCTGCGGCCTCGAAGCTGCTCATGCTGTTTGCAGTTACCAACGAACCACCCCGCCTCGAGTGGCGGGATGCGTTGCTGCAAGGGGAGGAGCTTTCACAAGCCGAT
>Ga0079221_10000640_pt1 | contig 10188 bp, 9 predicted proteins | sample GAAS200_FD_75069 | JGI IMG/M metagenome (GOLD analysis project Ga0079221, IMG submission 75069) | Agricultural soil microbial communities from Georgia to study Nitrogen management - GA AS200 | ecosystem: Environmental > Terrestrial > Soil > Agricultural land | place: USA: Georgia | collected... | reverse complement strand
TGATGCGCCTCGATGAGCTTTGGCGCAAGTTCCGTGCGGAAGGCCAGCGCGCCGCGGCGGAACGAGTGCTGGAAGTCGCTCGCCTGGGCCGCCGGCGCGCCGAGATGATCGCCCGCAACCCCCGCGTTGACCAACACAAGCGCGATCAGAAGCAGGAAATCCTGGAATGGTTCCGCATCTGGCTGGAAACGCCGGACGCCTTCTTCGATTGGCTGGATCTTCGCAAGCAATCTCCCGATTACCAGCAGCGCTTTGGCGGCGATCTTTCTGCTGCCGAAGACTGATCGAACCACAATGGAGAATCTCTATCGACTGGAAATTGAGTCGCTCGATTTGGGCGCGGATGTCCGCGCCGTGGGGCTCGAACTTATCGAACCCGAAAGCCGCGAGCCGGTCACGGGCGGCGAAGCGGCCGCAATTTGGGCCGCGCTAGTGCCCGCGCTCGCGGGCGGGCAGCCCTGGGCCATCGATTTCTTCGCTCACCTGGAGCGTGTGCGTGATTTTTGCCGCAGAATGGGCATCGCCTTTCGCGAGCCGAACTCTCATGCCATCGTGATCCCTCAGCCCGAAGCCACGCATTTACGGCCGCTCCTTGAGCGCTTCGCCGGCGAAACCTTCGGCCTGCGCGCCGGCGCCCCGCTGCTCGTGGGCGATGCCTCGGTGGAGGGAGCCTTGGCCGAACGCGGCGTGGACGCCTATCACGCCACCTTTTCTCAGTATCTGTTCTGCTGTGTCTGCGATTTCCAGGGCGGATTTCTGACCGTCTTGAGCAACCAGTTGTGGGCTTCGGAAATCATCCGGCGCGCGCGAAGCGCCCTGGAAAACCTTCGGGTCGAGGTCACCCGCCCCGCCTAGCGCGGATTTCTCACCACGGCTTGTGGCTCTAGCAAAAATTGTCGTTCCGAGCGGAACCCCAAGGCTCAGTACCTCATTATCTTGAAGATCCCCGCTCGGTCCCGTGAGAAAGGTTTAGCAACTCCGCCCTCGGCTTCAAGTTGACCTGACCTCAACTGCCTGATAGTTTTTTTGTTTTGCGGCACGCGAGGAGAAGCGACTGAAGCGCCCCCACATCCGGCTCCGGTTCGTTGAGATCTTGCTGCTGTCTCTGGCGTTCGCGGGTTGCGCGGCCAGCCACAAGAATGCCTCCGCCCCGGCTTCGATTCGGCCGGCCTTGGAGGCGGACCGAGCGCAGCTTCTCGATTCTTACAATCGGCAGGCCAACGCGGTTCGCGCCCTCAATGCCTCCGTGCAGATGACGCCTACGGCGGGTTCGGCTTACAGCGGAGTAATCCATCAATATCATGAGGTGAGCGGCTTCGTTTTGGCGGCGCGGCCGGCCATGATTCGCGTCATCGGGCAAGCGCCCGTAGTCGGCACAAATATTTTTGACATGGTCAGCGACGGTCGCACCTTCCGGATTTTTATCCCTTCCAAAAACGAATTCTTGGTCGGGCCTACGCAGCTCGAACGCGCCACGAAAAACCCCATCGAAAACCTGCGCCCGCAGCACCTTCTGGATGCTTTTTTTTGGACGCCGGTCGGCGCCGGCGAGTCCGCGGTGGTGGAACAGGTTGACGCGCCACCCGCGCGCTTTTACGCCCTGACGGTGCTCCGTGGCTCCGGCGCCAATCTCGAGATCGCACGCAGAATTTGGTTCGACCGCGCGAATTTGCGAATCTCCCGAATCCAGATTTATGGACCCGGCGGGCGGCTCGATTCCGACATTGCTTATGACGATTGGCAGGACGTTCCGCCGCCCGCTCCGGATAGCGGCGCTGCAGCGGCCGGCGATAAGTCCTCGGCAACCGCGGTCGTCTTTCCCCGCGCACTGCGCATCAGCCGCCCGCAGCAGGATTATCGCCTCTCGCTGAATATCACCAAGCTCGCAGTCAACAGCGAGATTCCCGCCGATCGTTTCAGCCTTACGCAGCCGGCCGGCACCGAACTCGTCAACCTCGGCGTAGGGCAGCAGGAGCCGCAGCCATGATCGGCCGCGTCGTTCTCGCCAATATTCTGCATCGCCCGCTGCGCACGCTCGTGAGCGTCCTGGCCATTAGTGTCGAGTTCGCATTGGTCGTAATTATCGTGGGACTGACCACCGGGATGATCCAGGAAACCGCAAAGCGCATCGAAGGCGTCGGCGCCGACATCATGTTGCAGCCGCCCTCGGCGTCTATCTTTCTCGCGTTTAACGGAGCGCCCATGCCCATCCGCATCGGCAACCGCCTGCGCCAGTTGCGCTACGTCCAAACCGTGGCTCCCGTCCTGCTGCAGTTCAATTCCACCGGAGGAATCGACATCGTCTACGGCATCGATCCCGAAACTTTTCGCGCCGTCTCCGGCGGATTCGTCTTTCTCCAGGGACGCGATATGCATGGCCCCGACGACTTGCTCGTGGATGACTGGGCGGCACGATCCAAAAACCTGAAAGTGGGCGATACCTTTCGCATGCTCGAACATGATTTTCACGTCGCCGGCATCGTGGAACACGGCAAGGGTGCGCGCATGTTTGTCTCTCTGGCCACATTGCAGGAGCTTTCCGGCGCCCGGGACAAAGCTTCCATCTTCTTCCTCAAGTGCACCCGCCCCGACCACACGGCTTCGGTTATGGACCAGATGAAAAAACTCCTGCCCGGCTATGAGATCCGGCCCCTGAAGGATTTCTTATCACTGATGACTTCGACCAGCCTTCCCGGCCTCGACACCTTCGTCCGCAGCATGATCGCGCTCGCCGTGGCCATAGGCTTTCTCGTGATTTTTCTTTCCATGTACAGCACGGTTGTGGAGCGCACCCGCGATATCGGCGTACTCAAGTCGCTGGGCGCCTCCAAAACCTACATCGTTCAGGCCCTGCTCAGCGAAATTGCGGCGATCTGCGGGGCAGGCATCATTTTTGGAATCGGCGTCAGCTATTTGGCCCGGGCTTTCTTCCTCTCCGCTTTCCCCACGCTCTCGATCCTGATCACCGCCGATTGGATCCTCCGCGCTGCTCTTATCGCCATCGGCGGGGGCCTGCTGGGCGCCCTTTATCCCGCATGGCTCGCCAGCCGCAAGGACGTCATAGAAGCGCTCGCTTACGAATGACGCCGCGGCGCACGAACGTAGCTAAATCGCTAGGTTGCCATCGGGTGGTGCGGATAGAATACCCGATCATTTGGTGGTCCTTTTCATCTACGGCAGCGATGCGATTCATTAGGGAGAGCAGTGGAGCCGATACTCAGGACTGAAAATCTCTGGAAAACTTATCGCTCCGGCAAAGTTCAGGTTCCCGCGCTCCGGGGAGTGAATTTCGAGGTCCTGCCGGGCGAGTTTGTCGCCGTCATGGGCCCCTCGGGATGTGGTAAATCTACTCTGCTCTATGTGATCGGCGGATTGGCTCAGGCCTCCAAAGGACGCGTGCTCGTCGATGGGAATGATCTCGCCGCGATGAACGATGCGGAACGAACGCGGCTGCGGCGCCACAAAGTGGGCTTCGTCTTTCAGCGATTCAATCTTCTGCCCACTCTGGACGCTTTCGGCAACATCGCCATCGCTCAGCATATTCATGGCGATGGGTTCGATCCGCACCGCTTCGACGTCGTTTCCGGCCTGCTCGGGCTCGCCGGAAGGTTGCGTCACCGCCCCGCCGAACTCTCTGGCGGTGAACAGCAACGCGTGGCCATCGCCCGCGCCATTATCAATGAGCCGAAAATCCTGCTGGCCGATGAGCCCACGGGTAATCTCGACACCAAAAATTCTGAAAATGTGCTGGGCATGCTGCGCCGGCTAAATCATGAGCTCGGTCAAACCATCGTGATGATTACGCATAATCCCGAAGCCGCGGCTTATTGCGATCGCGTAGTGCACATGCGAGACGGCATCATCGTGGACGGAGTTCCGGCAGACTGAATCGATGCGAACGATCTGGCGCATCCTGGTGCGGATAGTCTTCTGGTCGTACGAGCGCGGTACATGGCCTTACGACATCGCCGTGGTCGTAATCGTCATTTTTGTCCTTTTGTCGCCTCGTTCCTGGTTTCACGATCAGCCGCCCCTTGGCCCGGCGCCGGCAGCCTCCATGGTCGAGCTTCGCGATGCCGATCCGAGCGGCGGTACGAGAACCTATCGCGTCAGCGCCAAGCTGCTGCTTTCCTCCGACAAGGTCCCTGAATCCGAACTGGAGCACGAGCTGCACGAGGCGGTTCGCAGGAATGTCCTGACATTGCAGAAAAGCCGTTTTGAGATCGTGCGCATCGAGCCCGTGCGCGGAGATGATGGTTCGATTGCCTATTACGATGTCTCCATCAAGCCCTGAAAAGCGATACCTGAAGATTTCCCCAGCGTATTGTTAAGAGGACACAAACTAGGCTTTGGCATGGCTCATCTTATAGGGTGTGGTAGCATGCGCGAGAAAGATTGGACATAATTCCAAAATGATAAAACTTCGGCCTTTATTTTGCTTCGTGCCGCTATTCGTGGCTGTCGTGTGGTTTCCCGTTTTTTCATCCACCCTCGTGGCAGGCCCTTTGACGCTCGATGACGTTGTCCGGCAGATGGACCGCGAGCAGGACCAATTCCAAAGTCTTACTGCCAGTATCGAGCGCACCAAGGTGACCGTGGTTGTAAATGACCGCTCCATGGAGTCTGGCAAGATCGAAATTCGACGAGACGGCAAGATGCGCATTGAGCTCTTCTATCCCGACCAAAAAACAGTCCTGCGCGATGGCGACCATATCTACATCTATACTCCCAAGATTCGCCGTGTCGAAGACTACGATGTCGGCAAACATCGCGATTTGCTGGATCAGCTCCTTCTGCTGGGCTTCGGCACCTCTGGGGAGAACCTCAAAAAAAATTACCTGATTACCCTGCAAGGGGAAGAAACGTTGAACGGGCAGCAGAAAGCGGTGCGCCTGGAACTGACACCCCGTGCCGACGAGGTACGCAAGCAAATTTCAAAAATTGACTTGTGGCTGAATGAAGGAAATTGGCTTCCGGCGCAGCAGCAGTTTTACGAGACCGGTTCGGGAGATTACTCGATCATTCGCTATCTGAACGTGGCCCGGAACGTTCCCATCTCCGATGCGCGCTTTCGCCCTTCGTGGCCGAAAGGCGTCACCCGGGTCAAGCCCCAAGGCTAGCGCAGGGCGCGAACTCCGGCTCTATTGTTTGCGCGCGCCCGCCTCGCCGGCAAGCAGCGCCTGTTTCCGTTTGATTCCCCAGCGGTAGCCGCCTAAGCCGCCATCTTCCCGCACGACGCGATGACACGGGATCAGGATCGCAGCCGGATTCGTGGCGCAGGCGCGTGCCACAGCGCGCTGCCCTTTCGGCAATCCGATCGTTCGCGCGAGCTCGCTGTAGCTCCGCGTGCTGCCCCGGGGAATCTGCCGCAGCGCTTCCCAGACGCGTCTCTGGAACGCAGTGGCTTTCACGTCGAGCGGCAAATCCAGTTCCGGCTGCTCGCCCGAGAGATGCCGCACGACTTGCCGGACCCATCGCGAAACCTGCTCGCTATCTCTCGATATCTTTGCCGCCGGATACTCCCGCCGAAGCTCCGACTCCAGCCGCTCCTCCGAATCCCCTACGTAAATCGCGGAGACGCCCCTCGCCGTTCCCGCCACCAGCACGCGGCCCAGCGGCGTCGGTGCCGTGGTATATCCGATTTCCATGCCCAAGCCTCCTCGGCCATAAGTAGCCGGAGTCATGCCCAAATGTCCGTTGGATTTTTCGTATAAGCGGCTCGATGACCCGTACCCTGCCTCGTAGAGCGCGCTGGTCACGTCGTTACCCTCCCGTAGTTTTGTCTTTAAGCGCCGCAAGCGAATGGACTGCGCGTAAGCCGTAGGGCTGATCCCCATGATGCGGCGAAACGTTCGCTGCAGCCGAAAAGGACTTATGCCCAGCCGCCGCGCCACGCTCGCCATGCGCAGCGGATCGTCCCAATCTTCTTCCATGAGCTTGCATGCCTGCCTGATGAGCCGTGATTCCGCGGCTCCCGGAATCCCCCGCGGGTCGCAGCGGCGGCACGGCCGGAATCCCTCGCGCTCCGCGGCTTCCGGCGCCCCGAAAAACACCACGCGCTCGCGTTGAGGGCGGCGCGACGGGCACGATGGACGGCAATAAATGCCGGTCGAACGTACCGCATAGACAAAAGCGCCATCGTATCGGGCATCCCGCGACGCCACCGCCTGCCAGAAGTGTCCCTCGGAGAGGCGTCCAGCTCCGCTGGCCGTCTCTTGGTTTCGGTTGTGCATTTGCATGCTCTCTTTCATGAGCCAAAAATACATCGCGCGATGAACCGCGGCTATCCGTTTTTTGCGTTTAAATCGGATTCTTCTCCGGCCTTTGCATTTTACAAAAAGTTTACACATTGGAACGCGCGCCCCCCGCAAGTCGTTGACCTTCGCACGCGCCGAGCGGCATAGTCACGCCAGCAGCGCCGGAAACGCATCCCTAAGGGGGGAACTATGCGCGTTTTTCGGCCTGCACCTACCGCAGGCTCGCCCGAATCGGCAATCCGAGATCCGCAAACTCCGTCTGCTCCTGCGCACGCCGCTGATACCGAATGGGCCAACCGCAGGCAGCCACGCGGGATCAATCGCGTGCCCACCCATACCGTGGGTCGCGCCAGCGAACGGCGGGCCTTCGCCCGCGCCCGGCTTTCCTTGCCGCTGCGTCTGGAGCGCGTAGCCGGACAACGTCACACGGAACATTACTCACTTCAAACCGCCAATATCAGCTCCAGCGGCCTTTTCTTTCTCGCGCCGCTTCGCATCGAGGCCGGCACTCCCATCGAATTGGAGGTGCGGTTGATCGGCCAGCCCGTCGCCCGAGCGACCGTGCACATGAACGCGACTGCTCATGTGGTTCGCACCGAAGTGGCAGAAAAGCCGGGATGGTACGGAGTGGCCGCGGCGTTTGATGACATCAGCTACCGTCGGGACGAGAGCTCCCTCGACCAGAATTTACCCTGACCACGCCCTTCTCAAATTGCCGGATCCCGTGGGTCCATCGCCGTGTTTGCCCCAGGATAGGCGGGATCAGCGGCGCTGGACCAGAGTCACAGACGCTTTCAGGGGTTTGCCGTCGCGCAGCACGGTGACGTTGACGACGTCGCCCACTTTGCTGCGCTGCAACGCGTCTGTGAAGTCGTAAAGATTGCGGATGGGCTTGCCGGCGAAATCTACCAGCACGTCGCCCGCTTTCAATCCGGCTTTCGCGGCGGGAGAGCCGGGCTGAATATCGCTGAAGCGCACGCCGTTTTCCGACTGCCCGAAGTCCGGAATCGAGCCAAACCACGGCCCGTAGCCGCCCCCGCCACCCGTGCTGGTGACGCCGCTATGCGGATCCTCGGCGGCAACGGTGATGAATCTGGGTCGCTCGGCTGCCGTGTCCAGCTGCGTAATCACGCCTGCGACGAAATCGAGCAGCCGCGCCGCGTCTGCCGCATTGATCTTTTCCCACGTGTCGGAGGGCTTGTGATAATCGGAATGCAATCCCGAGAAAAAGAAGAGCACCGGAATCTTGCGCGCGACAAACGAAGTGTGGTCGCTCGCCGCGTATCCGCCCGCGGAATATTCAAAATGAAAAGGCGAGTTTTTCTGATCCGCCGCGAGGATAGGCCGGAAGGTGGAACCCGTGCCCACGCCCCCCACATAAACTTTTTCGCCCTTGATGCGGCCGATCATATCCATGTTGATCATGGCGATGGCCTTGCCCAGCGGACGAGTGGGCTGTTGCGCCCAGTGGGCCGAGCCAAGCAAGCCGAGTTCTTCGCCGGCAAACGACATAAACAGAATTCCGCGCGCCAACTGTCCCTTTAGCGGAGCGAAAAGGCGCGCCAATTCCAGCACGCCCGACGTGCCCGAGGCGTTGTCGTCGGCGCCCGGATGAATCTGCCCGATTTGTGAGGGCGCCAGCGAATCCGCGTTGCCATATCCCAGATGATCGTAGTGCGCGCCGACGATGACGTATTCATCACTCTTACCGGGTAGGTAGGCGAGAACGTTGTTTACACTGGCGTGCAGCGTGTCGATATCCACCGCGACGCTCAGGCGCTGCGTCGCTGGAAAAGCGAACGAAGCCGGCTTGGTGCTGCCGTTGATCTGATCCTGCACGGCCGCAAGCGATTTGCCCGCGGCGGCGAACCAATCTTCCGCGATCTTATTTTTCACCTGCACCAGCAGCACTCCGGCATTTTCCGGCCCGCTCACACTGCCGAAGCGCGTCAGTAAGTCCTCTTCACCGTCAGGTAATTTGCCGTTCACGATCACCACGGCTTTCGCGCCGTGATTGCGCGCGTTGATCGCTTTGCTGATCAACGCGGCATGCTGCGTCAGCCCTTGATGACCGCCTTTGGCGGCGAAACCCGTAGGTTCATAGCGCACCAGCACGACGATCTTGCCCTGCACGTCGACGCCGGCGTAGTCGTCGTATCCAAATTCCGCCGCGGAGACGCCGTAGCCCGCAAAAACCAAAGGCCCTTCGGCCTGCCCCGAAGAGGAAAAGCTGAACGGGACGAAGTCTTCGTTCAGCTTCAAAGTTTTCTTCGTCCCGCCGAGGTCTTCCTGCAGATCGTTATGCGAAGCAAGCTTCGCGCCCGTGGTTACTGTAAACGGCTGGAAATAGCCCTCTGTCCCGGCGGGCTCGAGGCCCAGGCTCCGGTAACGTTCTTCCAGCATTCGCGCGGCGCGCTCGATGCCTTTGGTGCCCGCGCCGCGCCCTTCCATCTCCGGCGATGCCAATGTTTTGACGGTCTCGTCGTAACGCGCGGCATCGGCTTTGGCAACCGCAAGCGCGGGAGCGGTTGCCGGCGCCTGCGCCGGCGCCGCGCCCGCAAGAGCGAGCGCCAGGAAAGCCGCCAGCGCGCCGCCAAGCAACTGCCGCCGATAAGGCCCGGATTGATTATCTAAACGTGATCCCAGCATAAGGATTGCTCACCGCCCGCGAAAGCCACGCCCACGCTGAGGAGATGAGGTTGCACAAAAGTCAGTTATTGCCGTTCTTTCCCGAATAGCTGACGCGCCAAACGGAGGCTGATCCGTCGTCGCTCACCAGCAGCGAGCCATCGCTCGCAACCGTCACACCCACCGGACGGCCCCACACTTGTCCATCCGGGGTGACAAAGCCGGTGACAAAATCTTCATACACGCCGGTGGCTTTGCCGTGATCGATTTGCACGCGGATCACTTCGTACCCCGTGCGCGCTTCACGATTCCAGGAGCCGTGTTCGGCGGCGAAAATCTGGCCCTTGTACTCCGCGGGAAACTGACTGCCTTCGTAGAAGGCAATTCCGAGAGAAGCATTGTGCGGCTGCAGGAGCACGTCCGGAACGATGACTTTGTCTTTCAGCTCAGGATGCTTGCCTTTATGCCGCGGATCCTGATGCCCGCCGGTGTAGTACCATGGCCAGCCGTAAAAGCCCCCATCTTGAACGTGCGTGATGTAATCGGGAGGCAGGTTGTTGCCGAGCAGGTCTCGTTCGTTGGTGGAGCACCACAGATCGCCGGTTTCGGGCTGAATAGCCTCGCCCACGCAATTGCGAATGCCGGAGGCAAAGATGCGCTGACCGGTGCCGTCAGGATTGAACTCCAGCACGTCGGCTCGATTGACTTCGCCGGGATTATTGTCCGCGTCGTCCACATTGGAACGCGAGCCCACGGAGACAAGCATTTTCTTGCCGTCGCGCGTGAAAACGATGTTGCGGGTCCAATGGCCGCCGCCACTCGGCAGTGTTTTCACGATGATCTCAGCAGGCCCGCGTGCCTTCAAGTCTCCATTGCGATAGGGCAGCCGCGCTACCGAATCGGTGTTGCCAATGTAGATGTATTGCGGGTCAGATCCGGGGGGATAAAAGGCGATGCCAAAATTCCGGTTAAACCCTTTGGCAAACACCGTGACGCTCTCGGCCTTGCCATCTTTCATGCCGTGCATCACTTTGATCTCGCCGGCGCTGCTATCGGCCACGAAGACGTCGCCGTTCGGCGCAGTGCGCAATTCGCGCGGCTGCTCAAACCCCGTCGCAAAAAGCTGCACCTGGAAACCGGGCGGCGCTTGCAGCGAGGCGTTTGCCGGGCGCGCCACAATGTGGCTTTGGTTCGCGACCGAGGCGGTCGCGAAAGGCTCAGGCAAATCCGCGACGGTAATCTTGCGGAACGTGCCGGGCCTTTCCGTAGTGGCCATGGAAAATGCGGCGGGACCGGTCAGTAC
>Ga0079221_10000637_pt1 | contig 10222 bp, 10 predicted proteins | sample GAAS200_FD_75069 | JGI IMG/M metagenome (GOLD analysis project Ga0079221, IMG submission 75069) | Agricultural soil microbial communities from Georgia to study Nitrogen management - GA AS200 | ecosystem: Environmental > Terrestrial > Soil > Agricultural land | place: USA: Georgia | collected... | reverse complement strand
TCCACGCGTCGCCAGATTAACAGAGTGACGCTGCACCGAGGCGATGAGATTCGGATCGAAGGAATCCCTGACGGCGGCGAACTCGCCGCACTCGATTACGTGGAGATCGAGTCAGGATCCAACAACTGATGTAGACACGCCTGGGAGAGAGGCGCCTGAAGTAACTATAGATATTTAGGTTTTTTTTTGCTGACCGTAGAAGCACAGACTGAGCAGTTCCCGTTAGCTCATCCAGCGTTCTTGCACGGCCACGGTTTGATACTTCTCGATTTCCACACCGAAGCCGATGCGGCCGTCGCCGTAAGGCTCATTACGCACGTGCACGACACGGGCGGTGCAGCGCATTTCCTGCGGAGAGTTTCCAGTCACTTCCGCGGGCATTCGAATGGTGGCTTCGATGGGCATGCCAACTTGGAGGGGAGCCGAGGACGTAAAGAAGAACCCGCCCCGGGAAATATTAAGCGCCTCGGTAAAATGCTCGGTCTTATCTGCGGCAACGCCTACCGCGCGAAAGCGCAAAGGCGTCCGGTGATTGACCCGCGCGAGCTGTCGGCGTTCACTAGCTCTCATGATGTCCTCCTATGCGCGAGCAAGGTGTGACGCGAACTCGCGAAAGGAAGGTTAATCTAAGCGTATCAGAGAGATACGCGTGGTCAAGTACCAAAGATGTGCTGGGTAAGAAATACCAGTACCTTTTCCGCAGAATTCTGTCCACGCAAGCCAATTGGCCCTTGAACCTGCCATAATGCCTCTTTCACTAAGCAGGAAAGGCAGCTATAGAGAGTAACCGGCAACATCGCATTGCCTGTGACCAAGTTGCAAGAATGGATCCCATGACCACTGCCCCGACTTTCGAAGCGACCACCTATCAAGCCCCGAGTTGTGAAGCCATTTCGGACGCGCACGCTCGCATTGCCCCAAGGATTCATCGCACGCCCATCTTCACCTCGGCCTCGCTTGATTCCCTGGCTGGAGCCAGCTTTTTCTTCAAATGCGAAAACCTGCAGAAGACCGGATCGTTCAAGATTCGGGGAGCAGCCAACGCCGTCCTTTCCCTTTCGAATGACCAAGCCGCGCGCGGCATCGTTACACAATCGAGCGGCAACCACGGTGCAGCTGTGGCCTGCGCGGCAGCGTGGCGTGGAGTGCCTGCCTACATCGTCATGCCCAAAAACGCGCCTAAGGTGAAGATTCAGGCCATTGAAGCCTATGGTGGCAAAATCACGTTCTGCGAGGCCAGAGTCTCTTCGCGCAAAGAAACCTGCGATCGCGTACAGGCGGAGACTGGAGCGCACCTCGTTCATCCTTATGACGACGACCGCATCATTGCCGGCCAGGCCACTACCGCCAAGGAATTCCTGGAAGAAATGCCCGACTTAGATGCCATTTTCGCCCCCGTGAGCGGCGGAGGACTGCTCAGCGGCACCTGCCTGGGCGCCAAAGGCATTCGAAAGGACGTTCGAATCGTGGGCTGCGAGCCCGCCCGCGCGGATGATGCCTACCGGTCCCTGACCACCGGAACGCTGCAATCCCAGGACTCAAGCGACACCATTGCCGACGGCCTCCGCGCCTCTCTCTCCCCGCGCACTTTCGCCATCCTGCGCCGTCACGTCGAGCGCATTCTCCTGGTCACCGAGGAAGAGATCATTTCAACCGCTCGCCTGGTCTGGGAACGCATGAAGATCATCGTCGAACCCTCCAGCGCCGTGGCTCTCGCGCCGCTCTTGAAGCCGGGCGCCGTTGCATCACTGAATCTGCCAGCTCGCCCGGACGGCGGCCCGCCAAAGCTTGGCATCATTTTTTCCGGCGGCAACGTCGATCTCAATGCCCTTCCTTGGCTCCCCTAACGCAGGCACGAGCCAATCAACCTAACACAGGAAACCAATCGCCTAGAGATGGTTATCCCCGTGGACGGAATGTGCAAAAAAATGAACACTCCGCGACCAGAGCCCGCGAAGGCCAACCTTTCCCGTTGACAACAAAGGGCTTATTGTTTTGGCAAGTTTGGTTTCTCGTTTGCTCTATAACGGTGCGTTTTGAAGACGCTCGATAGGAGCCTCTCGGTCTTTGCAAGAAGGTTGAGACTCTTTCATGAACGGACACATTCGCGACCACGTTGACGAGCACCGCGCGGCGGTCCTTCTAGGAATGCCGCAATCGGAACTGCGCCGCTATTCGCGCGCTTCCGGCCTGGGTCACCTCGAAAACGACGAAAAGGGCCAAAAGGTGGTTTTCACTTACGAGGAATTGCGCCGGATTTGCCTGTTGGTGGCACAGTCATCGAAGTAAGCAGCGGAAAACTGGGATAGGAGCTTTTCGTTTTGTCCTGCCTGTAACTCGCCTAGGTTTCGGGCGTCTACCCCACAGACGCCCGGGACCCCTCTTCTCTTCTCCTTCCAAACCAAACGCCAAAAGCGAGAAATCACCCGGCCTCGACTTTGCAAGTTGCCGAAAGCACCACAAGCGTCATTCCGAGCGTAGCGAGGAATCCTGGCAGAACTCGAACGTTGCCACCAATCGTTCTTAGAAGCACGCCTGTGGCTGATTCTGGCGCTTCTGCGTGCTACTTCTCTTTGAGCTTCAGTTTTCCTTCGGCTTTGTTCTCTTCGAGGAATTTGCGCAGGTCGGCGGAGGCATCCAAAAGCCGGATCCATTGCTCGTAGTACAGCGTGACGGGAAAACGCCCGAGGCCATAGACGCTCACTCCGCCCTTTTCGCCCACGCGAAATTCCAGTGAACCGGTGCGGCGGCCGGCACCTTTCTTTTCCAGCTCCGCGACGCGCGCTTTCAACTCTTCATAACTCGGCTCGGACATGTTTCCTCCAGGCAAATTCGGTAAGCCGCGATTATACAATGACCCGCTCGCAGAATTGACTGAGCTCTACGATCGGGCCGTCGCAGGCCAGCGTCTCCCGCATTGCTTAAGGACGCAAACGCGTTTGTCCGGGAAGTCGTCAGTTGGATAGAATCCCCACTTCAAGTAACGCGGAGGAGCAAGATGAAGAAGTTCCTTGTATTGGCTAGCTTATTGCACGTCACCATACTCTTTGGGGCTGGAACCGCCCAGGCACAAACCGCACCCACATTTGTGGGTGTACGAACGTTCTTGAGCGCACCCTACGAGCCGGATTTAGACAAGCTGCACGCAGACTTTGCGGTACTGGGCGTGCCGTTTGACGAAGGCACTTGGGGCCAGCCGGGCGAGCGCTACGGCCCGCGAGACATGCGCGAGAATTCCCAGGAGTACGCGCACGACTTGACCGAAGGCTTCTATTATATCGACGGCGACCGCACCGTCTTGAAGGGCAAGCGATGGGTAGACGTCGGAGACGTCCTGATTTATCCAACCGTAGCGGAAGAAACCGACGCAAAGATCACCGAAGCCGTGAAGAAAATCCTTGCCAAGCGCGCTTTCCCGATCATTTTAGGCGGCGACCACAGCATTACGTTCCCCATCGTGCGCGCCTACAGCATTCCCCTTACCCTCGTGCACATTGATGCGCATCTGGACACCTGGAACGGGGCCAAAGGCAATTTGGATCACGCCTCGTGGGTGTTGCGGGTAGCAAAGCTGCCCACCGTAAAGCACATTACGCAGCTTGGGATGCGGGGCATCGCTAACGATCCGGAAGCCGTGGGAAACGCGAAGGCGCTTCACACCACAATTGTGACGAGTGAAGAGATTCATCGGCGCGGCGCTGCAGCAGCCATTGAGACGATACCGCAAAGCGAAAATATCTACGTAACCTTCGACGTCGACTCGATGGATCCAACGCTGGCCCCAGGAACCGGCACGCTCGAACCTGGGGGTTTCAATTTCGCGGAGATCGACGAGTTGCTGCGCGGGATTCCGTCCAAAGGCAAGCTGGTCGGGCTGGACATCGTTGAAGTAAATCCCTACCGCGACCCAAGCGGCCGCACAGCACAAACGGCCATCCGATTGATGGTCGATCTGCTCGCCGCTGCCTTTCACTAAGGGTGAAGTAGGCGCTCCGCAGGGACGACCTTCTTAGGCCGTCCGCCGGCCCTCCTCTTGACAGCATGAAACTTCTGTTCGACTTTACCTGCCCAAACGTCGCACGGAAAGTGCGATCGGCACCCCTACCAAGAACGTGTGCCCGATCGGGCCGGTGATGTAGGTTGCAGTGTTGAAATGCGCTGGCCCGAGCGGCGTGAGTGGCAACACCACAAAATACATGAACAGGAACACCAGTTCGCCGTAAAGCAGCCCACAGACCACGGCATGTTCGACCATCACGCGCAACACGCGGCTGGCAAGGTAATAAACCGCTGCGGCCGTGAAAGCAATGGTGAAGTGAAATACAAGCCCGAGCCCGGCGGATGTCCATCCCATCTGCATTGAGCGAGCTCCAAAGACTCCTCCTGCAATGTGCTGCAAAATGCGAAAGGGCTTCGCTCCCAGAAAGCCAAACCCGATGAAAGCTTAAGTGATGTCGAAAATCTCCGCTAGCAACCCGCCGCAGACAATTGCAAGCAAGGGCCGCGCCGTCACGTTGGGTGGAGCAGTGGCGACAGAAGAAATCGAGGAAGTGCTCACGGCAGAGACTCCTTTTTTCAATTTATTCCGCGGCCGTCAAAATCTACTAGGCTCCGCGCAGGAAAGCCAGTATGACACTTGCTGACGTATAATTCGGGCGTCTGGAGGAAACTATGTTCACCGCCACTGCCAATCTGATTCTCCCTAGCACGACCACAGGATCGTTTCCGCGACCACGCTGGTTTGACGTGAGCATGTGGGGACGCCCGCTCGACACCTGCATGCTCGACGTGCGCTTTCGTGAGAAATTTCAGGACGGCATGGCCGTATTGATTGGTGATCAGGAGCGCGCTGGACTCGACGTCCTCACGCACGGCGACTTGCATGTGGATGAAGACATGGCAGGACGCGCCTGGCATCATTACCCGTTACAACGCTGGGCCGGCTTCGAGGGCGATCACCTGCAACCGGAAGAGACGACCGCCCCCTGGCTCCATTATCCGCCGGGCACGCTGCTGAACGAGATTTACACCGGCTGGCGCTGGCCTCACGTTGTCGACAAGATTGAACATCGTCCCCTGGATTACCCAAAAGTATGGCGCATTGCTCAGGGCAAAACGCGCAAGCCGGTCAAATTTGGCACCTGCTGCTCGCAGGTGATGGCGCTTTTTCTCGACATCCACACACCCAAATACAAAGACAAGCGGCAAGTGATCTGGGACATAGCCGAAGCCATGAACAAAGAACTGCTGGGGCTCCGCGAAGCCGGCTGCCGCTGCATTCAAATTGAAGAGCCCACATTTCACTTCATGGCCAACACCTACGGCAAGGACCACGCGGAAGTGAAGTTCATGATTGATGCGTTCAATCGCGAGGTTCAGGGACTCGACGATGTCGAGCTGTGGATTCACACCTGCTGGGGTAATCCCAACATGCAGCGCGTCATGGAAGATACGAGTTACGCCAATTCCATCGAAATTTATCTCGAACGCTGCCGCGGCGACGTGTGGACGCTCGAGATGAAAGACCGCCAACAGAAAGATCTCGAACTGTTCGCACCGTTCAAGAATGATCTCAAGAAAAAGATTGCCATCGGCGCAGTGAGTCATCGCTCGTTGCAAGCCGATCGCCCGGAGGATGTAGCCGGAGAAATACGCAAAGCGTTAAAGTTCATCCCTGCGGAGCGCCTTATCGTCTCCAGCGACTGCGGCTTTGGCCGGCAAGGCTGCAACCGCGAAATTGCCTTCTACAAAGCCAGCGCCATCGCGCAAGGTTGCAACATTGTGCGTCGCGAGTTGGGACTGGCAACAACTTACATTCCCGCCGCGGATCCCATGCTGCAAATCGACGTGGTCCCCGGCCGGGACGTCAAGTCCGCCGCGCACGGCGCTGCTTAATTATTTTTGCGCATAAAACCGTTTGGCCACCCTACGCCATCCAAATTAAAGGAGTACAAAAAACTGTTCCTTCGCGAGAAGCGGCACAATTTTGTCGCACTGTCGCACAGCGCTCGCGAAGAAGACCAAAAGGAGACTTGTAAATGAAAGTGCTGCGAATGCTTGCAATCCTGTTTGCAGGTTCATTGCTGCTTTCCACTGTCGCTTTAGCGGCAAAGACCAACAAAAAAACCATGCACCTTTATGAAAACGCCAAACTCAAAGGTACGGTGCTTCATCCCGGCGATTACAAAGTGGAGTGGAGCGGCCCCGGCCCCAACGTGAGCTTGGATATTGTGCAGGACGGGGCGACGGTGGCCACGGTTCCGGCGCGAGTCGTCGCTGAGAACACTGCCCACGACCACGACGGCTATGTCCTACGGCCCGCAAAGAACGGTGGCGAGTCCATCGAAGAAATCTTCTTCAGCGGAAAAAAATACGATCTGAAGATCAACACTTCCGCCAAAGCTTCCTAAGCCGGCCGCGCAAGACACGCGTGTAAGGCTAGTGGGCTTCTCTTTGCTCTGTCCATGAAGGATGAGGAGCCCACAACTTTTCTTTGCTGCTGGAACCATCCATCGGCTATGGCGCGACGCAATTCGTAGAAGTGATTCACTCGTAGCGCAGCGCTACGAGCGGGTCGATCCGCGTTGCGCGGCGTGCGGGAACCCAGCAAGCAAAAAGCGCGATGGCGGCAAGCACTCCAACGACGACCGCGAACGTAAGCGGATCGGTTGGCTTGACACCGAGGATGAGGTTGCCCAACACGCGCGTCCCTGCCAACGCCAGGACCAGGCCCACGGCCAGGCCAACGCCCACTACCGTGAGCCCCTGGCGCAGAACCATCTTGAGGATGTCGTTTGGTGAGGCGCCCATCGCCACGCGAATGCCAATTTCCTGCGTGCGTTGCGCGGCAGCATACGAAACCACGCTATAGATCCCCACCACCGCAAGAACTAAACCGAGAAGCCCCATCGTCGAGGTCAACTGCGCCCCAAAGCGGAACAAGAAAAAACCATTCGCACCTTGCAATGCCTCGTTCATCGTTTTCACTTGCGTTATGGGAACATCGGGAACGACTTCGTGGATCACAGACTGAATCTGCAGGGCCAGCGATTCAGGCGGCACGCTGGTACGTACATGGATGGTGCGCAAAGAGTTGTAACTCTGCTCGAGAGGCACGTAATAGAAAGCTTGAGGATCCGCGGTCGGGCTTTGAACCTTGGCGTCCTGAACGATGCCGACGACTTCAATGAACGGACCGTTGGCGCTTTTTGTTCCGAAATGTTTTCCCAGAGCGTCTTCGTTCGGCCAGAACTTTTTGGCCATCGTTTCATTGATGATGGCGACCTGCGGCGCTTTTTCGCTGTCCGCCTCGGAGAATTTGCGGCCACGCAGTAGTTGCATTTGCAGGGTGTCGAAGTACGGCGGGGTGATTTGATTGTAAGAAACATCCGCTGGTTGTTCCCCCGCAGCGTAAGGATGCTCCTGAATCCAAGTGCGGTCATTGGCGGACACATAGCCCATCGGGACGATAAAAGCCTCCGCAACGGATTTCACGCCGGGTATCGCGGCGATACGCTTATCCATATCGTGATAGGCTGCGCGCGCCTGCGGCTCCTTGTAACCCACTTGCTCCACATCTACAGAAAGATCGAGGACGTGTTCCGGATTAAAGCCCAAATTCATTTTTTCGGCTTTCTCCAGGCTGCGAACAAAAAGGCCGGCTACAATCAGCAGCACCAGTGAACCCGCTACTTGCGCAACCACCAGAGCATTTCTTGCGTATTGCCGGCGTGGTCCTGAGGAGGACCCGCGCCCTCCCTCGTGCAGGACGGCGCTCACATTGGCTCGCGCTGCCCGCAGCGCCGGCATGATTCCAACAAACAATCCAGTAAACAAAACGGCCGCAAGCGCAAACAGATACACGCGTGTGTCGGGCCGGAAATCAAACCTCAAGGGCAAATCCGTTCCAAGAGGTAGTGAACTTAAGAATCCAGAAGCCCAAGACGCAAGCACTAAGCCCGCGCCGCCCCCTAGCAACGCAAGCAGGAGACTCTCTACGAGATACTGGCGGACAAGACGGCCTTGGCTGGCGCCCAGCGCGGCTCGAATGGCCGTTTCGCGCCGGCGAACCGTGGCTCGCACCAAAAGGACATTCGCGATATTGAAACACGCAACGAGCAGAACCAGCCCGGCGAGGGACATAAAAGCGACGGAGGTGGCTGGGATCGGATTTTCCGCGTCTGGCTCAGGGCGTGCCAATTTTTCAGGGTAGAGCTGCACAGTCATGCCTTTTTCCGAGTCCGGATGCGCTTGCGCGATGCGCTCCGCGACGACCTTGAGCGCACTCTGCGCTTGCTTCATGCTGACGCCAGGTTTAAGCCGCCCCATGACCGTGAGGTTACGAGCTTCGCGGTTGACCCAAACCTTCTGCACGGGGTTGTCGGGGTCGTCGCCGGTTTCCGCGCTAAATGGAACATACCCATCCATATCCATAACCGGGTAAGTACCGTGGAATTCGCGTGGCGCGACGCCGATGACCGTGAAAGAGCGGTCGTTCAGTTCCACTTTCTGGCCAACGATCATGGGGTCCCCCGCAAACCGTCGGCGCCAGTAAGAATACCCAAAGACAATGACGGGATCTGCTCCGGGAGTTTGGCCCTCCGTCGGAAGGATGAAGCGGCCGTAGGCGGGTTTTATGCCAAGCGACGAAAAGTAGTTGCCCGACACCCGACTGATAAGGCAGTGGTCGGATTTGTGGTCTACCGTAATGCCCACAAGGGTTGGTTGATAGGCGAAGATGTCTTTGAATGCATCCGTTTGTTTGCCGAGGTCCTCGTAGGTGGGATGGGAGAAACGGTAAGCACCTGGGACGGAAGCTTGCTTCAGCGCAAGAACTGTAATCTGCTCAGGATGGGACACTGGAAGCGGGCGAAGCAAGAAGCCGTTGACGACGCTGAAAACCGTGGTATTCACAGCCATACCCAGGGCCAGCGTCACAATTCCGATTGCGGCAAAGCCGGGATTCTTCGCAAGCGTTCGCAGAGCAAAGCGAATGTCTTTTAGAAAGTTGCGCATTGGTTGGCCCTTCCAGACAACTGGTGCTGAACCGCACCCAAATTACCTTAAATCTTACGACCCTAACTCCTTGAAAGTCTCGGGGTTAGCTAAATCGAAGGTCGCTCCGCAAAAACCTATTTTGTCCGGTTATGGGATTTATGATCTCGCTTACGAACATGCTTCGCTTGGATGGTGAACCCGGTGTATCTTGGAGCCCACTTTTGGAGGGACAAATGTCCGATATGACAAGAAGAGAATTCCTGAAAACCACCGGCAAGCAAGCTGCCGTGGCGGGCGCGGCCGGCCTGCTCTCGGCAGGCGCGCTGGAGTTGCGCGCGAACCCGCTTGGCCTTCCGCTTGGATGCCAAACGTGGCCTGTCCGCGAAATGATTGCAAAAGACTTTCCCGGCACGCTCAAGCAGCTTACTGCAGCAGGATTTCAGAACATTGAACTCTGCTCGCCCGTGGGTTACGCCGAGTATGGCTTCGGGGGGCTGGCAAAATATACGCCCTCGGAGCTCAAAAAAATTCTCAGCGATGCCGGCGTTACCTGCATCAGCTCGCACTTCGGCCTCGATGAATTGAGAAAGGATCAGCCGGCCCGCATTGCCTGGGCCAAGGAAATCGGCCTGACGCAAATGCTCGTGGCCACGCTTAGCGGACCCAAAAATCCCACGCTGGATGACGTGAAGCGCGCTGCCGACGAATACAACAAGATGGGTGAACTCGCGGCCAAATCAGGGATCCAGCAAGGCTTGCACAACGAAGACTTCGAATGCTCGATGGTCAACGGCAAACGCACCTACGACGTGTTGCTGGAGCTTCTCGACCCCACACTGATCAAGTTTCAGTTCCAGGTCTCCACGATCGGGCAGGGCTTCGACGCCGCGGAATATTTCATGAAGTACCCGGGACGCTTCATTTCCATGCACGTTCAAGGCTGGTCCGCGGAAACCAAGAAAATCACTCCAGTCGGCCAAGGCACTCTGGATTGGAAGAAAATCTTTACCGCCGCAAAAACCGGCGGCGCTGAGCTGCCCTTCCGGCGCGCGTGGACAATCAGGGCCCGCACCGCTAAGCAATCGCCGACATGCTCCGCCGCCTTTATGACTGGTGTATCGCCGCCGCCGGGCGCCCCTATGCCACTTGGCTGATGGGCGCCATTTCATTTCTGGAAAGCTCGATCTTTCCGATTCCGCCCGACACCATGCTGATCCCGATGTCG
>Ga0079221_10000634_pt1 | contig 10235 bp, 8 predicted proteins | sample GAAS200_FD_75069 | JGI IMG/M metagenome (GOLD analysis project Ga0079221, IMG submission 75069) | Agricultural soil microbial communities from Georgia to study Nitrogen management - GA AS200 | ecosystem: Environmental > Terrestrial > Soil > Agricultural land | place: USA: Georgia | collected... | reverse complement strand
GAACATTATAGCAATTGATATTATTTTTTTCGGCGATTTTGTCAATCATATCTGTGGTTACAATTGTCTTCACAACCATGTCATTCGGTTCTGCCTTGCCACTAAGCTTCCTGGCTTCTATAATATAGTTAAATACAATCAGCGCGGTTTGATTTCCATTTAATAATACCCAATTCCCATGGTTATCTTTTACGCCCACGCCCACTCTGTCTGCATCCGGGTCAGTGCCCAACAAAATATCTGCATCAAGTTCTTTCGCTTTTTTAAGGCCGATGCTCATAGTTTCCCTTTCTTCGGGATTAGGATAAACGACAGTCGGAAATGTGCCATCCGGAGTAGCCTGTTCTTCTACAATATGAACATTGTCAAACCCGAATGCTGCCAGTGCTTTTGGCACCAGCATAATACCTGTGCCATGAATGGGTGTGTAAACGATTTTAAGATCATGCTCCTTAATACAGGTATCCGGGTTGATACTTAAACTTTTTACCATTTCCAGGTAAGCATCATCCATTTCCTTGCCTATCAAAGTGATATTTTCAGAATTGCCTTTCCACTTTACCTCATCAATACTTTTAATTTTCTCTACTTCCGTAATTACATTTTTATCATGAGGAGGCACCAACTGGCCGCCGTCTTTCCAATAGGCTTTGTATCCATTATATTCTTTAGGGTTGTGAGAAGCGGTAATTACTAATCCGCCTTGGCATTGCAGGTTTCGGATGGCAAAACTCAATTCAGGCGTAGGCCGTATGGATTCGAACAAATAGACTTTGATTCCGTTTGCTGCAAAAATATCAGCCGCTATCTCTGCAAACTTGCGGCTGTTATTTCTTACATCATGTGCGATCGCTACCTTCACCTCAGGAAAGGATTGTTTTAAATAATTAGCATATCCTTGCGTAGCCATCCCGACTGTAAACTTATTCATCCGGTTAGTACCGACGCCCATAATTCCTCTTAAACCCCCGGTGCCAAATTCGAGATCTTTATAAAATGCATCTTCTAATTTTGAAGGATCAGTTTTTTGCAATTCCCTGATTTTCTCTTTGGCGATTTCATCATAATCTCCTGATAGCCATTCCTTGATTCGGTTTTCTGTTTTTGTATCCATGCTTTTATTTTTTTACAATTTAAAGATATTGATTTTGATAATTTAATAATTCTAAAACGCAATCATCTTAATTTTGTTAGATGTATTTATTTAGAAGTCCCGCAAAATTTCTTTCTCTTTTCGGTTTTTTTTTAGTGATAATGGGTAACAACGCTGCGGTTTCGCAGGGAACTTTTAACATCGAAGATTTTTCGTCACAGCCTGTTGATTTTCTGAAGCCGGAAAAGCCGTTGTCGGTTGATTCGTTTAAAACGTATCCTTATAATAAGAGCAGAATTCAATGGGTTACCGCTGTCAATATTGTGGGCTATGGCGGCGCACTCGTCGGTTTAAATGCATTGTGGTATCAAAAATATCCACGCTCCGGATTTCATTTTTTTGATGACAATAATGAATGGCTGCAAATGGATAAAGTGGGTCATGTTTATAGCGCCTATTCAGAAAGCCGCGCTACTACGGAACTGTGGCGGTGGGCTGGTTTGCCGCGAAAAAAAAGTATTTGGATAGGAGGTCTGAGCGGCGTTGCGTATCAATCTGTCATCGAAGTCCTGGACGGATTTTCTTCTCAGTATGGATTTAGCCCCGGCGATTTCACTGCTAACATAATCGGGTCTGCAGTATTCATCTCCCAGCAGCTCGCATGGAACGATGAACGCATTCAAATTAAATTTTCGTTTCACCGCAAAAATTATGGCAGTCAGCAGCTTGATAATCGGGCAGATGATTTATATGGAAATACGGAAATCCAAAGATTTATTAAAGATTATAATGGGCAAACTTATTGGTTAAGCGCAAATATTAATTCTTTTTTCCCGGACACTAAACTTCCCCGCTGGCTAAATATTTCTGTAGGCTATGGCGCTGAGGGGATGTTCGGAGGCGTTAAAAATATCGGTTATAATGATAATGGCGATGTAATATTCGACAGGCAGGATATTAAGCGGTATCGCCAGTGGTATCTTTCGCCGGATATTGATTTTTCAAAAATAAAAACCAACAAAAAGGCAATAAAGATTTTATTTTTTGTGCTCAATGCTTTAAAATTTCCCGCTCCGGCACTGGAGCTTTCCAATGGAAAACTGCACGGCCATTGGATTGTTTTTTGAGCTTACACAGTAAAAGGATTAATATACCTGTTTTATATTTTCTAAATTTTTTCTGAACCAGGTCATTTGCCTCTTTGCATAATGCCGCGTGTTTTTTTTAATTTCTTCCACCGCTTTTTTAAGAGAATATTTTCCATCGAAATGTTCGAACAATTCTCTGTAACCCACTGTTTGCAGCGAATTCAGATGTTTGTAAGGATATAACGATTCTGCTTCTTTTAGCAAACCATTTTCTATCATGAGGTCTACACGCTCGTTGATGTTTTTATAAAGCTTTTCGCGCGGTAATTGCAGTAAACGGAATTTTATTTCGAATTTTCGTTTTGCTTTTTGTTTGGAATGAAAATTTATAATTGATGTGCCGGTGGAAAATTTTACCTCCAGCGCACGCAGCATTCGCTGGGGATTTTTCATTTCGCCTTTTGCAAAAAAAACAGGATCCCGGTTTTTTAATTCAGTATAAAGCCAGTCAAAGCCGTTTAATAAATATTGTTCATTGATTTCTTTGCGGATATCTTCACGTATTTCCGGAATGGCATCAAGCCCTTCTGCAAAAGCTTTAATATACAAACCGGTGCCGCCCACCATCACCGCTGTTTCCTTTTTTTGAAAAATGCTGTGTGCCGCATTCAGTGCATATTCTTCAAAAATTTTTGCATTCACTTCTTCGTGAATGGAATGCGTGTTAATAAAATAATGATGAACTTGATTAAGTTGTTTGGCAGAAGGCTTTGCTACGCCAATGTTCAGCTCTCTGAAACATTGGCGGCTGTCGGCAGAAATAATTTCCGTATTGTATTCCCGTGCAAGTTGAAATCCGTAATCAGTTTTTCCAACGGCCGTTGGGCCGCAAACAATAATACAGGTATTTATAGACATGTAAGGCAGGTTTGTAAAGAACCGGCATTTAAATTTTTATAAATCATCACTTTCAGAATCGCCTCGTTCTTCTTCTTCGCCGTTTTCAGTCTCTTCATCGTTTTCTCCTTCCTGGCTGTAGCTGTCGGCCATCACAGCCGTATTCAAATCATATTTTTCTTCGATCTCTGAAAGCTTTTCATTAATTAATCCCTTTGTTCCATATTGGCTGGGCGCTATTCCTTCGCTTCTGCTGCAAACGGGATATTCTGCCTTCAGGCTTTCCTCTTTATTTACGTTAATTAATTCAACAAGGAAAGTCCAGTATTTATGAAAATCGTAAACGTAAATAAATTTCTGATTTGGCTCATGGATTTCTTTACCGATAATGGTTTCATGCATCAATAACGGCTCTGCCTTATAAGGCTTATCATATTTTTCCAAAGTAATTTCCTTGCCACGTTGCCAGTTATCATTGCTACGGTAAAAGGTAGCATGATGCTTATTGTCAAATTCAAAACACTTTAAAATGCAATTATGAAGATCTAAAAAAGTTTGCGAATGTTTTATCATCAGATCTCGATAAATGCTTTCATCGTCTTCCCAATAAATTCTGAATTTTAAAATTGCCATGTCACAAATTTAAGGCTTAGTTTTTAATTAATCAGTTTAGAAACTGCGTTGACAGGCGCTGTGCAAAATGCAGTTGCCACTACATAAAAAATTGGAAATAATAGTGGACACCTTATCTGACTCCCAGCTTTTTTGCCGTGTCCTTCATGTATTCAAAGGCAGCATTAAATTCATTAGCTACCTCTCCATCAAGAATGGCTTCGCGCACTGCATTTTTTATTTCGCCAACAATCCGCGATGGGGGAAGGTTAAATTCTTTCATGATGATCTCACCTGTTATTGGAGGTTGCCAGTTGCGCAAATGATCTGATTCTTCTACTTCTTTCAATCGTTTTTCCACCATTTCAAAATTGGCAAGGTAGCGCTGAACTTTCTGTTTATTTTTTGAAGTAATGTCTGCTTTGCAAAGCGTCATTAAGCTATCAATGTCATCGCCAGCATCAAAAAGCAATCTTCGTATAGCTGAATCTGTTATGTTCTCTTTGGTAAGGCTGATAGGCCGCAAATGCAATTCAACCATTTTCCTTACAAACTTCATTTTTTCATTTAAAGGAAGTTTTAGTTGTGCAAATATTTTCGGAACCATTCTTCCTCCAACCACTTCATGGCCATGAAACGTCCAGCCATGGCCTTCTTCAAATTTTTTGGTAGCAGGCTTTGCGATATCATGAAGAATGGCGGCCCATCTAAGCCAAAGATCATTAGTATGTGGCGCAATATTATCCAGCACCTGCAGCGTGTGATAAAAATTATCCTTGTGGCCCTTGCCGTCAATAAATTCTGCGCCGGCCAAAGCAATCATTTGCGGAAAAATAATTTCTAAAAGGCCGGATGTATACAGCAGATTAAATCCTATAGAAGGTTGCTTTGTCATTACAATCTTATTGAGCTCATCAATAATTCTTTCGCCACTTACAATTTTTATCCTTGATGCATTTTTCTTAATTGCCACGAAAGTTTCCGGCGCTATTTCAAAATTTAATTGCGCTGCAAAGCGAATGGCCCTCATCATTCTCAGCGGATCGTCAATGAAAGTTTGAACCGGCGGCAGCGGTGTTCTTATGATTTTGTTTTTGATGTCGTCTACACCATTCAATGGATCAATTATCTCGAGAAAATTATTTTTTTGCAGACTTGCGGCAATGGTGTTTATGGTAAAATCTCTTCTTAGCCTGTCTTCTTCCAATGTCCCGGGTAATACATCAGGCTTTCTGCTGGCGTGGTTATAGCTTTCCTTCCTTGCTCCTACAAATTCAATTTCAAAAGTATTTTCGTTCAGAAAAATTTTCAGTTGGGCTGTGCCAAAATTTTTGAAGACGTTAAGACTCGGTTTCGGCGAAAATTGCGAGGCTACCAGCTGTGCAAGCTGAATTCCGTCGCCATCGCAAACTATATCAGCATCTTTTGTATCACGGTTTAAAATTTTATCGCGTACGAATCCGCCAATAATAAACGCAGCCATTGACAATTCGGATGCGGCATCGCTTATTTTACGGAAGATAAGAACTTCTTCCTCTGTGCACCTAATCTTCATCGTGCAAATGTAAACGGATAAATTATGTTCTTAATAAAATGCCCGGAAATATTGGTTTCAATGAGGTAAACGAAATTTTGATGAAGCGCTTCGGACTTACCTGCTACCATTTTTCGAAAGCATTTAATGAATTAAATTCAGGAACTGTAATTGCATCAATCAAAAGGGCAATTGAATAGATTCGGGCTCAATAAATTTATGATCAAGATCATTTTCCAGGAAGCTCACCGGGGAATCGGGGAAATTGAAAATTGTTTTTTTCTCAAAGCCCCAGGGCTCCCAGTAGCCGGCCAGCACATGTGCGAACATGTCATCCTGCCAGGGATTAAAAATTGACCCTGAAGGAGGATGAGATTCTATTTCAACTTTGTCATCGCTGATTTTAATATCCGTTGTGCCACGATCTTTCAGCAAATAGTTACTGTATAAAAAACGCGCTGCTAATTCTTCAAACTGGATCGGATGCAACACGCTGTCGCCCGCTTTTTCCAATATCTCTTTTTCTTTTTCTAACACTGAACCATTATCCTGAAGGCATGCAACGATTCCAAAGCCATTCATACCTAACGAAAAATTTTGGTTGGTGGGTTCATCTTTGTAATTGAAACCGTCTTTCGAATACTTAACTCTTACTTTTCCAATGCTCCACGGCTTTACACCTGTGAATTCCATAGGAACTACAAGCGATTGCAACATGAGGTGAAATTTAGAAAAGCGTTTTTTGAGCGCAGGTGACAACGTGAAATCTTTGGCTCCCGGCCTTTTTCTTGAACGGCTTCGTTCCAAAACAATATCATTATATAATACGCCGTACACAAAGCGCCCCATCCACAAAAACAGTCTTTCATCAGGAATTGCATTTACCGCGTTATATCCCGCATCGAAGGCCGTTTTTATTTCTGTTTCAAGATTGTCAAAAGCAGTTTTGACATTGTCTGAACAAGGCAATTTCAGATCGTCGTAATGAAACGCTGTAATCTGGTCAAGCATTTTAAATTTTTTTTCACGCAGCGAAAAGCGATCTAAAATCCAGTCAGGAAAAACAGTAATATTTTGTTCGGGATATGATAGCGCTTCGCCGGTTAAAAAGCAGGTGGTGTCTTCAAAATGCAATGTTTCAAAAGGATTAAAAAGAGCAAGCGGCATCAGCAAATTCTATTAAAAAGTATTGCAAAGTAAAATAGAAATAGGGAATATTTGTCCGTTCACCGTTTAAATTTTGAAATTCAAATTATCTGCGCAACGTTTTTGAGAATCGAAAACTAAGTCTATCAATAAAGAACCCTAAGATCAAATCATATCATTAATTTTCTTTTCTATTAATTCTATCATTTCCTTTACCGGCTCAAATAAGGGCTTTACGCTTTCCTGATCATAATCAAAGATGCTATCATAATCTCCTTTTTGCCTCCAGTCAAAAAGTTGGGAATATAATTTGCCGTATTTTAAATCGAATTGGTGAGTTTTTACAAAGAAATTAGAAAACTGAGACCGCGCTCCGGAATGGGATTTTGTTTCAATGTTGTTTATAACTAAAAGCGCGTTTACAGCATAAAACAATGAATAATATAGTCGATTAACAGCCGAGTTCCAAAATCCATTTTCAGCTAGAACGAGCGCTGCACTGAAGGTTTTGTATGCAGCTTCCAATTTATAATTCGCATATTCTCTTCTTTCTTCGGAATTCATAATCTGATTCCCTCGCTGATAACATTTTTATAAAAAGGGGTAATTTTTTGTCTGGATTTCCAGTCTTTTTTGGAAAATAAAAAAATTGAAATTGGCTCACCTGTTTCTAATTCCAGTGTATATAATTTGTCTCTGAAAATGCTTTCTTTTTCTAAGCTTACGGGATAATCTGTAAGCACTAAAATATCCCAATCAGAATCTATGCGCTCATCGCCGCGGGCTCTTGAACCATAAAGTATAATCTCAGCATTGTCATCTATTTCATTGACGTTTTTTCGAATAAGCCGGCCTATATTGCGGGTTTGAGCATTCATATATCAAAGTTAATAAAATGAACAGTAGATATGCGAGATATAATTTTCAAAAGGATTGAAAAGTGAAAAAGACATGAAAAATATAAGTAAGAGCGCAGCAAAGTAAAATAGAAATATTTGTTCGTTCACTACGACGAAAATGTTTCAAGAGAAGATAAAATTCTCTTTTGTGTTTCTTCATCGCTTAATGTTTCCGGAATAAATTTTTCGCCAATAAGCTTTTCATAAAGTTCAATATAACGGTTACGGATAACCGAAATCCATTCTTCACTCATCTCAGGAACTATTTGTCCTTCCTTTCCCATAAAGTGGTTTTCAATCAGCCACTCCCGTACAAATTCTTTACTAAGCTGTTTTTGTTTTTCGCCGCTTGCCTGCCTTTCCTCAAAACCATCGGCATAAAAGTAGCGTGAACTGTCAGGCGTGTGAACTTCATCAATCAACATAATTTCATCACCCAGTTTTCCAAACTCATACTTGGTATCTACTAAAATCAACCCTCTCTTTTTTGCAATTTCCTTACCTCTGGCAAACAACTGCAATGCATATTTTTCCAATTGCGCATAGTCTTCTTCCGGAACAATATCCCGTTGGATGATCTGTTCCCTGCTGATATCTTCATCGTGACCTTCGGCGGCTTTGGTTGAGGGAGTAATAATGGGTGTTGAAAAAAAATCATTTTCCTTCAGGCCTTCATCCAGCTTTACGCCGCACAACACTCGTTCGCCGGAATGATAAGTACGCCACGCATGCCCGGTAAGATTGCCTCGCACTACCATTTCTACTTTGAAGGGAACGCATTTTTTTCCTATCGAAACATTCGGCGCCGGCGTATCCAACAGCCAGTTATTGCAAATATCTTTTGTTGCGTTGAGCATATAAGCAGCTACCTGGTTAAGCACCTGGCCTTTGTTGGGAATCGGTTTTGGCAAAATCACATCAAACGCAGAAATGCGGTCGCTGGCAATCATTACCAATAACTTATTCGATATGGTGTAAACATCCCGTACTTTACCCTTATAAAATTGGGTTTGATCGGGAAATGAAAATGAAGACATAAAATTTAAATGAGTTTCCGTGCAAAAATGCACATAATTTTTTAATGGGTAGATAAAGAATTATTTATATAAGTGCTTAAGATAATTTATATTGCATAAGCAGGAATATTCTTATTGATTTCAAATAGCTGACCAAAATTTTATCAATATGAGCCGATTAACCCCAAATTCATTCCTAATCGTCTTTTTTCTATTTTTTTCCCGCGCATCTTTCGCACAGCAAACAACTATCAGGGGAACTGTAACCAACAGGATTACCGGGGAAGGTGTACCTGCGGTATCAATAACGATTAAAGATGAAGATGAAGGAACTTATACAGACGAACACGGGAACTTTTCCCTTGACACCAAAAAGTCGCCGCCGCTAACATTGATTGTTTCTTCTATCGGTTATAAGCAAACGGAAGTTGAAGTAAACAATATTTCCGCTCCTGTGAATGTTTCGCTGGAAACCGCCAGTACCTTAGGACAGGAGGTAGTAGTGGCTGCAACGAGAACACCATCAAGAATCATGGAGTCGCCGGTAACCATCGAAAGAATCAGTGCTACTGACATTCGTAATTCAGCTCAACCTTCTTATTATGATATTATTTCGAAATTGAATGGCGTGGACGTTGTGAATGCGTCTCTCACATTTACTTCGCCGACAACAAGAGGATTTAACGGAAGTGGAAATTTAAGGCTTAACCAGATCGTGGATGGAATGGATAACCAGGCTCCCGGATTGAATTTTTCTGTGGGAGGCGTTGTTGGCCTGGTAGGCTTAGATGTGGCCAGCGTTGAATTAATCCCTGGCGCTTCTTCTGCATTGTATGGACCTGGTGGGATGAATGGTGCCATTGTGATAAACAGTAAAGATCCATTTCGCTACCAGGGGCTTTCTGCAGAAGCAAAAACGGGTGTGATGAATATTGACAATAATGATCGAAGCGCATCGCCTTATTATAATTTTCAATTACGATGGGCCGAAAAAGTGAGCGATAAATTCGCTTTTAAAATAGGTGGGGAATATCTGGAAGCAAGAGATTGGGTAGCCAATGATTATCGGGATTATGACAGGCTTGGTACTACAGGCGGTCTTAAAAAAGGAACCCGTGAAACGGATCCCAACTATGATGGCGTTAATGTGTATGGAGATGAAACTACCGCAGATATAAAAAGCAATGTATTGAATCCGATCGCGCAAAGTATTCCCTTTTATGCACCCTACATCAATTCATTGCCTGCGTCCATTCCTGTTTCCAGAACGGGTTATGATGAAAAAAATATAGTAGATCCTGTGACAAAAAATATAAAAGTTTTTGGCGCTGTCAGCTATAAGCTTACACAAAATACCTCTCTGAATGCAGAAGGATATTGGGGAACAGGCAATACGGTTTATACAGGCAGCGACCGGTACTCTCTTTTGAATTTAAAAATAGCGCAATATAAAGTTGAACTTGTCAATCCTAATTGGTTTTTGCGCGCATATACCACCCAGGAAAATGCGGGTGAATCCTATAACGCTACAGTAACTACGAGGCTTGTGAATGAAGCCTGGAAGCCAAGTGGTGGCGAAAATGGGTGGTATGCCCAATATGCGATGGCCTTTTTAAATAAGAAACTGGCCGGCGCAACCGATATCGCTGCTCATACTTATGCAAGGCAAGTGGCCGACCAGGGACGGCCAGCGCCGGGTTCGGCAGAATTTAAAAAGCTTTTTGACCAGGTAAGAAGTATTCCTATTTCAAAAGGAGGGGGATTGTTTGTAGATAAAACGGACTTATACAACATAGAAGGCCAATATGATTTTTCTAAAAAAGCTTCAAACTTTGCGGATATTCTTGTCGGCGCAAACTACAAGAGGTATGTTTTAAATTCTGAGGGAACGCTTTTTGCAGATTCATCCGGCAAAATCCCTATTAATGAAGTGGGTGCATATATTCAACT
>Ga0079221_10000633_pt1 | contig 10254 bp, 9 predicted proteins | sample GAAS200_FD_75069 | JGI IMG/M metagenome (GOLD analysis project Ga0079221, IMG submission 75069) | Agricultural soil microbial communities from Georgia to study Nitrogen management - GA AS200 | ecosystem: Environmental > Terrestrial > Soil > Agricultural land | place: USA: Georgia | collected... | reverse complement strand
GCATCGAGCGAATGGCCGCCCTTGGAAAGGACGGCCCATGCGGCCTGGTTCGCGGCCACGCCGAAGTCCCAGGTCGAAACCACGCGCACGGCGCCCTTCGCTGGCGCAGTCGTTGCACCGGCACCCATGGCACCCGCGGCAGGCGCCAGCGCCGCCGCGGCGGCACCCAATGCGGCGGTCTTGAGGAAACGGCGGCGATTGGTCATGGGAGTCCCTGGGCAGTGGCGGTTCGCGCGGATGATGCCACGACCGCGCGAAAGATGGCATGACGATGGTTGCGTATATGGAGTTATAATCCACCCATGAAACCCATGAAGCCAACCATTCGAATGGCCGGGAGCCCGGCGCCGTGACGACCGACGCGGCCTGCTGCGAGTCCCGCGCCGAGGGCGAAGCGGGCGCTGCTTCCCCCGGAGTCGCGACCTCGCGGATGCGCATCAGCGGCCATGGGTTCGGCACCGCGCCGATCGGCAACCTGTATGCGGAAGTCGGCGACGACGCGGCGCAGATGGCGCTGGATCGCGCCCTGCAACTGGGCATGCGCTATTTCGACAGCGCGCCGTTCTATGGCCACGGCCTCGCCGAGCGCAGGTTGGGAAGGGCGCTGGCGGGTGTGCCGCGGGACCGTTTCGCGGTTTCGACCAAGGTCGGACGACGCATCGAATCCGATCCCGCGCAGCATGCGCCGATCAGCGACGGGTTCGCGGTGTGCGGCAGCCGGGCGGTGTTCGATTACAGCCGCGATGGCATCAGGCGTTCATTCGAATCCAGCCTGGCGCGACTGGGACTCGACCGCATCGACATCCTGTTTCTGCACGACATTGGCCGCCTGACCCACGGCGACCGGCATCCGCAGATGCTGCGGCAGGCCCTGGACGAAGCCTTGCCGGCGATGGCCGCGTTGCGCGCGCAGGGCGCCGTGCGGGCGATCGGCATCGGGGTGAACGAAGTCGAAGTCTGCACGGAATTGATGCCGCGCTTCGACCTCGACTGCATCATGCTGGCAGGCCGCTACACCTTGTTCGAGCAAACCGCCGCGTTGCCGATGCTGGATGAGGCGCATCGTCGCGGAGTGAAGGTGATCATCGCGGCGCCGTACAACTCTGGCCTGCTCGGCGATCCGCACGGTCCGGGAAAAACCTACGATTACGCGCCCGCGGGTGAGGACACATTGAAGCGTGCGCACGAGATCTACGCGATCTGCCAAGAGGAAGGCGCCGACGTGGGCGCGGCGGCATTGCAGTTTCCGTTGGCGCATCCTGTCGTGTGCGCGGTGGTCGCGGGTATGCGCAACGTGATGGAAGTCGAAAGCACGATCGCGCGCAGCAGTCAGCGGCTTCCTGCGCGTGTGTGGCGTCGACTGCAGGCTGCCGGGATCATCGATGCCGCGGCACCGATGCCCGCGGTGGATGTGCCCCGGTGAGCGTGCGGCTCGAAGGCAAGCGCTGCCTGATCACCGCGGCCGGCGCGGGCATTGGCCGCGCGACGGCGCTGGCGTTCGCGCGCGAAGGTGCGAACGTGCTGGCCACCGACATCGATGCTTCGGCATTGCGATCGCTGGCGGCGGAAAACGAAGTGATCTGCACTGCAACGCTCGACGTCACGGATGTCGCGCAAATCGCGTCGCTGGTGAAAGCCCATCCCGGGATCGACGTGATGTTCAATTGCGCGGGCTACGTGCACGCGGGAACCATCCTCGACACGGACGAGGATGCGTGGCGGCGTTCGTTCGCGATCAATGTCGATTCGATGTTCCATCTCTGCAAGGCAGTGCTGCCCGGCATGCTCGAGCGCGGGCGCGGCAGCATCGTCAACATGGCCTCGGTCGCATCCAGCGTGAAAGGCGTACCCAACCGCTTCGCCTACGGCGCAACCAAGGCCGCGGTGATCGGCCTCACGAAGGCCATCGCGGCGGACTACGTGGCGCGCGGTGTGCGTTGCAACGCGATCTGTCCCGGCACCGTGAAGACGCCGTCGCTGGAACAGCGTGTTGCGGCACTGGGCGGTGATCGCGACGTCATCCGGAAAAGCTTCACCGATCGCCAGCCAATGGGGCGATTGGGCGAACCGGACGAGATCGCGGCGCTGGCGGTGTATCTCGCGTCCGACGAAGCGGCCTTCACCACCGGCGCGATCCACGTGATCGACGGCGGCTGGACCGACTAGGGGCCGCGGATGAAGCTCGTGCGCTACGGAACCGTGGGTCGCGAAAAGCCGGGCATGCTGGATGCGCAGGGCGTCTTGCGTGATCTCTCGCAGGTCGTGGACGACATTGCGGGTGACGCGTTGACGAATGAAAGCATCCGACGCTTGTGCGCGCTCGATCCGGAAGCGCTGCTGAAGGTCGAAGGCACCCCGCGCCTCGGCGCGCCGGTCGGGCGTGTCGGCAAGATCATCTGCGTGGGCTTGAACTACGCCGACCACGCCGCGGAATCGGGCCAGCCGGTGCCGGAACAGCCCGTGCTTTTCATGAAAGCCACCAGCGCGATCGTCGGCCCATTCGATGACGTGGTGATTCCGCAAGGTGCAACCAAGCTCGATTGGGAAGTCGAGCTGGGCGTGGTGATCGGCGACATCGCGCGCAACGTGCCGCGTGGCTCCGCGCTCGATCACGTGGCCGGTTGCCTGGTCGTCAACGATGTCTCCGAGCGCGCGTTCCAGTTCGACCATGGCGGCCAATGGGTGAAGGGCAAAAGCTGCGACACCTTCGCGCCGCTCGGGCCATGGTTGGTGACGCGCGACCAGATTCCCAATCCGCAGGACCTCGCGATGTGGCTGAGCGTGAACGGCCATCGTTATCAGGACGGCAACACGCGCACCATGGTCTTCGATGTCGCGGCACTGGTCAGCCACATCAGCCGTTACATGACGCTGCTGCCGGGCGACGTGATCTCGACCGGCACGCCACCGGGCGTGGGGCTGGGCCAGAAACCGCCGGTGTACCTGAAGCCTGGCGACGTGATGGAACTCGGCATCGCCGGGCTGGGCATGCAACGCCAACGGGTCTCGGTGGCGCCCTGACGCGATGGATACCCAGGGCATGCCGTCGCGAGTCAAAACCGGCCATGCGGCCCGGATCGTCGCGCTGGAAGCCGAGGACATCCGCTTTCCGACCTCGCGTGGACGGATCGGCTCGGATGCCATGAATCGCGACCCCGATTATTCGGCGGTCTACATCACGTTGCGCACCGACGACGCTTCCGAGCTGGCCGGCCACGCGCTGGTGTTCACGATCGGGCGCGGCAACGAGGTGCAGGCCGCGGCGGTGCGCACCTTGTGCGCGCTGGTCGAGCACCGCGGCGTCGCCGAGGTGCTGGACGATCTGGGTGGTTTCGCGCGCAGCCTCACGGGCGATTCCCACCTCCGCTGGCTCGGCCCGGAAAAGGGCGTGATGCACATGGCCATCGGCGGCGTCGTGAATGCCGCATGGGACATGGCGGCGCGCCGCGCCGGATTGCCTTTGTGGCGATTTATTGCAGATCTGTCGCCCGAGCAGATCATCGCCGCGATCGATTTCCGCTACTTGAGCGACGCGCTGACGCCCGACGAAGCGCTGGCGATCCTGCATCGCGCGCAGCCGGGTCGCGAAGCGCGCATCGCCGAATTGCTGCGACGCGGCTATCCCGCCTACACCACTTCGCCCGGCTGGCTCGGCTACTCCGATGAAAAGCTGGCGCAGCTGACGCGGCAGGCGGTCGCGGACGGCTTTCGCATCCTGAAGCTCAAGGTCGGCGAAAACCTGGACGACGATGTGCGCCGATTCGCCATGGCGCGCGCCGCGGCGGGCGAGGACATCGCGATCGCGGTCGATGCCAACCAGCGCTGGGACGTCGGGCCCGCGATCGAATGGATCCGCGCGCTAGCGCCATTTCGCCCGGCATGGATCGAAGAGCCGACCAGCCCCGACGATGTGCTCGGCCATGCCGCAATTCGAAGCGCGGTGGCGCCGGTGCCGATCTCGACCGGCGAGCACACCCACAACCGGGTGATGTTCAAGCAATTCCTGCAGGCGCGGGCGGTCGACCTGCTGCACATCGATGCCACACGGGTCGGCGGCGTCAACGAGAACCTCGCGATCCTGCTGCTGGCCGCGAAGTTCGGGATACCGGTGTTTCCGCACGCGGGTGGGGTCGGCCTCTGCGAAATGGTGCAGCACCTCGCGATGGCGGATTTCGTTGCCATCGGCGGATCGATGGAAGACCGCGCGATCGAATACGTCGATCACTTGCACGAACACTTCGATAACCCGGTGCACGTGCATCACGGACGCTATGCCGCGCCGACGGCACCGGGATTCTCGACCGAAATGCGCGAAGCGTCGTTGCGCGAATTTGCGTGGCCGGACGGACCGGCGTGGACTTCTTGAAACGCCTTTAGCTTTTGTCATCCCGGCGTAGGTCGGGATCCAGCGTTTTTTGCTTCGGTCGTTGCAGAGAGCCTGGATTCCGGCCTTCGCCGGAATGACGAGCAACAGCTAATCCTCGTGCTCGGCCAACGCTTGCTTCAGCGAAAACGTCCGCCTCATCGCCACCCATTTCTCGTCCGGCCTCGCAAACGGCAGCGGCTGCTGGAATTTCCACATCAGCGCCTCCCACGCCTGCACCCGCGGGTCGGCGGCGTCGGCCGCGGCCTTGGCCTCGGGCGAAAAATCCTCCGGCGCATCGATCACCATCACCAGCCGGTTGCCGGCGCGGAAGATTTCGAGGTCGCGGATGCCCGCGGCACGAATCGATTCGAGGATCTCCGGCCAGATGTTTTCAGGTTGGTGCCAACGTTCGTACTCGGCGATCAACGTCGGGTCATCCTTGAGGTCGAGGGCGTAATACAGGCGCACGGCATTCACGCGGGCTGCGGCCGAGTGCGCTGCATCGCGAACAGCAACACCGCGATGAAGCAGCCCAGCGGTACCAGCATCGCGCGCGCGATTCCTGCCGCATCCGACACTGCGCCCATCAAAGCGGTCAGCACCGCGCCACCGATGATCGCCATCACCAGCAGCGATGCGCCGAGCTTGCGGTCGCTGTCACTGAAACCGTCCACGCCCAGCGCGAAGATCGTAGGGTACATCACCGACATGAAGAAGCTCGCGATGACCAGCGCAACGAGTCCCGTCATGCCCGGCGAGGCAACGCCGATCGCGCACAGCACGACGTTAGTCATGGCGAATGCGGCCAGCAGGATGCGCGGCGCGACAACGCGCATCAACGCGGTGCCGGCGAAACGTCCCAGCGTGAACAGCACCAGCGAGGCCATCAGGTAATCGGCGGCGCGGCGTTCCGGCGTGCCGGGCATCGTGCCCTGGCAATAGCGGATCAGGTAACTCCACACACCGACCTGCGCGCCCACGTAGAAGAATTGCGCGGCAACCGCCGACAGGAAGTGCCGGTCGCGCAGCAGGCGCGCGAAATGCCGCGTGCCGCTGCTGCGATCCGTCGAACCTTCGCCGTGCGCGGGAAACGGGACGATGGCGATCATCAGCGCGAAGGCGGCCACCACGCAGGCGATCACCAGATAGGGCGTCTGCACCGTCATCGACTGGCTTACGAAATACGCGTGGCGCGCTGCCGGCGCCATCGCCGCCAGTTGCTGCGGGGTGTGTTCGATGCCGTTGAAGATGAAATTGCGACCGATCAGGATCCCCGCGATCGAACCGAGCGGATTGAACGATTGCGCGAAGTTCAGCCGGCGTGCGCCGCCCTCGGGCGCGCCGAGTACCGTCACCAGCGGATTGGCCGAGGTTTCTAGGAACGAGAGCCCGCTCGCGATCACGAACAGGCCGCACAGGAAAATCGCATACGTCTGCGTGGCGGCGGCGGGCCAGAACAGCAGCGCGCCGAGTGCATACAAGGCCAACCCAATCAGGATCGCGCTCTTGAAGCCGAAACGGCGCATGCACACCCCGGCGGGAATCGCGAGCAGGAAATAGCCGAGATAGAACGCGCTCTGCACCAGGCCGGCCTGGAAATCGCTGAGCGTGAATGCGTTCTTGAACTGCTTGATCAGGATGTCGTTGAGGTTGTTGGCGACGCCCCACAGGAAAAACAAACCCACGATCAGCGCGAACGCCAGCAGCGAAGCGCGTGCCGGTGAGGTTGTTCGGGCATCATTCGGCGCGGTGGCGCCGTCGGGGGACTGCATGATCGGCTCCCGCGGTCGTGACAGGTTGCAAGGGAAGCTTGTCCGTTGGCGAGTCGTGTCCGATACTAGCTTGTGATTTGCGATGTTGTAAATATAAAATCCAGCTTCGCCAATGGAAGCCATCTTGCGAAGGCTGGATCGTTCATCAGGATGTCACGGGGCGCAGACGCTGCGCCGACTTTGACGCAAAGGGTAGACAGCATGGCCACCAAGCCCGCCAAGTATCGCGCACCGGCGCTCGACAAGGGCCTCGATATTCTCGAATTACTGGCGCGTGCGCAGGCGCCGCTGACGATGACCGGCGTTGCCGCAGCGATCGGCTATTCCAAGGGCGAGATCTTCCGGATGTTGCAGGTGCTGGAGGAGCGCGGCTATATCGCGCGCGAGAACGAGTCGGGCTACGCGCTGACCAATCGCTTGTTCCTGCTCGGCATGGAGCGGCCGCCGGTGAAGTCGCTGGTCGAGGCCGCGCTGCCGGTGATGCACCGACTGGCGCGCGAAGTTCTGCAGCCGTGCCATCTGGCGGTCGCTTCGGGCGACCAGATGGTGGTGATCGCACGCATCGATCCGCCCGACGACCTCGGCTTCGTGGTGCGGGTCGGTCATCGCCTTCCATTGTCGCGTTCCACGTCGGGCGCGGTGTTGTTCGCGTTCCAGAGCGACGAGGCACGCGAGCACTGGCTTGCGCTGATGGATGCCGCCGGCACGTTGAGCAAGCGCAAGCGTTTCATCGCGCAGGCCGACGACATTCGCTCGCAGGGCTATGCGATGTTGCCCAGCGGCGACGTCGACGCGGTGACCGATCTTTCCGCGCCGATCCTGCGGCATGGTTTTGCCGCCGGTGCGTTGACGATTCCGTACGTCGAACGCCGTCCGGTCAAGGTGCCGATCAAGGCGGCGCTGGAGCGCCTGCGCGCAGCGGTCGCGGAGATTTCGAAGGAGCTGACGGTGTGAGTACGCCATGAAAAGGTTTCGGCTGCCTGCGTTGCTGTGCGTGCTGGCTTGCCTGGCGGCGCCGGCATTCGCCGCACCTCCCGCACCGGCCACCCGCGGCGCCGACGCGCAGGCGGCCGACACGGCCGCGCGCATGCAATGGTTCGCCGACGCCAAGTTCGGCGTCTTCATCCACTGGGGCATTTACGCGGTCGACGGCATTACCGAATCGTGGTCGTTCTTCGACGGCTATGTTTCGTATGCCGATTACATCAAGCAGGCGAAGGGCTTCACCGCGAGCCACTACGACCCTCAAGGCTGGGCCGACCTGATCAAGGCCAGCGGCGCGAGGTACGCGGTACTGACTTCCAAGCACCACGACGGCATGGCGCTGTGGGATACGAAGCAGGGCCTGAACGTGGTGAAGGACACACCCGCGCACCGCGACCTGGTCGCGCCATTCGTCAAGGCACTGCGCAAGGACGGCCTGAAGGTCGGGCTGTATTTCTCGTTGATCGACTGGTCGTCGCCGCTGTATCCGGCTTTCACCCATGACCAGACGCGCTACCAGATCAAGGACGATCCCGCACGCTGGAATCGCTTCGTCACGTACTACCAGGATCAGGTGCACGACCTGACACGCCGTTTTCATCCCGACCTTTACTGGTTCGACGGCGGCTGGGAACACACGGCGGAGGAGTGGCACGCGAAACAGTTGCACGACTGGATTCGCGCGCAAAATCCCGGCGCGATCATCAACGGCCGCTTGCCCGGCTTCGGTGACTACGGCACGCCCGAGCAGGGCGTCCCGATCACGCGGCCGCCCGACAAGTATTGGGAGCTCTGCCTGACGATGAACGATTCGTGGGGCTGGCAGCCGAACGATCATCACTTCAAGACGCCCTACGAGATCATCCGGATCCTTTCCGACACGCTCGACATGGGCGGCAACCTGTTGCTGGACATCGGCCCGCGTGCGGACGGCACGATCCCGAAGATCGAAGCCGACACGCTGCGCCAGGTCGGACGCTGGGTGAACAAGAACCAGGAAGCGATCTACGGTAGCCGGGCTGGCATCCCGCACGACTACTTCCTCGGCGACAGCACGTTGTCGAAGGATCGCAAGACACTGTACCTGTTCGTGGATGGCAAGCCGGGCGGCGCCGTGTTGCTGAAGGGGCTCGCGAACCGCGTGCTCGTCGCGCGGGTGGTCGGCAACGGCACGATGCTGAGCCCCAAGCGCCTCGGTGCCACGCTCGGCGGTGCGCCCGCGCTGTTGGCGATCGACGTGCCCGATTACGCGATCGACCCGGATGTCACGGTGATTGCACTGGAACTGGATGGGCCGATCAAATTGTTCGATCCCGAAAAGAAATCCGGCATTTAGCTATTGCTCGTCATCCCGGACGCCGCATCGCGGCGATCCGGGCCCCAGTGACTTTTGCGGCTAATGATCAAAGTCACTGGGGCCGCTTTCGCGGGGATGACGACATGAAGGGAGTCACCATGCCCACACGTCGTGAAATCCTGCAGGGCGCCGCCGCGCTGGCATTGCTGGCGCGCGTCGGCGCGCGTCCTGCTTTGGCCGCGGCACCCGCACATAAGAAAAACGACGACTACATTCCGGAAACCGATCCGCTGGTCGTCAAGAAACTCGCGCAATGGTCGTACTGGAAGTTCGGCCTGATCCTGCACTGGGGCACCTACAGCCAGCTCGGCATCGTCGAATCGTGGTCGATCTGCTCCGAGGACGAACCGTGGTGCAAGCGTCCCGATGGTGTCGGTTACGTCGAATGGAAGCGGCGCTACCAGCAGTTGCCGAAGACGTTCAACCCCGTGAAGTTCGATCCGGCGCAATGGGCGGACGCCGCGCAAGCGGCGGGCATGCGCTACCTGGTGTTCACCACCAAACACCATGACGGTTTCTGCATGTTCGACACGGCGACGACGGATTACCGCATCACCGCACCCGACGTGCCGTATCACACCGATCCCAGGGCGAACATCACAAAGGCGCTGTTCGATGCGTTCCGTGCGCGCGACTTCGGCATCGGCGCGTATTTCTCAAAGGCCGACTGGCACGCTCCGGATTACTGGTCGCCGCGCTGGGCCACGCCGACCCGCAACAACAACTACGACATCGCCAAGTATCCGGCGATGTGGAAGCGCTTCGTCGAGTTCACGCACAAACAGATCGACGAAATCACCTCGCAGTACGGCCGCATCGACCTGATGTGGCTGGACGCCGGCTGGGTGAACGCGCAAAGCCATCCCGACGCGAAAGCCTACGGCATGGAAGTGCCGTGGGCGCAGGACATCGACATGCCGCGGCTCGCCGCGACCGCGCGCCGCAACCAGCCGGGCATCATCCTGGTCAATCGTGCCGACGGTGGCCCGTACGAGGATTACCGCACGCCCGAGCAAACCGTCCCGAAGCATCCGCTGCCGTATCCGTGGGAAACCTGCATGACCATGGGCAAGTCGTGGTCGTGGGATCCGCACGACGAATACAAGTCGCCGCGCGAGCTCGTGCACACGCTCGTGAACATCGTGGCCAGGGGCGGCAACCTGCTGCTGGGCATCGGTCCGCAGGGCAACGGCGAATTGCCCGCCATCGCGCTGGAGCGACTGAAGGCGATCGGCGCGTGGATGCGGGTGAACGGTTCAGCGATCCACGCCAGCCATGCGATCGCGCCTTACGAGGAAGGCAAGTTTCGTTTCACCCAGCTCAAGGACGGCAGCGTCAACGCAATCTGGCTCGCCGACGCGGGCGAGCATGCGCCTCCGGCGAGCATCGAAGTGCACGGTTTCCAGCCCGCCTCCGATGCGCGCCTGCATGTGCTGGGCGCGCCGGAACCGCTGGCGTGGCAGCCGCGCGGTTCGGGCTTCCGCGTCGAACTGCCTCCGGCCGTGCGCAGCCGTCTGCACGGTGCACTGGCGTGGACGCTGCGGATCTCCGCCGTCCGCGCCTGAACGTTTCCTGTTCGCTGCGCTGCAGCAGCTTTTCGGGTCGTGCAGGGACTTCCCATCGCGACCCGAAGGTTTTAACATCCTGCTGCAGGGTTTCATGGGTGCATCACTGGCTCACAACTGAACCGCAAGGCTGCGGTCGCTCCGGGAGGCTCGTCCATGCAACACGCCACATTCCATCGCAACGCGCTGGCCTTGGCCTTGTCGGCCGCG
>Ga0079221_10000631_pt1 | contig 10280 bp, 8 predicted proteins | sample GAAS200_FD_75069 | JGI IMG/M metagenome (GOLD analysis project Ga0079221, IMG submission 75069) | Agricultural soil microbial communities from Georgia to study Nitrogen management - GA AS200 | ecosystem: Environmental > Terrestrial > Soil > Agricultural land | place: USA: Georgia | collected... | reverse complement strand
TCGCCGCCAAAAATGCGCGCCAAATCATCTTCCAGCGAAATAAAGAACCTTGACGAACCCGGATCGCCCTGGCGGCCTGCGCGCCCGCGCAACTGATTGTCAATGCGGCGCGCTTCGTGGCGTTCCGTGCCGAGAATGTGCAATCCACCCAGCGCAACCACTTCATCGTGTTCCGCTTTGCACTGTCCGGCGAACTGCTCGTACAGCGGCTTCCACTGATCGGACGGAACTTGAAAAATCTTGCCTTCGTGCTGGAACAAAACCATTTGCACGCCGGGATTCGAACTGTTGCCGCCGTTCGAATCGGCGCCAATGACCGCTGGCGCCGCCGCGTAAGGCATCGCCAGTTTTTCCCGCAAACAGTGATCGCGCGTCATCTGCTCCGGATTGCCGCCGAGCAAAATGTCCGTCCCGCGCCCAGCCATGTTCGTCGCCACGGTGACCGCGCCTTTGCGCCCCGCCTGCGCCACGACGCGCGATTCGCGCTCGTGCTGCTTGGCGTTCAGCACCTGGTGCGGGATGCCGGCCTTCTTCAGCAACTCCGCAACTCTTTCGGATTTTTCGATCGAAATCGTGCCGACCAACACCGGCTGGCCGCGTTCGTGATAATGCCGGATGCCGTTCGCAAAAGAATTGTCTTCCTGCAGAATGCCGTTGACCACCGCTTGCAGCTTTTCCTTTTCCGTGCGGTAAATCACGTCGGGGGCTTCGATGCGAATCAGCGTGCGGTTCGTGGGGACGACCGTGACATCGAGCTTGTAAATCTTGCCGAACTCCGCCGCTTCGGTTTCCGCCGTTCCGGTCATGCCGGAAAGTTTTTTGTACATGCGGAAATAATTCTGGAAGGTGATGGTCGCGAGCGTCTGGTTCTCGCGTTCGATCTTCACGTTTTCCTTGGCTTCCACGGCCTGGTGCAAACCATCGGACCAGCGGCGTCCCGGCATCTGGCGCCCGGTGAACTCGTCCACGATGATGACTTCGCCGTCTTTCACCACGTAATCCACATCTTTTTTGTAAAGCGTGTGCGCGCGCAAGGCCTGGTAGACGTGGTGAATGGTCTCCATGTGTGTGGGGTCGTACAAATTGCCCAGGCCCAGAATGCGCTCGCACTTGCTGACGCCCTCTTCGGTCAGCGTGGCGGTGCGGTGCTTTTCGTCAATGGTGTAATCAATTTCCTGAATCAGCTTGGGAATGATTTTGTCGATCTTCGCGTACTTGTCGGTGGACTCTTCCGACGGGCCGGAAATAATCAGCGGCGTGCGCGCTTCGTCAATCAAGATGGAGTCCACTTCGTCCACGATGGCGAAGTGGTGGCCGCGCTGGACGCACTGCGCGAGGTCGTACTTCATGTTGTCGCGGAGATAGTCGAACCCGAACTCGTTGTTGGTGCCGTAGGTGATGTCCGCGCCATAGGCCGCGCGGCGCTGCTCGTCGTCTAAATCATGCACGATGACGCCGACCGTCAAGCCAAGCGCTTTGTACAGCGGGCTCATCCATTCGGCGTCGCGCCGCGCCAGGTAATCGTTCACGGTGACGATGTGAACGCCCTTCCCGGCAAGCGCGTTCAAGACCGCGGGCAGCGTGGCGACGAGCGTTTTGCCTTCGCCCGTTTTCATTTCGGCGATTTTGCCTTCGTGCAGCACGATGCCGCCGATGAGCTGCACGTCGAAGTGGCGCATGTTCAGGAAGCGGCGACCCGCTTCGCGCGCCAGGGCGAACGCCGGCACGATGGCCGGCTCGAGCACGGCTTGCAGTTTTTCCTTGTAAGCCTTGTCCTCGGGATCGGCGTCTTTTAGCTGGTCCTGGACCTGCTTGCGCAACTCCGCGTAGCGTTCCTTGATGGCTTCGTCGCTGAGCGCGCGCACCTCCGCTTCGCGGGCGTTGATGGCCGCAATGGTGGGCTGCAGTTTCTTGATGTCGCGCTCATGCTTGGTGCCGATAAACCAAGCAATGAAATTGTCGAGAAGTTTTGCCGCGTCCATGAGTGGGTTTTGCCGTCTCCTGACGGTCTTTTTGAAATCGCCGATTTCCGGTCGGCATTTCCCGAGATCGCCGATCTCCGATCGGCTCTTTCAGAGGTACGTGCGCGAGGGCCGCTTTCTTACCTCAAGTGCAAACAATCTATTCTAACTGGTTGGGCAGGGAAGCGCCAAGGAAGGCCGCGGGAGATCGAGGAACAAGAGTCGAACGAAGGGAAGATCCGGAAATACGCATCCCTGCAAACCGCTTGGGGCGGCACGTTTAAAGCGGGCCGACCTCAACCACTTGGCCAGGCTGAATGGAGAGTAGGACCTCGGCGCAGGCCGGCATGAGTGGCAGCAAATCCTCCATGCGATTAGATTTTGCAAATAAGACAGCGATGGAAATTTTGCGTCCCGTCATATTTTGTTGGTATTTGATCCGCCGGTCGCTCGTCAGAAGGACATCCCACCGTCCTTCCGCTAGCGACAGGAGTTCGCCATTTTTCTTGGACCCAAACCCCGCATGGCGAACTGTTTCGCCCTCGTGGCCCATGTCGGTGATAGCTCTTTTCAGCCCCGCTGGAAGACACTCATCAATCAAAATCTTCATTTTTCGAAGCGTGCCAGAACGAGGGCCTTGGCTTCTTCCAGTGCGGCGATGGCCTGTTCGCGGCTTACGCCAGGATACTGTTCAAGGAACTCATCCAGGGTGTCACCACCCTCGAGGTAATCGAGGAGAGTTTGGAAGGGGACGCGAGTGCCACGGAAGACAGGTTCGCCGCTAAGGATTTCTGGGTCCTGGGTGATTACGCTCTGAGAAGGGGCAGCCATGGGAGTATCCTCCTGCATTGTGCCTCATTATCTCATTTAGCGGCGAAAACTTCTTCCAAATCCGCGACGATGCGTGGAATGACAAAGCTGTCCACGGCACTCGGGTACATTCCCGTGCGGGTTTGCCGTCTCCTGACGGTGTTTTTGAGATCGCCGATTTGCCATCGGCCTTTCCCGGGATCAGCGATTTGCCATCGGCGTTTCCCGGGATCGCCGAATCTCCGATCGGCTCTTTCAGAGGTACGTACGCGAGGGCCGCTTTCTTACCTCACGTGCAAACAATCTATTCTAACTGGTTGGATGGGGAAGCGCCAAGAAAGGGGAAGAGCTGGTGGTGTCCTAATTTGATTTATCTATTGGAATTCGGTGTTTTGCTGGCTTTTTCTGCCATTAGTTTGTACTCGCCCTGTGGACGAGATTCAACGTTGACCCACACTTGTGACGCGATCGGCTGGCTGGATGGTTCGTTCCTGCGGGAAATTGCGTCGAATCCCCTCTGTATTAGTAGGGCGGATATTGCGTCTGCAAGTTAATGGCTTCGAGAATCATCAGTGTATACAACTACTACCCCGGTATCGGCGCGCTTGATAGGTTTTCCTAAGTTTCCGGCGCCGCCTTCCATCATTTTCATAAACTGTGCAGGAGCATACACATGTAAAGTTCCGGCTCTTGTTACTGCCTCAGCGATATCCGCCGCAAAAAGCTGTGCTTCGACATCCCCCGCATTAGACCAAAAGCTGACCCCTTGGTTAGAGAATCTCTTCAGGCTAGTTCCAATTTCCGCCTTTTGTTGATCCGTCAATCGTCTCCACGCAACGCTTGCCTCAATCTTTACTCTGGCCAATCGTTCGTCTTCGGCTTCTTTCCTGAGGGTGGCGGCATCTTTTTCGAGCTCCCCAGCGCGTTCATTAGCTTGTCCTGCTTTTTCGTTGGCCTCTCCCGTTTCTTTCCTAAGTTGGGTTAGTTCTTTTTCTTGGCGCTTGTTTAGAACGTTACCAGTGACCAATGCCCCGGCCCCAAATATAAACGTGAGCCCAAGTAAAACCACTGTTCCCCAATCAAAGAATGTTTTCAATCCCTCAACTGACATATATCGCTGCCCCTGGTGTCTAATTTAGCTAGATTTCACTATTTTGATCTTCTGGTCCACACTTTTCCCACGTACCATAGCGGTCGGGGCTGTCCTTTGCGGACAACCAAGAATACTTCCAGACGTATCGAAACCTAGTTTCTCGTTCTCGGTCAAATACGTCCCTGTATTTGATAAATCCCCTTACTACGACAAACAGCCGGTCAGCCTTAACCTCAGGGAGCATCAAGTCTCTGGCGTCATCAAGAAAGAGGAAGCTATAGCTTTCGATGGGTTTTGCGTTTGGGCTAATGGATGTCGGGAAAGAAGGATAAGCGTAAATATTAGTCATCGCCATATCCATCAAGTATGGGTCATCGATGGCATGCAACGGCCATTCGCCAGCGCCGCATTTGGCTTCCACGATGAAAGCAGGGGTGGCTCCATAAGAAGTTACGGTAAAGTCCACAGTGTGGTTGGTTTTGTCAGCAGCCAAGTCCAGGGGCCTCATCCCAATTTTCAATCTGGCCCGTTCTTTGCTTATGAACAGTTCAAGGTTTTTATTTGTGGCGCTAGCGCTATCCCTGCCAATTTCTACGGCTCGACGGGTTTCCCAAGCCTGCCAAGCTATGACAGCGAGAGTAAGGAATGCGACGAGGACCAACCACCATTCAGGCCGTTTGAGGGCTGCGTACCATTTTGGCGAGTCATCATTGGGTGCGGTTGTTTTTTCGGTGCGGTCATTTACGCTGTTCGAAGTGGGACGCTGAGGCGATTCTGCTTGGGCTTTGGTATTAGTGGTATGGGCACGTTCATTTGGCTGACCGGCCACGAATCCTGCGATAAAAATAGCAAAAGCGACGAGAACAAACCCCGCAATGCGACTTACCATAGCAATATTGTTACGAGAGAATCAAGTTAGGACACTTTCCAAACCGGAGTTTCTGAATAGCGCTCAAAACGCATCGCTCCGGGCGGCTGATTTTCACCGGTCTGAAGACCGGCCACGAAAGCGGGCGAGAACCAGAGCGGACAGACAAAAATCCCCACCCTCAAAAACCGAGGGTGGGGCACCCGCCGGCGGTACGAAATGGGCTGGGCCCCTACATGGTACGCCCGGCACCTTCCCCTGGCATCCATGAACTCTTTGTCCTGCGGCGTCAGTATCTGACACCACGCGCGAAGCGCCAAAGCACGACAGTTTCTCGGTGTTACGCGATTGTCGTCTCTTGTCGCTTGCAACGGTGGAGCGTGGCGCCTAGCTTAAGCGCACGGGCCTGAGCTCAATCGCTCAAATCGGAACAGTAAAGGAAGGTCACCATGAAGCGCATCTGCGTTGTGTTGGAAATGCTTGGTTTCACTACCCTGGGCGCTCGAGCCCAGACTGTAACAGGTGGCGATACGCCGGAAACTATCCCTCGGTTCACCGGGACACATAGATGGAAAACTGCTGGCGTCGTTTTTCTGTTCTGTCTGGTGACGGCGACCGTTTTGCCTGCGCAGAATTTCACCACCCTAGTGAATTTCAACGGCGCGAATGGGGCCGCCCCGCAGCCTGAGGGCCTTGCACAAGGCATAGACGGGAATCTCTATGGAACGACACGGCAGGGCGGAGCACACAATAATGGCACGGTGTTCAAAATGACTCCAGCTGGAACGTTGATTACGCTTTACAACTTTTGCTCCCTAACTGCTCCAGGTGCCTGCCTTGATGGGAACCAGCCCGCCAGCGCGCTTGTGCAAGCCACCGACGGGAGCTTTTACGGGACCACTGCTGGCGGCGGATCCTTCGGCGCGGGCACAGTTTTCAAGATCACAGGAAGCGGCAGCCTGACCACGCTGCACAGTTTCAACAATACTGACGGTAATAACGCAAACTCTCGTCTGTTCCTGGCAAGCGATGGCAGCTTCTACGGGACAACCGCTTTCGGCGGCAATCCCAGCGGGTGTTCCGTCTTCAGTGGCTGCGGGACAGTCTTCAATATCACCTCCAGCGGAGCATTTACAACGCTTTACAAGTTTTGTTCCCAAACTGGTTGCGCTGACGGAGTAGTGCCTTTCTTGGGCCTTGCTCAGGGCGTGGACGGGAACCTTTATGGTGCAACATTCGGAGGGGGCGGCCCCAACGGTGGCACCATATTCAAGATCAGCCCCCAGGGAAGCCTAACTACCCTTCACACCTTTTGCGTTGCCTTCTACCCTTTCTGTGATGGTCGCAATCCTCTCGGACTCGTACAGGGTACGGACGGAAACTTTTACGGATTGACGGTCGAAGACGGACCAGGCACCGTCTTTAAGGTCACACCCGACGGTACGCTGACCACAATTTACTCGTTTTGCGCCAAGATTGCGTGTGAGGACGGCTCTACCCCTCGCGGGGCACTAAGCCTGGGTACCGACGGGAACTTTTACGGGACAACGTTCTATGGCGGGACAAGTAACCAGGGCACGGTTTTCAAGATCACGCCATCTGGCGTGCTAACCACACTGCACAGTTTCCACGGCTGGGATGGGAGATATCCCATCGGCGGGGTCTCGCAGGCGAGCAATGGCGCTTTTTACGGGACAACCACTAGCGGTGGATCAGGCGGCCAAGGCACGATCTACACGCTGTCTGCGAGTGAGAATTCGCAGTAATGCCCTTGCGACGGCGTAGCAAGCTGCGCCACTACGAAGAACGGGTCTAAAGACCCGCCACTACAAGACGTGGAGAGAAGGGCGCAGCAAACCTGCGCCCGTACAAAGCGCGACGCGGGCGGCCTTTGCGGCCGATGAGATGCGCGGAGGGAGCGCTTGGGGACGAAGAGAGATTCCTCGACTGGGCGGACCGACGCGTTCGAGGAACGAACGCGGAAGAAAAAAGTCGGTCCGCTCCGCTCGGAATGACAGGCTTTGGGGTGATGTGCGAGTGGCGGGCGGGGCAAGCCCCGCCCCTACGCCGGGAAAGCGCGGCGGGGGCGACCTTTGCGGCCGATGAGATGTCCGGAGCGAGATGACGGACAGAGAGATTCCTCGACTCCGCAGGCCGACGCGTTTGCAGGAGCAAACGCGGAAGAGAAGGTCGGCCTGCTCCGCTCAGAATGACAGGCTTGGGGGTGAGGCGCGGGTAGAGAGGGCACGAGGTATCGTGCCCCTACACGGGTGCCGAGGGGGATGTCGGGGTGTTGGACTGGCGGAGGGAGTTTGCCGGCGGTGAGGGCGTCGAGGCGGCGGAGGCCGGCTTGGAATTCGGAGGCGGTGAGGCGGCGATCGCGGTAGAGCGAGCGGAAAAAGTCGGCGGCGGACTGTTCTCCTTTTTGGGAATTGCATTCGAGACAGGAGGAAACCAGGTTGCGGTAGGAGTTGCAGCCGGCCTTGACGCGGGGCTGGACGTGGTCGAGGCACTGGGTGTGGGCGTCAGTGCGGCGCAGGCAATAAAAACAGTGGCCGCGTTCGCGGAGGTGGATGGAGTTGCGCAGGGCGCGCGTTTTGAGGAAGTCGAGTTTTTCGAGGTCGACGGCAGGGAGCGAGTTGGTGAGAGGGTCCGGGTTGGTAGAAGGGTCTAGCGTGGCGGCGAGCGCGTTCAGGGGGTCGTCCATGGAGACATCGGTCCCCATGGCGCGCATGCCTGCCACGGCAGGTAGACCGGGATTAGTGGCGAGGATTTCTTCGGGCAGGCGCACTTCGAGGATGTGGCCGGCCTTGCTGCGTTGGACGATGCGGACCGCGCCGAGGACGGCGAGGCGGCGCACGGATTCGCGGACAGGGCCGGAGCTGATGCCGAGTCCGCGGGCGAGCCAGGGCATGGAGCAGTGGAGCTGGAGCTTGCCTTCGAGGCGCGTGTGGCGGATGAGATAGAAATAGACGGCGCGTTCGGTGAGGGACAGGCGCAGGCGCGGGTAGAGAAAGTCGGTGAATTGCATCCAGAGGAGTTTGAGGTTGAGTTTTTTGGGTTGCATGTTTGGGCTCCGAAGAGAGTTGAAGAGTCGAAAAGTTCAAAAGTCGAAAGGGACAGCTAAACAGCGAGAAAAAGACAGAGACTTAACGCAGAAAGCACAGAGGCCGAGGCACAGAGGTCACGGAGAAATAAGCTGACAGCTCACAGCCAACAGCAAAAGAGAAGAGAAAGATTTAACAGCAGAGAACGGGGTCGAGGCGCAGAGATCGCAGAGTAAGAAGCTAACCGGAATCTTCGATCGAGAGCCAAAAAAAAGACAAAAAATTTACAAACCAAGTCGGCAAGACCGCGAGTTCAGACAGGGAAATTTGGGGAGAAAGGGCGCCCGCAAAGAAAGGCGGCGTTTATAACCCCGCGGATTCATGGGACTTACGGAAAATGCGCTCCAAAAGAAAAACGCCCCGATGGGATTATCGGGGCGCAGTTCTTAACAGGGAGTAGCATAGCAGCAACGTAGCTTCCTTGTCAAGGCAAAATGAAAGAAAAATGAAAGAAAAAAGAGGCTGAGTCTAACTCCAGCGGATTCAGCTGCTTGGCGGGGCGAGGTTCGCCCCTTTCGGGCCACGGATTCTAACTTGGTTGAGTGCGGAATCGCCAAGTAGGCGGCGAGTGCGAGTCGAAGCAAGCTTCGGCGCAGAGAAGGCGGGTTCCCACGTGCAGCACGTTGCGCGAGGAGCTGCGTTTCCGGTAGCGGGTCAGTCTCCGATTTTTCAACTTACGGGAGTTGTCGGGTTGGAGTTATTGTCCGGCACAAATGGTTCGTTATTTAGCGAGTTGGTATTCGCCTGTGATGTCGCAGCCCGCTGAGGAGCAGCTGTAGGTGCCTTTTCCCTTGATGCCTTTGAGTTTGCCGGTGCCGCCGGTAAAGGTCCAGGTGCCGTCCTCGTCTTGCCCAAACGTTCCCGTACCTTGATGGCGGGCAAAAACCTTATCTCCACTATCCATTGTTATTACCTGACAACCTTGGGCTCGGACGGCGTCCCCGGTGAACTCATACGTTATCGTAACCACCGTTGCTACGGCTTTGGCGCCTTCGATTTCCATGGTCTTTGTGTAGGTGCACTTGATTTGCTGGAGGGCCAGGCTGTGGTCAGGAATATCGCCCACGGGAATTGCATGTTGGGCATCGGGTTGGCCACACTGGGCGGTTGAGGAGAATTTGGTTTGCGCAGTGGCTGTGGCCGCAACGAAGCACACCAGGGCGATGGCGATAAAGATTCGACGCATATAAGTCTGCCTCCTTGAAATTTCTTGGGGGGCCTTCGGGGAATCGCTTGCAGCGTAGTCCTGTCGCGCCGAGGTGTCAACGCGGCCTACCGCCTTTGAGCGGTGAAAATCGGGGACAGAACCGGACGGTTTCTGATGTTCGTGTGATATCGATCTTTTGGCCCGTAATGATTAGAGACTCTCAGGGTAAGGGAAACTTCCCGTCCGTCCCGCGGCACCTAAAAGATACTCAAGAATCAGCGAGTTGAGACACGTGCCGCGGACGCCCGATCAAGTAGGTAATTGGCAGTAAGCCAGACGTTCTCGGATGTTCGCCCATCTCCCACTTGTATTCGATTCCGGACAGTTTTTCGATCATCTCGCGTAGTTCTTGTGGCCGATATGTACGGAGACAAGACACCACTCCATCGAACAGCAAGGTGAACGGAATGATTGGAACCAAATACGTGAAGAGCAGCCGCGACCAACGAAACGGACGGATCAACGGCGTCAATATAAATAACATGAGAGCCCAAGCGAACATTAGGGCGATAGTTGACGGAGTGCGCCTTGTTATTTCAAATATGCCGATACATTGGCGAGCGTTGACGGCATTTTGGAGTATGGCTCGAGCCTCTTCTGGTCGAAAGTGATGGAACGCCGTAAACACCGTTCGGAAGCCCTGCAATTCACCAGGGACCTTCATCGCATCAACCGAATCCGGATAGTAGGCAACGTGATTCTCAGAAGCCGTTCGGACATTTTGGAATGCCCTGAGGTTCGGGTATTTATCCGTGAGCAAAATGCGAAAAATCTGCCCTTCTGGTTGGAGCTTTCGACAAAGGCTTAACCAAGGTCCTCCTCCGCCTGAACACAAGTCAACAATCGACCGGCTCCGCGCGGAGTCAAGCGCACATAGAAGTAACGGGGCGATGGGGGTATAAGCGTTTGAGAGATTTAACCCGAACTGAAGCGCATCCGTAGCTCCATCCCGAAGAGACGACGGGAACCACGGTTGTTCATTGAGTTCGATGAACTGTACGCGACGCATAGCAACCTGGCCTCGCGAGTAGTATGAGACACTCCGCCCGTCGTCAACGCAATTAGGTAGTGAAAACGCGCTTACCCGGTTAGCCTCTAGGAAATCGAACAGGAAGCAATAAGTAGGCCAGCTGAAGCGTTACTTTACGGCGGCGAGGTCGGCGCGCGCGGCGGGTGTTTCGCTCGCGGCCGCGCTTTGGGAAAGATGGCCGGCGAGGAGGCGGCGATATTTGCT
>Ga0079221_10000629_pt1 | contig 10282 bp, 4 predicted proteins | sample GAAS200_FD_75069 | JGI IMG/M metagenome (GOLD analysis project Ga0079221, IMG submission 75069) | Agricultural soil microbial communities from Georgia to study Nitrogen management - GA AS200 | ecosystem: Environmental > Terrestrial > Soil > Agricultural land | place: USA: Georgia | collected... | reverse complement strand
ATTATTTACGAAGGAAGAAAATTCAAACAATATCGCGGAATGGGTTCTTTAGGTGCCATGGCACAGGGAAGCAGCGACCGTTATTTCCAGGACAACGAATCCCAAACAAAGAAATTTGTTCCGGAAGGAATCGAGGGCCGTATTGCCTATAAAGGCTTTTTGTCGGAAGTAACTCACCAGTTTACCGGCGGTTTAAGGGCAGGCATGGGCTATTGCGGCGCAAAAGATATCCAGGCATTAAAGGGCGCAACTTTCATTCAGATTACCAATGCCGGTATGCGCGAAAGCCACGCCCATGATGTAGAAATTACCAAAGAAGCACCGAATTACAGCCGGTAATTGGCGCATCTTTTAAGAAAACAGTTTCCTTATTAATTTAGCAGTAATTTCCTTTACCTGAAACAACACAATTCAGCAAGCCTTAAATAGCTTTACGTGTCAGTGAAAGAACATTTAATCCAAATTTTTACTTTGGAGATGAATTGTCAAACTTTTCAGATTTCAGGATTTTTCGCCATTTAGCTTTTTTGCGTATTTGTCAATGATATCATCTGGCAATTTTTTTCCCTGCTGTGTTTCTTTGACGAGGGTTTCAATATCGTCCTGCAAAGTTTCGTTTTTCATATCCGGGTAAGGCGCTCCTGAGCCAAGCCGTTCGGGCCATTGGCGGGCATCACTGATTTTTTGAAGTGCGGTTTTATATTTATGTTTTTTTAAAAACTCTAAAGCAAGATTCAACTTTGTTTGAACATACAATCTGTGCGCTTCATTGGCTCCTTCGTAAGGAAGAACATGAATGTGATCAAGTATTTTTTCAGCCGAAGCATAATCATGGTTTAGCAACAGGCACCGCGCGTATAACAGGCCGGCCATGTAATTATCGTTGTCTTTTTTATAGTACGGCTCTATTATTTGTAAGGCTTCTTTATATTTCTTTTGCGTTAATAAAAAATCAGTAAGATATTTTCCATACCGCCAGTCATTTTTATCAATTGCTATAGCGCGGGATAAATCAGATTGAACAGATTGGCTATCTAAGCTGTTTCGTAATCTTGATCGCAACACATAATATGGCGCAAAATTTTCAGGTGCGCTCTCGTCTTTCAATAATGCAAGGGCTTTCTCTTTATGGCCATGAAAAGCCTCTATCATTGCAAGAAAATACCGGCATTTCCAATCCGAAGGTTTAGAATTATCAATCGCCCAACGCATCACCACAGCACTTTCTGCGCGAAAAGGGAAAATCAGGTATGCATCACCGTTAGCTGCCTGGTTTAAATATTGATTCCCGGATACATTGTCGCGGTTAAGCCATGCCAGCCAATAAAAAATCTCATCATTTTTTTCCGGACAGGCTTCCAATACCGCTTTGCTCGCGTCCTCTAAGCCAAGATTTGAATACCAGATAGCCAGGTGCAAATAGGTCTGCTGAGGCAATTCATCGCGAATAAGAAAATCGAATTTTTGTTGATTTACTGCATTCCTGTTTTGCCAATAATCTTCAAAGCGGATAAAATGATTCATCGGGTCCAGGCGCAGAATCTTATCTTTTATTTTTTCCTGCTCTTGTTTATTATTCATTAGCCGGGCACAAACATATTGCAATTGCATTGCCAAAATATTTTCCGAATTATTCACCAGGCTTTTTTCGGCATAATCAAAAGAGAGCGAATAATTTTTTTGAGTCAGTTTTATTTTACTCAATTCAGTATAAGCAGCAGACCGGTATTCAGGCGTAATTGCGGTAACTTCAAAGCCATCTTCCGCATCATACATTTTATTAAGTTTTAAGGATGCCAATCCATAGCAATAGTTAGCCGCCGGGTCGTATGTATTAATGCTTAATGCCAATCGCGCAAAATGCCATGCAGAATCATAATTCATTTTTCGATATTGCAAGAATGACATTTCATCTAAGGCAGGAACAAAGCCCGGTTCTTTTAAAAGAGACTTCCGGATATTAACTTCCGCTGAATCATAATGCCGCGTATCCGATTCGTATTTTCCTTTTAGATAAAAACCATAAGCCGTATTCCAATCAAAATCTTTAAAAGGTTCCAGCGGCCTGTCCAGAATTTTTTCGGCGCTATCATTTTTGTTGATTACCGTTCCTGCAAGGGAAATGCGGGAAATCGATTCATCGTTTTCAAGCGCTATATCTTGCTGAAAAGATTCAAGCGGAGCAAGGCTTACAGGTTTTTCAAAAATCATCTTTCCTGTATTGTTCCATACTTTCAAAGTATCCTTGATATAACTGACAGGCGAAATAAAAATGACATCTTTACCCTCTTGTTTTTTAATATTGAATACGCCGTTTAAATCTGCTTTTGCTACACCATCTGTATTCTGAAAAGGATACCAATACTCGCTCCATGAATCTGTATTGTAAGGTGCAAAATCAAATTGTTTAAACGGGCTGAATAAGCTTTCGGCAGCGTTTTGATTATACAACCTTCCGCTTTGTATTTCCGTGTATTGGCCGCTGTTATCTGTCAATAATTTTTCCCAAATCATTCCCTCGCGCGACAAACCCCATATCCAAATCTTCTTCCCGATTTTCGCTTCGCGTTCGGCATAATGTATCATTCCAAAATTTTCCTTTTGCCAAAGCACTCCGAAGTATTTGCTATGAGCGCCGGTAACATGATACGATTTGGGACCGCCAAAATCATTTTGATTATAAATGGAAATATTTTTGTGATTTGCGGGATTTATAGGGAAGTCATACGCTTTGCCATCATGATAAATGTATTTGTTTCCGGGAAAAATATATTCAAGGCTGTCTGAAACTTTTTCTCCAAGATTCATCCATGTATAATAAGGCTGAGGCAGCGGCGTGCTGTTTTGCCACAAAAAGCGCGTGATGAAGAAGGCCTTGTCTTTTGGTAAATTGATTTCCATATTCCACCGCGTATCCGTAAGCAAATCCAGCAGGCTGATAATGCAGCTCACGCTTCCATCTTCATTTTTTTTGGTAAGATAATTTACCGGGGTAGCCACGCCGGGCGTATGACCTATGATGCCAAAATTAGCTTCGAGACCGCCACTCGTCCATGGGCCGCGCATTGCAATATCTCTGAATTTTACAGCATCATTGTCATAAATGAATGGCTTATTATTTTTCTTGTCAATAGCAGTCCATATTTTTCCGCCAACCTGTGGCAAAATTAAAATCCGGATAAAATCATTTTCCAATTCCACTACTTTCCAATCTTTCTGAACGGCCTTATCAGTAAAGCCATCATACCTGAAATAGGGATAGATAAGAGAAAGCGGGTTGGGATCAGGATTTGGATTTGAAAAAGGATATGTGGTGAAAGTTTTGTTGTATTCGTGGAAAGCTGCATCTGATTGGCCTTTCGCTACTCCCTTAACAGCAAGCAACAAAATAATATTGAAAAATATTTTTGGATAAGCGCTTTTCATTTCTGCTTTTTTTAAATTCCGGCGAATGACTTGCACCACATATTTTAATCACAGCATATTACAAGAGAGTTAAGTTACCATCAAACAAAAAAAATCTTATGCAACATTCAAAAAATAAAATTGATTTATTCGTTCTTTTACTGCCAACTATTCATAAATATTTAAGAAACCACTTTTAAGTTTTGAGGATCCCATTTGATTATTTTATTAGCAAAATAGCTTTCATTACATAGAAGCGCCGGCGCAGCAGCCCTGTAGCCAAACAAGGCATCTTCAATTACCTTTCCTTTGGTACGGATCGCATTGATCCAATTATAATGGTGATCGAAATGAGCGCCCTTGTATCCTTCTTCGGCAGTATAAATCATCGTATCAGGCGGAAGCATTTTTTTGCGTGAATACACATATTCTTTTTGCGCTGCAGAATTATTCTTGGTTTTTAATAAGGGATCAGTTGCATCCACAATATTCCGATTTCTATATAAAGTTACCTTATCCCATTCTACCGTCATGGAGCCTTCGCTGCCTACCATTCTAAGATAATTTGTTCCACCGGTGCCATCTACAAAATTTACCCTGAGTGAAAGATTAAACGCGGGATGAACGTCTGTTTCAGGATAATCAAAAGTTCCCAACATAATATCTGGAACTTCCCTGCCATCTTTCCAATAACGCAGGCCACCTGTAGCCATAACTTTGTTTGGGCCGAGTGAATTGGTTATAAAATGCAAACTTGAAAATACATGCACAAACAAATCACCTGAAACCCCTGTTCCGTAATCCCTGTAATTGCGCCAGCGGAAAAACCGTAACGAATCGAATGGCCGCTTTGTGGTAATAGATAAATACCTGTCCCAATCAACAGTAGCGGGCGATGCGTCATCCGGAATAGGATATTGCCAGGCGCCCTCCGGCGACATGCGGGCATAAAAAGCTTCGGCGTAATTAAGAGTGCCAATAGCTCCTTCTTTAAGCAGTTGTTTGGCTTTTTCATTTCCTAAAGAACTCATTCCCTGGCTGCCCACTTCAAAAACTACTTTGTTTTTATTTTGCGCATCTATTACTGCCGGGGCTTCCGAAATATCGTGAACCATAGGCTTTTCGCAATACACATGTTTCCCTTTATTCATGGCAGCTACTGAAATATCTTTGTGCCAGAAATCAGGCGTAGCCACAATTACAGCATCGATATCTTTCCTATCCAAAATCTCTTTATAATCCCGGGTGGTGTAAATATCATTTCCCCAACGTTTTTTTGCTTCCTCCAGCCGGCCATCATACAAATCACAAACAGCTACTAATTTTACACCCGGCACCGTGCGGCAGGTAATAGTATCGGCCACGCCCATTCCGCCTGCGCCGATAAGAGCTATTTGTACCTGGTCATTCGGGCCAAACTTATGTGGCATTCTTACCAGTTTCTCATCATGCTGACGCAAATCTTTGGCAGTGATAATTGAAGGAATCAAAGAAGCGCCAATAACGCCTTTGGTTGCATTAAAAATAAAAGAACGTCTTGAATTTGTAGATTCGTTTTTTGCCATAGTAATTTAATTATGCTGTTTAAAACAACTCAGAATTAGAGAAAATAATTTAAAAAAAGATAAAATGCTAACCTAAAAAGAATTAAATATAAGAAGGAAACTTTAAAGAAAGGCAGAGGATTATTAATCTGCGTGATCATTGGCGGAATGATTTTCGCAAACAATCTAAAATTGATTCACTGCTGTAATCTTTTTCAACAATTTGAAAGCATAACATTATTCTAATGGAGTATTTAAAGTGGTATTCGCCACTTTTACATCTTCGCCGGATATCGCTTCTACATACAATCTGTAATATTTAGGATTCTGCGGAATTTTGAGTTCGATATATGGCTGATCTCCTACCTTGTTCATAAACATAGTATTTCCATATCGATCCACCCTTACCAAATACCATTCAAACCGAATACCTTTTTCATTAGCATTGAATAGCTTCCACACATCGCTATTTTTTTCTTTATACACCAGTTGGTATAATAATTTATGATTAGCTACAGCAAGACGTATAGGTTTTAAAATTTTTATTTCCGGTACCGGAGACGGGCTCGTTTGCTGACCTCCCCAAACATTTAGTACCTGGCTGTACCCTGGTTTCTTTCTTCCCTTCAAATCAAGAAGCCCATTTAGCTTTAGATAGTCTGTGGTTTCTATATCCTGCCATTGTGGAACAGTGCCGGATTGTTGAATAGCCGGAATAAGCGGCCATAATGGTACGTCCACTTTACCCCATGTCATCCCGTGTTCCAGCGGTTCTTTAAGCAACGATGAATCTTTTACGTTTAAAGCTAACCTGTAAGTATTTATCTGAGGAATATGGGTTTTGTAATTATGAAACCGCTTTCGGCCATTTATATCCCAATCCAGGTCCATCACGATTGGTCTTTCAGCATCTATTTTTCGTATTTCCCGGCACACATCCTCTAACCAAGAGATATATTTTTGTTCATAGTAAAAGTAATCGGGCTTGTAGGTTTGACCGGCAAGTTCATGCAATACATCATCCCCCACGCTCCAGGCTATAATATATTTCTTATCGAGATTATTTTTTATCACCCGGAGTATCTTTTCCCTTTGCTCTCTCATTTTTTTGTTGTTATTAATTACTTCCGGCGTAGCTAAAAACGAGAAGCGAACTATTAAAGTCATGCTATCAGACATCACCGCTTTTTTTAAATCACGATCATATATTCCCGGCATTCTTCTTTCTACCGTGTTGGCACCAATTCTTTTCATATCCTTTACATCATCGTCAACTATTTTCAACCCCAGCGTGTGCCTGTTTCTGAACCAGTCATACCCTTTATTATATACAATACTTCTGACAGGAAAAGGTAAATTTTGCAATTGAGGTTGAGGGTAAGTCTTTTGCCAAATTATTTTATCAACGTCTATTGGCATACTCTTTACAGGTGAATTGGCAAGCATCGTATAATCACCGGGATTCACAAGTATTGATTTTATTTCTTCAAATGTAGTATCAAGGGTTTGCCAGGTTTTATCCCACCATTGAACTTTGTTTATTGACGAACCAACCGTTTCGGTCAACATAACCGGCAGGCCTGATTTAAAAAGTGGTATGGAATGGTATGGCCGGTAGAGTGAATCGAAAATATTCTGGTCTTTTTCAGTGCTCTGCCAGTTTGTATCCAGTATATTTACTCCAAGCCAGTCAACAAAATTTTCGCCAGGGAAGTATTGGTTAGCTGTTGCGACATCCGGTGGATTCCATATCCATATAACCTTATCTGCTCCGGCTTCATTAAATTTCTGATGCACATACCTCCATGCTTCTTTAAAGTCATCAGCGTTAAAGGCTGAATAAGCAAACAGAGAGCGCCTGTCACCGATATTTTTGTTCATAAACCGAAGGAACACAGGTTTATTCAAACTTGCAACCTGTGTGGCAAAAGAGAGAAACAGTTTATCATATCTACCTTTCAGGATATCTTGTATAGGTGTACTATTTTTTGTTGTTATGGAACTATCTTGCCATGGATTCCAAACAATGAGTGGTATGGCGCAACGCCTGTAAACCTCCTGAAAGTAATTTGTATCCAGGGCATTGTTTTCATCTGTCTTCCAGGCAACTTCGGATGATATGATAGCAATGTCCTTGTTTTTGCCTGTTATGGCCAGGATTAAATTTTGACTTCCTTTATGCCCGCTGCCCTCCTGATATACACCCCGATAAAAGACCTGTAGTCCATTTAAGGGCGCTGGTAAAAATTGTGGCAGTTGCTGGTGCTTCCAGTATGCAAATCCAAAAAAAGCGATAACTAAAACAGAAAGCTGCAATGAATACCTTCTTAAAAAGCCATGTGTTTTTTTAATAAGCCAGGTATACTGCCTCAACTTCATTCCAAAATTATTTAACCTGCTTCCTTTGCTAATATATCCGGAAATTGATACATTAAAAACCATGAAAGCGATCTGCATACTTGCCAACCCAGCCATAAAAATCGTGTAGGGGTTAAAATCCTTCAGTAACCCATAAATAATAGCCACCAGCGATATGAGCCCCACAAGTATATTTGGTACATTAAGCAATAACGGTAAGGGTTCATTATCGTTTTTTGGAGTTGGTATATAGGGTACCTTTTTACGAAGCAGGGTGTAGATAATACCGACTGTATGTATCCACCACGCCCCGATTTGCAGAATGCCTCCAACTATATGAAAGCCTCGTTCTTTTACATCTGGCAGCCACTTTTGGGCATAGTGCCTGATAAGCATGCTCATCGAGAATAAAGGAAAAGCTGCTAGTAAGAAAGTAACCACGTCCACTTGTAAAGGAATGTAGCCCGTAAAAAGAGAAACTACCGGTATTAAAAAATTAATAAAAAAAATCAGGCCGCTGAGATAATGAAATGGTAGTGTGAAATAATGAACTTTTTGCCTCCATGTAAATTTAGAAAACAACTTTGGATAGGTAACAAAAAAGAGTTCCCATGTACCACGGCTCCATTTTAGTTGCTGTTTATAATAGGACGACATGGTTGCCGGCACCAATCCCCGTGTTAAAATCGCCGGCACATAAACCGAACGCCATCCTTTCGCATGCAATTTCATAGCTGTATGCATATCTTCTGCAAGTCCGCTGGCATGGCCTCCTATAGAGTCAAGCGCTGATCTGCGAAAAGTGCAGTTGGCACCAATAGCCTGCACTGTACCATACTTATGCATAGTCATCATCATTGGACCATAAAAGGGATAGGTTTGTTGGGCGGCGCCCTTAGCCACCAAACTTTCAGCATGGTTGTAATAAGCTTGTACTATTTGTACGAAACCAACCGAAGGATCATCAAAATAATTAATCACCTCATCCAAAAAACAAGATGTCGGAACGTGATCCGGATCAAGCACGACACATAACTCCCCGGTTGCAAACTGTAACGCATTATTGATATTGCCCGCTTTAGCATCTTTCTTGATAATCCTGGTAACATGCTTCACCCCCAACCGCAAACACAATTCTTTCACCTTAGTATCATTCGCTTCATCACAACACCAGGCAGTGTGGGGGTAACTGATATTTTGTATAGCTGTCAACGTTTCCTCCAGCATATCAAAAGGTTCGCCGGCACAATATGTGGTTAAAACATCAACTGTATAATTTTTTCGTCGAATGGGCTTTTTATCGGAGGATATTGAAAAATAATGATACCATTCATGCAGGTATTTCATGGAATAATATACCATGGTTATCACCAATAAAACATATAATGGGAAATAGCCGACCGCTTTGTTTTGAAACAAAACATACAATAAAAGTCCCATAGAGATAAGGCCCACGAAAATCATCATTCGGAGCACATTTTTCTCTTTACGCGACGGGGGTTGTACAGGATTAATTCTAAAGTCCATTAACGTACTACATAAATGGGGATGTTTGCTGTTGCAAAATACCCCTTTGAGTTATAAACACTTACAAACACACGATATGGCCCCTCATTTTTTGGCGCCTTAAAATCAGTAACAGCCAAAGTGCTGTCTGCAAATAACCCCGCTTCTGCGGGCGGCCCCTTTGGATAGTTCCAGTCTTCTCTGTATAATTCCCATTTATACTTAAGGCTGTCCAAAGGTTCAGATGATTGCATTAATAATGCAGCACTATGTTTTGAACCGCTGGTTATAATGATATTATTTCCGTCATCCATATTATCTATTAACAGGGATTTGATTTTGGGAGAAAGATGTGATGTTACGGTGTCTTTCCAGCAATCATTCAAAGCTTCCTTAATTTCATTTGGGTTACCGTTTTTATCAAAGATACTAAACCAACTTTGTGTATATTCCTGCCGGTGGCCCCAATAAAAAACCACTGATCCCATGAAGCGCGGGTCTTTAAACGGCATATACTTGGTGTAAAACTCGTAAAATAACTGTCCCTTTGTTGTGCTTGAATATTCTATCGGAGCCTTCCAGGCTGTCAAAGGCGCTTCCCACCCACCTCGCGGGCCCCATTCAGCTATCAGATATGGGCCGTCCCAAAACAATTTATCCTTCTTAAGAATCTGTTCTAAAATTTTGAGGCTGTTATACGTATTAATAGAATAAAAGTCAAGAGCAGGAATCCGCCATCTCAAGGTAAGGACATCCTTTTTTAGTACATTTATCATAGTGGTAGTCACCGGGTGGTTTGGATCAATCGTATGTATACGATTAAGAATCCTGTTGTATGTCCTGTAAAAAAATCCCGGCGTTAATGAGAAAGGTAACGCCACTTCATTCCCAAGGCACCATGCCAACAAACAAGGATTATCTTTATATCGGCTAACAATAGATATACAGGCATTATATAAATCTGTTACATTTTTTTGATTATCATAAAAACCTGTGTCCACAGGAGGTATATCCAGCCCCACTATAACTGCTAATTGATATTTTTCAGCCTCCCTAAAAACACTTTCTAATTTGGCCGTGTCCCACACCATGATGGTGTTGGCGCCACTTTCCCATAGTTCTTTAATATGATCAGAGCCGGCTGCTCCTTTTACAAGAAAAGGTTTGCCGTCTTTATAAAACCCATACCTGCCATTTTTCTTTTCGATGCTTACTTTACGGGGGCCGGAATACGTACTGGTATTTTGCGGGCCTCTGTTAATGTACAATAACACTATTATTGCTGGTGCCAAAACACCGAAAATCATCACAAAAAATATCTTCGGGTTAATTATTCTTCGTAGAAGTCCTGGCCGTTTAGTCAACGTCATAGTCTATTAAATACTTCATTTATATGATTAATTGGAAGTTATCAAAATACAAACGAAAATATGTTAGATTTATGGTGTTGCAATCGTAAAAAATCATTT
>Ga0079221_10000627_pt1 | contig 10287 bp, 6 predicted proteins | sample GAAS200_FD_75069 | JGI IMG/M metagenome (GOLD analysis project Ga0079221, IMG submission 75069) | Agricultural soil microbial communities from Georgia to study Nitrogen management - GA AS200 | ecosystem: Environmental > Terrestrial > Soil > Agricultural land | place: USA: Georgia | collected... | reverse complement strand
CACTCCGCTGCCGTCGGGCAGCCAAACCGGGTCGTAGTAAATGCGATCGCGCACGGTGGCGAATGTTTTCTGGGTTCCGTCGGATGGGTTGACGATAGTCATTGCTCCCAGGTCCTGCGCATTGGGCTGTTCGCTGGGGATCAGGATGACTTTCCCGTCGGGCGACCACGCGGGAACATAGCTGTCGCTCTCCAGAAAACGGTCCGTGAAGATCGGACGTTCATCGGAGCCGTCGCTCCTGGCGGTGAGCAGGTCCCAGTTCGGGGAATCATGGCGCTCGCGCAGATAGGCGAAGCGGCGGCCGTTCGGGGAGAAGGTGACGGGACTGTCCACGTCGCGAATGAGCAGGCGCGGCGAACCGCCGAGAACGGGCGCGCTGTAAAGAATGGCGATGGTGTGCTCGGCTTCGTCGCGCCGGACGAAGAAGATGTAATTGCCGTCGGGAGAAAACGTGATTCCTGCGTAGCGCGTCGCGGCAGGCGCCACCACCTGCGTGTTGCTGGAAGTCGGAATATGCCGCAGCCACAGCGACTGCAGCCCATTTTCTTCCATCGCGTAACAAAGATATTTTCCGTCCGGCGAAATCACCGATATCGCCACATGTCCGTTGTTCGTCAGGTTTTCAATGGTGAACGACGCAAATGGAATATGCGGCTTCGGCTTCACGTACGTATAGATACCGTAGCCCGCCGCAATCAACAGGACCGCCGTAACCAACACCGCCGCGCCCGCGCCGATTTTGTTTTGCCTGGCGGCTTCCACAATTACGGAGCTGCTGGACTGCAGCGCAGCTCCCGAAGCCGAATCCGGCGCCGAAGCACTCGCAGTGCTGACGCGAGCGGAAGACGAGCTTGCCGCCGGCGTTTTGCCGGATTCGATTTCGCGCTGCAGCCGCTTCAAGTCCGCGCGAATTTCCGCCGCCACCTGGTATCGAATATCGCGGTCCTTCTCCAGCGCTTTGTTCAGGATTCGCTCGACCTCTGGCGGAAGGTCCCGGTTCAGCGAAATCGGCGCGACCGGAGCGTTGTGCAGAATGTTGTCGAAAATGATCGCGCTCGTCGAACCGGGGAAGGGATGTTTGCCGGTGAGCATCTGGTAGAGCACGGCGCCGAGGGAGAAAAGGTCCGTACGGGGATCGAGTTCCTCGCCGCGAGCCTGTTCCGGAGACATGTAGGCGATGGTGCCGACGGCCATGCCCGGGCTGGTGAGATGGGTGGCATTGGAGTCCGCCGTAGGAAGAGCGCCCGGGTCGCCGTTGTGTTCCGGCAGCAGCTTGGCCAGGCCGAAATCGAGAATTTTTGCCTGGCCGCGCTGGGTGATGAAAATATTCGCGGGTTTGATGTCCCGGTGAATGATGCCGCGCTTGTGGGCGGCGTCGAGCGCATCGGCGAGCTGAATCCCGATCTCGATGGCGCGCAAAAGGGGAAGAGGACCGGACTTCAGTTGTTTGTCGAGCGTTTCGCCTTCGAGGAGCTCCATGCAGAGGAAGGTCCGGCCGTCGTCCTGTTCGATCGCGTGGATGACGCAAATCCCCGGATGATTGAGCGAAGAGGCCGCGCGCGCTTCGCGGAGGAAGCGCTCGAGCGCCTGAGAATCCTGGCGGGTTTCTTCCGGAAGGAACTTCAGCGCCACACGGCGGCTGAGCTTGGTGTCCTCGGCCTCGTAGACCACGCCCATGCCCCCTCCGCCGAGCTTGCGGAGAATCCGGTAATGAGCGATGAGCTGGCCGTCCACGGTGAAGTCGAAGCCAAATACTAAACGGGGAACTTGTAAGGGTCAATTCCGCTGCCTGGAATTGCCGGAGCTACGGTCAGTGCGGTTCAGGACCGCGGCGCGTAATAGCCCTTGCGCGTAAGGGCTTTGTAATCCTTGTTGGTCATATCCACTTTCACTTTGCGGAAGCGGCCGTCCTTGGCGGTGTCTGTCGGGTAGTAGCCAACGGTGTACTGGCTGCGCAGCTCCTCGGAGATTTCATCGAAAGCCTGCTCCAGTTTCTTTTCGGAAGACACCGAAATCATGCGGCCGCCGGTCTCCTCGGAGAGTTTCCTGCCTACGCCGCCGTTCGCACCGAAGCGGGGATCGGACACCAGCAAAATATGGATGACGGTGTCCGTACGCTGGGCGGCCTCAATGGCTTCTTCCAGGCTCATTTTGCTGCCCTCGTCTTGGGCGTCGGTGACGATCACGATGGCTTTGCGGCCGGCTTCCGTCGCGAGTTTGTCGTTACAGGCCAGGTAGATGGCGTCGTAGAGAGCCGTGCCGGTGATATTTCCCGTCGGGACGGGACCGGGATTAACCATGCCGCCGCCCATGGGGGCATTGATACGGCTGCGGTGTATGGCGCGATCAAGGGCCGCGCGGTCCTCGGTGAAGTCCGACAAAAGGTCGACGTCGGTGTCGAACGAGAGCACCATGGCTTCGTCGCCTTTGCGCATAACGCGGTTCATGAAGCGGCTCCCGGCGTCCTGAATCGCGGCCAGCATCTCTTGTTCGCTGCCGGAAGTGTCCAGCAGCAGCCCGAGCGTAATGGGCAGGGTCACTTCCTTCGAGAAAAACGCGACTTTCTGCGGCTGATTGTCTTCAAAGACCTGGAAGTCTTCCTTGGCGAGATTCGCCACGATTCGCTTGTGCTTGTCGCGAACGGTGACGAACAAATTGACCAGGCTGACCGTGGATTTGAGTACCGGACCCTGCGCCGGCTGCTGCGCGGGTTCCTGTGCCAGCAATGGGGCCGCCAGCGCGACTCCCAGCGCGGTTGCTACGACTGTGGCCGTCAGCTTACTCATCAAAGGCATGTATACTTTCCTTGCCGACCAGGCCAAAGCGGCGCGTGAATTCGCGTGCCTCGCGGCCGGGGATTAAACGCGATTTCGTTTGCCCCGCCGTCCTTTGTGTTTCGACCCTGCCATCTGGCGGCCGGGAATTTGTTTCAAGAATCAAGCCGCGGCCCGGGAATCTGCATCTACATAAGATGCAGCAGCCGGGCGCGAAGGATGCGTAACTGGCGAGCCGCGACCAGCCGCAAGGAAAGGAAGTTTCGCTTGGCCAACCGGAAAAGTCTACGGAAATTAGCCCTTACGGCTGCGTGCCTTGCGTTTGCGATCGGTCTCCTCGAAGCAGGACAATCCGCCGCGGCGGCCCAGGAAGTTCCCGCCGCGCCGGTCCCGAAGCAAAATCCCGGACCTCCGCCGCCTACCCAGCCCGGCCAGACGGAAACCCAAGCCAAGATCGTCAAGAACGTCAATCTTGTGGTGCTGCCGGTCACCGTCAAGGACCGGGACGGCCGCCTGGTTGCGGACCTCGTCCAGGACGATTTCCGGGTATTTGACGACGATGTCGAACAGCATATCGACGTCTTTTCCGCGGAGGCTTTTCCGCTTTCCATCGTGATCCTGCTCGACAACGACCTCAAGTCCAAAGATGCGGAGATGGTGCAAGACAGCCTGCGGGCCATCCTCGCCGGCCTGAGCGCCGCCGACGAGGCTTCCATCTGCCGGTTTGACACCTATTTCCATCCCGATGACGGATTCACCCACGATCAGGATAAGCTGCTTACCGAGCTGAAGCGTACGCGCATTGACGAAAGCCCTTCGCAACCCCCTTCCGTCGGCACACCGGGCGGTCCCTTCAACGCGCCCTCGATCAACGGCGGCCAGTCTCCGACCGGCGGCCCGGCGATTGCCGGCTCGACGCTGGCGATTGGTGAGCACAGCACCAAAGCCATCGACGACGCCGTTTACGGGGCGGCCCAGCTTCTTGCCGGCCGGGGACGCGAAAGGCGCAAGCTGATCCTGCTGATTTCGGACGGAGTCAACTCGAAATTCAACACCAACACCTACGAAAATACCATTCAGGACCTGCTGCGTTACGGCGTTTCCGTATACAGCGTGGGTGTGGGGAGCGCCGTATTTAACCGCAAGTTCACGCGCCTGCAGTCCTACGCCAATGACACCGGAGGCGACATCTACTACGCGGCACGGCGGTCGAGCCTTGAGCCGCTTTATGCCAAGGTTACCGAGCAAGCCCGAAATACCTACACTCTGGCGTACATTCCGCGGGGCAACAATCGCGCCAAGGAGTACCACACGGTCGAGGTTCGCGTGAAGCGTCCGGACCTCAATATTCGCACCCGGCAGGGCTATTTCTCCGGTCCGCTCCCTCATTAGGCTGCAGGACGGGCAGACTCCAGGCTCCGTCGGCCGCGACGCAACGCCTTTGATACGATATTTGTCCGCTTCGTTTCGCCGCAGCGCCGATTTTTCTTGACTCTCTTCGTGCGTAACCGTATATCCACGGAGTGGATGACGGGCGGCAACGCCTGTCGTCGTGATCGGTCACGAAGGAGATTCGCGAATGAAGAAGAAGGGCAAGAAAGAAGACAAGAAGATGCCGAAGAAGGGGAAGTAGCCGGGGTCCAGGAATTCGGAGGAATTAGAAGACAGGCGCTGCCGCCCGGTAGCGCCTGTTTTCTTGCCGGGTTGCCCCCGGACCGCTCAGCTGGAAAGCCTCTCTTCGTGCGCCGGGCAGATGGGCCGGAAGGCGCAACTTCGGCAGCCAAAGCCCGGCTTCGCCGGGAATTCACCGGCTCGAATGTTCGCGGCCGTCTCCAGCACGACGGCCTGGGCTTCCCGCAACTGCTTGGCGTCGCGCGTAGTTTCCTGCCGCTCGTTGTTCTCCAGGAAGTGGAACACCAGCCGGACGGGGTTGAGCTCCAGAATTTCCTTCGCCGCAATCGCATAAACGCTCAGTTGCAGGTCCTTGTGGGCCTCGGAGGCCTTTCTGGGCTTTCCTGTTTTGTAATCAACAATCTCTACGTCGCGCGACTTCGCGGAACCGCCAACCGAGTTGATCTGGTCGATTCGCCCATTCACCACCACGTTGTCCGGCAACGCCAACTCGAATGTTTTCTCCTGTTCGAGCACCACCGGCAGGGATGACAGCATCGCAGCGTGGAAGGTCTTCAACTGTTCCAGGCCGTCGCGCTTGTATTCTTCCTTCTGGTAATCGTCCTCGAAGCCTGCGTCCGACCACTCCAGCTCGTAAACCCGCGCGACGTCTTCAAAGGGCAGCCGGTGGCCCCGCTTGAACTCTTCCATCACCCGGCGGATGGTTGCATGCATCACGCGGCCGAAGGTGTAGGTGGCCTTCGGGGTGCCGCGCAGTGACCACATTCTCTCGAAAAGATACTGCTGCGGGCACGCCCGATAGCCCGCGATCGCCGAAGGATTCAGAGTCAAGGGCTCGAACGGCGCGGGATGAAATGCTTCGGCCCACGCCGCGATCCGCGAAAAAATTCGCGGGGGATCACCGGAGGCCGGGAACAATTCCAGGCGCTCCCCATTCTCCTCCGCGGATTGCGGTTCGGCGGGAGCGGCGGCCTTCGGAGCAAGCTGTCGAATATCTCGCCGCTTGACCGCCGGGTCCATCATCATGTCTTCGATGAAAGTCGGCACGCGGCCCTTTTTTTCCGTCAGCGTCGTGACCGTCAAGCGATCCTGCGCGCGCGTCAACGCGACGTAAAACAGGCGGCGCTCCTCCTGAATATGGAAGTCGCCCTCGGGCAGCTCTTCCTTCATGAGTTCTTCGGGAAACTCGAAGAGCAGTGGCCGCTTGTTAGGCGGGAAGCTGCCCGTGTTCACGCGAAGCAAGAACACGTGCGCAAACTCCAGCCCCTTGGCCCCGTGCACTGTCATCAACTGCACCGCCTCGCTCGGCGCGTCGTCATCCAGGTTGATGCTGCCGTTGGCTTGCTGAAAATATTCCAGGTACTCGATGAATTCCGGCAGCAGCCGAGTCTCACTTTTCGCTTCCCATTCCTTCACGAATTCGGCAAGCCGCTTGACGTACTTGCGGTCGCGCTCGCCGGCGCGCTGCCGGATTTGCAGCCATTCGAGGACTTCCTCGAGGATTTCCCGCGCCGTGCTCCTGCGGAGACTCTTCCGCACAGCTGAATGAAACTCCAGCAGCGCCGCCGGAGCGGGACGCGAAGCGTCGAAGGGAAGCTGCCCCTGGGGAAGCTGCAGCGCGTCGAACAGGGACTTCGCGCCCTTTCTGCCTTTGACCTTCTCCGTGAGCCGCAGCAGGTCTTCAGGATACAAACGCCACGCCGGCGCCGAAAGAACGCGCGCGCACGCCACGTCGTCGTAGGGTTTGACGATCAGCCGCAGGTACGCCACAACGTCCTTTACCAGCGGATGATCGAGGATGGAAAGCCCTGCGATTGCGAACGGAATTCTGCGTTGTGCGAGTTGCTCGACCAGTTCATCGCGATGCGCGTGCTGCCGGTACAGCACTGCCAGTTCGCGCCATTTCCGGCCGGCGTTGTGGAACCGATCGAGTTCGTCGGCCACCCAGCGCGCTTCCGCTTCGCCGGACGGCAACTCGACGATGCGGATTTTCTCCCCTTCCGGCTTCACCGAGCTCAACGATTTCGTGGGGAAGTCCGCGCTGACTTCGTTGTGGGAAATCACTTCGCTCGCGACGCGCAGGATGTTCGGCGTGGAGCGGTAGTTTTCCGTCAGCGTCACTCGAAAAGCCGAGGAGTCTTCGCCTTTCTTCCAATCCGCAAAGCGCTGCAGAAAAAGCTGGAAGCTGCCGAAAGAAGCTCCGCGAAACCGGTAAATGGCTTGATCGTTGTCACCCACTCCGATGACGTTGCGGTCCGCCCCCGCCAGCAGCTCGATCAACCGCAGTTGGGCGATGTTGGTGTCCTGAAATTCGTCCACCAGGATGTGGCGGTAGCGTTGCCGCAGGCGTTCGCGAAGCTCCGCATCCTTTTCAAGCAATTCCACGGCGCCGGTAATCAGCGAGCCGAAGGTCAGCCGGTTTTTCTCGCGGAGCAGTTCCTCGCTGGCCCGGTACGCGCGGGAGATTTCGCGCTGCCGTTCCACCAGTTCCAGCCGCTCTTTGTAGGTATCCTCGTCGAGCAGAGCGCGCTCGGCTTCAAGTTTGCCGGCTAAGCCTTCCGCGTAACGCTCATAATCCCCGCAGGAGACCAGTTCGTCCTGGCAGCGCGAAAAAAAAGAAATGAAGTCGCTCAGGAATTGCCCCGGCTCCGCCAGCCGCCGGTATTTGTCCAACCGCAGTCGTCGCATGTTCCGCCGGAGCAAAATCCAGTGGTCCACATTGTCGAGCAACAGTTGGCCTGTTTTCGTTTCTTTCAGCAGCGATTCGCAGAAGCTGTGAAAAGTCGAAAGGGTGATGCCCGCCGCGCGTTCGCCGCAGGATTTCATTACCCGCGACTTCATTTCCCCGGCGGCTTTCAGCGTAAACGTCAGGCCCAGGATGTTTTCGCCAGTGAGGGAAGAATCGCGCTCGAGAAGATAACGGATGCGTTCCGTGATGACGCGCGTCTTGCCCGTGCCGGCCCCCGCGATCACCAGCAGCGGACCTTCGCTGTGCTCGATGGCGCGCCGCTGCGCTTCGTTCAGTTGCAGGCTGGCGGGCTGCGCCTGCGAACCGTGCGGTGGCAAGGCTGGATTCCGCACGCCGGGACTTCTTTGCTGTGTCGTGGCGTTCGGTTGCGGCTCGAAATCAAACAGCGGAAGCGTGCCCATGCCTTCCGCAGAGTACCGCGAAACACCGCGCGGAGGAAACAGGCCCGGGCGGAGAGTCAGTGTTACTTAGCGCTGCGATTTTTGCCCGGAAGCCACGGCGGCGTTGAAATCGGCGGACCTTTTCCTGGGAATCGTGAGCGCCGTCCAATCGTCCGCCGCGAAATGCTTCGCGAGAAAGACAATCTGCCCGACGTGATACGAGTAGTGCGCGATTTGCCGGTTGATGGCTTGCATCACCGAGTGCGGTTCCGTGCGAATGGTGATAGTACGCGTGATGTCCGCGTCGTTCAGCGGTTCGAGCGCGGAAAAGACCTGACCCCAGCCCGCCTCCCACTGCTTCAGCAACTCTTCACGCGTCGTCGCGGGCGACTCGAACTCCGAATCACGGTTGCGATCGGGCTTCTCGCCATCACTGGTCAGAAAATCCGTCCAGCGCGAACGCATGTTGCCGGCCAGGTGCTTCACGATGATCGCGATGGAATTGGATTCCGCGTCGAGCGCCTGGAAAAGACCCTCGTCCGGGCACTGCGCTATGGCATTTTCACCGAGTTTTTTGTAGTAGTGGAAAACCGCGAGGGAATCTTGCAGGTAGGAGTCGGTGCGTTGATGAGCCATGGCGGTAGTGTACTCCCGGTCCGGGGAAGGAGCGGGAAAAGGGCTTGACAATTCGCTTTTTATTCGCCTACTATCGGCCTTGCCACCATAGCGCGTTTCAAGGGAGGACTTATGAGCGTCGGCCAATCCATGCTGCCCGAATTCGATGAGGAAATGAAAAACACGAGAAAGGTTCTGGAGCGTGTCCCGGATGAGAAGTGGAACTGGAAGCCGCACGAGAAGTCCGGCACTCTCGGCTGGCTTGCAGCCCACGTTGCCACCGTGCCGGAGTGGCTCAGCATGACCATGAACACCCAGGAACTCGACTACGCGCCGGTCGGCGGACCGGCCTACGAACCTCCCAAGATCGAGAATCGCGCGCAGGTGCTGGCGGCCTTTGATAAGGGTGTAAAGGAAGCGCGCGAAGCCTTGGTGAAAGGCACTGACGCCGATTTTCAGAAAGAATGGACTTTGCTTGCTGGCGGGCAGAAGATTTTCTCCCTGCCGCGCAGCGTCTGCATTCGCAGCATGATTCTGAATCACTTGATTCATCATCGCGGGCAGCTGACCGTCTATTTCCGGTTGGTCGGCGTGCCTGTTCCCGGTTTGTACGGACCCAGCGCAGATGAAGCGCAGCCCGGCGCGGCCGCGGCCTCGAACTAGCAACTCGGAGACGCTGCCCAGGCCTCCTTGTTGAGTCGCCCTGAGGGCCGAGCTCTGGCCCGAGGAATCTCTCTATCAGCGGCCGCTGCGTTGCTGCCGCGATTTTCGCGTCTCCTCGCGCGGCGCTATACTTGTTCCAGCGCCCGCGCCGGAGGCAATCTCATGGAAACTCCCGTTATTTTGTCCGCAGTCCGCACGCCTATTGGAAAATTCCAGGGCGGCCTGGCCGGATTTTCCGCGCCGGAACTTGGCGGCAAGATCGTTGCTGAAGCGATTCGCCGGGCGGGTATCGATCCGAAACAAGTGGACGAAGCGATCTTGGGCAACGTCGTACAGGCCGGACTTGGGCAGAATCCCGCGCGGCAGGCGGCGCTGAAAGGCGGCTGTGATCCCAAAGTCGCCGCGATGACCATCAACAAGGTTTGTGGCTCGGGGTTGAAAGCTGTCGCTTTGGCGGCTCAGGCGGTTACCCTCGGCGAAAGCGAACTCGTGGTCGCCGGCGGTATGGAATCCATGTCGAATTGTCCCTACCTGCTGCCCAACGCGCGCACGGGTTACCGGCTGGGCGATCAGAAGGTCGTCGATTCCATGATTCACGACGGCTTGTGGGATGCCTACGAAGACTTTCACATGGGCATGACCGGGGAACTGGTGGCGGAAAAATACAAAATCACGCGCGAGGAGCAGGACCGCTTCGCGTTTGAATCCCATCAGAAAGCGGTGCGCGCCAGAAAATCATGTTTTCTGGAATCGCAGATTCTACCCGTCGAAGTGCCGCAGAAAAAGGGCGAGCCGCTGGTGATCAGGTACGACGAATCCCCTCGCGAAGACACCTCAATGGAGGCGCTGGCGAAGCTGAAGCCGGCTTTCAAGAAAGACGGCACGGTGACTGCAGGCAACGCTCCCGGCACGAACGACGGTGCCGCGGCTTTGATCGTGACCAGCGAACGCAATGCGGGGCGGCTTGGCAAGCAACCCATGGCGCGCATCGTGGCGCAGGCCGTCAGCGGCGTCGAACCCAAATGGGTCATGATGGCTCCCGTCGACGCGGTGGAAAAATTGCTAACGAAAACCCGATGGGACCGCGACAAAGACGTGGACCTTTTTGAATTGAACGAAGCATTTGCGGTTGCCGCGATTGCCGTGACGCGCCAGCTTCGGCTGAATCCCGAAAAGGTCAACGTGAACGGCGGCGCTGTAGCTATCGGCCATCCCATCGGTGCCAGCGGCGCGCGCATCCTGGTTACGCTGCTGTACGAATTGCAGCGCCGCAATCTCAAGCGCGGTGTCGCCGCGCTGTGCCTCGGCGGCGGCAACGCCGTAGCCCTCGCCGTCGAGCGCGTCTAACGCCGCTCCGGCCTGCCCTGCTAATCGGGTAATTGCCGTTGTAGACTTGCTGCGTGCTGACTTGCCCCAATTGCCGCGCCGAGTATCGTGACGGGTTCACGACTTGCTCCGATTGCGACGTGCCGCT
>Ga0079221_10000626_pt1 | contig 10303 bp, 10 predicted proteins | sample GAAS200_FD_75069 | JGI IMG/M metagenome (GOLD analysis project Ga0079221, IMG submission 75069) | Agricultural soil microbial communities from Georgia to study Nitrogen management - GA AS200 | ecosystem: Environmental > Terrestrial > Soil > Agricultural land | place: USA: Georgia | collected... | reverse complement strand
GAAGTCAGGTTCATCCAACGGGCGTCCACCGACATTTGTAAAAATCTGGGCACCCACGGCGCCGAGTTTCGTCACGGCGCGCTCGATCTCCTTCACGGCTGCCGCCGGGTTGTTCATGGGCAACGAGGCAACAAACCCGGCAAAGCGATGCGGATGCTTGGCAATGAGTTCGGCCAAACCGTCGTTGGCGATTTCCGCGAGTTCCGGCGATTTGTGCGGATCGGCGAGGGCTTCGATCGGCGGCAGCGGCATGCATGGCACCTGCATGTAATCGCGAAATTCATCCATGATGCGGAAGCGCACATCGAGATCAACGAGCGAAGGGATTTCGGTGACTCGCTTCTTGATGGTGACTCCGCGCTCGGGGAGGACCAGCATGCGGTCGTAAAATGTCTTGGGGAATATGTGGCAGAACAGGTCAATTTTCATTGGGCCCTCGAGTCATCTCACCCCCAAACAACGCCAGATTTGCGCAAGTGGGCTGGAAGCTACCAAGCACACCTAGAATATGTCAATGCATCGGCAGGCCGACATAATTTTCGGCCAGCGACTGCGAGGCAGCACGTGAACTCGTTAAGTATTCGAGCTCGGCAAGCTGGCGGCGCTGATCGAAGGCATTGTCGTCGTGGAACCGATGCAGCATGGAGGTCATCCACCAGGAAAAACGCTGCACTTTCCAGACCCGGTCCAGGCAGGTCTCCGAATATTTTTCGAGCAGGTCCCTTCGCCCAGAACGATAGTACTCGGCGATGGCGCGAGCGAGAACGCGCACATCTGCCGCGGCTAAATTCAAACCTTTGGCACCGGTCGGCGGAACAATATGCGCAGCGTCTCCGGCGAGAAACAGGCGCCCGTACTGCATGGGCTCGACTACAAAGCTGTGCATTTTGGCGACATTTTTTTGCAGGACTGGCCCTTCCACTAGTTTCCAGCCTTCTTCGGAACAAAGGCGCATCTGGAGTTCCTGCCAGATCCTGGCGTCGGGCCAAAGGCGCAGGTCCTCATCCGGAGCGCACTGGATATAGAGACGGCTAATCTCCGGCGTGCGCATGCTGAGAAGGGCGAAGCCGCGCTGGTGATAGGCGTAGATCAGCTCCTCCGAAGACGGCGGCGCCTGGGCGAGAATGCCCAGCCATCCGAAAGGGTAATCCCGCTGATAAACCGTGAGCGCGCTCGCTGGAATGGACGGGCGGCATACGCCGTGAAATCCATCGCAGCCGGCGATGAAATCACAGGTCAGTTCCGTTTGCTCACCTTTGTGGCGGAAAAGAATTCGCGGCCGCGCGGATTCGAAATCGTGCACGCTCACATTTTCGGCTTCGAAAAAGAGCAGGCCTTTAAAGGCCAGGCGCGCGTCCACGAGATCTTTAATGACTTCGCCCTGGGCATAAATCGTTATGGAACGGCCGGTCAGGTCCGCGAAGTCGATGCGATGCGTGCGGCCGCGGAAGCGCAGATTGATTCCATGATGGACCAGCCCTTCGCGCTTCATTCTTTCGCCCACGCCCATTTCCGTAAGCAGGTCGGCCGTATTCTGCTCGAGAAGGCCCGCGCGGACGCGCTCCTGACAATATTCGCGGCTGCGCGATTCGAGCACGACGGACTCTATGCCCGCGAGATGCAGCAAATGGCCGAGTACAAGGCCCGCTGGCCCAGCGCCGACGATGCCAACTTGAGTGCGCGCGTTTTTCATCCGTGGGTGGCCCTGTTTATCCGGCGGGAACAACGGCTCCGGAGAGAAATTCGCGGAGAGCGGTGGTGAATTGGTGCGCGGCCTCTATATTCGACAGCTGCGAGGCGACCAATTCAAGATAACGCGAGCCACGGATCATTTGCAGGATCATTTCTTTACGCCGCTGCGAGCAGACAAAACCCTTTCGGTCATCGCGAGGGCGGAACCGAGATAGTTGGCCGGATCGAGCAGATGAGAGAGCTCTGCGCGAGAAAGGTGGCTGTTGACCTCCGGAAAGGACATCAGTACGTCGGCAAAATCCCGGCCATCCTGAAGGGCCTGGCGCGCGGCGTCTTCCACAATCGTGTGCGACTTTTCCTTGCCGATGCGCTCGCGCAAGGCAAACGCAACTGCCTCGGCAAGGACGAGACCACGCGTGAGATTGATGTTTCGCGACATTTTGTCAGCGTGAACTTCCAGTCCATCCACGATCTCTTGCGTATGCGCCAAGGCACCGGCGGCGAGGCGGAAAATGTCGGGCAAAGTCTCCCATTCGGCATGCCAGCCGCCGAGACCGCGCTCATGTTCCTGCACCAAGGACGTGAGGACAGTAGAAACGAGTGCTGGAACGCGAAGGGCGGCGGCAAGAATTACGGCGGAGCTCACGGGATTGCGCTTATGTGGCATGGTGGAAGAACCGCCGCGGCCGGGGCCGGAAGGCTCCACGAGTTCGCCGAATTCCGTCTGAGACATCAGGGAAACGTCGCGCGCGATTTTGCCCAGCGAGCCGACGAGCAAACCCATGGAAGTGCCGACTTCGGCGATCCGGTCGCGATGCGTGTGCCAGGGAAGTTCGGGGAGATCGAGTTTCAATTCGCGCGCGAGCGCGGCGGCCACCTCTAGGCCGCGATCTCCAAGCGCAGCCAGCGTGCCCACGGCACCGCCAAACTGGAGCACCAACGCCTGCTTGCGCGACTGCCTTAAGCGTTCACGATGCCGATCAACGGCGGCGAGCCATCCCGCGACCTTGAGTCCCAGCGTAACAGGAGGGCCTTGTTGCAACCAGGTGCGGCCGGCGACGAGAGTGGATTTATGCCTCACCGCGAGACCAATCAGCGAGTCCGAGAGATGATCTAAATCGCGATCAATCAATTCGAGCGCGTCTCGCAACTGCAAGACGAGCCCAGTATCAATGGCATCCTGGCTCGTGGCGCCATAATGGACGTACACCGCCGCTTTCGGATCGGATTTAGCGACGGACTCGGCCAGAGACTTGACCATTGGAATGGCCACATTGCCGGCGAGCGCGGCCGCGCGAGCGAGCGAGTCCATATCAAAAAATTCCGCGCGGCATTGAGATGCGATTGGGGTGACTATCCCGCGCGGAGCCAGCCCGATTTCCACGAGGGCGCGGGCGAGCGCCGCTTCAAAATCGAGCATGGTCTGGAGCCGGCGCTGATCGGAAAACATCTGCCGCATGGCGTCTGTGGTGAACAAAGGGTCCAGCAAATGGATGCGTTGCGGGGCGGCCAAATTGTTCATCCTCTGAAAACGGCGCGAAGGACCGACCTTAGCAATCGAAAAAGACGGTCTCGCCATTGCCTTGCATCACGATATTCCAGTGAAGCAGATGCTGGGAGCCATTCTCGCCGGAACGCGCGGCGATGAGCGTTGATCGCCGTCCCGGAGGAACGAGTTTCAAAACCGGGTCATCGGCGTTGCCGGCCTCGTCGGGAAAATAGATGCGACTGTGCAATGGCTTGAGGAGCCCGCGAGAAAACAGCGTGACCACGATGTGCGGAGCTTGCAGAGAGCCGTCGGGCGCCCGGACGCGGCCGGGCTTAATGGTTGTGAAACGGAACTCGCCGTCGTCGTTGGTTTCGATGCGGCCGAAACCGTGCAGACGATGTCCGCCGGGTTCGCATGGCGAATTTTCGTCAAAATACCGGCCGGTCGAATCGGTATGCCAGACCTCCAGCACAGCGTCCGGTACAACATTGCCTTCTCCATCAAGGACCTTCCCTTTTATTGCTATCCGCTCACCGACAGCGCCCTCGGGCACGAGGTTTTCACGTTCCAGGTAAACAAATCCGAGGTGAAAGAAGGGACCGACGGTCTGAGACGCGGTTGGGGGTGTAGTCATCTTTAGTTCTCGAATTGCGGCGCGGTGATCAAGCAGGAACCTCGACGGGGGTGGCCAGGCGGCCGCGGAGGACGATGTCGAAATGGTACCCAAGCGCATGGCCAGGGATCGTAGTGTTCCAGTCAAAATGCGATATCAGGCGACTCCGTGCGTTCTCGTCGGGAATGCTATTTAAGACGGGATCGAAGGGCATCAACGGATCGCCGGGAAAATACATCTGCGTCACCAATCGCGAAAGCAGGCCCGCGCCGAAGAGAGAAAAATGAATGTGCGCGGGCCGCCAGGCATTCGGATGATTTTGCCAGGGATACGCGCCGGGTTTTATGGTGACAAAGCGATAGCGACCTTCTCGATCGGTTAGCATTCGTCCGCAGCCGGTGAAGTTGGGATCGAGCGGCGCGCCGTGCTGATCCACACGATGGCGATAGCGCCCGGCAGCGTTCGTTTGCCAAATTTCGACCAGCGCGTTGGGAATGGGGCGGCCCTCTTCATCAAGGACACGGCCGCTCACGATGATGCGTTCTCCCTGCGGTTCGCCGCTGTGCTGGCGCGTGAGGTCGTTGTCGTTTTCGCCGATATCGCTGTGGCCGAAAACAGGACCGGTAAGCTCAGAGGATGTGTGCGGCAGCAGAATCAGCGGCTGTTTCGGGTGACGCTTGCTGGTGGAGACATAGGGCGGGTAGTCGTAGGGCGGTTGCGTTCCCGCGGGCACACGCACATAACTGGCTGCTCTCATGGCTTCTGGAAGCGACTGTAACCGCCGAGGGACCCAGCGTCAAGCATCGGCCCGCGCCACTCTCGAGTTTAATCGATGCAGAGTGTCAGGCAACTTGGAGAGAGGAGGACGGGGCTTCAGGATGCCGGAGGAGATTTCGGGAAGTGCATATCAAATTCTTCCAACGTTTCGACGATGATGCGCGAGATGGCGAAGTTGCGGAGCCATTTGTGATCGGAGGGGATGATGAACCAAGGAGCATATTCGGTGCTGCAGCGCGAAAGGGCGGCCTCATAGGCGGTGACGTAGTCGTCCCAGTGCTTTCGTTCCTTCAGGTCGGCTTTGGAAAATTTCCACTTCTTACGCGGATCATGGAGCCGCTCCTGAAAACGCCTCTCTTGTTCTTCCCTGCTGATATGCAGGAAAAATTTCAGGATCTTGACGTCATTTTCCTCGAGGTTCCGTTCAAAGCGATTGATTTCAGCGTATCGCGCCTTCCACACTACCTTGGGAACGAGCTTGTGGACGCGAACCACGAGGACGTCTTCATAATGCGAGCGGTTAAAAATGCCGATCATGCCTTTTGCGGGGATTGCCTTGTGAATGCGCCAGAGGAAGTCGTGAGCGAGTTCTTCGGAATTCGGGACTTTGAATGAGGTCACCGTACATCCCTGCGGGCTAACACCGGACATGACATGGCGAATGGTTCCATCCTTGCCAGAAGCATCCATCCCCTGCAGGACAATAAGCAGCGCTCTTTTCTTTTCGGCGTAAAGAAGATCCTGCAGCTCGTCCAGCCGCTTGATCGTCTTTTGGAGCTTGTCCTGAGTCTTGTGGTCATCGTCGTGGCCCAGAGTGTCGGCGGGGTCGAATTGTGTGAGCTTGATTTTCTTGTCCGGCGCGACCATCAGTTTGCGGATAAAGTCCAAGAATGCGCTCCAGAAATAGGCTGAATGAAAAATGCAGAGCGGATTTTCATTCGAACCGACCGGCAAAGAACGGTCGGAGATGACACCGTTCACGCTGACTCAGCCTCAGCGAAGACGATAAGGAAAAACGGGCGCGGTGACGCTCGCTTCCATCCCCCAAAAATCCTCGTCCGTAACAAACTCGACGCCCGCCTCCGTTTCGGCCGAATCCTTGCACCGGGCCCACACCACTCGCGCCTGCGCCCGCCGAGCGTTATCGAGACGAATACAGGTGAGTGCGTCGCCGCCGTGCAGTTCGTGGCGGCATAAAAAGGAGAAGCCATGCACGCTCAACTGTAGCGTTTCCGTCTTCTCCTCCCAGGGCTTCTCGTTATCTTCGCAGCGCACCAAAATCGGAATGCTGGCACGCACGCGAGGCCCGCGCCGCAATCGTCCATACAGTTCGGAGGCCCACAAGAGGATATCCAGGAGCTGAGCCCTTTCGAGATTATTGGGAAGTTCGGCGGCGCATGCGATATTGGTCACTTCGCGCATACACTGTTCCAGGAAACGCGTGGCCAATTCGCCGTGCCGGCTGTGAAAATCAGGCTCCTGAATCTCGGCCGCCATGGATTCCAGGTGCCGGTAAGCCTTTGCCACGAAGTGGATGCGGCACACCGGACGCTCGTCGAGCGACGCGACAGCGGCTTCGACACACCCTTCGGCGGCGCATTGGGGAGACATTGAAAGCTTCCGTGAGAAGGATCCGAAGACCCTGAGAGCCGTCATCATAGTACAGCAAAGAGCGGCCGATCAGAATGGCACCTAAGTTTGATTTCTCGAATAAATCACCGGCCGGGGGCTTAACGAGCTCCCGCATTGGCGGTCAGCAACTCACGGGCCGCCGCTTCCGCAGCCGCGCCGAGCAGCGGAGCTTCTTCATTCAACACAATATGAATCGGAAAATGAGAGAGCAATTCCTGGAATTTCTCCTTCTCGCAGAACGCGGTAAAGAATTTGCCGTTCTGCATTGTGGGCAGAATTTTGGGCGCAATACCGCCGGCGACAAAGACGCCCCCGCGGGCCAGGGCCTTCAGCGCTAAGTTGCCGGCTTCGGCGCCGTACAACGTGACAAAGAAATCCAGCGTTTCCACGCAAACAGGACAAACACCCTCGAGACCCAGTCGCGTGATTTCCGGCGCCGGATCCGCCCCGGGCTCATCGAAGCTCGAGTGCCGCACGCGTGGATTCAAAAATTCATGCAGCGTGAGGAAGCCGCGGCCCGAGACGATCAGCTCGAAACTGACGAAGCGGTGCATCTTTTTCATGTAGCGAAGCAGCTCGATCTCTCTTTCGGTTCGGGGAGCGAAATCGGTGTGGCCGCCTTCACTCGGAGCGACGATGTAGCGGTTGCCGTTCCAGGTGAGAATTGCCTCTCCCAGGCCAGTGCCGGCGGCGATGAGCGCGCGGGTGCCGTGCGGGGCGGGCGTACCTTCGTTCAGAGCACAGAGGTCTTCGGGGGCCAGGCATGGCAAGGAGTAGCCGGTGGCTTCCAAATCATTCAGCAGGACGATATGGCGGGTGCCCAGCTGGCGTTCGAGCGCGGCGGCGTCAATGCTCCAGGTCAAATTGGTGATGCGAACTTCTCGCCCGATCACCGGCCCGGCCACACCGAAACCGGCGGCCTGAATCTTTCTGGTCGGCGAAGCGGAAAGAAAATCCCGCCCGCGGCCGAGGAAATCTTCAACAATCTCTTCGAATTGCGTGTATTGGTCGCTGGCATAACGATGGAGGAAAACAATCTGGAAGCTGTCTCCTCTTTTTTCCATCAACGCCAGATTTGATTTCGTCCCGCCAATATCGCCCGCAAGAATCATGACTTGCCTTTCGGGATCGGCTGCGACTGCGACGCGGAGATCTTTGCGGCGGCTGCTTCGTCCACCAGAAAAATCCGCTCTCCCTCACGGGGCTTGACCATCTGTGCGGGCAGCGGCGGGTCGGGGCCTTCGCAAAGCACCTGATGCAGGATGGAAGCCTTTCCGGATCCGGAGACCAGAAAAACCACGCGGCGAGCGGCTTCGAGCACGGGCAGCGTGAGCGTCATGCGCCGGGCGCTCAATTTGGGGACCACGGGAGTGCTCACCCAGCGCGAAGTCTCACGGAGGAGTCTGGAGCCAGGAAAGAGTGAAGCGGTGTGGCCGTCTGTTCCCAAGCCCAGCAGGATCAGGTGAAACTGGGGAAAGCCTCGATCATCCATCGGTAGGAACTGGCGCAGAGTCGCTTCGTAATTGTGGGCGGCACGGCCTATGTTGGGATCCTCCGCTTCCATGCGGTGAACGTTGGAACCGGGTATGGGCGCGCGGAGGAGAAGTTCGCGGCGGACCATGCCGTAGTTGCTCTCCGGCTGATCCGGGGGAACGGCGCGCTCGTCTCCCCAGAAAAGGTGAACGCGAGGCCAATCCACCTGAGCTCGAAATTCCGGGGTGGCCAAAAGGCGATAGAGTTCGCGAGGCGTGGAGCCGCCGGAGAGCGCGACATTGAAATTGCCGTCTTTGGCGATGCTCTGCCAGGCCCAGTCCACAACACGGCGCGCGGCCACCCGGGCCAGATCGGCAGCGTCGGCGCAAACGAATACACCTGGGAGGATTTCACGCGGGATCATGTCAGGGTTGCCGCCAGCGCCGTCCATCGCGGCTCAAAAGGTCGTCCGCGTCACGGGGGCCCCAGCTTCCCGCGGGATACGCCGCCACCGAGCGACTGGGCCGTTCCCAGGCGTCTAGGATCGGCTGCACAAAAGCCCAGGCAGCCTCGACTCCATCGGCGCGATCGAAGAGGGTGGCGTCCCCACGCATGCAGTCATTCAAAAGCGTAGCATAAGCGCTCCGTTCGCGGGCGCCAAAAGCCGCGAGATAGCTGAAATCCATGGAGACGCGGGCAAGCCGCATCTGTTGGCCGGGCAACTTGGCATGAAACCCGATGGAGATGCCTTCTTCCGGCTGGATGTTGAGGACCATTATGTTGGTGTCGATCTCTTGACCGCGAAAAAGCAAATGGGGTGCACGGCGAAAACTGATGGCGACTTCGGTCACGCGGCGGCGCATCCGTTTGCCGGAGCGGATGTAAAACGGTACGTCGGCCCAGCGCCAGTTATCAACCAGGACTTTGGCGGCGATGAAGGTTTCCGTAGTGGAATCCGGCCTCACGCCAGCTTCCTGGCAGTATCCGGCCACATCCTCGCCATCGACCTGACCCTGGGCATATTGTCCGGCGACAACATTCGTGGCCACGGTCTCCCGCTTGTAGGGACGCAGGGCCTGCAACACTTTGAGCTTCTCGTTACGCACAGCGGTGGCGTCGAAATTCGAGGGCGGCTCGATGGCGGCCAGGGAAGTAAGCTGAAGAAGATGGCTCTGAAGCATGTCCCGCAGGGCGCCGGTGGTTTCGTAAAAAGCAGCGCGCTGCTCGACGCCGAGGCTTTCAGCGGCCGTGATCTGCACATGATCCACGTAGTTGCGGTTCCACAGAGGTTCGAAGATGCCGTTCCCGAATCGCAGAGCCAATAAATTCTGGACAGTATCTTTTCCGAGGAAATGATCGATACGGTAGACCTGTGTTTCGTCAAAGACTTCTAGAACCGTGCGATTGAGCTTCTTAGCCGAAGCGAGATCGCGACCAAAAGGCTTTTCGATAATAATGCGAACCCAGGAATTCTCATTCGAAGGCCGCGCCAAGCCCGCCTTTTGAATTTGACCGATCACTTTGGGATAAACAGCCGGCGGCGTAGCCAAGTAAAACAGGCGATTGCCGTCGAGATGGCGGTCCTTATCCAGTTCGTCGAGGCGGCGCGAAAGTTTCTGAAATGCATCGGCTTGATCGTAATCTCCGGCGACGTAAATAAAAGACTGCGTGAAGCCGCGAAGCTCATCATCGTTGACCGGGCAGCCGCCATTATTTTTGCGCACCGCACCGGTCACGGAGTCCTGAAAAGCCGCATCCGTCATTTCGCTGCGTGCAAAGCCGACGATGGCAAATCGGCGCGCCAGCGACCGGCACGCGGCTAATTCAAAAAGCGCGGGAATTAACTTGCGGTGAGTGAGGTCGCCCGAGGCGCCGAAAATTACGATCGCGCAGGGATCGGCCACGGCGACCGAACTGCGTGTGTCCATGACCGCTTTTTCTGCAATATCGTTGGTAACGGACGCCATAGAATCATCCTCCTACAAAGGCAGGCCCGACGCCACTCTCCGCCAATGAAGCCCGCAGCTCATCGGCCGATCGAAAATGAATGGTGCCGATTCCCAAAGCACGGGCGGGTTCAAGATTGGGCAACCGGTCGTCTATGAAGATGCACTCCTCGGGAGTGCGGTGGGTGATTCCCAATACACTGCGATAGATGTGCGGGTCCGGCTTGCGCATTCGCAGATAGCAGGATGAAAAAAAGACCGCAAAGTTCCGAGCCAGGTCGAACTTGTGGATACGATAGACGTTTAGTTCTTCGGACTCGTTATTGAGCGCGGCGATGAAATAACGGCGAGTCGCGGTGAGTTCATCGAGAAGAACGCGCGTTTCCTTATACTCCTGCGATTGTGCGAACATGAAATCCTTGAATTGATCTCTGTTAAAGGGCCTCTCCCGGAAGAATACCGTCCGATCGAGATAGGTTTCGAGTGTGATGGCCCCCGCTTCAAACTCGCCCTCCGCGGCCCGGTGTCTCTGAGTGAAGTCAGCCGGATCAAGAGAAAAACGGCGCGCCGCCTCGGCGCGAGCAGACTCATCCCATCCGTTGGAGAGGACCACGCCTCCGATATCCCAGAATAGCGCAGTGATATTGCCCATCGGCCTGATGATCGCCGGCAATCCCCTTC
>Ga0079221_10000625_pt1 | contig 10307 bp, 8 predicted proteins | sample GAAS200_FD_75069 | JGI IMG/M metagenome (GOLD analysis project Ga0079221, IMG submission 75069) | Agricultural soil microbial communities from Georgia to study Nitrogen management - GA AS200 | ecosystem: Environmental > Terrestrial > Soil > Agricultural land | place: USA: Georgia | collected... | reverse complement strand
GGGCAATGAACTTCCGACAGCGGCAGGCAGAACTCCATTCTTGGCCGACGAGGTTTTATCCGGGAAAGTCTTATCGCCAGCGAGAGAAATCGGATTCTTTTCCGTCGGGGATACGATCTGCTGAGCTTTTGAATTTTCCGGCGCACGGAGCGGTTTTGCCGGCGTTTGAGTCCTTGCGATAAGTTCCTCACCTTTACCGGACGAGCTACCAGAAAGTGGCGGAACCTCTGATCCCGTTCTAGCGCTTGGCACGTTGGCCTGATTCCCGCTTATCGTGCTTCCCACCTTGTCAGAATCCGTGCTTTGAACGGCTGGCACAGAAACTTGCACTGGCTGATCCGCCAGAGCTTTGCTGCTCCGGAAAATCGCTTGCAGAGTGTTTTTAGGGTTTCGAATTATATAGCCGTGTCCGACCGCCAATCCGACACCAAAGGCGACTAGCGCCAACAGGATGATGCGAGAGATGTGACGGTTCCTCGCAACCGGTTGTCTCAGAACAGGCCGCTGAAGAACGCTGTGCTCTTTTAATCCCAGTGACGAGGTGATCGGCATTTCGGACGAAGAAGTCTGAGAAATTGTAGCCTTGCCGAAGCCACGGGGGCCTTCCACCCGAGGGCCGACTAAATTCAAATCGTGATCTAGTGATGCTTCGGGGATCGGCCGATCCGAATATTCGTCCGGTACACGCAGCGCGCCGCTTAACTCTGCACTGGCAAAAGAATCTTCTGGAACTGAATTGCTGCTAATTGGTTCATATGGCACGGGAACGGGAGCGGATTCCAAGGTCATCCAATGGTTAATGCTGCTCCGCGCCGATGACGACAGCTGAACAAATTCAATGCCAGCAACTTTCTTGGTTTTGCTGATCCATTTGAGCCGGCCGCTCACCTCTATCCTTGGCCCGCCGCCGCCCATCTGAAAACTGATCCTCGAGAAAGTCTTTTCAATCAGAGGCATAGCGGTCTGAACCGACATTCCGTGTTCGCTGATGTCGAGCACAATGCCGCCGTTGTCTTGGCCAAAGTCCACATACGGCGAAGTAGCCCCGACGTATTGGCGAGGCCGACCGCGACGCCGCTCAGTCATTGAGGGCGAAGCTGTTGGCAAATCGGACGTATTCGTTTCCATAATCTTCAGGACTGGCCTGAGGCTCTCTGGGTTCGGGTCTCTCGTTAGAATAGCATGGCGGCTGCGATAGGAAGTAATCAAGTCAGGTGAAAACAGTACATCTACTTTCCATTAGTAGGGCTACCCTGCTTTCGATATGGCCAGCCTAAGAAGCGTGTTTTTTCGAAGTCAGACGCAGAAAGGACGAATCCTTCCGTCTAAACCCGAACCGCACATCATAGAATCTGAAATATATGAGGTCGGGGGTTCCCCTCCCAAACCAACGATCAGCCACTTCACAAAGTCCGGCATCGCTGCAATTCGATTCGGGTTAATCGTGGCCTTGGCGTTCTGCATTTATCTCTCTGTTCGCCAAGGTATAGCAGCCTGCTACTTTCGGCAGAATGTTCCCAGCTCCATCGAACACGCAATCCGCTGGGATCCCGATAATCCCCAATATTCCGACGCGCTCGCCGGTATCACCCACCTTTACGCGGATGCCGATACGCCGGCCGAGATTATTCCGCTTTACGAAAGAGCGGTCCGCGTGAGCTCTGAAAAAGCACAGTATTGGGCCGACTTGGCGACGGCGTACGACTGGGCCGGGCGAACGTTAGATGCACAGAGTGCTTACCGCCGCGCTCTTGAGCTCTTTCCAAACTCACCACAGCTGAATTGGACAGTCGCCAATTTTGAAATCCGCACTGGAAGGATTACGGATGGCCTGGCGGCGCTCAGGAAAGTTCTGCTGGGAAATGACATTCCGCCCCAAACTATCTTTGTTCTTGCGACGAATGCAACCAGCGACAACTCAGTAATTTTGAATGAGATGCTGCCGCCCGAAGCTAGCCTTTTTTTTTCCTATCTGGATTTCCAAATCGAAAATGGTCGCATCAACGATGCGCAATTAACATGGGACCGTTTGCTCGAACTCAATTTGCGGTTTGACGTGCATCAAGCGTTCCCTTATCTCGACGCCCTGATCGGTCAAAAAAGAGTCGGCGGTTTGATGCGGGCGTGGAGCGATTTGGCCAAGCGGTTTCCCGCGCAAATTCATGTGCCGGACTCGGGCGGCAACCGAATCATAAATGGCCAGTTCAGATTCGACACGCTCAACGACGGACTTGATTGGCGGATCGTCCCGACGGAAGGCGCCACTGTGAGTTTGGATTCTGCAAATAGTTTTGAGGGGCGGAGGTCTCTTCGGATTGATTTTGACGGAAATCACAATCTCGATTACAGAAACTTTCTCCAGTTCGTGCCGGTCAAACCAGACACGCGCTACAAGTTCCAAGCTTTTCTGCGCACGGAAGGAATTACTACGGACAGCGGACCCAGAGTGGAGATTTATGACGAGTATGACATGCGGAAACTATTCCTATCAACTGAGAACCTCATCGGAACGACGGCATGGAAGAACGAAGAACTGGATTTTCAAACTCCAGCCGATACTCAGCTATTGATTGTGAAAGTAGCCCGGCCAATTAGCGAGAAATTCGACAACGAAATTGCGGGTTCTGTCTGGGTAAACGATGTGAGGCTTACGGAGAACGATAAGGTAAGGAACTAGACCTTGCAACACAAGCCGGTATGCCTTATGGGTGGGATGGACTGACGGCGTGCCCGCCTCCGCCGCTTGCTGCAATCGCTGCGCCGGCAGCAGCGGCTGCTCCCCCGCCTGCCAGACCAAACAGAAGCCATTTATGCTTTTTACCGGATGAACTATTTGGAGCGGGCGTCGCGGTTGCCGCGACCGTTTGTTCTTGCGAGGAGATACTCGTGGATTGACCGGGTTGCAGCGACAGCGATGTATCACCTTGAATCGCCACGATGTGCGCACCACCAGAGGCGCACGTGATGACGCCGGAACCACTGCTTTCTGCTTTTATGATTATTGATGTCCGCGCGGCAGTCGGATCTGCCATGACGATGTAGTCCCCCACGCGCAGAGCCAGATCCGGCGATTGTGTGAAGGTATCCATCACGACAGTGCCTTGCTTTAACTCGATGACATATCGCGGGACGTTGCTGAATGACACCTGGCTTAGAGGCGCGATTTTGAACGAGCCCTGGCCGCCAACGGTAAAGGTCGCCGTGCCCGTATTGGTCGTCACCACCGTGTCTCCGGCGAAAATAGTCTGCGTCGGCTGAGCCGGTGAACCGTTTATGGTCACCCCTCCGGCGACGCTAAGTGAGCCTAAGGCCTTTGGCTGACTCTGTTGCCGCATAGTCGAAGCGCCAGCCGTTATTCCGAAAGCAAATAGCAGCGCAAATGACCCACCGCGCATAACCATAGCGCGCCTGGGCTGCGCTGCTCTGCCATTGAGGCATCGGAAACTGGGAACCACGGTAATCTCTTTCCAGCTGGGAGATACTCAACCACCCGCACCACCGCGTAAATAGCACGAATAACCTGCACGCACATATCGAGTAGAGGCTGTATAGCTTTGAATTATCTACTTGACCCAGAATGGGCCGCGAACGTGAAAGCACTGCATATCGTCAAAACGGCGGTGGGTGCGAGGTGGGTCTATCATCAAGTACGAGTGCTCTGCTCAATGGGCATCGAAGTAGTAGTTGCTCTTCCTTCGGATACAGATGGACTAGCCCCCAGATATCGCGAGGCAAACGCGCAAGTTCTGAAAGCAGATCTGGATCCCTCCATCCGCGAACCATGGCGTTTGATCGAGACCGTTCGGAAGTGTCGTGAGCTAGTCGAATGTGTCCGCCCCGACGTAATTCACGTGCACCATGTCGGCCCGGCTTACGTTATGCGATTAGCTTTGGGGAAAAACTCGCCCATCCCCCGTGTATTCCAAGTTCAGGGACCCTTGCATTTGGAGCACGCTGCGTTCAGCAACCTCGATGTGCGGTTGGCTGGGCCCCAAGACTACTGGATCGCCACATGCCAATGGACTTATCAGAAGTACTTGCAGCTTGGCGTGGAGAGTAACCGGGTCTTCTTATCCTATATGGGTTTCGATATCGGTGCGTTCAACGGAAAACGAACCGGACGGCTGCGAGAGGAACTGGGTATCCCGGCCGGTGCACCCTTAATCGGAATGGTAGCCTACGTCTACGCTCCAAAGTGGTTTCTCGGCCAGAAAACAGGGATAAAAGGCCACGAGGATTTCATTGCCGCTTTACACGAAGTGAATAAAGTCCGTCCCGACGTTCGGGCCGTCGTCATTGGGGGGCCATGGGGCAATGCTACGTCTTATGAGCGGCGCCTGCGTGCTCGGGCCGCCAGGTCGAGCAATGGTCAGTTGAGATTCACCGGATTCCGATCCGATGTCTCGGTTATCTATCCAGACGTAGACCTCGCAGTCGTGCCGTCCCATTCAGAAAACGTGTCCAGCAGTTCCGTGGAAGCATTCCTCAGCGGTGTTCCAGTTGTCGCAACTAATGTAGGAGGGCTTCCCGATCTTGTTCAGGACAAAAAAACTGGCTGGCTGGTGCCTCCTGGAAAACCTGCCTTGTTGGCGCAAGCGATCCTGGAAGCGCTCGCAGACCCGGTCGAGGCGCGCAGGCGCGCGACCGCGGGTCGGAAACTAGCAAGAGAATTATTTGAAGTCGAGAAGACCGCGCGCGAGGTCGCGGTGATTTACCGCATGATTGTGGCGCACGACCCAGCCTCGCGCCTGTGTGCCTGAGCCTCTCATTCAAGGACCAGAATGTAGCGTTTGCCATGGTCATTTGCATCGAACTCGCAGTTGTCCGCATGTTAGAGGATGGCCACGTTTGAGCGGCGCAGCTAGAACGTACATTGAAGCCGATTACGCGGCTATTAGGAGCGTTGGGCAATCTGTCTTCAAACAGCAGAGTAGGAGAGATTATCTGCTCGCAACTGCTGGCGTAAGCATTATCGTTCTCCCTTTTGTGCTCGGGCACAAATCCCTGCTGCACTGGTTTCTTCTCCCCACGATTGCCTGCGGGATTCTTGCTGGCGTAGACCTCGTTCGATGGCTGCGCGGACGGCTAGAGCTCTTTGATCCCATGACAATGATCGCTTGCGTAGCCTTCTACGGTTTTTTCCTCACTCCAGTGCTCCACGTCACTTGGAATTACTTTGGCGTCGGGAATGATATGCCGCTTTGGGGGGATTGGCGGCCTTGGCTGGGCGGAATGGCGGCTCTCAACGCTATCGGTTTGCTCGTGTACCGTTTGGCTCAGCATGAGTCTTTCCGGCGCACGAACCCGTCACGCCGCCGATGGAAGATTGACGCGAAAAAATTCTATCCGCTCGCTACATTGGCGCTGGCGAGCTCGATCGCTGGCGTCCTGGAATTTATTTCGCAGTTTGGCGGCATTCCCGAGATGATTCGAGATTTTGAATACAACCGGGAGGCCTTCGCCGGTAAAGGTTGGCTGCTGGTATTCGCATGGCCCCTTGCAGTTTTGTCTTTCATCACTCTTTCGTACATGTGGAGCGAGCGGAGTCGCCTTCGGCACCCACTCATCATTGGACTGATTCTTGTCTGCACCTTTGGCATTGTACATTTTGTTTTGATGGGGTGGTATGGCAGCAGATCGGCCACAGTGTGGGCGCTTTTTTGGATGGCCGGAATCATTCACTACCGCTTCCGCAAGTTTTCCCGACGAGCGATGGCGGCGGGCGTGATTTTCCTGATTTGTTTTATGTACTTTTACGGCTTTTACAAAGAGCGTGGGCGTACTGGCTTGGAGATCCTAAGTACCCCTGCGAACTGGTTCGATCCCGAGGGCTTTCAGAGAAATATCAAGTATGTCCTGCTCGAGGATCTGGCTCGCGCTGACGTTACGGCGTACTTGCTGCACAATATGGTTAAAGGATCGACTGATTACGATTTCCGCTGGGGGCTGACGTATCTCGGAGCACTTTCGATTCTGATTCCAAGAAACATCTGGCCGGACCGTCCCTCGCCGAAAGTCGAAGCGGGGACGGAAGCGCTCTGGGGCAAGGGCGCCGTTTGGCCATCCTCCCGGATGTACGGCTTAAATGGAGAGGCGATGCTTAACTTCGGTCCCCTCGGAATCATCCCGCTATTCGCCATATTTGGTACGGTGGTCGGATGGTTTCGGCGCAAACTGTCGAGCTGGAGTAAACAAGATTCTCGAATGTTCCTGGCGCCGTTTTTTGTTTCCATGGTGATCGCGGCGCTTGTCTACGATAGCGACGTCCTTGTCTTTTTTATGCTTACCGAAGGCGCGCTCATTTGCACCTTCATTTGCGCTGCTTCGAGGCAAATCAAGAAGACAACAGCCACTCCATGAGACTAGTCATCACACTTGAAGACCATCTGTTTCGCGGGAAAGATGGCTGCACCTATGGTCGAGGGCCGGTGAATTACACTATTTGGACAAAATACCTGGAGTTCTTCCATGAAGTCATGCTCCTCGCAAGAGTTCGCAATACCGGTGCCAGCCCTTCTTCCTTACAAAGAGTTGATGGGCGATCTGTTTTCATTTGCGAGCTGCCAGATTACAGAGGGCCAATAGGATATTTGCGCAACGTACTCAAACTGGAAGATATCGTCCGGCAAGCAGTTTATGCGGGCGATGCTTATCTGTTGCGCATACCTGGCCTTGTGGGCCGCCTCGTCTGGCGCGAAATCACTCGCCTCAAAAAAGCTTTTGCCGTCGAAGTGATGGGCGATCCATGGGATGCGCTGGGCCCTGGTTCAATAAAGGCTCTCTTGCGTCCGCTATATCGCCGTGTGCTCACTCACGATACGAAACTGATTTGCTCGCGTGCAGACGCCGTTCTTTATTGGAGCCAGGCTCTGCAGCGCCGCTACGATCCTGGAAAAAACTCATATTCTGTCGTTTCTCCCGACGTGACTCTACCCCAGGGATTTGCGAGTTCTCAACAGATAGCTGAGCGTTTCCAGCGCAATGAAGCACGCTGCAAAGGAAACGGAGAGACTCCAAAATCTCCGCGCATTGGCTTTGTCAGCAGTCTCGAGCAAATGTACAAAGGACCAGATGTACTGCTGCACGCTGTGGCCATGTGCAAGCAGAGTGGTCTGCAACCTAAGGTGTTTCTCGTTGGAGAGGGACGCTATCGCCCTTTGGTCGCGGCCCTAGCGGCAAGATTGAATATTCAAGACCAGGTTGCTTTCCTGGGCCAGCTCGAGTTTGGCAAACCGATCTTCGATTTTCTCGATTCTATTGACTTGTTTGTTATGCCTTCGCGTGCCGAGGGATTGCCCCGCGCCCTAGTGGAAGCTATGTCGCGGGCCTGCCCTGCTATCGGTTCTTCCGTCGGCGGGATAACGGAACTTCTCGCGCCGGACGACCGCGTGCCAGCAGGTGATGCAAAAGCCCTAGCGAGTAAGATGTTGGAGGTCCTGGGAAATTCCGAGCGTTTGAAGCAAATGTCGCAACGCAACCTCGAACGAGCCAAACAGTTTGATCCCGTCATTTTGCTTGAAAGGCGCCAAGCTTTCTTAGCACACATTCGCTCGCATTCAAAAACGGCGGCGGAAACACCACTAAAGCTTGTAATCAGTGCCCCTTAGAGTTCGCGTATCTCTTAACTCAAGTTCTATTCTGCGGGCGTAGTCTTCGGCTGCTTATTGAATGCTCATGAAGCTCCAGAATTGCATCGCAGATTTTCTCCACGTCACTATCTTGGAGCGAGGAATAGATGGGCAGATTCAGTATCCGTTCTGAAACGCAGTCGGTAATCGGCAAAGGTCGCTTGTCCCAGATTTCACGGTATATCTTTTGACGGTGAACCGGAGGCCAAAAGTATCGCTTAACCTCGATGTTGGCTCCCATTAGTGACCGAAACAGCTGGTCGCGTGAGCATCCGAATTCGGCCTCATCGACCAGGACACAAAAATCTTTGCATGTACTCCGGTGATGCGCGCTGGTTTTTTGAAATCGAAGGCCGGGAATGCGTCCAAGCCGCTCTTCGTAGCGAATGCGTATTTGATTTCTACGCGCGATGCGGGCTTCAAGACTATCGAGCCCACGGAGCGCCAAAGCTGCATGAAATTCGCTCATTCTCCCGTTCAGACCTGGAAGCTCGGGATCGTAGTTGCCGGTATCGCCATAATTACGCGCAGCTCGAAGCCGCTCCGCCAGCACCCCATCTCTCGTAGTGATCAAGCCGCCTTCGCCGGCTACAACCAATTTGGTGGGTGAAAAACTAAACACTTCGGCGGCCCCAGACGAACCAACATGCGTCTCATGGATCTTGCTTCCGAATGCGTGGGCCGCATCGTAGATAACCCGCAAATTGTACTGCGCCGCGATTTCGTCCAATTCCGATACAGGAGCTGGATGACCGAACACATGAACTGCGAGAATGGCCGCAGTCTTCGCTGAAATCTGCGCTCGCACTGCTCCAGGCAAAATGCAAAACGTGCTCGGATCGCAGTCCGCGAACACAGGTTCTAGACTGTTCCATAGCGCGCAATGCGCAGTGGCATGAAATGTAAAACTGGGGAGAATAACTTCTCCATGCAAACCGAGGGCCCGAAGCGTTAGCGCCAGACCGACAGAGCAGCTCGAGACAGCAACACAATGAGGAACGCCGAGGTAAGCAGCCGCTGCCGCCTCAAATTCGCGCACGAACGCTCCGTTCGTCAGCCTGCCGCTAACAAGTATCTTCTCCACATCCCTGAGGAATTCTTTGCCGGGGAGTCCTTCCGGTGAAACGATGGAAAGCCGCTCTTCAAACACCGGGCGTGCCTGCACAACTGTGGAGTGGCTCTTGGATGTTATCTCCATCCCGATGCGGTGTTCGAGAGCACTCAAGGGATACTCGATTCGGCTTTCCCTAAACGATAACGAGCGGTTCAGTCATATGCTGTTTGATGACACGGCAAGGAACGCCAACTGCCGTTACTCCCGTTGGGATGTCGGAGATCACGACGGCTCCCGCTCCGATGACCGACCAGTCGCCCACATTTCGGCCTTGGATCACGACGGAGCCAGCGCCGAGTTCCACACCCTCGCCAATTTTCGCAGCCCCCGAAATGTGGCATCCCGGGTTAATGCAGCAAAATGATCCAATTCGGGCATCATGGCCAACCGTGCAGTTGGTGTTCAACAATGTGTGTGGGCCAACAGTAACCTGTGTGGTCAGGACGCATCCGGCTTCGATGATTGAGCCGGATCCGACTTTGACCCAGCGTGACATTTGCACGCTGGGGTGAATTGCTGCACAGAACGAAAGACCAATGCCGCTGGCGCGATCTGTCAGTGTTTTACGCGCGTGAGGACTTCCCACCGCACAGATCACCTTGAGATTCTTCTTCGCGTTCGCTGCAAGCCATTCGAAGCCGCCCAAGACCAGAAGGTCGCACTGCATGGAACCATGAAGCGCGCGATTGTCATCCACAAACCCAAGCAGGTTCCACTGCGGCTTCACTTCATTGCTTTCCTGGAGTATCCAGCAGACTTCTCGGCCAGTGCCTCCGGCACCAATGATCACCACGTCGGTCACGCCGCCCTCCATGGGTAATCCGGAATATCATCCTTGCCCGTGAGGAAGAATTTTTCACGCTCTGCGTATAATCCTTCCTCTCGAAGACAAACCCTGACGGTCCGGAACAGAATCCGCGCGTCGAGCAAAAGTGAAAAATGATCAACGTACCAGACGTCTTTCTCTATGCGTTGCGGCCAGGAAAGCGCATTTCGTCCACGAACCTGACTCCACCCTGTGATACCGGGACGCATCGCAAGTCGCCGTGCTTGGCGTTGCGTGTAATGCCGTATCTGATACGGAACCGCTGGGCGTGGTCCGACAAGACTCATTTGGCCGGCTAGGACATTCCAGAGTTGAGGTAGTTCATCCAGGCTGCACCGCCGCAGTATCCTGCCCACGCGTGTAATTCGGTGGTCATCGCGAGTGACGTACAGGCCCGAGCCGATACGTTCAGCGCCATCAACCATGGTCCGAAATTTGGCAACTGCAAAGCGACGTCCTTGCCGTCCAACTCGCTCTTGCAAATAAAATACAGGTCCAATGGAGTCGATTTTGATCAAAACGGCGATCAGCAAAAAGACGGGCCAGAGAAGCACAAGACCTAGAGCTGTGGCGAACATGTCGAATACGCGCTTCACGCCGAGCTGCAAGAACCGGCTCATGCTATTTCACGGCTCGCAGTTGATTTCCGCGGTCCAACGGCCAGGCTCAAGCCGAGTATTGAAGAAAATAGCAGCGCATTCGCGGGAATATGTAAATTGAAGTCGGTGAGGCCGTGCAG